>Ga0209292_1002785_pt1 | contig 19771 bp, 16 predicted proteins | sample GOMGulsemesocosm_2_FD_184634 | JGI IMG/M metagenome (GOLD analysis project Ga0209292, IMG submission 184634) | Methane-oxidizing microbial communities from mesocosms in the Gulf of Mexico - GOM9C Gulf of Mexico (SPAdes) (version 2) | ecosystem: Environmental > Aquatic > Marine > Cold seeps... | reverse complement strand
CACTAAGGCGTTCTAATACGGGAATATGAACACCGTATAATTCAACTAAATTTTCTTCACCTTCAATATTTGCGTCGATGATATCAACAACGCTGACTTGGTGATTGGGAATAACATTGCCAATAATATCGATTGCTTGTTCACATAAGTGACAACCTTCACTACTATATAAATGAAATAAAACACTCATTAAGCGTTACCTTTTTTACGAGTAATTAACCAGCTGTTATGAATATGTTTATTACGTTGAAAATCTTTATCTCGCGTTAAATCTGAAATGCACTTCACATCAAAATTTAAAGCTGAAACAGCGTCAAAATCCATTTTGAAATTTCGTTTATTATTTGTAAAAATAAGTTCACCATTTTCAGCAACACATTTCATTGCATCTGTAATAAGTGTTACATGATCACTTTGCACATCGAAGCTGTCTTCCATACGTTTCGAATTAGAAAATGTTGGCGGATCAACAAAAACCACATCATAAGTTGTTTTATGCTCTTTTAACCATGTTAAACAATCAGCTTGAATAAACTGGTATTTATGACCTGATAACTTATTCAATGAAAAGTTTTCTTGTGCCCAATTTAAATAGGTATTCGACATATCAACAGTGGTAATGCTCGCTGCACCATGAAGTGCCGCCTGTAAAGATACCGAACCTGTATAGGCGAATAAATTTAACATTGATTTATTTTTGGCTTTTTGAGCAACTATTTGACGAGTTTTTCGATGATCTAAAAAAAGCCCTGTATCGAGGTAATCCCACAAGTTTATTTTAAGCTTAGCGCCATGTTCATTAATAATCATTGATTGCTGACTTTTATCAACCCGCTGATATTGAGCACTACCCTTTTGCTTAGCACGTGTTTTTAAAATAACTTTCTCTGTTGATACGCCAAGCACCTTAGGGGCGAAATAAATGACTTCTTGCAAGCGTTTAGCGACCTTACTTTCTTCGATCGTTTTAGGTGCTGAATACTCTTGTATAACCAGATACTCTCCATAAACATCGACAGCGACATTATATTCTGGAATATCTGCATCATATAAGCGATAACATTCAACCTGCTCTTTTTTAAGCCAGTTTTTTAGATTCTTTTTATTTTTTATTAAGCGATTGCCAAAGTCAGAATTTTTATCAGCAAATTCAGCTTCATTATTCTGACCTGCTGCTTGTTTTTCATCAACATTATAAACAGCGAGTTGACAATCTAATGGGCCATTCTTAAATTTATAGCGTTTACGACTCGCCAATTTCATCATTGACAATAACTCTACATTCGCCGTTAAAATTGCTACGCGCCAGTTAACAAATTGCGATTTTAGCTTTTGCCCTAATAGTGCGAAGTTTTCAACTAATTCAGGTAATTCGCCGATTCGTTCACCATAAGGAGGGTTAAGTAAGAAAGTTCCATTATGACCAAAAGCGTTATTGAGATTATTAATATCTTTACATGAAAACTCAATAAACCTTTGAACACCGGCACTACGAGCATTTGCTTGAGCTGTATTTATCACTCGACTATCAATATCAATACCAAATACTTTTGCTTTTAATTGTTCAAGACCTAAGTGAGATTTTTCTTTAGCCTGAGTTAATTGCTCTTGCCACGCATATAATTCATGTCCTAGCCAATACTCAAACCCCCATTTCTCTCTGTCGATACCAGCAGCATAATCAGCAGCCATCATTATTGCTTCTATTAAAATAGTACCCGAACCACACATAGGATCAACCAGTGGTTTGGTGGTATCGGCTAACCAACCAGAGCGTTTAATAATAGCTGCAGCAATATGTTCTTTAAGAGGAGCGGCTCCAGAGTGCTCACGATAACCGCGTTTAAATAAACTACGGCCAGAGAAATCTAGATAAATAGTCACTTTTTGTCTTAATAATCGTGCCTGAAAACTTATATCTGGAGCGCCTTTATCTACAGAGGGCCTATCCATACCTTGATCGCGAAAATGATCAACTAAAGCATCTTTGACAGTCAGCGCTCCAAATTGTGTATTTCTGATTTCATCGCTAGTACCAACAAAATCAATTGCAAAGGTGCGATCACTAGAAAATTGCTCAGACCAATTGACCGTTTTTGCGGTATTAAATAGTTGTTCTTTATTTTCAGCGTCACCCTCGACAATTTTTAAAAGAATCCGTGTCGATAAACGACAATATAAACAAATTCTGTAAGCGTCAGCTAAGCTTGCTGTAAAATAAACCCCTTCAGGCTTTTGAACGACTTGCTGAGCATTTAAGTTTTTAAGCTCTTCAGCTAATAATATTTCTATACCAAAGGATGTTAACGCTAAAAATTGCTGCATAAGATTTTTCCAGTCCGATTTATGCCCGCGATTATAAACAAAGACGGTTAGTACTTATATAGGTACTCAGAGAAAAGGCGGATATTCAGCTAAATTTTATTTTTATATAATATTAAACTTTGATTTCTTAGCTCTACAGCTCACAAAACAGCCTCTTAGTCTATAATTAATGCAATTTCAGGCTATCTGAAAATAGATGTAAAAAAGTTAAAGAAACGCCTTGCAATGTGAAGTAACTATCCTTAAGATACGCCTCGCTTTCAAGGGCTGATGTTTTTGAAAACAATTCCATAATAACAAGAAGTAAAACTGTTATTGGCTTATTTAAATGGTGCTTTATTAGCTAAATTTAAATCATTCGGACGCGGGATGGAGCAGCCTGGTAGCTCGTCGGGCTCATAACCCGAAGGTCGTCAGTTCAAATCTGGCTCCCGCAACCAACTTTAATCAAGTATAAAGATTAGGTCGTCAGTTCCCTCTTCATTTGATATGGGCGCAAACAACCACTTCTTTTCAAATAGAATTAAAACAATTTGAGGCTTTCTTGATATCTGTATCAAGTCATTCGGACGCGGGATGGAGCAGCCTGGTAGCTCGTCGGGCTCATAACCCGAAGGTCGTCAGTTCAAATCTGGCTCCCGCAACCAACTTTAATCAAGTATAAAGATTAGGTCGTTAGTTCCCTCTTCAGTAGACATGGACTCAAACAACCACTTCTTTTCAAATAGAATTAAAACAATTTGAGGCTTTCTTGATATCTGTATCAAGTCATTCGGACGCGGGATGGAGCAGCCTGGTAGCTCGTCGGGCTCATAACCCGAAGGTCGTCAGTTCAAATCTGGCTCCCGCAACCAACTTTAATCAAGTATAAAGATTAGGTCGTTAGTTCCTACTTATTAAATGAGTCTCTCAAGAAAATCTAACTTCAGTTTCCTCTTCGTTATTAACGTAACATAAAAATTGCATCAGTTAATTCAAATCATTTAAAGTCATCACTGACCTCTACTTTAACAAAAGTTTAATAACGACAGAGCTTCGAATTTATCATTCAATAACTGTTAATTAGAAATAATTTTACATCTATAAAATAAATTAACGGTCAATCTTATAGGTTAAATACCTCCCATACAGAGGTATTTAATTTCCATGTAATCATCAAGGCCATACTTAGAACCTTCACGGCCATTACCTGATTGTTTCATACCACCAAAGGGAGCAACAGCATTAGAAATAATACCTTCATTAATACCTATCATACCAAACTCTAAAGCTTCAGAAACACGCCATACACGTCCTATATCACGTGCATAAAAATAAGCGGCTAATCCGTATTCAGTATCATTAGCCATTTCAAGTGCTTCTTGCTCAGTTTTAAAACTAATAATAGGCGCTACTGGTCCGAAGATTTCATTTGTTGCAATCGCCATATCATTTGTTACATCAGTTAATACGGTCGGCAGATAAAAGTAACTGCCCTGCTGGGATTCTCCACCCGTTAACATTTGAGCACCAGCAGTTAGCGACAGGGCAACTAGCTGCTTTACACCATCAATAGCTGAAGTAGATATCATCGGGCCTACATTTACATCACCGTCTAAGCCATTACCGACTGTTAACGCTTCAACCGCTCTTACAAATTTTTCTGTAAACTCTGCTAAAACACTTTCCTGCACTAAAATTCGATTTGTGCACACACAAGTTTGTCCTGCATTACGGTACTTTGAATCAATTGCCCCTTGAACGGCAGCGTTGATATCAGCATCATCAAAAACTATAAATGGCGCATTACCTCCAAGCTCCATTGAAACTTTTTTAACCGTTGATGCACATTGTTTAATTAATGTTTTACCAACCTTAGTCGACCCGGTAAAAGTAAATTTAGCAATATCTGGGTGAGTTGTTAATACTTCGCCGATCGAACGCGAATCGGTGCCCACAACGACATTAAATACGCCATCGGGTATGCCTGCTTGCTTAGAAAGTTCGGCTAATGCTAATGCTGATAATGGAGTAAGTGTTGAGGGCCTAACAATAAAAGTACAACCGGCCGCTAAGGCTGCTGCGGCTTTACGCGCAATCATCGCATTGGGGAAATTCCATGGCGTAATGGCAGCAACAACGCCTACAGGTTGCTTAATAACAATCACACGCTTATCGTTACTAGGAGCCTGTATCGTGTCCCCGTAGATACGCTTCCCTTCCTCAGCAAACCATTCAATGAATGATGCGCCATATGAAATTTCACCTTGAGCTTCAGCCAAAGGCTTGCCCTGCTCTAATGTTAATAGTTCAGCTAATTTATTTTGATTTTTAATAATAAGATCAAACCATCTACGCATTAATAATGCACGTTCATTAGCTGTTTTTTTAGACCATACCATTAATGCAATTTTAGCCGCACTTACCGCCTGCTCGGCTTCGTTAACACCAGCATTTGATATATTTGCCAGTACACTGTTATCAAAAGGATTTGTTACCGAAAAATATTTTGATGACGTTAACCATTGGCCATTGATAAAAGAGCCATTTTTAAATAAGTCTGATTGATACATGGTTTCACTATTTTAGCTGTTATTAATTCTGAATTATTCAAAGCTTTTATTTCTGCTTTGTATTCTTTGCGGGCACTTTAAATCATCTGCTTTACATAGGCTATTGCCGAGGCAATTTATCCTTTTTTTTTGCGCAAATACATTATAGTGAACAGATATTTCTAATGGTATAGAAAATTAAAATCAACAATTTAATCGGCGTAGCCGCTACCAATAGCATTCAACGGTAGTTCCAATTCGAGTTCAGGAACTTGCAAACCTATCCATGCAACAAAAGTATTACTGTTAGGACCAGGAAAGATACTGTATTCATTTATCCAGGGGTAAAGTGCTATTGCAGCCTTAATTTTTGGAATAAGTTTGGTAGCTTTTTCACCTTTAATGGAGAGTAACAATTCAGGTTTTGAACCATACCAGTATCTATCGGGTGTTGCCGTTTGGTATTGCCTGATTGCAGGTTTCCCTTGTTTTACTTGCCAGCCAATAACTTCATAAACACTATACTCAAGCCCGTTTTCTTGTTTAATCGCAACCCAAGGGTGTACAGCAAACCAACCACGCCAGCTAAAAGCATCAGCAGCATAAAATTCAATAATGGCACGGCTATCTTCACTAGGTAATGTGGCAATGCCTGCGGGTTCTCTACTTGCTGTACGCCAATTACTGTTAGAACAAGCACTGAGAATAAATACAACCAAAATAATAGTGCAATATCTCATATCAAATTTTTTACTCCACATAAATATAGCTTTAATTTATTTATCCTCTCATTACTAACAGCATAATATTTTAGAAAAATAAAATACCAGTAATATGATAAAGGGTAAATATATTTAATACTGCTTTACATAAGTTATTTCGTTTTAAACGCTGATGACTCTTTTTCTAGCTCTGTCGCCAAACGTGCTAATTCAACACTCGACTCTGAAATATTTTCAGTGGCTTGATTCGTTTCGGTAACCCCAGAATTTAGTGTTTCAACATTTTTTAAAATTTCATCAACAACAACAGCTTGCTCTTCTGCAGCTGTTGCTATTTGTACACTTAAATCACTAATTTCATTCATGTCGCTAGCAATAACTTGGTTGATTTCTCTCGCTTCTTTAGCATGCATTTGCACAGAATCAGCTTGTACCACGCTGTTTGCCATAACTTCAACCGAAGAATTTGCACCATCTACGATAATATTGATCATTTCATCAATTTCTTTGGTTGAATCTTGCGTTCTTTGTGCAAGCTGGCGAACTTCATCTGCAACTACGGCAAAACCTCGTCCTTGTTCACCAGCTCTAGCTGCCTCAATAGCAGCATTTAATGCTAATAAATTAGTTTGATCTGCAATACTTTTTATTACTCCTAGAATGTTTACTACTTGATCGAAGTCTTTACGTACTTTTTGAACACTTCGCTCAGATTGCTTAATATGTTCGCTCATATTAACAATTGAATGGTAAGTTTCATCTAACTTACTCGCACCATCATTAACTTTAGTTTTAATATTATCTACTGCCGCTGATGTTGTTACTGTACTAGCAGCTACTTCATTAACCGTTGCTCCCATCTCTTGCATTGCCGTTGCTAATTGTTCTGAAATCGCCTGTTGCTCAGTAACCGTACAGTTTGTTTGTGTGGTTATTGCCGCTAGTTCTTCAGAAGTAGAAGCTTGTTGAATTGCTATCCCCGAAATATTTCCTACCATTTTAGATAAATTAACTATCATTTTTCTAATTGCAACTTGTAGATTTCCTACTTCATCGTCAGACGTTTTATCTACCTGCATAGTCAAGTCGCCACTCGCTACTTTTTGAGCAACGTTAGCAATTTCGCTAATAGGAGTAGCGATGCGTTTTGCAACAAAGAAACCAATCATAACGACCACTGCAATGATAATAATCATTAAGCTGATCATAAAAATTGTGTTTTTTCGAATCGAGGCAAAAGCTTCTGGTTCATCGAGTTCTGATAATATAGCCCAATTAAAATGGCCGAACTCTATGCGATCAAAAGATGAAAGAACTGGGTTACCATTATAATCAATAATAATATCAGTACCTTTTTCGCCAGCTAATGCACGTTTTACTGCAATAGTATCAACACCATTTTCTTTAACGGAACCTGCAAAGCTCGCTTTTACATTATGACCTTTAGGATCTAGGTAAGAATTACTACGCATTTTTAAATCTTGTCCAACAAGATAGCTTTCTCCCGTTTCCCCCATACCTTCTCTTATTCCCATGATTATTTGTATTCCTTCAAGTGGTAACTGCAAAGCAACATACAGTGCCACTTGCCCATCGGATCTTAATAAGGGTTGCCCAATAAAGGCAGCAGGATCACCATTACTCGGGGCATAGGGTGCGAAATCGACAAATGCATATTTTTTACTTTTTTTAATATCTTTAATTAAGCGACCTAAATTAGAGCTTTCATATTTTCCAGTTAGAATGTTCGTATTAAAGTCAGACTCTTTAGTTACAGTATAAAAAATATGGCCATTCGGATTTATCAAAAACAGATCATAATAACCATATTTTTCAATATAACCTTTATAAAAATCTTCATGACTGGCCGTTCTAGGGTTGAATGCTTCAGCAACATCAACCTCAGAAATTATGGCCCAGCGTACACTACCGGCAATATCAATAAAGTCCCAACTGCTAACAACAGGGTTGCCGTTATAGTCTATGATAACGCGAGTATTTTTTTCTCCGTTTAATGCACTTTCAGAGGCCTCTGTTTGTACTTTATTTGATTTAGCGAAAGAAGATTTAACCGAGAATTCATCAGGGTTTAGGTAAGAGTCAGAACGCATAAGTTTATCCTGACCTACAAGGTATGATTCTCCAGAATTCCCCATGCCTTCTCTTACACCTAAGATACTATTGATTTTGTCCAACGGTTGTTGATAAGCAATATAACCTAAACGTTTACCATTCACTTCTACAGGTTTAACCATAAATGCGGCAGGATCATGATTACTTGGAGCATAAGGAAGAAAATCGGCAAATTGAATGTTATCTGAATCAGATTGCTTGGCTAAATTAAATGCTTGATAAAATGAACTGTCAGTTAAATCTCTCGGTATTTTTTGTCCTAAATCACTTTCTCTCGTTACAGAATAAACAATAGTTCCCCTAGTACTAATAATGAAAAAATCGTACCAGCCAAAATATGACAATAATGGTTTAAAGTTTTTATCGTATTTGTTAAGTGATTTATACCATAATTTTTTGTTAGAAAAGTTATTTACTAGTTCACCAATAGCCTGATGAATACTGCTGTGACTTGCTAGAATATCTAATTGAATTTTATTATTGTTAAAGTAGTCATTAACTTGAGATTTTTTTAGCTTATTTACTGCAGATAGTTTCATAAAAGCTTGTTGTTGCATAGTATCAGCAATATCAATGAGAACTCCCATATCACTTTTACGTTCTTTAAAGTAATGTTCAATAGATTGTTTCTTAATTTGATTAATAGCGGTCAATTCGTTATAAACTTTACCGGTAACATCAACGGAGCTATTCATCGTAGAGATTAGACTTACAATAGCGGCAGGAACTAGGCCTAATACGATGAAAATAGCTACAAATTTTATTTTTAAACTTTGTAAATTAATCATAAAACCTCTTAAGCTTTGAACATAATCCTTCCTTGAACTTAAAACTTTAGCCGTAAATATTAAATTTGTTTATCAGTATTACTAGTATAAATAGTAGGCTATATAATTCGATATCGCAGATGTGTTTATTAATTAATTACGTAAAGGAGCTCTATGCAAGGTTATTAACCAAATGCCGACAATGCCATTTTCCCTCATATTTTTATTACGATTTATTTTTAATTATAAAAGGATGGTTGGTCCAATATTATTTGTTTGCTTGGATTAAGAATCTAATCTTATTATTTTTTTAATATATCCGTGCATGTACCTGTTAAAATTTGTTCGCTCTTTTTTATTTTTTTATTAGAGAAAGTCAATCTAAAGAAGCGGCTTTTCTCGTTGATAAAAAGAATAATTCCCTCGAGCGAAATTTTTCAGGTTTTGAAGCAACAAATACAATACAACCCTTGCGGGAGTTTGGCATAGCAGGAGCCACAATTAATGTACCTAATTACCCTGCTTCGAGTGAGCACAATTTTATTGCACTCGCACTTCCTTATATAGTTTATCGTGGAGAGATTTTCGAGTCGGCGATGGCAGTGGAGTACGTGCAGTATTTGTTGAAAAAAATGATTTTGAAATAGACTTATCATTCTCTGGCGCATTTAGTGCTGACAGCAAAGAAAACACTGCCCGTACAGGCATGCCTGAAATTGACGTCTTATTTGAAGTTGGCCCACAACTCATCTATAAAATAAAAGATTTCAGTTATGAAAATGGTGGCCAATCGCGTATAAAAGCGCGGTTGCAAGCTCGCGCTGTTTTCTCTACTGACTTTGATCGTATAGATGATAGAGGTTATGTATTTGAACCAACATTAACGTACGAGCAACGAAGTGTATTATTTGACAAAACAGCACTAAGACTATCGTTATCTTTCACTTTCGCTAGTGAAGAATTGCAAGATTATTTTTACCAAATAGATAATGAGTTCGTAAGTGAAAATCGCCAATACTGTGATGCTAAAAGTGGTTACTTAGGAGCAAATGTAGCAATGGGCTTTTCATTCCCTATAAGCAAAAATATTCGTGGATTTATCAATACTTCTATAAAATTACACAATGGGGCTGTTAATCAAAACAGTCCGCTATTTGAAAATGATATGACCTACAGTTTAGGTGCAGGTTTTGTGTGGCGAGTATTTGAAAATAAAAAAAAGGCCAGTTGGCAAAGCCCTTGTCTTAAATACAACATCCTCTGTAACACAGCCTAGTTATAACTTTAACCATGCTTCTTTTAAGCCGATCAAATGAATAATACCAAAACATAAACAAATGGCAGAGCTCCATAACCAAAATTCAGGAGAACGACCTATGGGCGAGCTAATAAAAAAGAAGCCAGCAATTCCCCGCACTAAATAAATGCTAGTAATTAAAATAAGACCTAAACGAATTAAAGGTAAACGAAAAATAACGCCCGCTGCAGAAAAAGCGTAAAGCGACCAAGTAAAAAGAACAAGTACAATACCTGAAGTAATAATTGTGGGTTGAATACTGCCTTGCTCAGCGAGTATAGCCATTTGTTCGCCTGCACCAAAAAAACGGTACCATGAAGCCCCGAAATATATACAGCCAATATGCAGGCACGCGACAATAGCACTTAAAGTGCCTGCAATAATTAAATATATATTCATATTTAGTTAAAAACTCCTGATATTTAACGCCGATAAAGTGGCTAGGTTTAAAAGTGAAAACTTTTTCTATCAAGTTAGATTTGTTGTTGCTTAAAGAACATATTGATTTATGAGCTCTTGTAATACAGGGAATACTGATGCAACAAGTAAAAAAGCCATAGAGACATTAAACATTTTTTGGTGTCTGGTCGATTTCAAATACCTTTTAAGCGCACTGCCAAAATATAGCCAAATTCCGACACATGGGAATGCGACAATAAAAAAAGCTAGAGCAATATAAATCACCTGGGTAAAAACATTTGTCGATACCGTTGTATAAGCAGCAACAGCACCTGTAGCCATAACCCATGCTTTAGGGTTCACCCATTGAAATGAAGCAGCTTGAATAAAACTAAATGGTTTTGAGTGTATACTTTCTAATGATGCAGGTGCAGAAGATGCAATGAGCCAAGCTAAATATATTAAATAAACTACACCTAATACTTTGATGATTTCATGGGTTATAGGGTAATTTTCAAATATAACACTAAAACCTAACCCCACCAAAATAACCATTATAGGGAAGCCAAAACAAATGCCTAAAAAGTGAGGCATGCTCTTTTTAATACCGTAATTTAAACCCGATGTCATTATCATTATATTGTTTGGCCCAGGAGTAACTGATGATGAGGCTGCAAATAATATAATAACCAGATAAAACTCCATACTGCTATATCCTTATTAAATTAGTACGAATAGATAATAACTAAGCCATAAATATTCAGTATATTACACAATAACTTATACTGAATAAATACATTATATGACTAAGTGATTTGGGTTCAACTTAGATGTCAAAATATGATCTTGCCACGAGCCAGCAATTTTTAAATATGACTTTGCCAGCCCTTCTTTTTGAAAACCAAGCCTATTTAAAAGTTTTTCGGAACGAACATTTTCTGGCATATAATTCGCCATAACCCGATGTAATTTAACTTCATCAAAGATATATTGTAATGATAATTGAAGCATCTCAAACATTAACCCTTTACCTTGATACTTCTCAGAGATTGAATACCCAAGATTACACGCCTGAAATGGCCCATAAACAATATTAGAAAATGAGCACATGCAAATAATTTCAGATTTTCTATCATCATAAGCTATCAGAGTAATCGAAGTGCCCAATTCATAGTCTCTCAAATGAGCAGCAGCCCGATTTTTACTTTCATTTAGACAAAAGTATCCATCATCCCTAAACGGTTCCCATAGAGCTAAATGTCTACGATTATCATTTTCATATTTGTTTAATAATTGAAAGTCTTGTGAAGTTAATACTGAAACTATTAGATGTTCAGTTTTAAATTCTGGGATTGAAAGCAATGTAATGACCTTATAGGAATGTTACGAGCTTATAATGAAATACTTAACAGCCAACAGAGTGTTTAATCAATTATAAGCTTAGTTTTATTATTACTTCATCTAGATGAATGGCGGTATTAATCAAATTACCCATCAAGCGAGTTAACGACTGTTCAGCCTAATAGTTTACCTAAGCCGTCTGTTAACAATTGTTTTGCTTGTTGCCCTTCTTTGGTATCCAAATAACTTTGGGCACTAGAAATAAAACTGCTGATCATTTCTGGTTTTAAGCCTAAAGCTTCAAATTGTTTATTAACATCATTAATAGACTTTAAAGAATCGCTGTATTGTGATGCTTTATCAAGTAAGCCACTTAAACCTTGCCCTGAACCTGAGCTAAGTTTGTTAATGTCTGGCATTTGGCTAACAAGTTCATCTATACCAGGTAACGAATTAGTGAGTTGGTTGAACTGTTCTTTTGAAACATTGTTTTTTACATAATTAAAAATAGCCCCCATACCACCTGAAGCTTGGTCTGTATTAACATCTAAGGAGTTTGTTAACATTTCAACTAAATCATTCGTGTTTGGTACTTTAACCGCTTGTTGTTTTTCTTCCCCCAAACCAATAAAGTTTTTTAAACTATCAAGCCAGCTAGTTTCTTCAGCTATTGCAGAGGTACTTAAGGTACTAATAGTTAATAAAATAATGAGCTTTTTCATTGTAATATCCATTTATATTTAGGTGATACAAATTGTACAACATTTATTAAACAACAAGGAGAGAAAAATAACTTCGTTATAACTGCCGTTCAGGCAAGAAATCACCCATGGTATTTTTATTGTGTTTTACTGATTTAACCCAAGATCTTTTTGTTTTTTCTTAGTTAAACCAAGAGAAACTATACGATGCGATTCTTTAAGGTAATAAATTAAATCATCATCTTTATCTTTATCTTTATGGTACTGCTGTATCCACTTCATTCCTCGATTGGCAAAATATGGAGCTGGTTTATAGCCTTCTGATACTTTTAAAAATTCAAAGTTTAAATCTGAAGTTTTAAAAACAAAAGCTGGTTGATCGTTTTCCCCCCAACCACCAATTGCAAAAACTTTACCACCAACTTTCCAAACGTGAGAGTTACCCCATTGAACGACATAACTAGTTGCATGCAAAGAAGCGCAAAAGTTGTTAAATTGCTGATAATTCATAAATACTCCAGTGACAACTTTTAACTAAATATCAGATAAGAAACTTTAAGCAAATGGCTAAGTGCGATCTTTAGCTACTTATAGCGCCAATAAAACTGGTGATTGAAATGACTAAGAAGAATATCCATGACAAATGTTTACCACGTGAAAATAACAATGAAACAATAGCACTTATTGCAAACACTACCGTTATTGTCATGAGTATTTCGAAATAAATGTTATCACTAGGATGAGATAAAAAATATAATATCGCTGCAAATCCCCACCAAGCTATCGTCGTGAGGTGCCAAGCAAACCGCAGCACGCGTTTGGTAAACCAATCACTGCCAAGTAATTTAGGTAAATTTTCACGCTTGAACAAACGAATCAAAAGGTATTTTTCACCGAGATAAGAATGTACAAAACCAATAAAAATTAGTAAAAGTGAAGCTATCAATAACATCCTAATCTCCATAAAACATGCCTGAGATCAGGCAATAAAGTTGATTAAGATAAGCTAGAGAGAACAAAAAGCCAACCGTTATTTTAGTCGTTTAAGGCTTGTATCGTATTAACAATTAGGCTCCCTATTGAGTATCTTATAATAAGTAACAGCCATATTTTTATACTATAAAATCACAAAGCACTGCGTATAAACTCATAATATAAAAATTGTTATCAGTGGATTTCACCAGCTCTACTAAGACATTACAAGATAGTGCACAAGAAAATATTGAATAGAAATTAGATTAAAGACCATTGGTATTACGACTATAAAGTTACCGTGCTGAAATTTCAGCTAGAGAAATTTCAGCAAACGATAATTTTTACTACGGAGTAACTATAAATAGTCTCAATAACATTCGAATGAATTATTCGTTTCGCGGTTAACTAATTGCGAAAAAATGATGCTCTTGCCATTGCACTTGTTTTTTTTGTATCTTAGCAACTTCCGCTTGTGGTGGACCATGTGTTAGCCACTCGAGCATTTTATCAACTTCTCTTTCCTCGCCACACATTAACACTTCAACATCACCGTCAGCTAAGTTACGTGCATAACCACTCAAACCGTGGTCAATTGCAACTTGTTGGCTAGACGCACGAAAATAAACGCCCTGTACTTTACCACTTACATGGGCCATATAACTAACATTCATACTTGTTGCTCCATAATTTAAACCAAAATAACTGAGTTTGAAGATTGCACCAGAGCGTCGCATTGACTACACTCTGCGCAATTTCATTTACCTGCTCATATAAGTATAGTCACATGTCAGCAAGAATTTATTTAAAAGTAAGCCGAGACAAATCTTTATTACGAAAACATCCTTGGATATTTTCTCAAGCGATCAATAAAATCAAAGGTAAACCTATGTTAGGTGACACTGTAGATATTTATGATCATAAGGAAAAATGGCTTGCCCGGGGCGCATACTCACCGGAATCACAAATTAGAGTTAGGGTTTGGAGCTTTAATGAAAATGAAGAAATAGATAGTGAATTTTTTCGTAAAAAATTATTAAACGCTCAAACAAGACGTGACTGGTTTATCGAAAAAGGTGGATTGACGGGTTATCGCTTAATTGCTGCCGAATCTGACGGTTTACCTGGTATAACCATTGATAAATATGACAACCTCATTGTTTGTCAATTATTAAGCGCTGGAGCAGATTTTCATCGGTATACTTTAGTTGAAGTATTAAAGAGCCTATATCCTGACTGTAGTATTTATGAACGCTCTGACGTAGACGTTCGTAAAAAAGAAGGCTTAGAGCCTATAACAGGTTGGCTAACCGAACCTTTAGCATCTACTGCTTGTATTATAAAAGAACATGGCTTATCAATTAATGTTGATGTAGCCAAAGGTCATAAAACTGGTTTTTATCTAGACCAACGTGACTCAAGAGTTACTGCTGGTCGTTATTCAAAAGGTAAAAGTGTTTTAAACTGTTTTTCTTATACGGGTACATTTTCCTTACATTGTGCCGCTAATGACGCTAAAGAAGTGATTAATGTTGACGTATCACAGTCTGCTCTTGATTTGGCAAAAGAAAATGTTGAGCTAAATAACTTACAAGACAAAAATGTCTCGTTTGTTAAAGCCGATGTTTTTAAATTATTAAGACAATACCGAGACGAAAAGCGCCAGTTTGACATGATTATTCTTGACCCACCAAAGTTTGTTGAGTCTAAAGCACAGCTCACCGGTGCTTGTCGTGGTTACAAAGACATCAATATGTTGGCCATGCAGTTACTAAAGCCTAATGGTGTATTATTAACATTTTCGTGCTCAGGTTTAATGGAAGCAAGTTTATTTCAAAAAGTCGTTGCTGATGCTGCATTAGATGCTAAACGTGAAGTACATTTCGTTGAGCGTCTTCAGCAAGCTGCCGATCATCCAATTTCATCTAATTATCCTGAAGGATATTATTTGAAAGGATTAGTTTGTCAGGTAAGTTAAATTTTACAAAATAAAAAACGAGCAATAAGCTCGTTTTTTATTTTCATTTTAACTCAGATAAAAACTAACCTAGCAGCTAAAAGCATTTCATTGTTAATCTATTTCAGCAATATTAATCCCAACTAAATAACATTCGGCACTTTCTTCGGTAACCCTGACAATTTTCCCTGAAATCTCAAGCGGCTGTACATTATTATTGGCTGACTCAACACTTACTTTAACACAAGTATTTAACTCAAGTGGATGGCTCATTTCTATTGCCATTCCCGTTGCACTTAAATCTCGGCATGTTGCCATAATTTTGCTATTCGCTTCGTCGTCAATAATGGTTACCGTTACATCACTATTTAACATCATTCGATAGAAATCACGTTTATCATCAAAATTAACCATTACTGCTCCATTGTATTATTTTAATTTCTCTGACTCTTTTATACCCATTGCTGAGTTTACTGTCAAATTTGAAAAATAAAAATGGCTCAAAAATGTTACTAATTGACTGAAATTTCTTTTAAATGATTCAAAATTCGCTTAGCTGAAACGGGATAAGCCGTTTTCAAATTTTGTGCAAAAACAGATACTCGAAACTCTTCCATCATCCAACGTACGGCGAGTATTTCTTCAGCAATTGGTTTTCCTTTATTCTGATTGCCTAATAATGACTGGTATGCCGTTTCTACTTTGGCTATTTCCAGCATTTTTAAACGATCTTGATTAGGATCAACAGGCAATTTTTCCATACGTCTGACCATGGCTTGTAAATAACGTGCAATGTCATCTAAACGTTGATGACCTGAAACAGTAACAAAACCTTTATATACCAGCTCTTTTAAATGCGCTTTAATATCAGCCTGCGCTTGAATAACATCAAGCGACATTCTGCCTTTCAACTTTTTGCTGATCTCATGATTAAGTGTTAATACTTTTTCAACTTTTAATGCAGAAGCCAATACGCAGTCAGCGAGTTCAGCACGAACATAATCTTTAGCTTTTTCAAACTCAGTTTTATTTCGCGGCAAATCCCCATGTTCTTTTACAAGAAACTGACAGGCAGCAACAATGCAGTCATCTAATAAATCAGGGATAGAGCCAAAAGGATTAAAATATAAACCCAGCTTAGCTTTATTAGGCAGTTTTTGTTGCAGGTATTTTACCGGTGAAGGTATGTTTAATAAGATCAAACGGCTAATACCGTTCACCATAGATTGCTCAGCAAGGCTTTCTTGCTCAAAGAGTTCAATGGCAACACTTTTATTTTTATCAACTAAAGCAGGGAAAGCTTTAATAGTGATATTAGCTACCTTCTTTTCATAACCTTTAGGTATATCTTTAAAGTCCCATTGAGTAATTTTCTCACGTTCTATCCCTTTATCTGCAACTTTTTTAATAGACGCTTTAACTTTTCCTTGTAGTGTACTTGTTAATTTATCTAGCGAACGACCTTCACTGATCAACTTTCCATTTTCATTGATAACTTTAAAATTCATTTGTAGGTGTACGGGAAGTTCTATATCTTGCCAAATGTTCTCTGGTAAACGAACGCCAGTCATACGTAACAAATGTTTCTCTATAGCATCAACGAGTTTGCCGTTAAACTCAGTAATAGCAGATAAACAAGCCTCAGCATAGTTCGGTGCTGGTACAAAATTACGACGTAGAGATTTAGGTAACCCTTTGATCAAAGCAATAATTAGCTCTAAGCGTAACGCAGGAATAAGCCAGTCAAAATTAATGTTTTCAACTTGGTTCAATACCCCCACAGGAATATGCAAACTGATTCCGTCGTCTATATCCCCAGGAGTAAAATGATAACTCAGCGGTAAAGTTAAATTACCTTGCTGCCAAACATCAGGGTAATCATTAGCAGATAAAACTTTAGAAGTTTCGTTCAAAAGAAAGTCTTTGGTAAAATTCAATAATTTTGCGTTTTTAACTTTTTCTTTTTTCCACCATGATAAAAAGCTTCTCTGACAAATAATAGTTTCAGGTAGTTTTTCATCATAAAATTCAACTAAACGTTCTTCATCAACGAGGAAATCTTTACGTCGAGCTTTTTGTTCAAGTTTTTCAATGCTCGCGACTAGCTGATGATTCTGCTGATAAAAAGTCTCTCTAACTGTACTATCGCCGTTGACTAAAGCCTCACGAATAAAAATTTCACGACAAGTATGAGGTTCTATTTTATTAAAGTTAACTTTACGTTTTGAAACTATGGTCAGCCCGTATAATATAACCTGCTCGAAAGCCATTACCGCACCCTGTTTTTTCTCCCAATGCGGTTCACTGTAATTTCGTTTTATTAAATGTGGGGCAAGTGGCTCAATCCATTGTGGGTCTATCTTGGCGACCATACGTGCAAATAATCGGCTGGTTTCTACAAGCTCTGTTGCCATTAACCATTTGGGTGATTTTTTTGCAACACCCGAGCCCGGAAATATATAAAACCGGCTATTACGCGCGCCCTTGTACTCGCGATTCTCATCTAGTTGCCCTAAGTGGCTTAATAAGCCCGATAAAATAGCTTGATGTATAATGTCATTATTATTAGCTTCATCTTTATTATTTGCTTTGTCGTTATTAGCATCATGCGGCCTTGGGGTAAATTCAATACTACTCATTGTGATATTTAAATCACGTAACGCATATTTCAATTGACTAAAAATATCTTGCCATTCACGTATGCGCATATAAGCCAAAAACTCTTTTTTACACATATTACGAAATTGGTTGTTGGTTAAGGCTTTTTGTTGCTTCTCTACGTGATGCCATAAATTTAATAAGCTAATAAAGTCAGAATCTTTATCTTTAAAACGATTATGCTTTTCATCAGCTGCTTGTTGCTTTTCATGAGGGCGTTCACGGGGATCTTGAATACTTAACGCGCTAACAATAATAAATATTTGTTCAATACAACCAAGGTCTATCGCGGTTAAGATCATTTTAGACAAACGTGGATCCGTAGGGAATTTTGCTAACATCCGCCCTGCTTTTGTCAGCACCACTTTATTATCACGCTTTTCTATCGCAGCAAGTTCTTCTAGCAGTGAAATACCATCACTAATATTTCGATTGTCTGGTGGTTGAACAAAAGGGAAATCGGCAATATTACCAAGGTCTAGTGCTAGCATTTGCAAAATAACCGTCGCTAAATTCGTTCTCAGTATTTCTGGGTCGGTAAATTCAGGACGAGCAATGAAATCATCTTCACTGTACAAACGTAAACAAACACCAGCAGAAACACGTCCACAACGACCAGCTCTTTGGTTCGCACTGGCTTGTGAAATAGCTTCAATAGGAAGTCGTTGTACTTTAGTGCGATAGCTATAACGTGAAATACGAGCAGTACCTGGATCGATAACGTATTTAATACCTGGTACGGTTAAGCTGGTTTCTGCAACATTAGTTGCTAACACTATATTACGTCCGCTGTGCGGCTTAAATATTCTATTTTGTTCTTGTACCGTTAAACGTGAATACAAAGGCAGAACTTGAGTATGTCGTAAATTCGCTTTTTCTAATGCCGATGCCGCATCACGTATTTCGCGTTCACCGTTAAGAAAAATAAGAATATCACCTTGACTAATATGGCCAAGTTCATCAACGGCTTGCAAAATACCACTGATAATATCGTTATTACTCGCTTCTTCTTCACCATTCGTTTCATTATTTAACGGCCGGTAGAGAATTTCTACCGGAAAAGTACGGCCCGAAACTTCAATAATTGGGGCAGGCACGCCTGTTACAGAAGCAAAATGGTTTGAAAAACGCTCTGGGTCTATGGTCGCAGAGGTAATAATAACTTTTAAATCGGGACGTTTTGGTAATATTTCTCGTAAATACCCTAAAATAAAATCAATATTCAAACTACGTTCATGTGCTTCATCAATAATTAATGTGTCATATTTACGTAGTAATCGATCATGCTGCATTTCGGCCAGTAATATACCGTCAGTCATTAATTTTATATAACTTTTATCGCTGACTAAATCATTAAAACGAACTTTGTAGCCAACAGCGTCACCAAGTTTAGTTGACAATTCATCAGCAATTCTTGTGGCAACGGTGCGAGCAGCAATCCGGCGTGGTTGAGTATGACCTATCATACCGTCAATACCACGTCCCAATGCTAAACATATTTTTGGAATTTGCGTAGTTTTCCCTGAGCCAGTTTCGCCTGCAATTATCACTACTTGATTATCGGAAATAGTTTTAGCAATGTGCTCAGCGTTTTGAGAAACAGGTAAACCTTCTGGGTAGGTTATTTTTGGAACACTTTGAATTTTAATCTGTTTTTTATTAATTGATTCGTCAATATGTGCCGCTATCTGCCTAAGCGATTTTTGTTTTTTATCAGCATCTTTTATTTTTTTACTAGATAACAAACGTTTTTTTAAACGATATTGATCTGATTTTTGGCTCAAAGGAAGTTTACTAAAAAGCTTATCAATATTGATCAATGCTTGCGGCTGAGCTTTGGGAGAATTAGCGATTTGTTTTTCAGAAGACAAGGTGAACTCGAATAAAATGACAAAATGAAATTTTATCAGTTTTATTAAAGCTGTACCACTTGAATCAAGTGGTACAAATAGACAGACTTATATTACA
>Ga0209292_1002782_pt1 | contig 19783 bp, 19 predicted proteins | sample GOMGulsemesocosm_2_FD_184634 | JGI IMG/M metagenome (GOLD analysis project Ga0209292, IMG submission 184634) | Methane-oxidizing microbial communities from mesocosms in the Gulf of Mexico - GOM9C Gulf of Mexico (SPAdes) (version 2) | ecosystem: Environmental > Aquatic > Marine > Cold seeps... | reverse complement strand
GCCGCTATAGTTTGTCACAAATTCAGGCGGAAGCGATCCTTGAAATTAAGTTACGCCAACTGGCTAAACTTGAAGAAATTAAGATCCGCGCTGAGCAAGAAGAACTGGCGCAAGAGCGTGATAAAATTGAGCTAATCCTTTCTTCTGAGCGCAGAATGAAGACCTTAGTTAAAAAGGAAATAATCGCTGATGCTGAAAAGTACGGTGATGATCGTCGTTCGCCAATTATCGAGCGTAGCGAGTCGAAAGCTTTATCAGACAAAGATCTTGTACCAAGTGAGTCTGTAACTGTCGTCGTCTCAGAGAAAGGTTGGGCGCGTTGTGCCAAAGGTCATGACATTGAGCCACAAAACTTAAACTATAAAGCCGGCGATGGTTATCTGTGTTCAGCGAAGGGCCGTAGTAATCAACCGGTTGTCTTTATTGATACCTCAGGGCGTGCTTTTAGTACCGATGCTCATACATTACCCACAGCCCGTAGTCAGGGCGAGCCGCTCACTGGACGATTCACACTCGTCACGGGTGAAACTATCGCACACACAGTAATGGCTAAGGATGACCAGTTGTATTTACTTGCAACTGATGGCGGTTATGGCTTTATCGGTTCGTATAGCGATATGTTGTCGAGCAATAAAAAAGGTAAGGCATTAATTAGCCGTCCTAAAGGCAGCGAAATATTACCGCTTATTCCGGTCCATGATTATGACAATCAGTTATGTTTGGCGATTTCCAATGAAGGCCGGATGTTAATATTTACCCTAGAAAGCTTACCGAAACTATCGAAAGGTAAAGGCAATAAAATTATCAATATTCCAAGCTCACGAGTGCAAGCACGTGAAGAGTTTGTTAAACAAATCGCGGTCATAAACACTGACAGTGATGTCACGCTATTTGCTGGTAAGCGCAAGCTAACCCTTAAAGCAAGTGATCTTGAGCATTACATTGGAGAGCGCGGTCGTCGTGGTAATAAATTACCACGAGGCCTACAACGTGTTGACTCAATCGAAGTAACGATGCACGGCGTCATTGACCCAGAAGATGATGAGCCAACTAGCGAAGGCTCATTGTTTGAGTAAAAATAAGGATACCGCGTAATGCGGTATTTTTTTACCCGTAATTTATAGTGATAAAATGAAACAAGCCATTGTCGGTTACCATCAAGATGAAGAACAACATTGGGTCGCCAAATTATCCTGCGGTCATAATCAGCACGTGCGTCATGATCCGCCATGGCAAAACCGTGGATGGGTGACAACTCAAGACGGCCGAAACGCCAAACTTGGCCTAGTGCTTAACTGCGTAAAATGTGAAGCGCAAGCTCCCAGAGATTGGAACAAAATAGATGACTAAGAAGATAGTAACAAGAGCAGCATTAATTGACGTGCTAAGCCAGTGGCAACAGCAATTAATGACTACTGAAAAAATGCAGTTATGGATGCTTGATAACTTTGAGCCTGATGAATATATTATTGGTCAAGGAGAAAGCGAAGAAGTTGTTGAGGCGATGCATATGGTGATGAATGAGTATGAACTGGCCGACCAAGATAAGTGCTTAAGCGATAAGGCTAATCTGGCGATTGATTTTATTAATACTGATAGCGATAGCTTCATCAGTCAAAAATCTGAGTTTCTACGAAATGCTTTTATCGATTAATCTTTGCTAGCCCTTGAAAAACCAACATTTGCCCATAGTTAAATAGGTAATATCATTTTTAATGAGCATAACAGATGAGCAACGTCATAGAACTCAATCTCGAAAATTTTCAAAGCACTTTAATTGCACAACCTCCAGAACAATTGATTTTAATCGAATTGTATTCGCCGCGCGATGAAGCCGGCAAAGCGATGTCTGGTCAGTTGTTGTCACTCGCCAATGAATTGTCGTCTACGCTAATTTTTGCGCGGGTTAATTGTGATGAACAACCACAAATCACCCAACAGTTTGGGGTGTCATCGGTACCTACGTTAGTGTTAATCCAAGCGGGAAAACCCGTCGATGGTCTACAAGGCGTAACCCCCATTGAACAAGTCAAAGAAATGCTCTACAAATATCTGCCAAAGCGTGAAGAAGAACTACTGATCCAGGCCAGTACACTACTACTCAATGATGGCGATATTAATCAGGCGTATCTACTGATTAAAGAAGCTTATGAGCTTGACCCAAATCGTGTCGATATTAAGAGCTGTTACTGTGAAGTGCTTATTAAATTAGGGCAGGTCGATAACGCCAAGTTATTGATTGGTTCAATTGCGCTTGAAGATCAAAATGCCAATTATCAGCGATTAGTCTCATTGGTTGAATTGGCCGAGCAAGCAGGACAATCGCCAGAAATAACAGCACTAGAGGCGCAATTACTTGCGAACCCTGATGACAAGGAAGTGAAATTAAATTTGGCGATAAACTACAGCCAAATTAATCGCAGTGAGCAAGCCTTAGACTTGCTGTTTGCTATATTACAGGTTGACCTTAATTTCTTGGATGCGAAAAAACGCTATCTTGATGTCATTGCTAGCTTACCTGCTGGCGATGCTTTGGCGTCTAGCTATCGCCGTAAACTCTATAGTTTATTGCATTAATAGTTCGCCAAGTTAAGGCGCTAAAGCCTCTGGCTTGGCGTCTAGCTACCGCAGTAAACTCTATAGTTTACTGCATTAATAATTAGCCAAGTTATGGCGCTAAAGCTTCTGGCTTGGCGTCTAGCTATCGCCGTAAACTCTATCGATTATTGCATTAATAATTAGTCAAATTAAGGCGCTAAAGCTTCTGGCTTGGCGTCTAGCTATCGCCGTAAACTCTATAGTTTACTGCATTAATAATTAGCCAAATTAAGGCGCTAAAGCTTCTGGCTTGGCGTCTAGCTATCGCCGTAAACTCTATAGTTTACTGCATTAATAATTAGCCAAATTAAGGCGCTAAAGCTTCTGGCTTGGCGTCTAGCTATCGCCGTAAACTCTATCGATTATTGCATTAATAATTAGCCAAATTAAGGCGCTAAAGCTTCTGGCTTGGCGTCTAGCTATCGCCGTAAACTCTATCGATTACTGCATTAATAATTAGTCAAATTAAGGCGCTAAAGCCTCTGGCTTGGCTAATGCCTTACATTGACGCACAACAAATGGATTTGCGTTGCCTTGTGCTTTGCTGATCCGCTGATCTCTTTGGCATTCCGCTGTTGTTACTGGATCTAATCTATCCCATGCGGTAAAGAGCTTCTTCTGACTTGAGGAAAGCTTTAGTTGGTATTGCTTTACAAAATAGAAGTACACCCGCGCGATATCACCGCGTCTTGCCGCTGGTGGCTGTGCTTTACGGCCTTTAAAGTCTATTACCATGTCACACTGACCATACTGTGTTGCTTGTCCATTCCATTGACTAAATCGGTAATTACTACGATCGCCATTCACTTCGCCGACAGCGGCCACTAAATTGTGAAGATCGCCTTCCATTTGTTTAAATACTTCATCGCTTCTGGTGCAGTTCTTGCGGCGACCATCTTTCCAGCACTGGCGCTGATGACCAAATTCCCATGCAGGAACAATGTGTTCCCATTCGATACGGCTTGCTCTTTTTAGCTGCTTACGTACTTGATACCCGCAACTGGCAAAATCAGGAACCAGTTTTTTACCCTTACGTGATATATCACAACCACAATAAAAACTTTGATCGCTCTGTTGGTGGAGTTTATTGGCTATTTTCTTCGCTTGACGGAAATTCGCTGGTGCAGCGTCACTTAATGAAGGAATAAGTAGCAGCGCTACTAATATTAGGTATTTAATCAATAGAATAGTCTCAATAATTTTGCGCATTGAGTGAATGCACAACAACAAATTAAGGGGATTTTACGTATTGCTGATTAATAAATCAACGCTAATAGGGCTTTTATGTGTGCTTTTGGACAAGAGTCTCATTACAGGATCTACAACAATATTGAGCGCCTTTTAATACCTTGTTATGTCTGCGAATTGTCAACGTTATATCGCCACAGCCACAGGTATATTCGACGGTTTTGATGCCTAAGTTGTCAACGGCATATTGATGCGTGCGCAAAGGTGGCAGTTCAAACACTTGAGTCATCAGCTGTTGCCATTCTTTGCCATGAGGTGCGGTTCTGCCATGAAGTTGCCAAACAATGAGATGAGCAATTTCATGCGGCACCACGTGTTCAAGAAAATGGTCTTGATTCTGCGTGTAAATTAACGGTTGAAATCGTAAGACGTTGGTTTGTAATTGCGCGCTCCCTGCAATCTTTCCACGTTGGTTAAATAGGACTGTTGGGCGTGGAAATTGACGATTCAAGCGACGTTCAGCCACCTCATAACATTGCTCTACGTGGTTTAATAAACATTGCTCAAGCGCTTGGGATAGTCTTGTCATCATCAATAAAAAGGCCAGCATTGCTGCTGGCCTATTTGATTACGCTAGTTTGTCACTAGCAACATGATAGTCAGGATCTTCCATCACATTAAGTTCGATACAGTCGCTGGCTTTCGTAAATAGCACTTTACATTCAGGGCTTAAGTGACGTAAATGAAGTTGCTTGCCTGCTTTGCTGTAACGCTCAGCAATACCATCAATGGCTTCGATGCCAGAATGGTCATAGACACGAGAGTTTTTAAAGTCGATGATGACATCTGCGGCATCGTTATCAATATCAAACTGCTCTTTAAACGAAGAGATAGCGCCAAAGAATAGTGGGCCTTCAACTTCATAGACTGTCCAATCGTTCTCGTCTGTAGAACGCTTAACGATGACATGTTTTGCATGTTGCCATGCAAAAACAAGGGCTGAGACGATCACACCAACAATAACAGCGATCGCTAAATCGGTTGCCACAGTAACGCCAGAAACAAGTATTAAGATAATCGCGTCTGAGCGAGGGATCTTCTTAATAGCTCTAAAGCTCGACCATTCGAATGTCGCGATAACAACAATAAACATCACGCCAATAAGTGCTGCTACTGGAATTTGTTCGATAAGACCCGAAGCAAATAAGATAAAACCAAGTAACGCTAATGCCGCAGTGATACCTGAAGCTCGACCACGGCCGCCAGAGTTAACGTTAATCATCGATTGTCCGATCATCGCACAACCGCCCATGCCGCCAAAGAAACCAGTTACGGTATTTGCAGCGCCTTGGGCGACACATTCTTTGTTACCTTTACCGCGAGTTTGGGTTAACTCATCGATTAGGGTAAGGGTTAATAATGATTCGATTAAACCAATTGCCGCTAAAATTAATGAATATGGCAAAATGATCATAAAGGTTTCCCAAGTGAAGGGAACCTTAGGAATACTAAATGTTGGCAACTCACCAGCGATAGACGCGACATCACCAACAACTTTCGTGTCAATATTTAGCCCGATAACCGCTAGCGAGACAACGACAATTGCGACCAATGCAGAAGGAACTGCGGTGGTTAGTTTAGGCAGTAAATGAATAATGGCCATCGTCGCAAGCACTAAGCCGAGCATGGTATATAAGGCATCGCCTTGTAACCATTGCATCACACCGTTAGCGTCAGCCTCTTTAAACTGGCCCAGTTGGGCAAGGAAGATAACGATAGCGAGACCGTTTACAAAGCCCAGCATTACCGGGTGAGGCACCATGCGAATAAACTTGCCGAGCTTAAACACGCCGGCGAGAATTTGAAATATCCCCATCAATACAACAGTAGCAAAGAGATATTCAACGCCATGATTCTGTACCAAAGCGACCATAACAACAGCAAGTGCGCCGGTTGCGCCTGAGATCATACCTGGACGACCACCAAAGATAGCGGTAATTAAGCCGACAATAAATGCCGCATAGAGTCCAACGAGGGGTTCAACGTCAGCAACAAAAGCGAACGCAACGGCTTCTGGTACTAGTGCAAGGGCAACGGTTAATCCAGAAAGCACATCGGCTTTTAGACTAATCACTTTGTTTATATGTAGCTTCAGCATAAAGGGTTCTTGTATTAGGAGGTTAATGAGTTAACGAACATCGTTAAAAGGCGCTAAATTGTACGGATTTTTGGCGAAAAGTCAATGTAGATAACTAAGGGATAGCGGGCTGGTCGATGGACATTTAGCACGCCTTAATGTGGGAACACTTTAAAACGGGAACCTTTCTCTTTTCTTACTTTGCATGGTGAATCATGAGTTTCAAACAATTATCTTATAAATGCATCGGTAGATTACTGAACTTATTATTATGCTCCTCCTCACTATATTTAAGTGAAATGGTGTTAATACACAGTTATCAGCTATCAACGTCCTAGAATGTTAGTCGCTATTAACGATCCTCAATTTGTTTAATGAAGAACTTTGCTATGACCAAGGTATCATTAATTAAATAAATTGGTATTACACTTGGTGGCCGCTCGTGTTTAGGCTGTAACATATTGTATAATATATAAAAAGTTGACTTGATACGAGGTGTTTATAATCTGTGGTTATTATGCGTACGCATTGCGCTTGTTTTAGTATTAAAATTAACCTAGCGTGTTAAATCTTTGTTTAACATGTGTAAAATTTGTGTTTTTCTGTCTAGTGGTGGACTGCAGGTAAATACCCCTTGATTATTATTGGTTAACCATTATTATCAGTTGTGCAAGCTTGTTATTTTAATTGGTCGACCAATTGTTGTTTGGTTGGTGCTCAAGGATATCGACCTCAATATAATAATTTATAACTACAAAGGTTAAATATAATGATAATTAAAAATACGTTAGTTTTAGGCATTTTAGCCGCTGCTATCTCAAGCGCAAACGCTGCGACGTTTGTTATTGAGAAAAATGGCTATGATTTTTCCATCGATGGTAATGGAGGAGCCCAACAAGGGCAGCAAATATATCTTTGGGGTACTAATCTTGATAATGCAAATCAACAATGGGTTCAAATCAGTCATGGTGATGGCTATTATTCCTATAAAAAGCAAGGGACGAGTTTATGTTGGGATGGCGGCGAGGGAGGTGCAAGGCGTCAGGCCGTTACTTTAGAGACTTGTGATTCAACTAATTATGATCAGCATTGGGCAAAAGTAAAAGTAACTAGTGGTACTGAAACTTACCGTATCGAAAAACGTAACGCATCAGGTTTTTCGATAGACGGTAATGGTGGAGCGGCAGAGCGTCAGTCTATCTATTTATGGAATTCCAATAGTGATAATGTCAATCAACAGTGGAATCTTAATAACATTGAAAGCGAGTCAACAAGTTCTGATGGCGAGCTAGCGATCACTGAGGTATTTGATGATGGTTCTGGGCACAGTAGTTACCCAGCATCTAACGTCATTGATGGTAATACGGCATGGTCTTCACGTTGGGCAGCGCAAGCAGGCGGCGATGCTGTTAACTTAACGACACAGTTAGCGCAAACACAAGCCGTCGAAAAGGTTGGGATCGCATGGGGCCAAGGGGCTTCACGCGCTCATACATTTGAAATATACGCTCGCGCTGGTACTAGTGGAACATGGAATAAGGTCTACGACAGCGTTAGTAGTGGTACTTCAAGCGATATCGAACTGTACGATATTACTGATATTAGCGCTCAGCAAGTAAGGGTAAAAACCTTTGACAACACAACCGGCTCTGATTGGACAAACATCACTGAAGTGAAACTTTATGGCAGCGATTCGGATACGACTACGCCACCAACTGGTTCGTTAGATGACTGGGATTGGAGTGTTTGGGATATTGAAGGCCATGATCCAACGGTGGGTGATACGATGGTATTTGATGCATTGGTGGCTCAACACATAACCCCCAATGGTAATGGTTGGCGCCATGAACTGAAAATCAAAGAGGAGAATCGTGTCGCGATGACTAATGTTTACGAAAATTTTCAGGCGAATATTCATCTAAACTTGTCAGACGGTTCTAAAACCATTGTTGCACAGCATCATGCGAGTGATACCGGCACTATTATGAAACTGTATGTTTCTGATACGAGCGAGTCAGGATTTAACGACAGTATCGCAAACAACGGTATTTTCGATGTCTATGTTCGTTTAGCGAAAGAAGACGGTTCAGGTGAAGAGAAAAAAGCGCTTGGTACGGCAGTGAGCGGCGATAGTTTTGACTTCCAAGTGATTAACGATCATGGCTATGTTACCGTGAGTGCGATGGGTGAAACCTTTAGCCTAACGATTGAAGACAGCTCTGAATCTTATCTAAAGTTTGGTAATTACTTGCAAGCACAAGATGCTGAAACAGGTGATGATGTAGAGAGTTCTGACGATTTTGGACAGTTCTACATTGACGCTGGGATCACCGATAGTATTTTAACGTTCTCAAACCTTAGCTATACACGTAATGTCGATTAGATGATCTAAATCTCTTATATCATTTGTATTAAATGACGATCATTTTTCACCATTTAAATGAATGATAGCAAGGCATCTATCCTTGTTGTAAAACAGGCCCTATTGAAAAGGGCATAATTAAGCGAACATCATTACGGTGATGTTCGCTTTTTCGCTTTAGAATGTTAAATGTACGTGGGTTAATGGGTAATACTTGAGGGGAATATTGTCAATTAAGAGTATAAAAATTAGTGTTCAATTTACAATGTTTGAGGATATTTTTAGTGCAGAGGTGAAATAAGGCCGCGAACCGCCAGCCTAGACCGTAGAAATTATAGCGCCGTTACATTTAAAGCTTGCGGACCTTTAGGACCATCTTCTACTTCAAATTGAACTTCTTGACCATCATTTAACGTTTTAAACCCGTCACCCTGTATCGCTCTAAAATGTACGAATACATCAGAGTCGCCTGAACGTTCAATAAAACCAAAGCCTTTCTTTTCATTGAACCACTTTACGCGACCTTTCGTAATTACCATAGAAGCCTCTCTCCATCCATTTATTATATAAGTGCATAGCTATATCGCTATTGTTGACTCTTTTTTTTGTTATAAATTTATCCTAAAATATTGTTTTATCAATACTTAAGTAAACTGGTTAACATTTGAGCACATTCAGTGTAGCGCAATAGTGGGAAAAGTAAAATCGGATGACCTTAAGATTTGTCGAGTTTGTCATTATTTTAAGTAATTAATTAATAAAGGGTTGGCGGTTGGATGGCTGTTTTCGCTTGTTGGTGACTATCACGTCGCAGTGATTTATATCATTAGCGATTAAAACAATGGTTCAGACAAAACCTATCGTGAATATATAATCACAAAAACACCATAAATATGCATTTATAGCTTGAGCTTAAATACGAATTGCTTTATCGTTACCCCTATCTTACATTTTGTAAGTCTGACATCGCTGTGTTGCGCTTTTATAGATGTACAAGCAGATTAATTATTAGAGGAGAATAGCTCCTCAATGTATAAGTTTAGAGTGAATAGATATGAAATTATCACAATTGAAAGAAAAAACCGTTGGTGTTTGTGTTTCGGGTGGCCTTGATAGTAAAACCGTGACCAAGCGTTTGATGGAAGAAAACATCAAAGTCATCTGCTTTTCGGCGGATTTAGCGCAGCCAGACGAAGATGATATTCAAGACGTGGTACGAAAAATGGACCCTTGTGGTGCGGAAACAGTTCTAGTCGACCTTAAGAGTGAAATGGCTGATGCGTGTTTCGATGCGATTAAAGCCAATGCAACTTATGATGGTGGTTACTGGAATACTACGGGGATTGCACGTGGCGTGACAGTACAAGGTTTGATTAAAGCGATGAAAGCACGTGACGTTAATATTTTAGCGCATGGGGCGACAGGCCGTGGTAACGACCAAATGCGTTTTGAACGTTATACCCGTTCTTTGGCTCCAGCGATGGAAGTTTATGCACCGTGGCGCGACGCTGAATTGCTGGAACAATTTCCGGGACGTAGCGAAATGGCCGATTATTTGGCGCAGTTTGATATCCCTGCGGTTATCGGTATGAAAAAGAAATATTCAACCGATGCAAACTTAGCCGGCCTTTCGCACGAAGCTGAAGATCTAGAAAGCTTAGAAACATCAATGTTGATTGTTGAGCCGACTATGGGTGTGTGGCCGCAACAAGCACCAGATCAAATTGAAGAGGTTACCATTGGTTATCAAGCGGGTGTTGCTATCTCACTAAACGGTGAATCATTGAACCCTTTTGACATGATGACTAAAGCTAATGACATTGGCGGCCGTAACGGTGTTGGTATGTCAAATGCGCTTGAGAACAGAATTATTGGCACCAAGAGCCGTGGTGTGTATGAGGCGCCAGGCATGGAATTACTGAGTCAAGGTTTGCAAAACATTCTACAAGCGACTTTAGATCGTCGTGCAACGGCGTTGTATCAAAGTCTAAGTCGTGTTGTTAGTGATCAGATTTATGATGGGCGTGTTTTTGACACTGCAACCAAAGCGGCGATGTTAGCAATCGATACGCTTACTGCAAGTGCGACAGGCACGGTAAAGCTTGGGCTCTACAAGGGTAATGTATTCTTCAATGAAATGACTGATATTGCCGCTTCATTATACAATGAGGAAGATTCATCAATGGAAGCAAGTGATGGCTTAAATCCTGAAAGCTCTCAAGGCTATGCAGATATTCTGTCTGTTGAAGCTTGCGCATTAGCTAAAGCTGGTCAATTTGACGGTGATAGCTAACCCAAATAATAGTTAGCCTGATTGAGCACTTCAATGAGGTCTTCTATGTGGCATGCGTCGCTTAAGCGATTAATGCTAACCCATCGCTGTATTTTATCGCAGTGATGGGGATTTCCTCACATTTATCTCAAGCAGCTAATCTTTAGTTAAGGTATAATGCGCTCAATTATTGATAAGATCGAGCCGCACATGAACCGCAAGAAAAAACTTAACTCTATTTTAAAAAAGATGCAAAAGAAGAAAAACGCTAAGCTAACCCACAACAATAAAGCACGTTATATTGCTAAAGCGGATCGCGAAGAAGAATTACCATCAGTTGAAACGACTACCCCTAGTGCTGAACCGACGGCTTAATCAATTCAATTAACGCATTATTAAATTGACGATAATCCGGGTAGGGCAGTAGCATAATATTCAAGCCATCTTGTTGCTGTTTCTTCCAGGCTTTCCCCTCGGTATCATATGCCACATCTACTGCCAAACATGGCTCAAGATTAAGCGCTCTCCAATGGGCTTTACCACAGATATAATGTTGTCTGGCAGGCTGTTCGATCAGATTGTTTCCAAAAATAAAGCAAACTTCTTGTAATAGTTTGTGATCGCGATAGCCTCTCCAATCCTCTTCTCGACATAGTAATTTAGCGATGATTGTAAAGATTTTACGCCAATGATTACCGTTAAGTTTGATAATGGATTGGGTGCTTACCTGTCCATCGGGTAATTGCGGCGGTGTAGGCAAGTAGATTAGATATTTTGCGTCAGTATGGCCTAATGACTCTGCGCTGTATTTTTTGATTGACATGGCTTACTCGATTATTGCGTAAATGGCGGTTTCAAATACCATAAAAAGTGATATATTAGTTTTAAGCCTTTGTTTGGGTTACTCAACCCAAGCTTTATTATATAGTTTTGAATAAATGGAATGATTGCTTATGTCTACCGCAAATGCATTAAGAACAATATTAATAGACAAATTAAAGAAAGACGAGCTCGTTTTACCAACATTACCGAAAATTGCAATGAAGGTGCGCGATACGGTTGCTGATCCAGATAGTAATCTAGGTGATATTTCTACGCTGATTGCACAAGACGCGGCGTTATCTGCGCGTTTAATTCGCATTGCTAACACGGCACATTATAGTCGCGCAGTGCGAGTGGAAAGCCTACAAGGTGCTGTTACCCGTATTGGCATGCGTCAAATAAAAAACATCGTGATGGTGTTAGCGATGGAACAGTTATTTGTTTCTGAAAATGAATTGGTGTCTAATTATCTTGCAAAAACATGGAGCCGTTCAACGGAAGTGGCTTCTTATGCGATGGCATTATTTTCAATCTATCAAAAAGGTAATAAGCATACGTCGTTGCAAATAGACACTTTATCACTGGCGGCGCTACTGCATAATATTGGTACCTTACCGATTTTAACGGAAGCCGATGGCTATCCAGATGTTTTTGCATCACCTGAGTTTCTAGAGCGCGCGATTAATGATCTTAATTGCCACATTGGTGTTGCCATTGTTAAGGCGTGGAACTTCAGTAGCGACTTAATTGAATCAACTCGTTATTACGCGACAACAGAACATCAAACGGAAGAAATTAGCTATCTTGATTTCGTACGAATGGCGGTCATATTGCATTCATTTGATGGCAACGTTGCAAATTGTGCAGAGCAATTAGCAGTATTTGTTGAGAAAGGGCTAATATCTGATATTGCTGTCTTAACAGACGATGCGTTCGTTGATGAGCTAGCGGCAAGTCGTGAAACGTTTGCCTAACTGAATTACGCTAACTAAAAAGCCACCGGTATTCAATTGCACGGTGGCTTTTTTATGTCTGATATTACTGCCTAGCTTGGCGGTTATTTGATGGTGTCGGTTCGAAGTTGCTTCTGAACGGGTTAATGTCTAAACCACCACGGCGGGTGTAACGTGCATTAACAGACAGTTTTTGACAATGGCAATAACGGATAAGGTCGGTGAAAATTCGTTCTGCGCATTGCTCATGAAATTCATTATGTTGTCTAAATGAAATCAAATACCGCAATAGCGCTTCTTGATTTATTTTCGGACCCTGATAATGGATCTCTACCGTACCCCAGTCTGGTTGATTGGTGATAAGACAGTTTGATTTTAATAAATTAGAATAAAGACGTTCAGTGATCACTTCGCCGTCACTGATCACGCTATCGCTTAACAATTCAGCATTAAATTCGTAGTTGTCTATTTCGATATCCAATTCATCGATACACTGTCCTTGCGCAGCAGCGATCTTTTGCGCTGAAAATTGACTGGCTAGGATCAGTTCAACCGACACTGAGCCTTGTGCGCATGCACTTAAGTCGATAGTAAGCTGTTGCTCTACTTGTTCTGGTGACTCAAATCGTTGTTGATTTAAGCTATTTAAGTAAAGCTTAAATGATTTTGACTCGACGAGGTTATCGCTGTTAAATGCAATGGTAAAATTAGCCATAGCAACCACTGGCTTTCCCTTAGCGTTGAGCCAAGATAATTCAAAACCTGTCCATAGATCATCACCGTAAAAAGGCAATTCATTACCTAGGTTTAAGCCATCGCGATTTAAACTACGTGGTACAGGTTGTAACAGTTTGGCGTCGAAGCTGTTATCATAGCTGGTCTTTTTTCCTAAAGAGAGCGATTGCAATGCGGGTGCATCATCATATTGATTGGGTGTATCGGTCATCGGGCAAGCTCCGCCGTATATAAGTAATGAGGATCTAATGTTAACAACTGCACAAGTGCTTGCGCAATTCGCCGCTGATTATAGCAAAACCATCAGTAATGAAACGGGATTTCTGCCACAAATTGAACATGATAGTGAATGGACATCGGTTTGTGAGGTCGGTAATGGCAGCGACGGTGAATTGATTCAATGGCAATATGTGAGTCGCGAGCAGCCTCATATGTTTGAAAACATTGAGCATGCATTAGAAACGACACTACATCACGATATAATTTCTTATTATGGTGCTGGCTATGCTGGTTCGATGTTTGTGACGATTGAACAGATCCAAATACAATTACTGCAAATCTGGAACGAAGACGATTTAGTACGATTGAGTGAAAACATGATTGGTCATCTCATGATGCAGCAAAAGCTAAAGTTGTCGCCAACTGTATTTATTGGTTGCGTGCTCAATAGCGACACCATGCTATCAATCGATAATAATAGTGGCGAAGTTATCACCGAAGTAGCCGGTAATAAGCAACGCACTATCATTGCAAGTTCACTTACTGAGTTCTTAGAGCAAGCGACAGTGTTGGTTAACCCTGATAGTGAAGCTGAGTATCAAGCGCCCAAGGAAATCAAGGCAGGCTTGATGCCTCGTCTCAAGGAAGTGATGAGAAGCTTGTTTGGTAAATAGCCCAGGGCAAGAGCATTATAATTGTGATATCCCCACATATTATGTAAACACGCTGTAAATACATTCCTCTACGCTCAATTTTTCGTCTCGGCAATGTGCTCCTTGCATTGCCCTAACGTAACCGTCCATGGTTAAGCATGAAAAATACGGTTCACTTCATATGCACCGATATCCCTTCAATATTAGAGCATATTCATTAAAACGCTCTTGCCGTGACAAATAACCGGACTAACTTGGTTTAACCGGCTTTTCGGTGATCCATAAACGTATTTCACCTTCTACCACGATGACGCCATTGGTGTCGTAGGCCGTCACTTTAACCGGTAAATCACCAGGCTGCCATTGCTCAGGGTCGACCTGGGCGACGCAGCGAATATCAGTCCCCGCCTTGGCAGTGTAATTGACACTCATGCCCTTGGGGATCCAGCGTAAGTGCGACGGGATAGATGCTTCAGCCATCACGCCCATCGCCATCTCTAAACCATTACAGATAGCGATAACATGCACCGTCTTGATATGATTGTGAACACGCTTGCGCTTTTTTATATGGCATTCGCAATAATGTGGTCGCAGTTCAGCGATGTATGGTTTGATTGTGCCGAAGTAGGGGGCGGTGCGTGCAACGATCATCGAGAATATTTTGTTGCCAAATGGCCACGACTTGAGTCGTTGATATATGGCGAATACTTTAGATATTTTATCTTGAGGCATAGTTAATTCACTGTCTGGTCTGATGAGTTAACTAAATTTATAACGCTTTTTACCAAAGATAGCAATAACAAGGTCACTTAAAGATCAGTCTGACAACTGGGTCTGATAAATTTTCTGACCAATCAATACGATAATGATACCGCCAAGAATCAATGTGCTGGACAATATAATGTGCAGTGTGACCACTTCATTGGCAAAGATAACGCCGCCAAAGGTCGCAATCACCGGCACAATTAACTGCACAACACTGGCTTGAACCGTCGATATTTTTGTCAGGACGTGATACCAAATCGTGTAGCCAATCGCAGAAGTGACAACACCAGATAACACCGCTAACCCCACACCGTAACTGCTGAGTGATGTTTGGCTCAAAGTAAATCCTAGTAACAGCACGACAAATGGAATGCTCTTGATAAAATTATAGGTGGTATCGCTCAGCGGGTTGCATGAGCCTTGGCCTATTAACGAATAACATCCCCAGGCAATTCCCGCGGACATCATGAGGATAAAGCCAATAAACGAGGGCTCTGTTAATGTCGGTAGCACCAAATAGACAAAGCCACTAAAGGCGATAGTTACACCAAGCCACTCACTGACGTGGAGTTTATGACCTTTAAGTTGGCTGGCAATAATCATCGTAAGCTGGACCGAGGCAAATAATATTAGCGCACCTATGCCTGTTTCTAACGAGACATAAGCAAAAGAGAATGCTGCCGCATAAATAAATAACATCAAGGCACCGCGCCAGCTTCCCGTCGTTGTTTGGGGCTGTTTCGGCATGCTAAACCACAGTATTAATGCTAAAACGACCGCGCCAGAGCCTAATCTTATGGCGGTGAAGCTTGTAGCATCTATCGCATTATCGCCTAGGGCTAAGCGGCACAGCACAGAATTTCCAGCAAAGGCGAATAATGCCAAGATGGTGTAAAGGATGTTTTTGATGATATGTCTCGTTGATGCTGTCTTTATGCCAGATAGAATACAGAAAACACTCACTTTTATCTTATCTTTTTAACTTAAATAGTCATCATAACCATCGCGGCTGAATCGCATTAAACAGGCTGATTTTATGCGACTATTATTTACCGAGTAATGGTAGGTGTTTAATGCTTTTATAGGTTAAAGCTAACACGATACATTGGCGGATTTCGTTGAGTGGTAAGGGGATCGCTAATGGCAACGCTATTTCCCGATCACCGTGAAGTTCTAGCACAGATGAAAACAGCTCACGGAAAGTGGCAACGAGTTTGGTTTGGCAGTGAAAGTAGATGCTGTAGTGACTTGGTCGTTTGCTCGACCAGTCAATTCTGATTGGGCTACCAGATTTTACATGGTAACTAAGTTGACCCCATTTTAAGCTTTCTGTCACTGGCCCTGCGTTATGCTCTTGGGCTAAGCTAAAGATTAACTGACGCAGCGTTAAGATCTGTTCTTTAACGTGCACAGGATAACTGTCCAATTTGTCCTTTATTATCCGCTCCATTAACAGGCATTCCTCACCAAGATATTTAGGTTAGCGTAACTAATCACTGGTGAGATGTATAGGGTCTGTTGATCTTTGTAGCTTGTTTTTGCAGCGAGTTGTTTGAGTTTTATACAAGGCAGAGTCTATGTGGTGTAGCTGGCTCGGTAATTGCTCCTGCATTACCCTAATGAGCTACATCCATGTAGCAATACACGAATAGACGATAACGCCGTAGAAACCTTAAACAAACGCTGCCCGAAGGGTTCAACTAGAGGCGTCCTGCGCTGCGTTTTTCGTCTTTACTCTTGTGACTGCATGGATGCAGGAAATAGAGCGACTCATTTGTCCATGGATGGACACATTAGGGCAATGCAGGAGCATATTGCCGAGGAGACAAAGCCGCGAATAACCAGGCCACAATCCTCATGCCTTGCGCAAAACACCTCTAGAAGAACAAAAATTAAGCGCAAAAGTTCAACAGACCCTAACATTGTTCGGAAATAAAAAAGGCACTAACACAATATGTGTTAGTGCCTTTCGTTTGGCTCAGCTCAGGGCTAATATTTAGCTCAGCTTAATGGCGTAAAATTATTTTAATTTACGGACGCGGAATGTCCGGCCTTTTAGTTTACCTTCGCTAATTTTATTATGTGCGATGTTGGCCACACTGCTTTTAACAGCAACGTAAGCCCAGTTGTCACCTAATTGGATTTTCCCAACATCACTACCGGCGATGCCGCCTTTAGAAGTTAAGGCGCCAAGAATGTCACCAGCGCGTACTTTTTGCTTTTTGCCACCATCAATTTGTAAGGTCGTCATGGCAGGCACTTGCAGTGGTAGGTCTAGCACACTGTTATCAGGTAAATCCTGTGGCTCAACGGTGAAGTCTAAAAACTCTTCTAAGCGACCAATTTTGTTAAATTCTTTTTCAGCAAATAGTGAGTAAGCTTTACCACTGCCACCGGCACGACCTGTACGTCCGATACGGTGTACATGAACCTCTGGGTCTACTGAGACGTGATAGTTAATCACCGCATCGAGGTTCTCGACATCAAGGCCGCGCGCGGCAACGTCAGTCGCAACTAATACGCTAATACTCTTATTGGCAAAGCGTATTAAGGTTTGGTCACGGTCACGTTGTTCTAAGTCGCCATGCAATGCAAGGACACTAAAACCATAGTCTTTTAGCTGATGAGCTAAGTCTTGGACGTCACGTTTGGTGGTACAGAAAATCACGGTTGATTCACTTTGTGCTTCTTGTAGCAATAATCTAACCGCATGGGCACGGTGACGATTATCATCGACTTTAAAGAAAGACTGCGTGATGCTTTCATTGTCATGGGTTGATGCCACTTCAATGCTAACCGGATCGTTCATTAAGCGTTTAGCGATTGGCTTAACTGATTCTGGGAATGTTGCACTAAACAATAAATTTTGACGATTTTGTGGGCACAACGAGAAGATAAGATCTAACGCTGATTGGAAACCCATTTCAAGCATTCTGTCAGCTTCATCTAACACTAGCGTATTTAAGTTGTCGAGTTTTAAACGACCGCGAGAAAGGTGATCTTCAATACGTCCCGGGGTACCAACAATGATGTGAGCACCATGTTCAAGTGAACCAATTTGTGGTCCCATTGGCGTGCCGCCGCATAATGTTAATACTTTGATGTTATGGATCGAGCGAGCAATCTTACGAATTTCTTTCGCTACTTGATCGGCTAATTCACGCGTTGGACACAATACAAGTGATTGAACGCGGAATTTTTTAACGTCAAGGTTATGTAATAGGCCAAGGGCGAATGCCGCCGTTTTTCCTGAGCCCGTTTTACCTTGTGCAATAACATCTTTTCCGTCAAGAATAGCCGGCAAGCTTTGGGCTTGAATTGGCGTCATTTCTTGATATCCCAACGTAGTGAGGTTTTCAAGTAAAGAAGGATTTAATGGTAATGATGAAAAGTCGGTTGATTGCACTAGAGTCGCCTTGACGTAAAATAATTGGCGCGTATTGTAGCAGAAAGCGCAGCCTTTAGTGCTGATTAATTGATACCCACGTCGCAACATGACTAACTTTTGCGTAAGATGCAGTATTGGGACGTAATGAACTGGATGATCTTTTGAAAAAAATTGCTGTATTTGTCGATGTACAAAACATCTACTACACCACCCGTGACACCTTCGCGAGACCGTTTAATTATCGCCAGCTTTGGCAAACGATTAGCGAGCAAGGGGATATTGTCCACGCCTATGCTTATGCGATTGATCGCGGAGATGTATCGCAGCAAAAATTTCAGAGCGCGCTCCAGCATATCGGCTTTACGGTTAAGCTAAAGCCCTTTATTCAACGCCGAGATGGCAGTGCCAAGGGCGACTGGGATGTTGGTATTACCATCGATGTATTACGGGCGGCCGCTGAGGTTGATGAGGTTATCTTACTGTCAGGTGACGGTGATTTCGCTATTTTACTTGAAGAGTTACGCAATACTCATCAGGTTAAGTCTTCGGTATATGGTGTGTTAAAGCTGACCGCCAATGGTTTGATACAAGCGGCGGATGAGTTTTACCCAATAGAACCAAGCCATTTACTCTAACGAATAAGCGCTAATAACCGATCGTTGGTGAGTTGATGCGTTGTGATTGTCAGTGGATAGGTGTCGGCAACGCGTACACTAAGGCCCATTTTATGATCACTGGTCGGTTGGTACAAAGAGTGTTGCCAATGTTGTGGCTGATCATTGCGCTGTGGACTAAAGCTTATCGCCGCGCGTAGCTCATTATCAATGGTAAAACTAAAGTGATTAAGTGGGATCGCTAAACCATCGCCACACGCCTTAATATAGGCTTCTTTGAGTGTCCAATAATGATAAAAGTCTATCGCTTGTTGCTCATAGGGTAAGGCCTGTAATGCCTCGACTTCTTGCGGACTGAAATAGCGCGGCGCAAGCTTATAGGTATCGCTCGCTCTTTTCGTGTATTCAACATCTATCCCGATATCATGATGACGAGTGACCGCGCAGGCAATAAGGTTTGTGGCATGGGATAAATTAAAGCTTAACCCAAAATCATCATCACTGATATAAGGTTTGCCATTAAAACCGATTTCAAAACCCCAATTAAGTGGTTCAATATCCTGATATTGACTTAACACCAATCGGATTAACGCTCGGGTGATAATGGCATCACGTTGCGCTGTAGCGCCTCGTTTCGCTGTAGCGCGAATAAGTTCAGCATCAGTGATGGTTTGTTTAAGGGAATCGACTGTTTCAGGCGCTATCAAATGTGGTTCGATGAGCCATATATCAACGTTATTGTCGGTAAGTGAACGAGAGATCAAAGGGAGCGCTTTATCAAAAATGTTAATAACACCATAATATCAGCTTGAGCACACCATGGCTAAAAGGATTGCTTCACTTTAACAATAAATTGGATGCTATCAATATGATCTCGATCGTTAAGTGGCGTGGCTAAATCGATATGAATGACATGATTGGCATCGACTCTGCTCGGGGTTAGCCTCAGACCTATTCCGACGCTAGAATACCAGCCATTGTTACGTGGTGATTGACTGAGTTGTGGCTGCCACGAGCGGCCAATATCAACATAAGCGGCGGCGCCGAACCGCACTAAGCGTAATAAGTAACTATCAC
>Ga0209292_1002780_pt1 | contig 19789 bp, 17 predicted proteins | sample GOMGulsemesocosm_2_FD_184634 | JGI IMG/M metagenome (GOLD analysis project Ga0209292, IMG submission 184634) | Methane-oxidizing microbial communities from mesocosms in the Gulf of Mexico - GOM9C Gulf of Mexico (SPAdes) (version 2) | ecosystem: Environmental > Aquatic > Marine > Cold seeps... | reverse complement strand
CCAGCGCTTATTATCGCCGCTGTGTCTGTTAGCTGTTGCTTGATTAAACGCGTTTGCTGCGGGCTTAATTGACCGTCAAATTCAAATAAGTAATCATCGAGCTGTAAAGTCCACTGGTTGAGTGCGGTGGTTAAATTGTCGCTGGTGGTCGCTGGCGGCAATGGTAAGGCTACATTTGAGTCTAAGTCTAAGTCTAATGCACGAGCATTTGCGGTAAATTGGTTTATTTGCTGAGAAAATAGCGCCTGTTGTGCGACTTGATCGTTACGAGACAACACTAGATAAGCGTTATAGGTGCCAGCGAAATGCTGATTCAATACTTTATCGGCAATTCTAATTTGATGATCTTGTTTAAACCAACGCACCGGATTGTCGTTAATGGTGATTTGGTTAATGCCAAAATAACTGATAACACCAATAAGCAACGTAATGCCAACAATGAGTCGGGGGTAACCAATACTGAATTGTCTGATTGTGTCTAACCGGCGCTCAAGTGGTGAAGTACGTTCGATCTTGAGTGATTTAAGCTTAGCCAATGCGCTAGGGCTTAGCCGTGACAGATAAGCGGGCAATAACACCATGGTTAAAACAAACGCCAGTAAGATCCCAAAACCGATGAACCCACCAAAAATTTTGACCGGCGGAATGGGCGTTAACATTAATGAGAAAAAACCCACTGCAGAAGTGATCGAGGTAAATAACATTGGCCTAAATAAATGACGAACAACTTGAGTTATAACTTGGGCCGCTGTTTGATTGCTAGTTCGGTAGCGATCTGAAAACTCAGACATAATATGAATGGAATCAACCACAGCGATCGGCATTAGAAAAATGGCGATCATCGACGATAATATATGCACCTTAAAACCAAGTGCGATCAGCAAGCCCATTGTGATAATGACTGTCGCTAAGGCAACTAACATTGGCGCGACTATTAAGGTGACATTGCGAAAGAGTAACCACATCATGAAAAATATCATCACCCCCGCTAGCGGGGCGCTGATTGCCATTTGCACAAACATTTCACTGCCAAATTGGTCTTCTGCCACTGGCAAACCACTGATATAAAATTGATGCTCGCCGCTTAGCGGTGCCACATAGGCCCGAATTTGCTCTGCGAGCTGATAACTCATCGATTTGGACGTTAGCGGAATGATAATGGCGATGGCTTGGTGATCGCTTGAAATCATCGTGTTGTTAAGTAAAGGCAGGCGGGATATGGCATCGGCTAGTTTGTCAGCGCCGGCCTGAGTAGCTGGTGGCTGCTTCATTAACCACTCAAATCGAATTACACCTTGATCTTGATTATAGATATTATCAACCACACTTGGCGCAATGACGTCTTGTTTTATCACGCCATCGAGCGACAACAAATACTGGGTAACTTGATCAACGAGTGCCAGTGATTGCGGGTTATAAATACCTTGATTGTTGACTATGCCCAAGACCATTGAGTCGTGTAAGGCAAACTGACGTTTAACTAGATTATGGTAACTGCGGTCAACATTGGTTGGCGCGAGCATGTTTTCAGGATCGGTATCAATATCGAGTGCCGGGATCTGCAGCATAAAAAACAGCACCACTACGGATATCAGGGTATAGACAATTTTAGGAAAACGGATCACATAATCAACCAACGTACTTTTCATCACCATGCCTTTTAAATACAAATATTATGAATTGCTAATATAATACGATGAAATCACGCTACATACAATAGTGCTAATGTAGGGATTGCTAATATACTGAGTTGATGACTTTTATGCTGATGTTTTGATAGAATTAAACCGACCGTTAATGTATTGGAGAATATTTTGGAATTTTTGTTCGAGTATGGATTATTTTTAGCGCAAGCCGTGACCATTGTAGTGGCGATTGTCACAGTGTTAGTAACTGTGGTTGGCTTGTCGACCAAAGGAAAAGCAGAGACAGGTAGTTTAGTGATAACGAATCTCACTGAAGCATTAAACGAGGTAGTGCTTGCTGTTAAGCAACAGATTTTAACCAAAGATCAATTTAAAGCTTTAGCTAAAGCCGATAAAAAACAAAAGAAAGCCGACAAAAAGATCCCGCCAGCCGTCAAAGACAAATTATTCGTGATTGACTTTAAAGGCTCGATGGATGCGCACGAAGTTGAGGCCTTGCGTAAAGAAGTGAGCGCAGTGGTTCAAGTAGCCACCAAGAGCGATAAAGTATTAATTCGCTTAGAAAGCCCCGGTGGTGTGGTACATGGTTATGGTTTAGCTGCTAGTCAGCTTAAGCGCATTACCGATCGCGACATTCCGCTGGTGGTATCGGTCGATAAAGTCGCGGCCAGTGGCGGTTATATGATGGCTTGTATTGCCAACGAAATTGTTGCCGCACCTTTTGCTATTATTGGCTCCATTGGTGTGATCGCTCAAATACCAAATTTTAGTAAAATATTAAAAAAGAACGATATTGAATTTGAGCAGGTAACTGCAGGAGAGTTTAAACGGACCTTGACTTTATTTGGTGAAAATACAGATCAAGACCGTGAAAAGTTTCAGCAAGAAATCGACGAGACTCACGAGCTGTTTAAACAACATGTCAGCGTTAACCGACCAAGCCTTGATATAAACAAAGTAGCGACCGGCGAGCACTGGTTTGGTAATCAGGCGATTGACCTTGGCTTAATTGATAAAATCACCACCAGCGACGACTATTTATTGCAACAACACCAAGAGCGCGATATTTTCCATCTTAAATTTATGGTGCCAAAAACCTTAAGCCAAAAGCTAGGTAAAGCGGCCAGTGTTTCAGTTGACAGCACACTGACCACATTATGGAATCGTTTACATAGCAGCCGCTGGTTTTAAGTCTTTGTAACTTCTATTTCGATTCGCTGTTGCTATAGGCCATCACTCAGGTGATGGCCTTTTTGTTGGCAGAAGTAAAATAGGCACTTCAGATTAAACTAACGATTAGGTTAGGGTTTTTTAGCGATAGGTCGCAATTGCTAATACTGATTCAGAGTGGAGCAAAATCTTTAGCTGCTATGAACAAAAATGGCTCCACCAGGGAGCCATTTAATTACAACATAAAATCAACTAAGGATTAATTGTGTGTAGAGCAATCTCCTAATAGGCCAAACGGACTAGTAGTACCACCTGCTGGAGGGCTTCCTTCAGAAGAAACATCCGAGGCGAGTACGGGCAAGGTGAACACGGCCTCAGCTGAGCTTTCGGTGCCACTGACCTGAGCGGTAACGACAAGCCTGATATCGGCCCAGTGCGCATAACTTTGTGGATAGTTAATGTCAATAGTTGCTTGACCGCCATCGTCTGTAGTGATTTGACCCAGCGCTGCGACTAGGTTACCAGGAGTCAGGTGACCATCGCCGTTAGTGTCTTCACCACTGTCTAATATGCCGTCAATATTTAGATCTTCATTGATACATCCAAATCGAGAGACATCATCAGTCACTCCTTTGGCTTCCCACCTCTCAAACGTACCATCGGCATCATAAATCCGATGCCAAGCACCTTTATAATAACTTTTTGGCACTGCTGACACGGTTAAATCTTTATTTTTAATCGGGTTTGAATCGACGTCAGTGACAAATATGGTGTATTGCTTGGTATAAGTATTGATATCTTTTTCTTCTAGCTGATTACCAGTGCCCAAGCTAATAAATAAACCACGGTCAGCGACTGTTAGTGTAACTGTTGCAGTGATTGATGGCGTTTCTTTCACTGTAACTTTAATAGACACGCCATCTTGACTAGACACTGAGTTTGAGGTGTACACCACCGACGCACTGCCGTTACTGTCGGTAGTGGCCGTGCCAGCGCTAATTGCGCCGCCACTAGTATCGGTTAGGTCAAATTGTATTTGCTTGTTTTTAACCAGATTACTAGTTGGATCGCGCACGATCACAGATATAGTCGAGGTTTGACCGCTTGGACCAATACTATGTGGCGAGGCTTGGGCAACAATTGTAGCGGCGGTTTCCGCAACAAATTCAAATTCAAGCTGATTGGTTAATTCAATGGCGTTATCGGTGCCGGTAAATGTTAATAATGCGATGCCAGAATTATTCGAGGTGATGGTGGTGCTCACTTCGCCATTAACTGTGGTTGCTGACGTTGGGCTAAACGTGCCGCGTGTTGATGAGAAAGCAACGGAGGTGCCATTGGCCACAGCGATGCCATTACGAGACCAATACAGGGTAATCGCGGCGGTGTTTGACAATAACACTTCAGGAATAGTAACGCCTGCAGATGGATCAACGGAACCATCATTAGTGCTGTTATCATTGTCAAATTCGGTGAATAAAAACGAATCGGCTTGCACTGTTACAGCGTGAGTAGATGTTGCGCCAAGTGCCGTAGCGATAATGCTATTGCTACCACCTAAGGTGCCGCTAATTTCAACGGCCACTTGACCATCACTATCGGTCGTCACCGACGTTGGCAACTCTATGGTGGCTACGGTGCCGCTGTTGATTGCTTGATTGGTTAAGGTTAAAACAACCTCTGCCCCAGCAATGCCTTGACTGTTAGAGTCAAGCACTTTGATCACATACGAGGTTGCTTCATTGAGTGCCAGCGAAGAAGAACCAGTTAAAGAGACTGTGGTACCAACGACTTGTACCGAGACACTATCGCTTATACTGCTGCCGGTTGCGGTAACTGTGATCGTACGATTCGCTTGCTCATTTTCTGTCGTTAAGGTCGCAGTTGCTTTGCCATCGGCACCTGTGGTTGCCGTATTGACTTGAATTGCACCAGAGTCGCTTGTAAAACTGACTTCGACACCTTCTAGCAGGTTATTACCGGCGTCTTTCGCGACGACAGTTAGAGTAACATCTTGAGTGCCATCGGATGATATTTGCTGTGTGTCGGCATATAAACTGATGTCGTCAGCGATAATTGTTATTACGCCATCGTCGCCAGTTGAACTAGAGTCGGTAGTATCGTCGCCAGTTGAACTAGAGTCACTTCCATCTAGGCTTCCGCCACCACCACAACCAACTAAAATGGTGAGTAATAAAAAACAACTGAGTCGCTGAACTGTGCCCATATAACATTCCCTAAACTAAAAAGTTAACTATAGTAATTTCCAGTCATTATATTAGCTGATAAATATTGAAAAAAAAGCACTAATTGATGAATATATGCTAGTTATTAATAAGGTGGTTTGTCTTGACCAACAAAATAAGTGATTACTTCGCTAAAATATTAGAATTGGCGATAAATAAAACATTTGTTGCCCTGATAAGCAAAAAAGTAGAGTAAAGAGGCGTTATTTTAGGTTAATGCTTGAAATCCTCTCCTAAAGCAATTATATAATGGCAAATATAGAATCATTTTTTCCATCTCCTTATTGGACGCATTTAATTTATGGGTAAATCATTAGTAATAGTGGAATCGCCAGCGAAAGCGAAAACTATTAACAAATACTTAGGCAAAGACTTTATTGTAAAGTCATCGGTTGGTCATATCCGTGATTTGCCGACATCAGGTTCGGTAAAGAAAAACAAATTTACCAAGACACCAGCCGAAGTACGGAAAATGCCTGCCGAAGAAAAGGAAGTTTATAAAGCGGCTCGCGACAAGCAACAGCTAATTAACCGGATGGGCATTGATCCACTCGGCGGCTGGGATGCGCACTACGAAGTGCTGCCGGGTAAAGAGAAAGTGGTTAACGAGCTAAAAGCGCTGGCTGAAACCGCTGATTTTGTTTATCTCGCATCGGATTTGGATAGAGAAGGTGAGGCTATTGCTTGGCACCTTAAAGAAATTATTGGTGGTGATGAGTCGCGTTTTAAACGCGTTGTGTTTAATGAAATCACCAAAAATGCGATAAGCGAAGCCTTTGAAACGCCAACCCACCTAAATATGGACGGTGTTAATGCCCAGCAAGCCAGACGCTTTTTAGATCGCGTGGTTGGTTACATGGTTTCACCATTGTTGTGGAAAAAAGTAGCGCGTGGTTTGTCTGCTGGTCGAGTGCAGTCGGTGGCCGTACGCTTGGTTGTTGAGCGTGAGCGAGAAATTAAAGCGTTTAATCCTGAAGAGTTTTGGGATTTACACGCCGATTTAACCAATCAAGCACAAACACAGTTGATGCTTAAAGTCACAAAGTTTGCCGATAAAGCGTTTAAACCTGTTAGTGCTGAGCAAAGCGATGTAGCAGTAGCTGCGTTAAAGGACGCTGACTTCACGGTTAAATCACGCGAAGACAAGCCGACTAAATCTAAACCTAGCGCGCCATATATCACATCAACGCTTCAGCAAGCGGCAAGTACCCGCCTTGGCTTTGGTGTTAAGAAAACCATGATGATGGCTCAGCGGCTCTATGAAGCGGGTTACATCACCTATATGCGTACCGACTCTACCAACTTGAGTCAAGAAGCCGTTGAGAACGTGCGCGAACACATTTTGAGTGAATACGGCAAAGCCTATGTACCTGAAGAACCGATTCGTTACGGTAGCAAGGAAGGTGCACAGGAAGCTCACGAAGCTATTCGTCCTAGTGATGTGTCGCGCAGCGCAACGTCATTAACTAAAATGGAGCGTGATGCTGAGCGTTTATACGAGCTTATCTGGCGTCAGTTTGTTGCTTGTCAGATGACAACAGCGCTTTATGATGTCACTAGCTTAAAAGTGACTGCTGGTGACTATGAACTAAAAACGACCGGGCGTACGCTTAAATTTGATGGTTGGACTCGTGTTCAAACCTCGGTTAAGCGTAAAAATGAAGACGATGTTACTTTACCCGCTGTTGCTGTTGGTGAGTCATTAGACTTACAAGAGCTTCGCCCTAAGCAGCACTTTACCAAGCCTACGGCGCGTTTTAATGAAGCGTCATTAGTTAAAGAGCTTGAAAAGCGTGGTATTGGTCGTCCGTCAACCTATGCATCGATTATTTCAACCATTCAAGATCGCGGTTATGCGCGGGTTGAAAATAAACGCTTTTTCGCTGAGAAAATGGGCGAAATTATCACCGATCGTTTAGTGGAAAATTTCCAAGAGTTGTTGTCTTATGACTTTACCGCGCAAATGGAACAAGAACTTGACCAAATTGCCCAAGGTGGCATGGACTGGAAAGATTCGCTTGATAAATTCTACGCCGGTTTTACCGATCAGCTCGATGTCGCTAATTTAACGCCTGAAGAAGGCGGAATGCGTCCGAACCAAATGGTGATGACGGATATTGAATGTCCGACTTGTGCCAGAAAAATGGGAATACGTACTGGTACTACTGGCGTATTCTTAGGGTGTTCTGGTTATGATTTACCGCCGAAAGAGCGTTGTAAAACCACCATCAACTTAACCAGTGGTGACGACGCTGTCGCTGCCGATGACGAAGCTGAAACGCAAGCGTTGATGGACCGACGTCGTTGTAGTCAGTGTGATACTGCGATGGACCCATATTTGGTTGATGAAGAACGTAAGCTTCACGTGTGTGGTAATAACCCAGCGTGTGAAGGTAACGAAATAGAACAAGGCCAATTTAAGATTAAAGGCTATGACGGTCCACTGATTGAATGTGATCGCTGTACGCATGACATGGAGCTTAAGAACGGCCGCTTCGGTAAGTACTTTGCTTGTACGAATGTTGATGAGTGTAAAAATACCCGAAAACTGCTTAGAAGTGGCGAAGTTGCTCCGCCTAAAGAAGATCCGGTTCACTTACCTGAATTGGAATGTGCTAATCACGACGCGTATTTCGTATTACGTGATGGTGCCTCAGGCATATTCTTAGCGGCGCATACTTTTCCTAAAGCGCGTGAAACACGCGCGCCGCAGGTGGCTGAGTTACATCGCTTTAGAGACAGAATTTCGTCAAAGTTTTATTACCTAGCGGATGCGCCACAAAAAGATCCTGAAGGGAACTTGGCGATTGTTCGTTATAGCCGTAAAAATAAAGAACAATATGTCATGACTGAAATCGAGAAGAAGGCTACAGGCTGGACTGCTCATTTTGAAAATGGCAAATGGGTTGAAAACCAAAAAGCTAAGCGAGCACCTAAAAAAGTTGCTGCTAAAAAATAGTATAAACTCTTAATTGTTAAAAAGCGCCTTAGGGCGCTTTTTTTGTTACTGATAGGTATCAATAACTTTTGATAGCCCATATCTCCTTATACAGTGTTTTTTAAGTAACAACTCTTAACTTAAACACTGACATTTAACCTTTTATTAACAAGTTTAACATATGTTATGTGGGCTTGATCATGTTTTTTGGCTCGACTGCCTGAAATGTGGTCTATTCTCGCTTGTTTTGCCGTTCAAACCAGTTGCAATTGTAATTAATGGTTAATACAATTGTTGGCATGTTTTTTTACCTGACTTAATTTGTTAAAAGGTTAAGCGGACGAGTTGTGTGGCTTGGGATCAAAAACATTTAGATTATCAATTCGAACAATGATGACACTATGGTGTAACAAATTGTTTAAGAAAGAAAAATTATAATTATAAGAACAATCAATACAAAGACAATAAAGAGGTTTTATAGATGCAAGATTTAGTTAATTATATTAACGGTTTTATTTGGAGCCCAGCATTAATTTATTTATGCCTAGGCACTGGATTGTTTTATTCGATCGTAACGCGTTTTGTGCAAGTTCGACTACTTAAAGAGATGTGGAACTTACTCTTTACTGGTAAAGAATCTGAAAACGGTATTTCATCATTTCAAGCGTTAGCTGTTTCGTTATCAGGGCGTGTTGGTACTGGTAATATAGCTGGTGTTGCTGCTGCGATTGGTTTTGGTGGCCCTGGCGCTGTTTTTTGGATGTGGATTGTAGCCTTTTTAGGCGCTGCCACAGCATATACAGAATCAACGTTAGCGCAAATCTATAAAGAAGAAGATGAAGGCCAGTACCGTGGTGGTCCGGCTTACTACTTCGAAAAATGCATGGGTCAGAAATGGTTTGCATGGATTTTTGCTATAGCAACTATCTTCGCTTGTGGTGTTTTCTTACCGGGTATTCAGTCGAATGCTATCGGTAATGCGATTGCAACGACCTTTGGTAGTGGCAATATGATTGATACCGCTATTGGTGCAATCAGTGTTACCAAGATTGCGACTGGTACAGTAATTGTGACTATGCTTGGTTTCATCATCTTTGGTGGTGTTAAGCGCATTGCACACTTTACTCAAATTGTTGTGCCTTTCATGGCATTGGCTTACATCATTATTGCTTGTGTCGTGATTATCCTAAACATCAACATGCTGCCTGAAGTCTTTGCGCTGATCATCGGCGATGCATTTACTCCGATGGCTGGTTTTGGTGCTGCTATTGGTTGGGGTGTTAAACGTGGCGTTTACTCGAACGAAGCGGGTCAAGGTACTGGTCCTCATGCTGCTGCGGCCGCTGAAGTTGCTCACCCAGCTCAACAAGGTTTAGTGCAAGCATTCTCGGTTTACATCGATACCTTATTAGTTTGTACCGCAACAGCATTAATGATCCTTATTACGGGTGCGTACAATGTTCACGGTGCGGCAGAAGGCGCATTTATCATTCAAAATCTTGGTGCTGATGTGGCGGCAAATAGCCCGGCATTTACACAGCAAGCGATTGAAACCGTGTTACCAAATGTTGGTAATCCATTTGTTGCTTTCACATTGTTCTTCTTCGCTTTCACTACGTTGTTAGCTTACTACTACATTGCTGAAACAAACATTGCTTACATTAATCGTACGATTAAAATTCCTGGTTTAACGTTTGGGCTTAAAGTTGTATTGATGGTTGCTACATTCTACGGTTGTGTTAAAACAGCTAATTTAGCGTGGGGCCTAGGTGATATTGGCGTTGGTTTAATGGCATGGTTAAACATTATTGGTATTCTAATTATCTTTTTTGTGTCACGCCCAGCGATTAAAGCGTTAAAAGATTATGAAACTCAGCGTAATGCAGGTGTTAAAGATTATACCTTTGATCCACTTAAATTAGGGATCAAAAATGCAACGTTCTGGGAAAAGAGAATTTCTAAAGACAAAAAATAGGTATAAATTCGCTAGCTAACAGCTAACAAATTATTCCCTTAAAAGGCCCAAGTCGCAGACTTGGGCCTTTTCGTTTTTAGGATGTTATTAATCCCAATCCAATCTCATTGGCTCTGTTCCCGTTAACTGTGTTTGTGTTTTTGTTTTTAATTTATTAAATATCAATGAATTATACGTTTAGCAAACTTAGCGACGCCCACCAAGCTCCCGCTTTTAGTTGCCTCACTATAAATGCCTGTTAGGAGAAAAATTCAGGGACGAATTTTTAGATTTCCGTGCAGGCGAAGGCAAGGATGCCGTAGTTAGAGCGACGCAGGATGCCAAAGCCGGATGCGCATTGAAATCGGTTCCGTTAAGACAGGTATTTATAGGGAGATCAGCAACTAACACGGGTCGCCTTTCTTTTGGTTACTTTTCTTTGGCGAAGCAAAGAAAAGTAACTGGTGTGCTAGCGCCAAAACTTAAGAGTGTGCAAAGACATAAAGCACATCAAATATTCACCAAGCTTATTGCTAGCCACATTTAACTACAACATAGCCAATGCAATTGGTATTACTAATATATGACCTAGATACAAGACTCACTAATACGGTAAGATAAATAAACGACAACGAAATTAAAGGGATCTAAGTTGGAAAACACCTTCAAAAAATTGCTTAATTTTATGATCGGTAGTGTCAGAGATTTAGCACCGATCATTGCGGTTATCGTTTTTTTTCAACTGGTGGTTATTGGCCAACCCCTGCCCAATGTCGGCCAATTGCTGCTTGGCGTGCTCTTTGTTTTATTAGGTCTTACTTTCTTCATTCACGGTCTTGAACAAGGCTTATTTCCCATTGGTGAATCAATGGCCCACGCCTTTGCCCGCAAAGGCAGCGTGAAATGGTTACTGATTTTTGCTTTTTGCCTCGGTTTTGGTACGACTGTCGCCGAGCCAGCTTTAATCGCCGTTGCTGCGGAAGCGGCAAAAGTAGCCGCTGATGGTGGTTTAATTGGGGCCAGCCAAGCCGCGATGGATGATTATGCCCAAGGCCTTAGACTCAGTGTTGCGTTAAGTGTTGGCATTGCTATCGCACTCGGCGTTTTTAGAATCATCAAAGGCTGGCCGCTGCAATGGTTCATTATAGTCGGTTACTTGCTCGTCGTTATTATGACCATGTTTGCACCACCTGAGATTATCGGCATTGCTTATGACTCTGGTGGTGTCACAACCTCCACCATCACCGTGCCGCTAGTTACCGCCTTGGGGGTGGGTTTAGCTTCCTCAATTAAAGGCAGAAACCCGATGATCGATGGCTTTGGGCTTATCGCTTTAGCCTCCCTAACCCCAATGATTTTCGTGATGGCTTACGGGATGATCAGACTATGACCTTAAGCGATATTCTAATGCAGATTGTGCAAACAATCTTCGTCACCTTCACCGATGTGCTGCCGATAGCCGCCATTTTGTTCGGCTTTCAATTTGCAGTGATCCGCAAACCATTACCCAATTTAGGCAAGGTATTACGGGGCTTTGTGTGGGTCTTAATCGGTTTATCTTTATTCCTGATTGGGCTTGAATTAGCACTGTTTCCTTTAGGGCGGTTAATGGCCAAACAGCTGACTGATCCAGCCTTTATTGCTGGAGTTGATAGTGCTGCGCAGCTCAGTGGCGTGGTAGAGCAACTCGCTTGGACCGATTATAGCTGGGTTTATATCTTTGCTTTTTTAATTGGCTTTGCAACCACCATTGCAGAGCCGTCTCTTATTGCCGTTGCAATCAAGGCCAATGAAGTATCGGGTGGAACCGTCGGCGTATGGGGCTTACGGCTTTCTGTCGCATTTGGTGTCGCCGTTGGCATTTCGCTCGGGTGTTATCGCATTGTGGTCGGAGACCCGATTCAGTGGTACATCATGGCAGGTTATGTCATCGTCGTTATTCAAACCTTATTTGCACCAAAATTAATTATCCCACTGGCTTATGATTCAGGTGGGGTTACAACGTCAACCGTTACAGTACCATTAGTCGCCGCACTTGGTTTGGGTTTAGCCGAGACCGTACCCGGTCGAAATCCAATAATTGACGGTTTTGGTTTAATCGCATTTGCAAGCTTGTTCCCTATTATGTCGGTTATGGCTTATGCGCAGATATCGGAAAAGCTAACCAAAGATTCACATAAAACATAATGTCACTCATTAAAATACGCATGATCGGAGAGAAATATGCATTTTAAATTAATCATCGCCTTCGTTGATGACAACACCACGGATCTCATTATGGATGCGGCACGAGAAGCAGGAGCAACCGGTGCCACTATTATTAATAACGCCAGAGGTGAAGGTGTCCAACAGCCTAAAACCTTCTTTGGTTTAACGTTAGATGAGCCGCGTGATGTCATATTATTTATTGTCGAAGAACATTTAAGCCGTCATATTTTGGAAAAAATTTATCACGTTGGCCAATTTGATAAAAAACCAGGATCTGGCATAGCAATCCAAATCGATGTCGAAGATGCCGTCGGCGTTAGTCATCAAATTAATCAATTAAGCGAAACTGTGGAGAAAGAATTGTGAGTACAAATACTCTAATTAAAGCATCTGATGTCATGACCAATCGCTTCATTAAAATGGACGGTATGCAGACAGTTCGAGAAGCCATTTCAGCAATGAAACGTGAACAGTGCGATGTTATTATTGTCAATAAACGCGACCCACATGACGCCTATGGCATCTTGCTGCTTTCTGATATTGCCCAGCAAGTAATTGCTAAAGATCGTGCGCCCGAACGGGTCAATATTTATGAAGTAATGGCTAAACCCCTGATCAGCGTACCGCCGCAAATGGATATTCGCTATTGCGCGCGATTATTCGACAATTTCGGCCTGCATTATACCCCGGTGGTCGAACAAGAAGAGATCTTAGGGGTAATTGGTTATCAGGAGCTTGTCTTACACCGATTAACCGATGACAGTTAATACCTATTAGGCTAAATTTGCGACACAAAAAAGCCGCTTAATTGCTTAAGCGGCTTTTTTTTACTATGAAAACTTAGCTAGAGATTACTCAGCTACGATTTCAATAGTAACAGTTGCATTTACTTCAGCGTGTAGATGAAGTACAACTTCGAATTCGCCAGTGTGACGTAGTGCGCCTTCAGAAAGACGAACTTCGCTCTTAACAACTTCAACGCCAGCAGCAGAAACTGCATCAGCGATATCACGAGTACCGATAGAACCGAATAGCTTACCTTCGTCACCAGATACAGAAGAGATTACAACGTTTGATAACGCAGCAACTTTTTCAGCACGGGTTTGAGCAGCAGCTAGGTTAGCAGCTAATTTAGCTTCTAACTCAGCGCGACGTTCTTCGAACTTAGCGATGTTTTCTTTGCTTGCAAAAACAGCTTTACCTTGCGGTAAAAGGAAGTTACGAGCGAAACCAGATTTCACAGAAACCTTGTCGCCTAAACCACCAAGCTTAGCAATCTTATCAAGTAAAATAACTTGCATTACCTATCTCCTAAAAATTCAATAACCGACTTACTGGTGTAAGTCTGTGTATGGAAGTAAAGCCAGGTAACGAGCGCGCTTAATAGCACGGCCAAGCTGACGCTGATATTTTGCGCGAGTACCAGTGATACGACTAGGAACGATTTTACCACTTTCAGTGATATAATTTTTCAAAGTAGTGATATCTTTGTAATCAATTTCTACTACATTTTCTGCTGTGAAACGGCAGAATTTACGACGTCTAAAAAAACGTGCCATGGAGATTTCTCCTAATTCATCAATTCAATCGAATGAGCATGTAATACAATTTTTGGCGAGCCATTTCGGCCTTGATGCCAGACAAGATAACCACTTGCCTTGATATTACTGCCCTTAACCAACTTAGTAACGGTACTTTGATTCTCTTTTCCACTTAACACAATAGTCATTCGGCAATAGATTCCCCGAGAGAAACCTGCTTCTAACTGCTGTGAACGGTGATCCATTACAAGATATGTATGTGGAATACCGGCGGGACTGACTTTACGTCGCGGGCTGGTGCACAATGTGCCACTTATAACCGTTGAATTTTCAGTCATCAATAGTCAAATTACCTATTACAGATTACTCTGCAGCTGGTTGTTCTTTTTTAGCTTCATCGCTAACTGGTGCTTCACGGCGCTTTGAATCGCGACGCTCTTCTTTTGCTTTAGCAATGTCAGAAGCTTCAGTAATTGCAGTTTTAGTACGAAGTACTAAGCTACGGATTACTGCATCGTTGTAACGGAAGTTATGTTCTAACTCGTCCATTACTTCTTGACCAGCTTCAACGTTCAAAAGAACGTAGTGAGCTTTATGAAGCTTTTCGATTGGGTATGCCAATTGACGACGGCCCCAGTCTTCTAGGCGGTGGATTTGACCACCAGATTCTTTGATTGAAGCAGTGTAACGCTCAATCATTGCAGGTACTTGTTCACTCTGATCAGGGTGAACCATAAATACGATTTCGTAATGACGCATTTATTATTCCTTACGGTTTGTTAGCCCCAACGTGGCTCGGCTAAACCAGTCATAGGGCAAGGAACTAATGAGAAGCCGATTTTGGAGGCGAAATTATATAGCAGATAGAAAAATTGCGCAATGAGAAATACCACAATCGATGCTCTGTTAGCTGCAATATTGATTTTTTATTAAATATACTCGCGCAAAGCACTGGTCGAAGGTGCATTTACGATAACAAGCGATAATATTATTTTAAGCTAACCGTAGGCTTACCTAATAATTAAGACAAAAAAATGGCCGTTACCTTAAGGTTAACGACCATTTTTACGATAATTTATTGTTAAAGATTATCCGCGTTGACGGACTACTTCAAACAAACAAATACCGGTCGTTACCGAAACGTTAAGGCTTGATACACTGCCAGCCATTGGCAACGATACTAGCTCGTCACAATGCTCACGTGTTAAACGACGCATGCCTTTGCCTTCCGCACCCATTACAATAGCAACTGAGCCGCTAATTTTGGTTTCGAACAGACCCGATGTCGCTTCACCAGCCGTGCCAATAATCCAGACACCCTTGTCTTGGATTTCACGCATAGTACGCGCCAAGTTAGTCACTTGAATCAGTGGCATCGTCTCAGCGGCGCCACAGGCAACCTTACGCACTACCGGTGTTAGTGATGCTGACTTGTCTTTCGGTACGATCACCGCGTGAACACCAGCAGCGTCGGCACTACGGATGCAAGCGCCTAGGTTATGCGGATCGGTCACACCGTCAAGGATCAATAAAAACGGCTGAGCATTGTTAGCAATAATCTCATCTAAATCTGCTTCGGTTTTAACCTTGGCGGTACGAACGTTAGCAATAATGCCCTGGTGAGACTCACCATCGGCTTTATCGTCCATGGTCTTTTTACCAACAAAAGCAACACTTATGCCGTTACGACGCGCAGCGTTAACCACCTTGTTCATTCGTTGATCTTCGCGACCTTTTAGGGCGAAAATTTCAAGAATACGTTCAGGTTCGTTATTTAAAACTGCTTCAACGCTATGTAATCCAAATAGAAGATCGTGTTTACTCATTTACTTTTTGCTACCTTGTTCTTAAATTAAACGTCTTAATACTAGGCGTTGTTGCCCTGACGTGATTTTTCTTTAGCGCCCGGGCCTGACTTGCGGCGGCTCGGTTTACGCTTTTTAACTGGCTTATCGCTCGGCTGATGACCGCTCTTGTAACCTGATTTTAGGTCATCGTTTGAGGTCTTTTTACGGCCACTGCTATTCGAGCGATTTGGTTTGTCACCTGAGCGCTTGTTGCTGCCGCGCACACGTTTTTTATTGCCTTGGAAAGCAACTAAGGTTAAATCGATTTTCTTGTCATCAAGATTAACCGAAGCCACTTGCACTTCAATGCGATCACCCATGTGATAAGTATCATTAGAGTGCTCTGCCACTAATCGTGCTTTGGCGGCGTCAAAATGATAATAATCACCTGGTAAGGCACTGATATGTAATAGGCCTTCGATATTGACATCGTCAAGTCGCACAAAACAACCAAAACTGGTTACTGTGCTGATGGTGCCCTTAAAGCTATCACCAACATGATCAAGCATGTATTCACATTTAAGCCAATCAGCAACATCACGCGTTGCATCGTCGGCACGGCGCTCGGTCGTTGAACAGTGTTCACCTAAGTTAGATACTTGCTCAGCAAGATATGGGTAAGCCCCCATCTTTTTACCTTCGCTGGCGTCTAGCTCATTCGTTTTTACCAACAACGATTTAATTGTACGATGTAAAATCAAATCAGGGTAACGGCGAATTGGCGAAGTGAAGTGACTATAATGATCAAGTGCTAAACCAAAGTGCCCTGCATTTTCAGGTGCATATACGGCTTGTTTCATTGAACGAAGCAACATAATTTGAATCAGTTCAGCGTCATCACGCCCTTTTACTTTTTCGAGTAACTGGCTGTAATCAGCAGGCGTTGGTTTATCACCACCACCCAAAGACAGGCTCAATTCACCAAGGAAAGCGCGGAAGTTAGTCAGCTTGTCATCACCCGGTGTATCGTGCACACGATACAAAGCAACACCTTCGTTTTTCTCAACAAATTTAGCTGAAGCAACGTTGGCTAAAATCATGCATTCTTCGATCATCTTATGCGCGTCATTACGTACTAACGGGACAATTTTGTCGATTTTACGATTTTCATTAAACACAAACTGAGTTTCAGTTGTTTCAAACGCAATAGCACCACGCTCAAGTCGACGAGCATTTAATGCCGTGTACAACTTGTGCAGCTCTTTTAAATCGCCAACTTGTGCCGCATATTCCTGACGCAAGGCTTTATCGCCATCGAGGATTGCTGCAACCTTGGTATAGGTAAAACGAGCATGCGAGTTCATCACTGCCGGATAGAATTTATAACCCGATAAATTGCCTTTTTCGCTCACGGTCATTTCACAAACCATACATAAGCGATCGACATGTGGATTTAGTGAACACAAGCCGTTAGACAGAACTTCTGGCAACATTGGAATAACGTTTGCTGGGAAGTAAACCGAGTTACCACGTTCCAGTGCTTCATCATCAAGCGCGGTGCCCATTTTGACGTAGCTACTCACGTCAGCAATGGCAACCCATAAGCGCCAGCCACCGCTTTTCTTACGACGACAGTAAACTGCGTCATCGAAATCGCGTGCGTCTTCGCCATCAATAGTAACGAGTGGTAATTCACGTAAATCGATCCGACCTGCTTTAGCGCTTTCAGGCACCTCAGGGGTAAGATCTGCAATTTCAGCTAATAGGGCATCAGAGAACTCGTGTGGTAAATCATGATTGCGTAATGCCATCTCAATTTCCATACCCGGGTCCATTTCATCACCCATTACTTCAATGACTTCACCCAGTGGGCTTTGATGGCGTGATGGACGTTTGCTTACCCGAACGATAACTACCTGACCATTGCGAGCGCCATTAACGCCACCGTCGGTAATGATAATATCTTGGGCAATCCGAGACTCGTCTGGTACAACGAAATTAATCTCACCATCAACAAAGAAACGACCAACAAAGTCGGTTTTGCCATGTTCAACAACTCGAACAATGCGAGCATCGCGCTTACCACGACGGTCATTACCACCCGTCTGTGCTAAAACGATATCGCCATGCAAAACGCCATGCATCTGTTTTTGATCGACAAACAGATCTTTACCGCCTTCTTCAGGTCGGAAAAAACCGAAACCATCACGGTGACCAATAATCCGGCCTTTCATTAGGTCCATCCGCTCTGGCAAGCCGTAACTGCCGTTGCGAATATAAACCGCTTGACCGTCACGTTCCATCGCACGCAGGCGACGACGCAGACCTTCTAATGAATCAGGATCGTCAATTTCAAAAGCTTCAGCAATTTGTTCGCGCTTTAGCGGGGCGTCAGAATCTTTGAGCAGTTGAAGAATAAGCTCACGACTGGCGATGGGTTTTTCGTAATTTTGCTGCTCACGAGCAAAATGAGGATCTTGCTCTGGGCTAAATTTATTAGACATCTTTAAACGTTATTAACCATAATTGGCGCTAGTATAACAGGTATCGCTAGCACCGCCTAAAAATGAATCGCTCTAATTTGATTTTAATTGATTTTTTTTCGAACTATCAGCAACAAGCGCCGCTATTTTAGCAACGGCCGCTTCGCGCGTTCGATGACTCTTTGCGGCATTAATTTCGCCAACTTTCTGAGTAAAGCTGTCGCTTGTTGACGTTGTTTATCGTCACTAATAACCGAGTTATGTAACCAATGATAGGACTCTTCATAATCAACTGGACTGCCTTCACCATTCACTAACATCCCAACCAAACGTAGCTGAGCCTTAAGATTGCCTAAGCTTGCTGCCTCGGACAAGTACCTTAGCGCGCGCTGATTGTCTTGTTGAAAGAACCGCCCAATATGATAATAGCGTCCTAATTGCTCGATAGCTTCAACTAACCCTTGATGCGCACTTTGCTCCATCAAATAAATGCCATGTTTTGCATCACGCTCAACACAGACACCATAAGCGAGCATGTCGCCGTATAAGAATTGGTAACTGGGTAATTTAACTATTTCTGCCCGCGCTTTAATATCTTCAACCAACTGACAGTCGTCTGCCTTTACTCGCTGCAGGTGGGTGTTTTTAGCAATCAATCCCAGTAAATCACGTTGTGAATATAGCTGAATAACACCGTCTTCGAGCTCAGCTAAAGTGGGGGCAGACACACCAACCAGCGTCAATATACTTAGGCTGATTAGGTAATTATTTATTATCTTTCGCATAATGGCTCAGTTATTTACTCTCTTTTAAGCTATCGTCAAATTTGACCAAAACTTTAATTGCACAACTTTAGTGATCCCACTTTAATGATACAATAACGTTTTGCATCCTTAATTAGCAGGTTTCCCTTGGCTTTTGTTTACAACCCACCTACCAGCCCTTGGCTTGAAATTATCTATGTTGATAATGACATCATTGTCGTTAACAAACCCAGTGGTTTATTGTCGGTGCCCGGTCGCGAACTCCATCATCGTGACAGCGTCACCACGCGGTTAATGCGGGTTTTGCCGAGCACCGTCGTTGTTCATCGGCTTGACATGGATACCTCTGGCATTATGCTCTTTGCATTAACCAAAGCGGCGCAAAGTCATATTTCTCGCCAATTTCAACAACGCACTACCAGCAAAACATATTTGGCCCGCGTATTAGGCCAGCCGTCCAGTGAAAACGGTGAGGTAGATTTGCCACTGATTTGCGATTGGCCCAACCGGCCCTTACAAAAAGTCTGCTATGACGATGGCAAGCCGTCGCTAACACATTGGCAGGTATTATCACGTGACGAACAATCATCGCTGATAGAGTTAACGCCAATTACTGGACGGTCTCACCAATTACGAGTACATATGCAACAAATAGACCATCCAATATTGGGTGACCGCTTTTATGGTAAGCCAACCGCAGTAACAATGGCAAGCCGGCTGCAACTGCATGCCCACAAGCTAACAATCACCCATCCAAGCACCGAGCAATCAATTACCTTTGTTGCGCCCTGTCCATTTTAAATCACCTTGCTAAATCCCTCACTTGAGCCTGCGGCCCCTTTATTGCATTATATTAATTCGATGAAAATGGGCCGATTAGAACTAATGAATAGTGTTCTAGTCTAAAAAGATAACGGATGTCTAATCAAGGTAGAGCAATAGTGGTAAATAGCAGAGTTAAATTTGTTGTACTGACCCTAGCAGCTTGGTTGACGTTATTGTGTAGCCAAATTGTGTTTGCTGCTACTGATCAACCCCAAGCACCAGCCTAT
>Ga0209292_1002778_pt1 | contig 19792 bp, 14 predicted proteins | sample GOMGulsemesocosm_2_FD_184634 | JGI IMG/M metagenome (GOLD analysis project Ga0209292, IMG submission 184634) | Methane-oxidizing microbial communities from mesocosms in the Gulf of Mexico - GOM9C Gulf of Mexico (SPAdes) (version 2) | ecosystem: Environmental > Aquatic > Marine > Cold seeps... | reverse complement strand
CAGAGATAAACAGGTATAAGTTCGTAACATTGACGACAAATTGTCTACAATAAAAAAGTGAAATGGGCCGCTTTCGGAGTTTGTCAAACTCGTTCACTCGCTCTATTATCATGCAGGAAAAATTTGGGGTTCAGTGAGAACATCAAACATTAGCAACAGCCGTAAACCGCGTTTTGAGCGTTCAGACTCTGCTACACCACTACGAATTAAATCATCACAGAGCAGTAACTAAATAATTGAAATATTGAATAATTTCAATTATTGTTTTCACATATTATAAATTTGGCTAAGAGTGGTTAATTCTACAGCCACGTTATGTTGCAAAGAGGTTTTGGTGGATATCATTAAGTATGCTGAAAAAGCAATGTCGATGGATGATGAAACATGGAAAAGGCATTCCAACCCTTGGAGCGTCTACACCCGATTCACAACGTTACCATTGATCTCTTTAGCCTTTTGGTCAAGGGAGTGGATTGATGCCTATTCGGTAGCATTAATTGCGCTGTCTTTTTTGTGGGTTTGGGTAAACCCTCGTTTATTCGGCGCACCCAGTACGACAAATAACTGGGCATCAATGGCTACATTTGGGGAGCGAATATACTTAAATCGTGAAAATGAAGTGATACCAATTCATCACCTTAAAGCGTGCAGTACTCTTCAATCATTATCAGCAATGGGTCTCCCGTTTTTTATATATGGCCTTTATTCCTTAGAGCTATGGGTTTTAATACTCGGTAACTTGTGGGTAATGGCATTTAAAGCATGGTTCGTTGATCGCATGGTTTGGTTGTACATGGACATGAAAGAATTAAACCCCCTCTATAAATCGTGGTTTAAAACATAATAAGGTTTTAAGCGGACTAAACAGTGGGGAAGTTTTAGTTCGCTATACGACACACCTAAACCCAAGCCCAACATATTTTTAATGCCGTAAATGAAAGAAAAATCAGTGATAATTCACAGCCTATTTGCGCCATAAACTACTTGATAAAATCAATAGTCACCTTATTTATCAACAAAAATAACTTTCCATTACTAATCGAACATCTGTGATTCGATTGAGCAAAGTAATGCGTTTTTGTTCGTTTGTTAAATCTTTTATTGTATTTAAAGACGACCGTCTTTAAACTGCCTCTAGTTAAAAGACAACAGATTATTAAGCGATGGCAAGACCTAGAAAAAATGATCATTTAAAACAAAAGCTACTAGAGACAGGCATGCGTTTATTAATTGATAACGGCTACCATGGCACAGGCATCAAACAAATTCTTGATGCTGTGAATGTACCTAAAGGGTCGTTTTACAATTTTTTCACCAGTAAAGAACAGTTTGTTTCAGAAATTATTACTTATTATTCAACCGTTATTTCCGATGAGTTTTCATCTTTTTTGAAAACGTTTAAAAACGAATCTGCGATTATTACTTTTTGGTTGTGTTTTCAAGAGAAAGTGAATACCAGTGAAAGTGGTGCTTGTTTAATCGGTGCTATGGCATCAGAAATCGCACAGTCTAGTGAGTTATGTCGCCGTACTTTAATTAACGTTGAAGCCGCTTGGATATCAACTCTAGCGCTATTACTAAAATGTTCTCAGCAACAAGGAGATGTTCGCAATGATCTCAAAGCAGAAGACTTAGCCTCATCTTTTTATAATCATTGGCAAGGTAGCTTACTTGAATTTCAAGTGAGCAATAATCCAGACATTGTTTTACATCGTTTAGCGACATTTGTTCGTCTGTTATTAACAGAACAAGGGCACACAAAGATGGCCTCCTGCTCTCATTATTTCAAGGATAACCTTAATGTCTAATACAAGATTACTTACTTCATCCCTTGCCATAGCCGGCAATTTTTCTGCTAAAAATCGATTATTTAAATCAGCGATGAGTGAACAGCTGGGGGACAAAATTTTTTCGCCAACTCCTCAACTTGTGCATCTTTATGATATTTGGTCAAAAGGTGGAACAGGTGTATTGATCACAGGCAATGTGATGATCGATAGAACAGCTTTAGGTGAACCTAAAAATGTCGTGCTTGATAAACAATCTGAATTATCACTGTTTAAACAATGGGCACAAGCCGGAACGCAAAACAACACCCAAATATGGATGCAACTTAATCATCCAGGAAAACAAAGCCCAAAGTTCTTAAGCACTGAACCGGTAGCGCCATCGGCCATTCCACTAGCAAAAGCCTTACAAAGTAGCTTTAATACGCCTAGAGCGCTTAGTGAAAATGAAATATTGGCTATCATTGACGATTTTGCATTCGCCGCACAAAAGGCACAGGAAACAGGATTTACTGGGGTGCAAATTCACGGTGCTCATGGTTATTTAGTCAATCAGTTTTTATCGCCTCATCACAATCGCCGCGAAGATAAATGGGGTGGTAGCTTAGAAAATAGAATGCGCTTTGTTCGTGACGTTTACCAAGCTATTAGGCTACGGGTAGGAAATGATTTTCCTATCGGTATAAAACTAAATTCTGCTGATTTTCAAAAAGGTGGTTTTAGTGCTGAAGACTCAATTCAAGTGATGAAAACCTTACAAGATGATGGCATAAACTTGATTGAGATTTCAGGGGGAAATTATGAAAAACCCAAGATGATGGGCGGTAATGTAAAATCGAGTAATGTTAAGTCGAGCACTGAAAAGCGTGAAGCATACTTTTTGGAATATGCTGAAAAAGCCAAAGAAGTGTTAACAATACCATTGGTAGTAACGGGTGGTTTTAGATCGGCCCCCGCAATGGAGGAAGCGCTTAAGTCAGGTGCCACAGATATGATTGGTATTGCCCGACCATTAGCGGTTGATCCTAATGTATCTAATAAATTACTCGCAAACGAATGTCATAAAATATCGTTGAAAACGTTAACCACGGGCGTTAAAACCTTAGACTTTATGGCGATGTTAAATATTACTTGGTACGAACATCAACTCAGTCGCATAGGCAATAAAAAAGTCCCTAAACCAAATATGAGCACTTGGCTCTCTGTAATAAAAACAATTTCAACTATTGGATTAGTTGCGTTTAAAAAACGTCGAGCTTAAACATTATTCGAACAACATTTACAGGCTTGAGACGGTGCAACAAGTGCGCCGACTGGAAGCCTGTATTGGAGGTAATTAGTGTTACTAGTTCAATGTTATATCATTGCAGATAGAAATATTATGACAAGGCACGAACAGTTGAATTTATTTGTTAGCCACGCCTTATTACCACGGTATATCTCGCTGTGTTCGTCGTGCTAATGAACATCATTACCGCTGGTACAAAGGCGTTGGCTGATTTTAGTAAAAATATAATAAATTATCCTCAGTAACCTAATGTAACGAGTACTGGTGATGGTTTATTGCATCAAATTTTGAAATTCTATTTATATTTACCCGACAAACTAATTTTTCTTTACTGTGTGTGTTAAGCGCAGCGTTCTCAATAAACCCACTGGCAATTTCTCCCCGGGACTATTAGTGAAGTTTTGTCATGAATGTTGTTTTAAGTCATTGTGTTAGTTTGATTTTAGGTTTAGAGTTTGTTTAAAGTTAATGTTTGGATTTCGGGGTTACCGCGAATTCCGGATAGTATCCTGTTAGGCTTTCAGTCATATCGATAGGTGTATATGTCAAAATTATTGCAAGGTTTTAGCGAATGGAAATCGTTAACAAATATTGAAGATATCCCGCGATCGCAAGTTATTTATGTAATCAGAGCTATAGATGAAAATAAAAAACCAATATCAATTAATAGGGCAAGAGCAACAGACTATGATGGCATATTAAATATTGGATCAGGCAAAGGTCTTTCAAGGCTAAAAAAACTAAAAGATTCATTTTCATCAATGAAAACAACTGGCGATTGGAACCGTTGGAAACACCATCAATTAGTTCTATGGAGTCTTAAATACAACTTTGCTCAACTGTTAAACTTGAAGAGTATTGAAGTTGAAAATATTGAGTTTTGCTGGCTGAAAGCCCCTGATGCAAAATTGGCAAGGCAACAGGAAAAAAATACAATATTGAGTTACAAAAAGATTTATGCAGATATACCCATTGGCAATCTAAAAAGTTGGTAAGCCTAACAAGTCATTAAAGCAGGGAAATTTACAGTTGGCTGTTTTCACTGCGTTCAACATTTTAGCCAACTATAAATTTCCTCTTAATGAGGCGTTGAGGCTGTAGAATTTATAGTTTTGTTTAAAACAGGAAAAATAAATATTAAAAAGGGCACGCATAACTATTTAGCTAACAAATAACTAGTTAATTAATGAGTTAGATGTTTCACCTCTTTTCATTAAATAGAAGACAGTACAAAATAAAGTCAGGTATTACTTCAAAAATAACTAGTTAATTAATGAGTTAGATGTTTCACCTCTTTTTATTAAATAGAAGACAGTACAAAATGAAGTCAGGTATTACTTCAAACCGGGCTTATTTTTTAGTGGCTAATTACCGTAGTAATGATTGATATCGTCACAATTCTTTCTTAGACGCTTTATACCCATACCCATACCCATACCCATACCGATGCAGAAGCAATCTATCCACTTCGCAACGGTATTAGATGTTCAACCTTATGTTTGCTCTGCTACTCCATTAATAATCAGTTCGCGTAACCAGCGATGGCCAGAGTCGTGTTCATAATGTTTATGCCACAGCAAAACATAGGCGCCTGGGGCCATTTCAATGGGCATTGGTAATACTTGCAACTTAAAACCGACTGCTAGCTTGGCGACATGTCGCGCGGGGGCGCATAAGATTAAATCGCTGTGCTCGCATAAGATCATTGCGCTGTGAAAGTCGGGCATGTCTATGGCGATGTCGCGGTGCAATTGTTTTATTTTTAGTACTTCGTCAAGCAACCAATGTTCAACTCCGCCTAACGTTACTTGGATATGGCGGTATTGCAAAAATGTATCAATACTCCATGGTTTACTTAACGCGGGGTGGCCTTCTCGGACAAGGCATAAAGAGTGATCTTGTAAGAGTTCGGCGTGGTTAAGATCTGGCGGAATTTGATTAATCTGTAACGCCGAACGCTGATCCCATTCGCGACAGGCAATGCCCATATCCACTTCGCATCGCTGCAGTTCGTTTATGCTTGTTTTGTGCCAAGTTTGGGTTTTTAAGCGCACATTCGGTGCTTGTGATAATAACTTGGGCATAAAGAAAGGCAGCGTTAAAGAGTAGGCCGCTTCTGACATATGCAAACTAAATTGACGTTCACTTAGCGCAGGTTCGAATGCGTTAGGGCGAGTCAGTTGCTCTAATTGTTGAATAATCTGGCGTAACTGTGGCGCGAGTTCTAGTGTGCGTGGTGTCGGTTTTAAGCCTTGTGCCGTGCGTTCAAACAACGGGTCATCGAACATGGTTCTCAATCGTGATAAATGTTTACTGACCGCCGATTGTGACAAGTTTAAACGATTGGCGGTTGCCGTAACATTGAGTTCCTCAAGTAAAATCTCTAACACTTTCAATAAATTTAAATCGAGCTTATTCATAACCGCCTAGACCTCGCCATTACCATTATTTCATTTTGGAATAATTGTGGTGATGATAATTCATTTCTGCTCATATCGCTAATGCCATATACTGCTGCCACTTGTTTTAGGAGATAGAGATGACCATTCGAAGTTCTTTGCCGTTGTTGATGATAATGGTTGTTTTCAGCCCACTGGCGGTCGATTTGTTTTTGCCTGCGTTGCCGCTAATGGCGCAAGATTTTTCAGTATCGCTTAGCCAAATGCAATGGAGCATTAGCGCATTTTTGCTTAGCATGGGCATGGGGCAGTTAATTAGTGGGCCATTAGCCGACCGATATGGCCGGCGTCCTGTCGCCATTGGCGGCATTGTAATTTATGGGCTCGCATCACTGAGTTGTGTTTTTGCAACCAGTCTTGAAATGTTGTTAATGCTTAGAATCGCGCAAGGTTTTGGTGCGTGCGCAATTGTGGTTGCTGCTTTTGCCAGTGTCCGAGATAGGTATAACCCAATGCAAAGCGGGGTGATTTACAGTTATCTCAGCAGCATTACTTGTTGCGTGCCGGCGCTTGCACCGTTGTTAGGTAGTGTGCTGACCGAGCATTTTGGTTGGCGCAGTAATTTTGAGTTAATGGCCTTTTATGCCGCCTTAGCTGTGGTTATTATTGTCTTTTCGTTACCTGAAACACGGCCAAGTAATACCCTTGTCGATAAAAAATTGCTTAGCATAAATCGATTTATGCCCATGCTTAAAAACCCACTATTTGTGTTTAATGCAACCGTGGTTATGTTGACCATGTCGATAATTTTGGCTTTTGTGACCAGTTCTCCAGCGTGGTTAATGATTCATTTAGGCGAGAGTCAGCAAGGTTTTGTTTTTTGGTTTAGTTGCAATGCTGCGCTCAATATTATTGCTTATTTTCTGGCACCAAAGGTATTAACCAAACTGGGTATCAGAGCAACCATTGGGCTGGGCATGGTTATTATTTTGTGTGCGGGTTTACTGATGTTAGCGTTGTTGCAATGGCAACACCCGTTTGCTTTTATGCTGCCAGTCATGATCAGTTGTTTAGGTATCTCGTTATTGATGGGCACTTGCACCGGGCAAGCGCTGTCGCCTTTTGGCGAGAATGCAGGTACTGCGTCAGCATTGTTAGGATTTATTCAAATGAGCGGGGCGGCCGTTGTGGTGTCGTTGTTGCAGTTATTGCCACTTAATGCACCAGAGCAATTGGTGTTGATGATATTTACCTTTGTGCCTGTATTTATCGTTTGGAAACTGCCTACAGCAAAAAGCGTTTTGTACCAAAGCGCTTCTTGTTCACAATAGGTAAGTAACCATAACTTCACTCATAGCTGCAACGGGACATTAAACTTACGATTATGGTGCTCGTCATTGTGGAACTACAATCTTGAAAGCCGTGGCACTATTTAACTGACGTTAAATCAGTAAAGATAGCCGAATTGGTCATAGTTAAGCTGCCACGTATTTTTCCTGTGGTTTGGCAATTGGAGTAGACGATGAATATAGCAATTCTCACATTTGACGGTTTTAATGAGCTGGACTCGTTTATTGCGTTTGGTATATTGAATCGGATGAAAAGTGCCGGCTGGAATATACAAATAACCTGTCCCAGTGATTTTGTTACCTCAATGAATGGCGTTAAAGTACAAGCGCAGCAGCCTTTGGAATTTGCCAATAGTGCTGACGTAGTCTTGTTTGGTAGTGGCATCAACACCCGTGATATTGCCAAAGATAAGAGTGTATTAGGCCGGCTTCATCTAGACTCGTCTCGTCAATTGATCTGCGGGCAATGCTCGGGAACATTACTGTTGGCTAAGTTAGAGCTGTTGAATGGCTTAGCCGCCTGTACCGATTTAACAACAACACCTTGGGTGATTGACGCAGGAATAGAGGTTTTAAATCAGCCATTTATTGCACAAGGTAATATTGCAACGGCTGGTGGCTGCATGTCGTCGCAGTATTTGGCTGCTTGGATTATTGCAAAATTAGCGGGTCCAAGTGCAGCAAAGTCGGCAATCGATTATGTGGCTCCGGTTGGTGAAAAAGAATCGACTGTGGCGCATACCCTGTCGATTGTTTTACCTTATATTGAATAATCACCATTGCGAATTATCGAAGAGCAGGGATAATGACGGCTTTTCCCCGTCGCTATAATGTTGTGCCATGCGTTTAGATAAATTTGTTTGTAAAAGTACCGAGTTAACAAAAACTCAAGCAACCCAATTGATTAATGCGGGCCAAGTCAGGGTTAATGCCGATGTTGTGACAACGCAAGCCACTCAGGTACATGAAAACAACCAAGTAACGCTTAATGGGCAGCCGCTTAAAACGCGCGATTTTCGTTACATGTTATTCCATAAACCAGCCGATACCATTTGTTCAAACATCGATGAAGTGTATCCGTCTTTATTTAATTACATCGACGTTGATAATGTCTCTGAATTACATATAGCAGGGCGTTTAGACGCGGACACGACAGGTTTAGTGCTGATAACAGATGACGGACGTTGGTCGTTTAATATCACCCGACCGAGCCAGCACTGTCAAAAAGTTTACCGCGTCACTCTGTCGCGGCCAATAGGTGACGATGTTGCAGCGAGGTTTGCTCTGGGCGTTAATTTACAAGGTGAGCAGCAATTAACCTTGCCAGCAACGTTAGAGGTTATCAGTGCTAAAGAAGTGCTGTTAACCATAACCCAAGGCAAGTTTCATCAAGTTAAGCGAATGTTTGCGGCTGTTGGCAATCGGGTTATTTCGTTACATCGTGAAAAAATTGGCCAAGTAACGCTAGATGTTGCACAAGGACAGTGGCGCTATTTAACCCCGGGCGAAGTGCAGTCATTTACCCGCTAAATTAGCCGTTACGTTCGCTTGATATTAACAAAATAGAGGGAGTAGTATGAGAGCAAGTCTGAGATTAAAAGTGATTAAAGTCTGTGATGAAAAAATTGAGAAAAAAGGCACCAATGTTGGTTTGTCATTTTACGCTTTTTTCGCCAACAAAAATGATGATCCAGTGCTGTTAATGGAAGCCGCGCAATGGTGGATTATGACGCATAAATTAGATCACTTTGAAAAAGCAGTAAAAATCAAAAAAATGGTTGAAAGCCTTTAATCGTCTGACTTTTCAAAACCTAACAAGCCACATTAACAACAATAAAACACGCACGATCTTTAGTGTCTAATTTAAATTGATGGTTAGATGTGTGCTGAGCTTGATGTTAGTGATGAGGTTAGTGTTACCCCTTAATGATTAAACGGAGCCAATGATGACCTCAAAACGCCAAGCGCAAATATGTACGTTATTAAAAGGAATTGAAACGGGCGATCCCGCGTCAGTTGCCGTCGTTAATCCGAATAAATATATTCAGCACAATCCGCTAACTCATGAAGGCGGTGAAGGGTTGGCGGCGCTTTTTAAACGGATCGCTAAAAGCTCGCCTAAAGTCAATATCGTGCGTATTTTTTCTGATGGTGACTACGTGTTTGGACATACCGAATATGATTTTGCTAGCGCGAAAATTGGGTTTGAAGTGTTTCGATTTGAAGGTGAGCAAACTGTTGAGCACTGGGACAACATTCAATCACGCCAAGGGCCAAACTCGTCGGGACATAGCATGGTAGATGGCGAAGTTACTGTCCGTGATCTTGAACAAACAGCAACCAACAGAGGACTTATTCAAGAATTTGTCGCTGACGTGCTAATCAATGGTCAAATTGATCGGCTGGCGGACTTTGTGTGTGCAAATTCTTACACCGAGCACAATGCTCGATTGGCCGATGGCTTGCCAGCATTACGCGCTGCCCTGACCGTTGCGAGTCATGAGCAAGGCGTTAGCATTGCATACAAAAAGCTTCACCGAGTATTGGCTCAAGGTAATTTTGTGCTGTCGGTATGCGAGGGCTTTGTCGATAAGCGTGATACGTCATTTTACGATTTATACCGGCTCGCGAATGGCAAAATTGTCGAGCATTGGGATACGCGTGAAACCATTCCACCACGCAGTGAATGGAACAATGAAAATGGCAAGTTCTAACGTGAGTGCTATCAATGAGTGCTAACAATCAGGCGTTATAACAACACTTAAAAAACCAGGCATGGTCAAATGCCTGGTTTGATTGGGCAATAAATAAAGCGTTTTAACTTGCTATATTAGATGCCGTTGTCGTTTTTGTTGCGCTTGATCTACTTTGCTTTGCATCCCGCGTGGGTAGTCCTTTTGATGCAATATACATTGCACCAACCACGTATGCGGTTGCTCTGGGTTTTGTCGCAAGCTGGCCGAAAACTCGTCTAACAGACTAGCAAAAGCAGCGTTCGAGCTAATGTCTTGCCCTTTAATCATTACTGGGCCACTGCCTTGTTGGAACACCTCAATCAATTTGCTGTATTGCCATGGTTGAACATGATTGTAAATATCGCCAGGGTTGTCGCTGCCGGGGGCATAATATTCGGCGTCGACCAACATTTGCTCTATGCCATAAAAGTTGTCGTTATTCATGATTAACACCAAGGCATTAGTTTGGCTGCGAACTAAGTCAGACAAACCCTGCGCTGTCTCTTGAAATGAACCATCACCAATGCAAACAAGGGTAAACTCTGGGTGAGTCGCATTGGTCGTGACAGCAGTGTCTTTAATGGCATATTGCAACCCAGTGACCGCACCTAAAGAATAACCAATAGACAACCAAGTCGACTGACTATAAAAACGACTAGGCTGCGGCTGATAGGTATTTTGAGAGCCAATTAAAGAGAAACCGGCATCAGATATTAGGTTGGCAGCTAAGCCCGGTGCATCCACTGAAATAGTGTCAGGTTGTTGTTCGCTTTGCCATAACCATTGGTTTAAGCGAGAAAATATGTTGTCGTAACAAAAGCCTCTGTCTTCATCAACTTTCCACGCCAGTGAGCTCTGATTTTCTGCTTCAACGATTGCAGGCAATGGGGCTAAATTATTCGCCAATTCAATATCGAGTTGCTCAACAAAATCGGCCAGTCCGACATTCGGAAAATATTGCGACCCAACCGTCACACTGTGTTTCATCGACATAACCCAGTCAGCGCCCATCACCCGGGTGCCGCCAACATTTTTGGAAGTGCTCCAAGAACCAAGACCAATGCGGCATCGTTGCTCATCATCAAAAAAGTCACTTACCGGCAACTGGCTAGACGCGCCGGAATAAACACCTTTAAAGAAACTAGAACTCTCTGCAATGACCCCTTTGCCCATCACTGAGCTACAAAAAGGTAATTCATATTTTGTGATCAGCTGCGATACCTTGTCTTGAATCGCATAATTCTTTATTTCATGCCCAACCCACAATATCGGCCCTTTGGGGTAATTTACCCGATCATTAATTAAGGCGGCGGTAGCTTTTGCGGCTTCTTGTGCATTAGTGATACTAAACTGGCGACCCTGTGCAGACAGTTCACCTTTGGGGCTGGCACAAAGCTCACTAAAGACGTTTTCATTAATTTCTAGATAAACGGGTTTCGATTCCGTTAAACAGGCAGTAATAGCTGCATCAATAATCGCGGGCGCTAATCGTGCATTATTAATCTTAAGCGCGACCCCAGTGACCGCATGATAAGCGTCTAAATTACTGGTTTGTTTATCGGACATATGTGAGGTTAATAAATTAATATCACGTAAGCTAAGTTGCTGGGCATAGGTGGGGGCAGCATTGATAACCAAAATTGGTACGCCTTCAACATAGGCGCCACTAATTGGGTTAATAATGCTTAATGCGCCGACACCGTAAGTGACGCCGACGACGGCAAAACCATGACGGCGTGCATACGCGTCAGCGGCATAACCAATATTCATTTCATTGGTGCCGCCAACCCATCGAATGCCGTGCTGTGAAAATTCGCTAATGCAAGGCCCTAAGTGATTGCCCGGCACCCCAAAAAAGGTGCCTACTCGCTGCTCGTTTAAACGAATAGCGAGGTATTTTGCGACGGTTATCTGGTTCATAGCGTCGCTTCCTTTTTGCTCGTAGTCGCTGCAGCTGTTGTTTGGGTCGCTAACGCGCGATGTACTTCAAGGCTAACCCGCACAGCAGACTCTATCGCGCCTTCAATCCACGCATGTTTAAGCGATGTATGCTCACCAGCAAAGAAAACATTACCTTCAGGCGTTGGGATATGTGGGTGCAAGTTGACCATTTGTCCGGGAGTAAAGATAGCCGCTTCACCAAAGGCATATGGGTTGCGTGCCCAGCTTTGAGTGGTGCCGGTATTATTAAAGAATAATTTGATCCGCTCTCCGTGAATAATACATAACTCATGCAAGGCAAAACGTAATCGTTCTGTGCTATTTAACGCGTCCCAGCGAACGGCATCATCGGCCCATGTGTAGGCGGCTAAAATTACCCCACCGCTAAGCTCTGCGCCGCGATCATCTGGATTATAAGGTTCGGCCAAATCATTTTCGTAACTCGGATGTGACGGATAATAGATAAAACGAGATGGACCATCGCTGATCGATCCGCCACCTTGAATGCTTGTGGGCGGTAAAGTGGTTAATTCATCCAAATAAGCTTGTTTTTGGACGGGATCAGATACTTTGTTAATTAGTTCGAGCCATTTTGCATGATCAAATTCCCACCAACGTTGCTCAAAATCAAGCAGCACCTTGGTTGCAGAATCATAATGCAATTCAGTGATCGCGCGGCGTTTAGCAAAACTAAACTGTGGCGCGATATCAACAAAGCGTAAACTTGAAAAGGGCATGGTTAATACTAAGGCATCGCCGGTATGTTGCTGACCATCAGCAATCAGATCTTCATTTGAGGCTGAGGTATCGCTAGATTTACTCTCGTCAACCGAGATAGTAGTAACTTTGTTATCATGCTGCTTAATCGCAATGACGCGTTGTCCACTATGCAGATTTAACTTGTCGGTGGCACCGTTATAGTGATCATATATCGCCGCGGGTAAACGCCAGCTACCGCCGACAAATTCATAATAGCTATTGTTCGGGCTAATATCGAACCGACCAAGAAAACTATGCAGCAGTGCTAATGGTAATCTGGAGGTTAGATTTTCCAAGGTACCAATTAGGGCTATTTGTGCTTCGGTTAAGGGCACTTGCACACCAGTACCTGATAGTGTTGGTACCGTGGCTTCTTCACGTAAATAACGCTGTAACGAGTAGTTATCGAATTTCTCAATAAGGTCGGCCCATTTTTCCAAATACTGCTGACGGCGATCATCGTTGTTGGTGACAGTGTCACAGACCTCGATCATGTCTCGTAATGGCTCAAAGGCTAGATTGACAAGGCATGATGCCGTACGTGTGTCACTGACCTCAAATCCGTTATTAACTTTTAAACGACCATCAAAGGTATCGCTTTGCTGGCTAGAGTTATAATAAGAATTTTTCTGGACTCGATTACCATTGGTGCTAATCCATGCCGGATCGGTTTTCACAGAAGGGCTGCCTTGAGGTTCATTGGGATCAATGCCTACCAGCTTAAAGGTACGATAAGGCAGCACTAACTTTTCATGGCTTAAGTATTTGAGTAACGGGTGAGTCATCGGCATGCGCATCGCGCCCGCTTCGGCGTATAAACCGTCTTGGTGAAAATGTTTTTTATTGGGGTCTGACGGCTCAAAATCAACACTTTTTTGTTGATTACTAAATGTTTTTACTCGGCCGCCTATTCGAGTATTGGCCTCAACTAGTTTAACATCGGCCCCAGCGTCAGATAACAAACCCGCACTAATTAATCCAGCGATCCCCGCACCGACCACCACCACTTTTTTACCTTTAATGGCTGCTTGTTGTTGCACGGTTTGTGGAATGCCGTCTCGCAGTACATCTTCGTAAAATTCTATGGTCGGATTAGGGATAGTCGAGTTTAATTTTTTTGGGGCTGGTGTTTCTAACAGTAATTGCTCAGCCAATTTAAAATATTTATTGTCAGACATACAACTCTTCTCCATAAGATGATTTTTTAAATTTAATAACTAAAAATCAGTACGTTAATAATGATGTTAAGTAATTTGAGTAAATGCTTAGCGAATAATATTGTTGAAAGTAACAAGACACCGCCAACGGGCTATAAAAAGTATTAAACATATCGCGATAAATACATATTACAGCGCCATTACACGGGGTAGTTTTGAGCATTAACTGTTTGAAATGCAGGTGTCATTTGATTGATTGGTTTAATGTTGTGAAATTTAGTTGAAAAACCAGCAGTTAATTTACGAGAGCTTGCTGGTTGGTGTGGTTTATATTAGATAAATATCAAGTGGTTAAGTCTGTTTTTTGTGGGTTTTTATGCTTGCTGTAATAGTGATGTAATACCTTTTCTGTTGGTTGTTTTTTATAGTTGCGCCACTCGATTATCATTTAGCACAAGGCATATTATGAATAACACGATCACTCACTATTATATTTATCCTGCGATCGGCATTGCCCGAGTAGGTAACTCGGTCGATGAATTTTATATTGGCCCTGAAGCGCCAGATCAGCAGATCCCGACCAACTTTGAATATAAAGACAGTTCAGGCAAGGTAAAACGTCAGGCGGCGCGTTTTAGGGTGTATGGCCTAAATGCTCAAGGTAAAGTTGTTCAAGAAATGACTAACTCACCAGATGTAAAAATTGAATGGCAGGTGCATTTAGCAAATCGTAAATCGATTAACTATCAGTTTAATAATGCCATGGATATGGGCGAGTTGTCTAAAGACTGCCAGCTCAGAAATGCTAAAATCACGAACTTGTCAGAGCGTGCTAAAAAGCTTTTAATCGACTCGGGCACTCGAAAAATCGAGGGCTGCAATGAAAAAAACAAAACTGAATATCAATTTGATAGCGGCAAGTTTTATGCGGGTACCGCTTACCAAAGAGATGTCTATTTAGGTGAGTTGCAAACCGATCAGCAAGGGCGTTTGATAGTATTAGGTGGGCGAGGTGAGTCCAATAGTTTTGATGGTCGCCAAGCTACTACTTTTGCTAATAACGAAGGCTGGCACGACGATGTTAGTGACGGCACCGTGCGAGCAACTGTTACGGTAAACAATAAAAAATATACTGCTAAACCTGCGATGGTCGCTGTTACCCCGCCCAATTTTGCGCCGGGCATGCGTGGTATTGTCACCATGTATGATGTCGTGACCGATCTTTTCTATGCAAACAACCTGATCAAACAACCACCAAGCACTGAATTTTATCGTGATATTTTCCCAATATTTAATAGCTTGGTTGAAAATCAGGGGGTAAATTCGGGCTTCTATATGATGTTTGGCGATAATGCACCAGCTAACTTCACAGAACCCGAATTGCTTGCCAGACTCGCTAGTTCACATCAAGAAAATACGCCACTTCGACATGCACTGTTTGAACAATTTCGATTGCCAGTTGAGGAAACGCAGCAACAACGTATCAAGAAAATAGAAACTATTACCACCCCAGAGCAATATGGCAAGACCTGCGTGCTAAATAGTACCATATCTAAAACGCTCGATGCGGCCGTTCAATTGGTGCAAACACAACTGCAAGCGGCTCAGTTACCGCCTTTTTATGGTGACGCTTATGGCGATTATGAGAACTCACCGTTATCGGGACTCAGTTTAACCCAAACTCAGTATCGTCATCTTGAAAATTGGGCCAAGGGCGAGTTCATTTGCGCCCAGCGACCAGAACCCGTGTCGGGTCTAGACGCGATTGAGCTTGCGAGCCAACCGCACGCGCTAACCAAAGCTAACTTATTGGAATGTTTGGGTGGGCCATTTCACCCCGGCATTGAGTTAACGTGGTTTTTACGCCGAATTTCGATGTGGGATATAGCCGATCCGTTTGACACCATGCGCTTAAATATTTTGGCAGAAGGTGTGCCAGTGCAAGATTTTTATGGCCCAGTGTTAACGCCAGCTGTCGCGCTAGAGTCGATGTTTAATGCGAGCGGTCCGGGCACGTTAACGCGCTTTATGGGGGTGCCGTGGCAAACCGATGAGGGCAGCTGTCGTTCAGGGCAAGATTATGATCCTGCTTATTACTTGCCAACGCCAAGTTATTGGTCGGCCAGAGTACCAAATCAGGTCTTGAGTCAGCGGTCGTTAGATCGGATCAGAGACACCCGATTACCGGATCTGCAACGGCTAAAACACTTTGATTATCGTCAAGACTGGCTGCGTTTTTTACGCGAAGACAGCACCAATCCAAGACTAGGTATGATCACCGACTGGGACAAAATAGGCATCGTGAGTAAGCAAACTATTCCGCCAATCAAGTTAGGTAAAACAGTCATTGATACGCTTTGGGTTGAGTCTGAAGTAAATGAAAGATTTTTAGTCAATGATCCCAGTTATCGTCAAATGCTGCATATGGAATCGTTAGTGCGCTTTGAACATGCAACCGAGCATGAAATAACCAAATCAGAACAATCGTTTAACGACAAGATCAAGCAGCTAGAACAAGAAGACTTAGCCGCTGCTAAAGGCAATGTGCCGCCAAGAAAAATAAGATCACGAGATGAATTGTTGTAATTAATGAATAAATCCAACACCGATTATCATGTGGTGATTGTGGGGGCGGGTGTCGCAGGATTAACTGCGGCACTGGTGCTGGCACAACATGGCTTAAAAGTCGCGGTAATCGAAAAACACCATAGTCACCGCTCTAAAATGGGCGAGTGTATTCAGGCATCAGTGCTGGGTATGCTTGAAAAGCTGGGCTTGAAAGAACAGTTTAAGCATGATCAGCATTTTCAATTACAAGGATATAAAGTGCACTGGGACGCACAGGGATTATACGAAAGAAACCTGCTGGCTTCGACGGCAGGCACTGGCTGGCTGCTTAACCGTGAAAAGTTTGATGCCATGCTGGTTAATGCGGCTGAACAGGTCGGGGTTGATATTTACTGGCAAACTAAAGTCGCGGCGTTACACGAGGTGGGGCACCAAGCATCGGGTTATCAAAACACTTGGTTACTAGACATCGTCGGCCATGATAATAGCTGGCAACTTGATGTCCCTTTTGTTGTTGATGCAACCGGGCGTTCCCGCATTATTACCAAGCAGCTTAATGGCGTCACGCAAAAATCAGATAACCTAGTCGCTTGTTTTTGTCGGGTTGAACATAATCAGTGCGACATGCTGAAGAACCAGCAAGCGGTGATCCAAAGCAGTGAACATGGCTGGTGGTATTTGGCTCCTTATTGCGAGCAGTATGCCAGTTTATGTTATTTCACCGATCCTGATTTAGCCTTGCCAAAATCAACGGATCAGCTGTGGGATTTGGCGCTGCAACAGGATCAATTAAAACCGTATTTAACCGGCTGTAGTGTGGCGAATCAACATGACTTTAAAGTAGTACCTGCTTATTCGTCGCAATTGACACAGTGCGTTGCCCATAACTGGGTTGCCGTGGGCGATGCCGCTTGCAGCTACGATCCCTTGTCTTCTTATGGCATTACATCAGCGATGGGCAGCGCTTTTTATGCCGGCAAAGCCATTGTTAAAACCTTTAATGATCAGCCTGAGTTTCTTGAGGTTTATCAAAGTTTAATGCATAAAAACTACAAGAGCTACCTAACAACACGTCACAGTGAATATCAGAAAGTGACGCAGTTTAATTCAACATTTTGGCAACGACGCCAAGCACACAGCTAAAAAATCGGCAAATGCTCATGTTTATACCTCCGTTGCTACGATTGCATCAAAGCAGCAGTAACAGGGTTAGCTTGCTGTTAAATCAAGCATTTAGTTATGCGTGTCCCAAGTTGCCCTCCCAAGTTGACCCTTTGTTTATATGGCTGTTGCTACGTTTGCTTCAAAGCAGCAGCAACATGGTTAGGTTGCTGTTAAATCAAGCATTTAGTTATGCGTGTCCCAAGTTGGTACCACCGTTGCTACGATTGCATCAAAGCAGCAGTAACAGGGTTAGCTTGCTGTTAAATCAAGCATTTAGTTATGCGTGTCCCAAGTTGCCCTTTTAGTTATGCGTGTCCCAAGTTGCCCTCCCAAGTTGACCCTTTGTTTATATGGCTGTTGCTACGTTTGCTTCAAAGCAGCAGCAACATGGTTAGGTTGCTGTTAAATCAAGCATTTAGTTATGCGTGTCTCAAGTTGGTATTTAAACGTTTCGTACGTTATTAAATCGGTTTTAACCCTAATTTTTTCATGTATTGATCAGTGTCTTCGCCGTAGTATTTCTTAAGTGATAACAATGTAAGCAAAATGAAGACATCCACAGCAGAAAACTCAGATTATTTTTTTGCTATTACGTTATATCCTACTTGCTTTAGTTTATATAAAAATCATCAACATAGGGGGCTACATTGCCCGTCAGTCCTCAAATGTGAGTGCGCGTGTAATATTGGTGTAATACCTAAAATTCGTTAAATACTATAGTTTTAGTTTTCTACTCAAACAAATCATTTGGCATTACTCAAGTGATAAATATTAACTGAATTTGGGGCTACAAATGACCAATCATTGCAATCACGGTACTTGTGCACAGTGTGCTTGTCACAACCCCGGCTGGAATGCGTTAGCTAAGCGATTATTTACGCCACAAAATATCGCTGAACTAGCCGAACAACTAGCGCCGGTCATCGAACCAGAAAGTCTTATCTTAACGGCTTGCGTTATGTATTCTGGGGGCACGATTAGGCCGATGATTGCTGGCAACACTGCGAACGTTGAAGCGATTGGTTTTGCCAATGGCAAGGTCGCTGCAGTGGGCTCAAAATATGATGTTAGCGCCAAAATGAAAGCGCTGGGCATGCAACCGGAAAATCACTTTATTCTAAAACCAGATGAAACTCTGCTGCCAGGTTTTATTGAACCCCATGTTCATATCGTGCCTACCGCCTTAACGATGGGCTGGCATAACTTTGGCGCATTCGACGGTCAAAATTTAAAAACAGATTACAACCTGCACGGTTTTATCGAGACATTGCAAAACATCAGCAATAAGCAGTCTGCAGGCTGGATTTTGGCAACGGGCGTCGATCCATCGCTAATGCCATTTGAAACTGCGTTAAATGGATCAAAACAGCTGGTTGACATTAATGTGACTATGCTTGATCAGTTGGCACTAGCACAACCCGTTTTTTTGACCGCAGCGTCGATGCACACGGCCTACGTCAATACCAAGGCGCTTGAGCTCATTGCTAAAAAACAAGGCTTTAACGACCAAGAAACACAAGACTATATCACTGAAATTACCAAACAAGGCGCACTGCAAGAGCTCGCGCAAATGCTGCCTGGTTATAACGCGATCCCAGAGTTTCAATTAGTGGAAATGGAAGCTGGTCTGTTCGAACACATTAAGGCAATTTTTAGTACCGCCAATGAGCGTGGCATTACGTTGATGTACGACGCAGGCATGTTGCCGATTATGAAACAAATGCTTGACCTATATCGGCTATTTAATCAACACAATGTTCGGGTGGGTTATGCACAGTTGTGTGAGTCGGTAACAGCTGCTCAGGAAATGCCAAATTTTAGCCCACTGAATGAAAAGAATATTGGCGAGCTGTTTCAAGGGGCGGTCAAGCTCATTTCAGACGGTTCAAATCAAGGGTTAACCGGTTTTCAGTCAGAGCAATATAGCTGTGAGCCGGTAGCCAATTATGGCGTATTTAATTTTGCTAACCCGCAAGCCGCCGCTGATTTTGATAATTCGGACAAGCCGGATTATCAAACCATGGTCGACCATGTTATTGCCAAAGGTTGGCCGTTGATGATCCATGCAAATGGCGATCAAGCCATTGATTTTACTTTGGACATTTATCAAAACGCACTCAAGGGGCAATCGGGTTTAGATAAGCGGCATCGCATCGAGCATTGTTCATTATTAACGTCTTATACTGCAGATCGCGTGCAAAGCCTAGGTTTATCACCAAGCTTCCTGATTGGCCACGTTGGCTATTGGGGCTGGGCTTTTAATGAGGTGATCTTTAAAGAAAAAGCGCAGCAGCTCGATTTATGCAATTCCATGTTGCAACGCGACGTCAAAATTACTTTTCACAGTGACCTATCTGTTAGTCCGTTAGGGCCATTACGCTTGATGGAACAAGCCGTGACTCGAATCATGGAAAGAGCGCCTAAAGCAGCCCCCAATAAGGTGCTCAACCGTTCAGAACAGATCACCCGTGAGCAGGCGTTAAGAGCAATTACTATTGATGCCGCTTGGCAATGCCATGTCGATGAATGGCTCGGCAGCCTAGCGCCGGGCAAACAAGCGGATTTTGTTATCTTAGCCCAAGATCCGTTACAGATTAAAGATCCGACCACAATAAGAAATATCAAAGTACTGCAGACCTGGGTCG
>Ga0209292_1002777_pt1 | contig 19796 bp, 15 predicted proteins | sample GOMGulsemesocosm_2_FD_184634 | JGI IMG/M metagenome (GOLD analysis project Ga0209292, IMG submission 184634) | Methane-oxidizing microbial communities from mesocosms in the Gulf of Mexico - GOM9C Gulf of Mexico (SPAdes) (version 2) | ecosystem: Environmental > Aquatic > Marine > Cold seeps... | reverse complement strand
TAATCTTGCTCATTACCTACAGTATAAATCATTCCATTCAACTTAGGAAAGTCTTCATAACGTAAATTAGCTGTTCCCATATCCTGAGTCATGTAGACTGCAGTACCATCTGAACGTAACACTAATTTTTCATCTAAACCTTCATCCGTTAAATCAATCCATACAGATCCATCTTCTTTTTTGAAGAATATTCCCTTCTCTAGTCCAGCATCAACAAGGTCTTTACCAGTCAAAAAAGTAGTTGATTCATAATATAACTTATCAAAATCAACACCCATTGCTTTATAAGTAGATTCAAAACCTTCATACACCCAGCCGTTCATTTTTTCCCATAAGGCATACACCTCAGGATCTTTAGCTTCCCATTTTAAAAGCATCTCTTTAGCCTCAATCATTATAACTGTGGCATTCTTTGCTAATTCTAAAATTTTTGAATCTAATGCTTTAATTCCTTTTTCGTCCTTATCAACTTTTGCTGCTTCAAACTTTAAATAGTCTTCCTTTTGTTTGTCAGTCGTATTTGAAAAATCACCACCATTCCACATAGAAATAACAGCTTTAGCTTGGTCACGTAAATGTTTGTCAAATTCAACATAATATTTACCAACTAATTTATCACCTTTTAAACCAGTTGATTCTGGAGTCTCTCCGCCACCAAATTGTTGCCATGCTAACATACTTTTACAAATATGAATACCACGATCGTTTATAATTTGAGTTTTGATCACATCATTTCCATTCGCCTTTAATATTTCGGCTACCGAATACCCTAAGAAGTTGTTTCTTAAATGTCCTAAGTGTAATGGTTTGTTTGTGTTTGGTGAAGAATATTCCACCATTAATGTATCCTCAGTTTCTAAATTAAAACCAAAGTTTTTCGTTCCAATAGAATCATTTAACCTACTAACCCAGAACGAATTAGACACAACTAAATTAACAAACCCTTTAACTATATTAAAATCAGAAACATCTGCTACATTATCTTTTAAAAATTGTCCTATTTGTTCTCCTGTTTGCTCTGGAGATTTTTTAGACGTTTTTAGTAAAGGAAACGTTACTAAAGTAATATCACCTTCAAAGTCTTTCCTTGTTTTTTGAAATTGTACTAAATTATCATTCGCTTCCACTCCATATAACTCTTGAATGGCAAACTTAACTTTCTCTGTTAACAATTTTTCTAAATTCATATCTTAAAACTTTTATGCAAAAATAGTGTTAATATTTGTATTTTTCTCTCTATTTAAAAGGGGATACTTAAAAAAATAAGAATTCATTTTAGCAAACAATGACAAACAAAAAAAGCCATTCAAAATTGAATGGCTTTAGTACTTAGTTATGACCTATTGATTAAGCCATTAATGCTTCTAACTTTGCTACTAATGTAGCTTTAGGCACAGCACCTACTGATTTATCAACTAATTCTCCATTTTTTAAGAATATAATTGTTGGAATGTTTCTTACACCATAGTTTCCTGAAATTGATCCGTATTTGTCAACATCAACTTTACCAACTACTGCTTTTCCTTCAAAGTCACTAGCGATTTCTTCAACAATCGGTCCAACCATTTTACAAGGTCCGCACCATGCAGCCCAAAAATCAACCATCACTACTTTGTCTGTTTTTAAAGCTAATTCGTCAAAATTAGCATCTGTAAATTCTACTGCCATTCTATATAATTTTTTTATTTGTTAATGCCTAATAAAGATTAGGCTTGATTTTAAATTTTTACTAAAGTAATATCGATTTTCATTTAATCAAATAAAATGCCAAAATATTTTTATGTAATATTGGCATCTTACACCTCTTTTTTGTCAGTATATATGACATAACATTATTGTTTAATGTTCAACTTGTCAGTCTTTACAGAGAAAATCCATAACGTTAAAAACACCAAACCTGCGTTAACACCTAACAACTCAGACCCAAATTGATACGCTGTTAAGTCTGCCCAAACAAATGTAATAAATAGATAAAGTGCTACTGCCACTACTATAGAAATTAGAAAGGAATACATATCTGAAATATAGCGATTCGTAAGTACGCCAAACATAAACAATCCTAATAAGGGGCCATAAGTATAATTGGCGGCACTAAACAACTTCCAAACCACACCATCATTCTCCATTGAGTTAAAAACTAAGATCACAAGTAACAACACTAAGGACATTCCAACATGTGCATACTTTCTAATCTTAACCTGTTGACTTACTGGTTTTGACTTTGAATTCAAAAAATCAATACTAAATGAAGTGGTTAAGGCCGTTAATGCCGAATCAGCTGAAGAGTATGCAGCAGCTATTAATCCTAAAAAGAAGAAAATACCAACAGACAACTGTAGCCCACCTTCTAAAGCAATTGTAGGAAACAATCTATCTCCCTTTGTACCATGACTTGCCCAAATTTCAAATAGTTCTGGATTATCTTGTACATAAACAAATAATAAACCGCCTAAGGCAACAAAAACAACATTCACAAAAAATAGAACGACAGAAAAAACCATCATATTTTTTTGAGACTTTTTAAGAGAAGAAACTGATAGGTTTTTTTGCATCATATCTTGATCTACTCCTGTCATACCGAGCGTAATAAACATTCCACCTAATAATCCTTTTAGCCAAAAGTTTTTAGCATACACATCTTCTGTTTGCCACATTTGTCCCATGTCATGTTCTGAAATTGAATCATAAATATCAGAAATACCAAGATGTAATTCGCTTGAAATGAAATACACACTTAACCCAACTGCAATCAACATGAACATAGTTTGTAAGGTATCTGTCCAGACAATAGTTTTAATACCTCCTTTAAATGTATAGATCCAAATTAGTAAGATACTTAATGTCACAGTCATCCAAAAATCAACTCCCATTTGAGCAAATATAAATTCATGTAAAACATCTGCCACTAAATACATTCTTAATGAGGCTCCAATTAAACGAGATACTAAAAAGAAACCAGCCCCCATTTTATAGGTATAATTACCAAACCTACCTTTTAAATACTCATAAATAGACGTTAAATTCATTCTATAATACAGTGGCAATAGGACAAAAGCAATAATAGCATAACCAGCTATATACCCCAAAGCCATTTGTAAATACGTGAATTCAGCTCCAATTTTGGGGTCAATTGGGCCAATTGTTCCTGGAATCGAAATAAATGTGACACCAGATAAACTTGCACCAATCATTCCAAAAGCTACTACATACCATTTTGAATTCCTGTTTCCAGTATAAAACGTATCATTATCCGCTTTTTTACCAGTAAAGTATGAAATAAGTAATAGTACAGCAAAATAGCCTACTAGCATTGAAATTAAAAGCGTATTCGTCATGTAAGGGTTAGTTTAATCAAGGTTAATGAGTTATTAAGCGTCAAATTTTAGATATTATCAAGGCAACCATTTCTTATCAAAGTTAGGTTTACGTTTTTCTAAAAATGCGTCTCTACCCTCTTGTGCTTCCTCTGTCATATAGGCTAAACGTGTAGCTTCTCCGGCAAACACTTGTTGTCCAACCATTCCGTCATCCGTTAAATTCATAGCGAATTTCAACATTTTAATTGACATTGGAGACTTTCCTAATACTTCTTGAGCCCATTCATAAGCTGTATTTTCTAAGTCAGCATGTGGAACAACTGCATTGACCATTCCCATTTCAAATGCCTCTTGAGCAGAATAATTACGTCCTAAAAAGAAAATTTCTCTTGCCTTTTTCTGTCCTACCATTTTTGCTAAATAAGCAGATCCATATCCACCATCAAAACTAGTCACATCAGCATCCGTTTGTTTAAATATAGCATGTTCTTTACTCGCTAAAGTCATATCACACACCACATGTAAGCTATGGCCACCACCAACAGCCCAACCAGGCACTACACAAATAACTACTTTAGGCATAAACCTAATCATTCGCTGTACTTCTAATATATTTAATCTATGTTGCCCATCTGTACCAACATAACCTTGTTTTCCTCTTGCTTTTTGATCGCCTCCACTACAAAATGAGTACACACCATCTTTTGAAGACGGTCCTTCTGCTGACAACAACACACAACCAATAGTTGTATCTTCTTGTGCATCATAAAATGCATCAATTAATTCTGAAGTTGTATTTGGTCTGAATGCATTTCTTACATCCGGTCTATTGAATGCTATTCTTGCAACACCATTACATTTCTTATATGTAATGTCTTTATATTCTTTAGCAGTTTTCCAATCTATTGTTTCCATTAAATTTGTTTTGACACAAATTTATAAATTTATTAATTCATTTAGATTTTAACTGATTAAACTTATTCACATCTAAATTTTACTGAAACCTTAGATTAAATATGCTTTTTATATAAATCGTATATTATTCCATCTGACAATCCAATCTTAGGCGCATAGATTTTATACGCTTTTAATTGAGATAAAATACGAGTATAAATAGTTAAAGCAGGCACAATAACATCTGCCCTATCTTGTTTTAAGTTATAGGTTTTTATTCTCTGCTTAACTGTCAATGGTTCAATATCTTGTAACAACTCATTTAACTCATCTAAATAAATAGCTTTCATATATTCTTTACCAAGTAATTTGTGAATTTTGTTAATATTCCCACCTGTTCCTAAAATTTGATAAGCTGTTGATTTATCTGTATTACTACCAATCCATTCATTAACTTTAGCCCACACACTATCTTTAACCTTACCTTGCAACAATCTAATAGTTCCTATTTTAAATGATTTAGCAGAGACAATTTTACTGTTTTTAAAAATTGTAATTTCAGTACTACCGCCACCAACATCAACCACAACCAATGGTTTTGTGTAATCAAGATCGAGTAGAAAAAAAGTAGAAAATATAAGCTTTGCTTCTTCAGCACCATCAATAATTTCAATGTTTACGCCTGTCTCTTTTAATATTTGCTGCTGCATTTCAATCCCATTTTCCGCTTCACGCATTGCAGATGTAGCACAAGCTCTTAAATCAGTCACTTCAAATACTTCTGAAATTAATTTGAAAGCTTTGATTGTTTTAGTGAATTCAATTTGCTTTTTGATTTTAATCCTCCCCTTATCAAACACATCAACACCCAGACGCAATGGAATTCGAGTGTAGGAAATTTTTTTTATAAATTTAAACCCTTTTTCATTCGTTAAAACTTCTCCAATCAACAATCTTGCGGCGTTTGTTCCGATATCAATAGCACCAAATCTCATTACGCTTTCAGTTTTTGTTTAAAATATTTATAGGTTTCTAGTTGAGAATTACAAACGGCTTTATCATTCTTAAAGTATTTGTTTTTCTGATGCTCATCTAGAACCCTAGACTTCACATTATCAGCCCACTGTAATTCAAAAACATGTTTAATATCAGCTTGAATGGCTTCATCATAAATTGGAGTAGCAACCTCAATTCTTCTATCCATATTTCTAGACATCCAATCCCCTGAAGAAATGTAATATTTTTCATCCCCTCCATTTTCAAAAATAAACACCCTAGTGTGTTCTAAATATCTACCAACAATACTTCTAACTTCAATATTTTCTGACTGATTTTTAACACCTGCAACCAATGAACACATACCACGAATAACACATTTTATTTTCACACCAGCATTTGAGGCCTCATACAGTTTCTTAATTAATTTAGTATCTACTAAATTATTCATTTTAATACAGACAGAAGCATTTTCGTCTTGATTAGCATTCTTAATTTCAACATCAATCAAGGCCATAAATTTTCGCCTAGAATTAAACGGGGATACAATTAACTCTCTAAACAAACTACGATCTATGTTATTCTTAAATATTTTAAACACCTTCTCTACTTCATTAGTAATCGATTTGTTTGCTGTTAATAAAGAATAGTCAGTATAAATTTTCGCCGTACTTTCATGAAAATTACCAGTTCCAATATGAGCAATTGATTTAGTGGAACTACCTGATTTTCGTTTAATTAAAATCAACTTAGAATGCACTTTTAAGTTAGGAACACCAAATAGAACAACTACTCCATTAGCTTCTAAATATTTAGACCAACTAATGTTATTCTCTTCATCAAATCGTGCTAATAACTCAATAATAACGACTACTTTTTTACCGTTTTGAGCCGCATTAATCAACGCATTAATAATTTGTGAGTTAGAAGCAACTCTATATAGATTGATATGAATACTAATCACTTTTGGATCTATTGCCGATTCTTGCAATAAATCAACCACGTGGTTAAACCTTTGGAAAGGGTAAGTCAATAGAATATCCTTATCAAAAATAGATTTAATAATTGGTTTTAAAGGCGTAGAAATATCTGGGTGTTTTAATGGTTTAAGCTTTTTATTAACTAAGTCTTTCTGACCTAAATCAGGAAAACTTATAAAATCTTTAAAGTTATGATATCTTCCCCCTGGAATTATATTTTCACCTGCTGTCAACTCCAACTCTTCAATCAAATACGTTAAAATATCTAATGGAAAAGCTGAATCATATACCATTCTTACAGGGTCACCTTCTTTCCTTAAGGCTACACTTTTTTTCATTTTTTGATAAAAACTCTTAGAAATATCCAAATCAAAATCCAATTCGGCATCTCTTGATATTTTAAAAGCATATGATTCAATTTGATCAAAATGAAATATGTAAAATATCTCGCTTAAATTAAACCTAATGATGTCATCCAATAAAATCACCTTTTTAATACTATCATTCGCATTAGGTAAAACAATAAAACGGCTAACGTTTTTAGGAATTTCAATCAACGCATATCTGACTTTATTCTTCTGGAATTCAGTCATTTTAGTTGCTAAGTATATCCTATCATTTTTTAATTGTGGGAATTTTCTTTTTTTCGACAACATAATTGGTACAATTAAAGGACGGACATTGTCATGGAAAAATTGTTTAACAAATGCCTTATCCTCCGCTCGTAAATGTTTTTCAGTGGTTTGAATGATGTGCTTGCTCTTTAATTCACTCAATATCTTTTGATAAGCCAACTCAAATTGTTGCTGCTGTTTAACAACAACTCTTTTAATTTCTTTTAATAATTGTTTAGGCGTTCCATCAAACCCCTGTACCTTTCTGTTTTTTATTTCAATTAACCGTTTGATTGTAGCCACTTTGACCCTGAAAAACTCATCCAGATTATTTGAATATATTCCCAAAAATCGCATACGCTCAACAACAGGAATACTAGTATCCAATGCCTCTTGCAACACCCTTTCGTTAAACGATAACCAACTTAATTCACGATTAAAAAATTCCATATTACTAAGATAACAAATTCCTGTTTGAGTTGATTCCTTTTTTAGGAATTTATTTAATAATATCTAGTTTCCTGACTCAAAACTGATAAGTTTCAGTTATAATTCGATTTAGATAAGTATATTTGTGGTTCAAATTCAAAACTTAAGCTATGGTATTATTAGATGGTAAAAAAACGTCAAACGACATTAAGGAAGAACTTAAAATAAAAGTTGACAAATTAAAAGCTGATGGAAAAAAAGTTCCTCATTTAGCTGCCATTTTAGTAGGCGGAGATGGCGCTAGTGTTACATACGTAAATGCAAAAGTAAAAGCGTGTGAATATGTTGGGTTTGATTCAAGTTTAATTAAATTAGATTCTAATACAAGTGAGGCTAATTTATTAGCTGAAATAGAAAGATTAAACAATAATGATAGTATTGATGGATATATCGTTCAATTACCACTACCAGAACACATTAATGAATTAAGAGTAACACAAGCCATTTCACCATCAAAAGATGTTGACGGATTTCATCCAGAAAACTTAGGTAAAATGATGTTAGATTTACCTTGTTTTTTACCTGCAACGCCTTACGGAATTGTTCAGTTATTAGAGCGCTATAATGTAGAAACTTCTGGTAAACATTGTGTTGTTGTTGGAAGAAGTAATATTGTAGGTTCTCCAATGAGTATCTTAATGGCACGTAACCATAAACATGCAAACTGTACTGTAACATTAACACATTCAAAAACTAAAAACTTAGCAGACATTACAAGATCTGCAGATATTTTGATTGTAGCTCTTGGTAGAACAGAGTTTATTACTGGAGATATGGTTAAAGAAGGAGTAACAGTAGTTGACGTGGGAATCACAAGAGTTGAAGATGCTACTAAAAAATCTGGATTTAGGTTGTTAGGAGATGTTAATTTTGAAGAGGTTTCTAAAAAAGCTGCATTCATTACTCCTGTACCTGGCGGAGTTGGTCCAATGACAATTGCATCACTATTAATGAATACATTCAAAGCAGTAGAAATGAACTAAAATAAATTTCAATGTATATTAAAACTCTTATCAATTGTATTGGTAAGAGTTTTTTTTGATAACTATTTTAATAGATTTCTCTTTTTATGAAATGGCACAACGTTTAGCAGTAATTCAATTACCTTTTTTTATCTTTAAATTTAATTAAAAAACAAGCACCTGCATCATTATACACTGATAACTCTCCATCAATTTGATCTATTAAGGTTGTGATTATTTCTATACCAAGTGTTGATTGACTATCTAGACTAAAACCATCCTTAACTCCAATCCCATTGTCTCGTATCAGTAATGTAAAAACTTCATCCTCTGAAGTCAAACTAACATTTAAGCGGGGGGTATCAACATCTTGAAAAGCATGTTTTAAAGCATTTGTAAACAATTCTGACACAACAATACCTAAAGGTACAGCGACATCTAAATGCAATAGAACCACTTCACTATCCAAATAACACTTAAGATTATTATTAATCAACTGCTGTGTAGATAATATTTCATCCAGGTATGATTTAAAATCCACCTGACCAAGTGTATCATTTTGATACAGTTTCTGATGAATCATAGCTATTGCATGGACACGTGCCCTACTCTTATTCAACACTTCTAAAACACCTTCATCTTTAACTGAATTTGACTGTAGAGACATTAAAGACGAAATAATTTGTAAATTATTCTTAACTCTATGATGAATCTCTTTAATTAATAATTCTTGCTTTTTTTGATGAGCTAAAATTTCTTTATTTTTTGTTCGCAAAGCCACCATGTTTTTTTGAAGTATTTGATCTCTAAAGTGTAATACCCTACTAAAATAAACAACAATAATTATTATGATACTGGTTGTTCCTACTAAGTTTATGAGGTTTACATTAGTAATTAAGGTTTTAGATAGTTCAATTTGTGCTTCTGCTTCAAAGTATAAATACCATAAAATAAATCCAATGAGAACAATGCTAAGATTAAAAAATATAACGGCCTTTTTTGACCAATTATAATTTAAAAGGAAAACTAAATTAAGGAGAAACAAATAGTAATAAAACCCTAAAGACCAACCTAAAAAATGAGTATGAATAGCGACTTCCATACAAACGGTATATGCCAACACGTAGAATACAGTTTGTGTGGAAATTTTGTTTTTTTGTAATCCTAATAACAAACATATAAAAATTATAGTTCCTACAAGAGGTGATAAAATAATCGAATAACTCTCAATTAGAATGAATAAACCGATTATATACAAATTCGTTGCAACCCCCAAATAAATACTTGGTATAAGCGCTTGTCTAAATCTGTCAGTTTGTTTAATTATATTCAAGTTGTCTTTTTTGTAAAAAAATAATAATGTAATATAGCTATTTTTTTCACTAAACATAACTTTCAGATGTCATTATTTTCTAATTCAATTGATACTCACAATTTTCTAAGATTTTTTTTAGTAGTATTATTTAAAAACAAACATGGCAAAATCGTATAAAGATAACTTGATACGACTACTGAAATTTAACATTAGAAATTTGAACATCTATCCGCACAAAAGTGTGTATGTAAAAACAGAAATACCCCAAATATTAACAACTATAAATTGAAAATAATTCTATATTTAAAAAAAACTTTTTTAGGTGAAATTACCCTATACCGTGTATATTATTCAAAAAGCAGCTTTATAAATCGTATTTTTTCAATACTACCTTAAAATGTTTTTTTATTAATTAAAACTTCTGCACCTTTGTCTTAAACTAAGCATTGTGAATTTTAAAGACAAGGAACTTATCATATTCGACTTTGATGGAACACTAATTAATAGTATTCCAGATTTAACATTGGCAATAAATAAAATGTTGTCGTTTTATAATTTATCGCCGTTAACAGTGGCGCAAACTACCCCTTTTATTGGAAATGGAGCAAAACCTTTAGTGAAAAGAGCACTTGAATACGCTATGCAAAATCAAAATCTTTCTGAAGTACTTTTAAAGGAAGCTTTTGATATTTACTTTTCTGCTTATAGAGAGGTTACTTGTGACAAAACATATATGTACCCCGGTGTATTAGAAACATTGAAATATTTGAAGAACAAAGATTTTAAAATGGTCATATGTACTAATAAACCTTTTAGCTTTATTGAACCCATTTTGAATAAATTAGCAATAAAACACTTCTTTAAACATTGGATTGGTGAAGATTCATTGTCTGAAAAAAAACCAAGTGCTACCCCTCTATTATACTTAGCTAATGAGATGAGTATAATTAAAGAAAAATGTATCATGATTGGTGACTCTAAAAATGATATTCTAGCAGCTAAAAATTCAGGCATGGAAAGTATTGGTGTAAGTTATGGATACAATTACAACGAAAATATTTCAGATTACAACCCTACCTTAGTGGTAGATAATTTTTCCGATTTACAACAGCTATTTTAATATGGATAGAATTTACAATATTGGTATTATAGGTGGCGGAGTTTCTGGTGTTGTTACAGCTTTAGAATTGGCAAAATATGGAATAGAGTCTATCTTATTTGAACATAAAGAAAGTGTGGTGAATGGCCCTCCATTTTGTCATTTACATGCAGGTGGAAATTTATATCCGGACATATCTGATGAACAATGTAAAATACTATTGAAGCAATCGATAGACATGGCAAGATTATTCCCAAATTCTATTGATGAAAGACCTACCTTTATAAGTGTTCCAAAATCAGAAAAGTACAAAGTCGACAAAATAAGAAATCGTCTCGACATGTTAGTAGAACATTACAAGGGGTTAATAGATGAAGATCCTGCTAACGAAATTTTAGGTACTCCAAAAGAGTATTACAAAACATATACTAAAAAAGATTTAATTGAGTTAGCGGAATACCCCACGTTTAACCGACCTAACTCTCTTGATAAGTGGATGTCTAATGCTATAAAGTTAATTGATTACGAAAAGTTGAAAACACCCGTATTCCTAGTTCAAGAATACGGATGGAATCTTTTTAGATTAGGAGCACAAGCTCAATTAGCTTTAACTAAAACTGAAAAGTGTAATCTAAAAATGAATACGAAGGTGACGAGCATAAAAGATGTTCGAAGTCAAAATTTAGATTATAACTGGGAAATATGCACAGAAGAAAAGGTTTACAAAGTGAATTACTTAGTGAATTCTTGCGGATTTAAGACTGGAGACATGGATGAATCACTCCTTTTAAATACAGAACGATTAATTGAATTTAAGGCAGCTTATATTTCTAAATGGCACCACCTGCCAGGTTTAATTCCTGAACTTATTTTTCATGGTGAACGCGGTACACCAAACGGAATGGCTCAACTTACACCGTATTGTGAAGATTATTATCAAATCCATGGAATGACAACCGACATAACGTTATTCAAAGATGGATTGGTACAATCTAAAGATAATGAAACGCAACCCGAATTTAATGAGGATATTAATCAAAAACTATCTCATGGTTGGTATAAAGATGAAATTAAAACTAGAACTAAAAATGCAATAGCTTTTGTGACCAAATTTGTTCCTAAATTTGAATCTGCAACGGTTGGAGGGCCTCCATTATTTGGAGCTCAGCAAATTCATGGTAATGACCCAAAACGTAGAGTTGGAGAAGTTAGTTTCCCTTGTAAATCATACGCGAGAAGTGAGATTATTAAAGCTTCATCTGCCCTTGCTGTTGCTAATAAAATAATAACCAAAATTCAGGAAGAAGAAATTATTCCATTAATTCAGAAAAAAATAAATCGAAATTTTTTATTAGAACGTATTTCTAAAAAAGAAATTGACAAATTAGCGAGTGAATTAGCTGTTCAACGCGGATACCCCAAAGCACTATCTCGATTAGTAATTGAAAGAGAATAATTAAACTAAATATAATACTGAGAAATACCATGTTTGCGTATTGAATGGTTTACATAATTCTAAGAGACATTTGAAGAGCAGTAACAAATTAACCGCTCGATAAAAAATTAAAGCAGTATGCTTTTGACTAGAAAATGTTTATATTTGACTAAGGAGCTACTAGAACTTAACACCTTCTACTCTCCTATTTACTCATGTCAGTATACATTTAGAACCAAATGATAGAATTCAGACCACTTAATAATTTATCAATTCATTTAGATCGCCTTATAAATGGTCGCTTATGGCTAAAGGTAATTATTGGACTTGTTTTAGGTGCAGGATTGGGTATTTTACTTAATCCATCTACAGGACTAATTTCAGAAAACATCACACTAAGACTAGCTGACTGGCTTGATTTACCAGGTCAAATTTTCATGAGACTAGTTCAAATGATTATGATTCCATTGATTTTCACCTCAATCATCACAGGAATTGTAAGTAACACGTCAGAGAATTTAAAAAAGTTTGGTTTTCGATTATTAATTTATTTTGTTTTTACTACAGCCATAGCCATAATAATCGGCATGACTGTCACTCTTTTATTTAAACCCGGTCAATATATCTATTCGTTGGGTGGGTTCCCTCAGAGTAATGAAAGTCAAATCGTTCCCAATGAGCAAACTAATCTTATTGAAAATATTCCGAGTGCAATTTCGAATCTAATACCTAACAATCCACTAGAATCCATACTAACCGGTGAGATGTTAGGTGTCGTTATTTTTACTATAATTATTGGTGTTGCTATTACTCAACTCCGTCCCAACACAGCAAGGCCAATTATTCGCTTTTCAGAAGCTATACAAAAAATATGTATGATTGTCGTGTCATGGGCTATGATACTGGTACCTTATGCAGTATTTGGGTTAATAGCCGCTTTGTTGTCTAGAACAAGTGTTGAGATATTCCTTGGATTAGGTTATTATATGGGAGTAGTAATTCTAGGCCTTATTATATTAATGGTATTCTATTTAGTGTTAATTAGCATACTTACCCAAAAGAACCCCTTTAAATTTTTAAAAGCAATTAAAGAACCCCAATTATTAGCATTTTCTACCGCAAGTTCTGCAGCTGTTATGCCACTTACAATGAAAACAGCAGATGAAAAATTAGGTGTATCTTCCAATATTAGTGATTTTGTTATACCTGTAGGTGCAACCATTAATATGGACGGAACTGCATTATTTCAATGTGTAACTACCTTATTTATGGCACAGGCCTATGGTATTGAATTGACAATACTCAATTTGTTATTAATCACTTTCACTGTCGTTGCTGCTTCTATAGGAACACCTGCGATTCCTGGTGGTGGAGTTATAATTCTAGCTTCTGTACTACAGAATGCAGGAATTCCAGTTGATGGATTAATTATTATCATTGGTATAGATCGTATTTTAGGAATGTTTAGAACAGCGGTCAACGTCACAGGAGACCTTACCGCTTGCTTAATTTTCAACAAATTTTATGGAGCTGTTTTCAAGAAATAATATCTACCTATAACTTACATACTTTTTTTTTATGAACATTAAATTTTAACAAAATGAAAATAGCTTCCGCTCAAATAAATTGTTCTGTTGGAGAGATTCAAAAAAATTTGGAAAAACATTATAAGGCAATTGAATCAGCTATTCAAAATAATGTCCAGTTGATTACCTTTCCAGAAATGTCAATAACTGGGTATTGTAGAGAAGAAGCTAAGGAATTAGCATTTCATGAATATGGCACTGGATTAGACAAACTAAAAGAATTAGCTAGAATTGGTAGCATAATTATTATAGTGGGTGCTCCTATAGAAATAAAAAATCGACTATATATTGGAGCTTTTGTAATCCACCCGGATGAACCAATTATGATTTATACCAAACAGTTTCTACATAATGGTGAAGACCTCTACTTTAGTGCTTCATTGAACTATAACCCAATTATTAATCTAGAAGATGAAACCATTTGTTTAGCCATTTGTGCAGATATAAATAATGAAAGTCATCCAAAAAATGCTGCAAAAAATAAGTGCTCAATTTATTTACCAAGTATTTTTTATTCAAAATATGGAATTAGCATGGGATTTGAACAACTTAGAAATTATGCTCAGAAATATACACTTAATATATTAATGTCAAATTATATTGGAGAATTGTGGGGTATGGAATCTGGAGGGAATAGTGCATTTTGGAATTCAGAAGGTGAATTAGTTGATAATTTAAACTCAAACGATAGTGCAATATTAATTATTGAGAAAGAAAATAATAAATGGAAAACTCAAAAAGTGTACATCTAGTGCCATCTAACTTCATTAAGAATTAATACTATTCATCAAAGTAGCAGAAGATACTTTACCACAAGAATAACATATTCAAAACGTTGGTAGATTTAATTAATGACTGGTTTTCATTGGAAAACTTAAAAATGTCTCACCTTTTATTTTAAGTGGCGTAATTATTTCGAATGTAAATAGTATGTTTGCATAACAAACTATTAATGAATGAGAAAAAGTGATAGTCGAATAGCACATAAACCTACATTGATTAATGCATTAGATTACAACTTATTAACGAAACAGAGATACAATTAATTTCAAACTATGAAAGAGACTTCAGAAGATATAATCACTCAACTTATAGTAGATCAAAAGACATTTTTTTCGACACAACAAACTAAAGATGTAAGTTTTAGATTGAGTCAACTTAAAAAATTGAAATCTTCAATTTTAAAAAATAGGTCAGCTATTGAAGACGCCTTATGGAAAGACCTTCATAAATCACCTGAAGAATCTTATATTACTGAAATAAGTGTAGTCATTGGAGAACTTAATCATCACATTAAACACTTAAAAAAATGGACAAAAGCTAAAAGAGTTCCTACTCCATTCTATTTATTCCCCTCTAGAAGTAAAGTCATTTTTGAACCTTTAGGCTTATCCTTAATTATTTCGCCGTGGAATTATCCCTTTCAATTATTAATAAATCCATTGATTGGTTCAATTTCAGCAGGTGGCTGCAGCATCATAAAACCATCACCTCATACCCCAACTGTTGCTTCTGTTATAGAGAACATGATTACAGAAATTTTTGACCCAAAATACATTGCTGTTATACAAGGTGGAAGACTCGTAAATGCTTATTTGTTTAAGCAACAATTTGATATAATATTCTTTACAGGAAGTACAAATGTTGGAAAAGTAGTCATGAAAGCAGCAGCAGAACATTTGACACCTGTGATATTAGAATTAGGCGGAAAAAGTCCCTGTATTGTAGATGCTAATGCGAATATAGATATTGCTGCAAAACGTATTGCTTGGGGTAAATTAATAAATGCAGGTCAAACTTGTATTGCTCCAGATTATTTATTTGCACATTCGTCTATTAAAGAAGAATTACTAACTAAAATCGCCGCTAATTTTAAAGAAATTTATGGTGAAAATAGTAAGGAAAGTCGATTTTACCCACGTATTATAAACGAACGTGCAGTTAATCGATTAGAAGATTTATTAAAGCAAGGAGAGATTTATGCAGGTGGAGAAGTTGATATCAAAGAGAAATTTATTTCTCCAACAATTATAGATCATGTAGAACCTGATTTTCTAATTATGCAAGACGAAATTTTCGGTCCTATTCTACCCGTTATGTCTTTTAATCATATTGATGAACCTATTTCATACATTAACAAGAAAGATAAGCCTTTGGCCTTTTATTATTTTGGTACCAATAAACAAGCTAAATCAATCTTATCTAAAACAACTTCAGGTGGAGTCTGTGTGAATGATACTATTATGCATATTGCTAACCATAATTTACCTTTTGGAGGTGTTGGTAGTAGTGGTATGGGGAAGTATCATGGTAAAGAAAGTTTTCTAGCATTTAGTAATCGTAGAGGTGTAATTACTACACCAACATGGATGGATTTACCATTGAAGTATGTACCTTTTAAGCACTTCAAATTGATCGAGAGAATTGTATAATTAGTAATAAATAAGTAGAGAAAAAAAATAACAAATAGAAAAAAATTAGTCCATTGGAAATTGAACTTCATAGACAGCACCATTATCATTGTAAAATTTAAATTCACCATCAAGCTGTTGTGTTAAGTCATCAATTAATTCTAGTCCTAAAAAATTCTCATTGGGTATAGAAATATTTTCAGGGAAGCCAGCACCATTATCAGTACACTTAAGTAAAACAGTGTTATTTGAAAGTCTTCCATAAATTTTAAATTTACCATTTTCTATTCCTGAACAATGTTTGAAATAGTTTACTCCAATTTCATTAATAATTATACCCAATGAAATAGCGTTCTCAATGTTTACCAGAATACTGTCTGAAATGTCTATTTCAAAATCACTTGATTTATCATTGTAAAGCGAAGCTAAATTATCAATTAATTCTTCTGTGAAATCTTTCAAACCAATTTGACTAAAATTAGAAGTTTGCTTCATTCGTTGATGAACTAATGACATGGAAATAATCCGACTTTGCGTATCTTTCAACACATCAGAGTTTTCTTTATTTTTCAATTTTGAGATTTGTAGGTTTATCAAACTAACAATTAATTGTAAATTATTCTGTACTCTGTGATGTACCTCTTTCAATAATAGTTCTTTTTCTTTTTCAATAACAATACCTTGCTCATGAATAATTTTGCGCTGTACAAATGCTAATCGACTATTTGATTCAGAAACCCTTCCTGCAAAGATTACAAATACTAAAGTCATCCATGAAACAAAAATATTAAACAACGCCTGATCATTAGTTAAATCAGAATAGAAAGTGATATAAATATGATACGCAATAGTGTAGGATAAAACAGCAAAAAAAGCTAGTATCCATCTTAACCGAACCATATACAGTCCAAAAAAAACAATGAAAATTAGTACTGGTAAAATTAAAACATCTCCTTTGGGAAAGAAATCACAAAAGTAAATGGCGTATAAACCAGCCCAAGCATTCGATAACGCTCCAAGTCTGTGGTAATAATTTAATAGTTTTGTTTTGAATGTGACATAAATAATAAAACCAAATAATGAACCAATATAAAAAAAGGTAAACGTTCCTAACCACTGAAAATGGTCAGGAATAATTATGTAAACTAAAGAAATACCACTATACCAAGATAAAATTGATATGATAAGTCCAAAACGTAAGGGTTTCTTTATACTATTATTATAATATTTTTTATAGGTGCTTTCAATTACTTTATCTTTAAAAGCTAGTGTAAATCTGTTCTGTTTAATTACTTCCATTTTTACAATCATTGATGATGATTTTTACTAATTTAACCAATATATTTTAAAATAATACGTATTCTTTCATTCAATTTAATTGATACAAATTTTTATATCAAAATATGTATCCAAAAAAACAACACTAATTTAACAGTTAGATGACAATAATCATAGAACCTACCTAACCATATATATATCAACATCTTCCTACTAAATTAAGCTTACTATTTATAATATTATTGGTGATTACTCTACTATTTTAAGCAGATAACTAATGATTATAAGTACATTGTGCCTTGAAAAAATATAAAATTTTGACTTAACCCTATAAATTCTTCCGTTGATTTTCTAATTATAAAGCCCAGCTTTGCTTATTTTTTGGCTATCAACAAGACTAATTATTTAATATAAACGACATATTCTTTCAACTTTTTTTACTGTAGTCTTCCATTTATCAAAGATAAAAATGACTATAGTTATGATACAAATGAATTATACTTAACTTATGTTAGATTACGTAATTATTGGAGGTGCACAAGCAGGATTGTCTATGGCGTACCATTTGACAAAAATGTCAAAAAAATTCATTGTAGTAGATGGCGGTAAAGAAATTGGCTCATCCTGGTTAAATAGGTGGGATTCATTACAACTTTTTACACCAACAGAATATAATAATTTACCAGGTTTAAAATTTGATGCTCCTAAAGGATATTACCCTAATAAAATTGAAGTAGCAAACTATTTTAAATCTTATGTTAAAGAATTTGATATTCCTGTTCAATTAAATACATTAATTACATCTGTTAAAAAAACAAAAGATGGATTTCACATTTTACATAAAGATGGTGAATTTGAAGCTAAAAATGTAATTATTGCAACAGGTCCTTTCCACACTCCTTATACACCGCCTTGCCATACAAAAATATCTGAAGACACGATTCAGATGCACAGTAATTATTATACAGCACCACATCAGCTACAAGCTGGTGATGCGTTAGTAGTAGGTGGTGGTGATTCTGGATATCAAATCTTAGACGAAATTTCTAAAGATAAATCTAGAACTATTTATTTTTCAGGTGACACATCAGTAAAATCAATTCCTCAGCAATTCTTAGGTAAAACATTATGGTGGTGGTTTACACTTGTAGGCTTTTTAAGTTATAGTAAATACAGTTGGATAGGAAAGCGATTAAGTAACATTACCCAGCCAGTAATTGGAACAGATACTAAAGAAATTTTATCAAGAAAAAATGTAATTTCCACAGGAAGAACAAATGATGCTCTTAATGGTGATATTCACTTTGAAAGTGGAAAAATCTCTACAATAAAAAATATAATTTGGGCTACAGGTTATCGTCCAAATTTTAAATGGATTGAAGGTTTAGAATTAGATGCAGACCATTACCCAAAAAACTATAGAGGGGTAAGTAATATAAAAGGCCTATATTTTATTGGCCTACCTTGGATGTTTACTAGAGGTTCTGCTACTTTAGGTGGTGTAGCTAAAGATGCTCAATACTTAGCAAACTTAATGAAAAAGGAAAATTAATTAATAAAGCTACTTTATTAACAGTTCAACAAATCTACACTTTCGGTTGAAATTAGTAACAGAAAGCCATATACTTGGCTTTTATTAGTCAGGTACTACCCTATTAAATTTTCAAACGTATAGATTTAAATAGGGAAATCTTATAATCATATTAAAACGCGTTTAGAATATTTTTTATTGTAATATTTTGAAGTATATACTTAATTAATAAATTAAGGTTGAGTTTTAGTAGTCTTAAAATTTAATATAGTTAACACCTATTTTAATTACCGTATCAATTTAATTATATAGACATCTATTTTTATAACTGATAAACATAGTTCCACACCTCAAATATTATTTTTTAGCTTTTCCTTCTGTTCACTAACCGAAAAACAAACCTCATATAAGGAAATCTAGTGTTCCAAATTACACTAACTATCTCAGTTAATGATGTTGAAAAAATAAACACTATTATTAGTTTTTGTTATTTTTATAACTATCTTGCACCTTTTAAAAATAAAAAAATGAAATATATAGTATTAATAATCATGTCATTACTTGCAAACGGTGCATTATATTCACAAACGGTAAATACACCTATTAAAAGGTTAAGTAGTGCATCTCACTCTTTAGCTGAAGAAGGTACATATCAAATTTTGGTAACAGCTTTAGAGTTTGAAAATAAAATTTTAATTTCTCCTGCCGGTTTAAGAGAAGTTGAAATAAATAGAAATAACACGACAGATGTGGTAGCAGAAATTGATGGGATGGTTATCACAATCATGTCACAAGAAAAAATCAATAATGGTTTAAAATGGCCTAAATATAAAATTAGCATAAAATGAAAAAAATAATATTAATAATTGCAATACTTATTTTATCTAAT
>Ga0209292_1002776_pt1 | contig 19803 bp, 20 predicted proteins | sample GOMGulsemesocosm_2_FD_184634 | JGI IMG/M metagenome (GOLD analysis project Ga0209292, IMG submission 184634) | Methane-oxidizing microbial communities from mesocosms in the Gulf of Mexico - GOM9C Gulf of Mexico (SPAdes) (version 2) | ecosystem: Environmental > Aquatic > Marine > Cold seeps... | reverse complement strand
GCCGTATGAATGATCTTATCTCTGGTTTTCATGGAAATGACCGCTTTGATTTATAATAGATTTCTTAATACTCGCACATTTAGTACGAAATGACACAGTGTAATATCTCATTGTTAGAACATTCGCTCAATTTTGATAACCTGCGAGTAACAAATCCCAGTCAGACAACTGCCATTGGAACGCAGTGTCTTTAGCTTGTTCTTTCACAAAAGAGCGTTTTAGGCGAGCCAGATTGGCTTGTTTCCAGGCATCTGCAGCAGGTTTAAATTGGCAGCGATCAAAATCGATCAACCACCATTTTCCCTGCCCATCGAGAATAATATTATGGGTATTTAAATCCGCATGCCATAAACCAACATCATGGAAACCTCTGATCATAGTGCCAATCTGCTGATAGTCGATATCATTCAACGCCCGCTCTTTTAACACCGCAACTAAATCTTTGGCACCAGCTATTTTCTCGGTAATCAAATCCGCTTGATAAAAAATACCTTGTTTAATGACCTGACCGGCAACTGGCTTTGGTGCTGGCAAATTTTTATCTATCAGTTGCTGGGTAACCACAAACTCTTGGTATGCTCGAGTATTTTTAAGTCCAGTATAAAAATAGGCATCTTTAATCAACTTGGCAATAAGACCACCACGGTGATAATGGCGTAGCACAAACTCAGCATTATTTATTTTAAAAAACCAGGTAATACCACGACCAAACGCAGATCCAATTATCGCATTGTTATGTTGCCAATATGCCCCGTCAAAATATTCAGGGGTTATCTCATCTTTTAATTCATCCTGAAAAAATAAGACGCGATCGCCTTGTGTCTCTATTAACATGTGGTCTCCAAAAAAATTTCACCGATAAATTTTACATTACCTCAAACGATTTGCATAATAGCCTTTTACATTCAACAACTAGAAATGATGAATATGACCCCTCCACAGAGTATCTGTATTTTACGTTTTTCCGCAATTGGTGATGTTTGCCATGCTGTATCTGTTGTACAAGCCATTCAACGACAATACCCTAACGCAAAGATCACTTGGGTGATCGGAAAAATTGAAGCCATGTTAGTTGGGGACATCGACAATGTTGAATTTATTATTTTTGATAAGAAAGCTGGTTTAAAAGGCTATTCAGACCTGCGTAAAAAATTAAACAACCGTCAATTTGATATATTACTGCATATGCAAGTTGCACTGAGAGCCAGTGTAGCGAGTTTATGCATTAAAGCCAAACAGCGCTGGGGCTTTGACAAAACCAGAGCCAAAGAAGGCCAGTGGCTGTTTACTAATCATAAAATCAAACCACAATCACAACCACATGTACTCGATGGCTTTATGGCATTTGCCGAGGCGATTGGCGTGCCAGTTGCACCACCCCAATGGAATATCCCCCTTTCAACCCAAGATAACTTATGGGCGCATTCGCAATTAAGCCACGATAAGAAAAACTTTATTATTTGCCCATCAGCAAGTAAAGCAGAACGAAACTGGTCGACTGAAGGTTATGCGGAAATAGCCAACTATATGCATGAGCAAAATTATCAGGTATCGATATGCGGTGGGCCGACAGACAGTGAAAAGCAACTTGCTAGAGATATAATGCAACTCGCCACAGTACCCATTAATAATCTTGTTGGTGAAACATCGCTGAAACAACTGCTCGCAATTTTAAAGCATGCAGACTTAGTATTAGCACCAGACACAGGTCCTGCGCACATGAGTACCACGGTAGGTACACCTGTGATTGGATTATATGCGCACAGTAATCCAGGACGCACAGGCCCCTACAACAACCTAAACGATGTTGCAGAAGTTTATCATCAACATTTGCCCAATAGTGAATGGGGAGTAAGAGCAAAAGGTTCCGATTTGATGGACAGTATCAGTATCGATAAAGTTAAAAATAAATTAGCACGCTTTATACAAGCGTAATACAGCGTGATGTCATGACGAATGGCATATCGCTTGAACGAACACTGAGTAGAGTAAGAGACTATCATGACAGTAAAAGTAATTTACCCAGGTACATTTGATCCAATCACTAATGGCCACACAGATTTAATCGAGCGTGCTGCAAAATTGTTTGATTATGTAATTGTTGGTGTTGCCTTCAATGCAACCAAAAAACCCTTCTTTGATCTTGAAGAACGCGTGCAATTGGCCAAAGATGTGACTGCACATTTAGACAATGTAGAAGTGGTTGGATTTAGCGGCTTGTTAGTTGATTTTGCTAAAGAATATAACGCGTCAGTATTGATCCGTGGACTACGAGCGGTGTCTGACTTTGAATACGAGTTCCAATTGGCTAATATGAACCGTCGCTTAAGCCCTGACTTAGAAAGCGTCTTCTTAACACCGTCAGAAGAGAATTCATTCATCTCTTCAACACTGGTAAAAGAAGTCGCTATTCACAACGGTGATGTTGCTCAGTTTGTCGCTCCCGTTGTGTGTAAGGCCATTTTAGCGAAACTAGCAACAAGATAACCTTTGCCATATAAAGATCGCGTTAGCGTTGACACTGATTGCAATAAATCGTGTTACGCTGACCTATCTTCACTGCTTTTAATTCCTCACCACACTTTGGACACGGTTTGCCTGCTTTACCGTATACCTGCAACTCCTGAACGAAATATCCCGGTTTACCATCCGTCTGGGTAAAATCTTTCAACGTTGTGCCACCTTGGGCAATGGCTTTAGCTAATACCTGCTTCACTTCTGTCACCAATACCTTGTAACGTTGTAAAGACACATTACCCGCTGCCCGTTTCGGACTGATGCCAGCCGAGAATAGCGCTTCGTTGGCATAAATATTACCAACTCCCACAACAATATGGTTATCCATTAGGAATGATTTAACCGGCATTTTACGTGAACGGGAGCGTTCAAATAAGCGTTGTGCGGTAAACTCATCCGTTAGAGGCTCAGGCCCTAAACTGGCTAATAATTTATGTTCAAGCACATCCCCTACTTGCCACAATACCGAACCAAATCGCCTAGGATCGTTCAGACGAAGACATTTACCTGAATTCAACACTATGTCTACATGATCATGCTTTTCGACTGCTACGCTCGAATCAAGCACTCTTAGGCTACCAGACATGCCCAAGTGAATAATGATTGTACCTTGTTCAGTTTCTAACAATAAGTATTTGGCCCGGCGACGCACACTTGTCACAGTACAGCCCACCGCATCTTGCAACGCCATCGGTACTGGCCAACGTAATTGTGCATTACGTACAATGATCTGAGTGATCTGGGCGTTTTCAAGATAAGGAGCAATGCCTTTACGGCTTACTTCCACTTCCGGTAATTCAGGCATGGTGATATCCAATAGGTAAAATCTAAATCAATTAATGAGAGCGATTAAAAATCGAAAAAATATAACACGATTAGCGAGGTGACTAGCGGGGTAATAACACTTGTAATTCAGACTCATCGATGTGCAATAACTGACTCTGCCAATTTTGTAACAAATAGCCATTATCAATTTGATATAAGATCAGGGTAACAGGCTCGGCTAAGTTAGCGAGTTCGAAGGAAATGTTAATACCATAAGCGAGATTAGCAATCACAATATCCTTAGCCACAGGTTTAAATGTTGCCGTTTCCCATGCTTTAACGATTTGCTGTAATTGTGGCTGTGATAAACCCAGTTCAGGTTTAGTCGCCAGCTGACTACCAACACGCTGGATTTGAATATTATCAAACTGCATCGACAACACGATCGCACTCGAGGGTAGCGCCGTTTGATAACGACTAGCACTATCACCACCGTCTATTTTTTTACCTGAAAATTGAAATACTAGCATCATTGCCAGTACCGCAAATATTAATACGTTATTCCAACCTCGTCGTGATAATTGCACACGCAAACCCTTTTATCTAGTTATTGCTTTAACCATAAGTATAAGCAAATTACGTTAAAAAGCCGGATTGGGCAAGCTAGGAACAAGGAATTTCAAGCAAAAAAAAACCCAGCAAAAGCTGAGTTTTCAATATCTGAACATAAAATCAAGGATTACTTGATTTTACCTTCTTTGTACATAACGTGCTTACGAACAACTGGATCAAATTTTTTGATTTCCATTTTTTCAGGCATGTTTTTTTTGTTTTTGTCTGTGGTATAGAAGTGACCTGTACCAGCAGATGAATTCAAACGAATTTTATCGCGCATAATATAGTTCCTTAAACCTTCTCACCACGGGCACGCATTTCAGCAAGAACTGAATCGATACCCTTTTTATCAATAATACGCATACCTTTACAAGTAAGGCGTAATTTTACAAAGCGGTTTTCGCTCTCAACCCAAAAACGGTGTGTATGTAGGTTTGGCAAAAAACGGCGACGTGTGCGGTTTTTTGCGTGAGAAACGTTATTACCAACAGCTGGTTTTTTACCAGTGACTTGGCATACTTTAGACATGTCGTCTTCTCCAAATATTTTCTTGCTCGAGCAAATATACAGCGTCTTGTTGGCCGTCGCCCAAGACGCGTGCTAAAGGCCGCATTTTATACAGTAAATAGAAACATAGAGCAAGCTTTTTATATTTTAACGATGAATGAAAATCGCAATTTTACACCCACCCTCGCTCTGCAAAGCTTGCTATATCACTGTCGCCTATAACAAAATGATCGAGGACTTTAACATCAATTAATTGTAAGGCTGAGATAAGTTTATCTGTGATCATACGATCTGCACGGCTGGGTTCAGCAATGCCAGAGGGATGATTATGGGCAAAAATTACTGCCGCAGCGTTTCTTTCTAACGCTTTTTTAACCACCACTCTCGGATAAACACTAGCACTGTCTATTGTGCCATAAAACAACTCCTCAAAGCGAATAACTCGGTGTTTATTGTCTAAAAATAATACCGCGAAGACTTCGTGAGGTTGATCGCGTAATTTTGCCCGGATGTAATCTCGACTTTCTTGTGGGCTGGTTAAGACGTTACTACGCTCCAATTTTTCGCCTAAAAATCGACGAGACATTTCCACCGTTGCTTGTAATTGCACATATTTCGCGACCCCAAGTCCTTTAGTTTGGCAGAACTCATGCTCACTCGCCGCAAGTAGCGCCCGCAAGGTACCAAAATCAGCTAATATATTACTCGCCAACGCCACGACATTGGTGCCTTTGATGCCAGTGCGCAAAAATATCGCTAATAATTCTGCATCAGATAATGAATTTGCGCCTAATTTGACCAGTTTTTCTCGAGGCATTTCATCCTTAGGTAATGCTTTTAATTTCATCTGCTCCCCACCATTTAACATAACATTCAGCTAGCTTAGTAATTAGGTGAATAAAAGGGGTGGGTAATGATAAAACAGTGAAATAGTTCAAATTTATGGATTTGATAATGCCGTGCATAAAATTAATCACAAACCTTAGCATCTGCGAATTTAATTATGGTATTGTTATTACGTTATTAGAATATCCTTTCAGATTTTAACGTGGAATACACAATGACTGCTATTGCCAACAAACGCATTTTGCTCGGTATTACAGGTGGCATAGCCGCTTATAAATGTGCGGAATTAACCCGTCGCTTAACGGAACAAGGCGCAGAAGTCCGCGTCGTAATGACCCAATCGGCACAAGAATTTATTACCCCACTCACCATGCAAGCAGTCTCAGGGTTTCCCGTTTCACATAGTTTACTCGATCCCGCAGCCGAAGCTGGTATGGGCCATATTGAATTAGCTAAATGGGCAGACTTGGTGTTGATCGCGCCTGCAACCGCTAATTTTATCGCCAAGTTTACCGCCGGTATTGCCGATGATTTACTCTCAACATTATGCCTAGCGACGCCAGCTCCGATTGCCATCGCACCTGCTATGAATCAAGTCATGTATCAAGCGCCAGCAACACAAGCTAACTTAGCCACACTCAAACAACGCCAGATAACACTTTGGGGCCCGGCCGCAGGCGCGCAAGCTTGTGGCGATGTGGGACCTGGTAGAATGGTTAATCCAGATGAGCTCGTGACCGCTGTTGTTGATTACTTTAGCGAGCCTGCACAAAGAAATGCACAACCGCAACTAAGTTTACAACCGAAATTGTTAGCGGGTAAGAATATCATGATCACTGCAGGCCCCACTCGCGAGGCTATTGATCCAGTTCGCTATATCAGCAACCACAGCTCAGGTAAGATGGGTTACGCACTCGCGCAAGCCGCGCGTTCACTCGGCGCAAATGTCACTATTGTTAGTGGCCCTGTGGCACTACCCGCTCCTGATGAATGCAATTTAGTTAAAGTGATCAGTGCATTAGATATGCACACTGCGGTAATGGCAGATATTAATCAGCAAGACATTTTCATTGCTTGTGCAGCAGTAGCTGATTACCGCCCAGAAACGATCGCAGAACAAAAAATCAAAAAGACCAATAGCGACGAAATGGTCGTAAGAATGATCAAAAACCCCGATATCGTTGCCAGTGTGGCTGCGCTCGAAAATTCTCCTTTTACTGTCGGTTTTGCTGCAGAAACACAAGATGTTGAACATTATGCACGCGACAAAATGCAACGTAAAAATCTTGCTATGATCGCCGCAAATGACGTGGCACAATCAGGCCAAGGATTTAATGCCGAAGACAACGCATTAACCGTATTCTGGCCACAAGGCATGACGCAAATTGCATTAGCCAGCAAACAAGATGTGGCAGCACAGTTATTGCAGTTAATTGCAACGCAGTTCAATGCCAATACCTAGCCATAACTAAAATTAGACTCGCTATATTACCGTGTGTTGCGCTAACGCAAGGCACTGTCGAGCCATCAATTGATATATTCAGTGAAGCAAACAATGAAACAAATAGAAGTTAAAATATTAAATCCACGCGTGGGTACAGAATTTCCATTACCAAGTTATGCAACACCAGGCTCAGCGGGTTTAGATCTGCGTGCTTGCCTTGCACAACCATTAACGGTTAACCCTGGTGAAACACATTTGATCCCAACTGGTATTGCCATTCATATTGCTGACCCAAGCATGGCAGCTACCATTTTACCGCGTTCAGGCTTAGGTCATAAGCACGGTATTGTATTGGGTAACTTAGTGGGTTTAATTGATTCTGATTATCAAGGTGAGTTAATGATCTCATGTTGGAATCGCGGTCAAGATAGTTTCAGTATTCAACCGGGCGATCGTATCGCTCAAATGATGATAGTGCCAGTAATACAAGCACAACTCACCATAGTTGAAGAGTTTGATAGTAGTGAACGTGGCGAAGGTGGCTTTGGCCATTCGGGTAAGCAATAACGGTTAACACCATTCTAGGATGAAAAAGATGTCAACAAGCACTAAAAAGAATCGTCGAGAACAGATATTACAAGCGTTAGCACATATGCTGGAAACCAGTCCTGGTCAGCGTATTACAACCGCCAAACTTGCGAAAGAAGTGGGCGTGTCGGAAGCTGCCCTCTATCGTCATTTCCCAAGTAAAGCACGTATGTTTGAAGGTTTAATTACCTTTATCGAAGATTCGATCTTAGCCGGTATTAATCAGATCTTAAATGAAGAGAAAGATACGATTAACCGTTGTCATCACATCCTGCATCTGTTGTTGGTATTTACCGAACGTAACCCGGGTATCACCCGTATTATGACGGGGGATGCACTGCAAGGTGAACACGAACGTCTGGGTGAACAAATCAGTGCTCTGTATGCCAAGATTGAAACCCATTTAAAACAAGTGCTACGTGAGAAGAAAATGCGTGAAGGCACAGGTTTTAGTTTAGACGAAGGTACGCTAGCAAACTTATTATTGGCGTATGCAGAAGGCCGTATTAACCAATATGTACGAACCCGCTTTGCGTTAAAACCAACGACTGATTTTGATCAGCAATGGAACTTCTTACACAAGCAGCTATTACAAAGTTAACCATTACAAGGTTAATTTTTAATGACTCAATATGTAAAAAAACAAAGGCTACCTCGGTAGCCTTTGTTGTTTTTATCACGTTATAAAATACATTAACTTACCGCTTAATTTGACTCAACACGAGGTAATACTCTTGGTAAATAGGCGCCTAGGTAACATTCTGTTAAAATGACGGCTTCACGCGCCATTTCAACAGGTATAGAACCAGACTCGCAGTAGTTCATTGAATACACTTTATCAGCTACCTGCAACGCAATTGCAAATATATTCACATCTTTTGGCAACGGCGGAAGTAAAAAATAACGTCGATATATATCTTCCACTTTAAAGGCCAAAATCAAATCGTTATTGACATCCGCATGCCGTACCGAATCATAAATATGTAGACCTAACAATATTTTTTGAGCAATGGAATTTTCCGAATAATAACGTACAAAACCGCCTTCGATCATACGGTTTATATCACTCCAATGTATGATTTCGTCGGGCTTTATTGCTTCTTCTAACACACGTTCAAAATCAACAAACACATCATCAAGTAACTTATAAATAAGTGCTTCCATATTTGGGTAATGATGGTAAATGGTAGATGTCGCTATCGAGGCTTCTTTCGCTACATCGTACATAGAGATATTGACAATACTCCTTTTGGCGACAAGTTTTTTTGCCGCGATATGAATACGTTCCAACTTGTCTTCTGTGCTTGCTTTTCTCATGATGATCTCAGCTGTAAAGTGATATCGATAATATTGAACATTATATTAAAGTGTTTAACAGGCCACGATGATGTGCCCCGCCAAACTTTGCATTATCTCAATATATTTTTATCCATCATCGCCCATAGCGATAACTCACGTTTGTAGTTAACAAATTAGCATTATTGTCTGCGCGCAGCTTGATCAGAATCAATATTCTCTCGTCATCACTCAATTCAAGATAAATACAAATGTCAGCTCACTATTCCACTTGAATATTCGAAGAAAATATCGATAAGTGATTCTAATAACATTCCAACATGCATAATTTTGATTGAATAAAATCATACTGTTAGCTCCTTCAGCACACGTAATTATTCACGGGATATATGATATGGATACGACACGATCAAAAGGCAAAATGGGGGTGACCAGTTTAGCACTCTTTAGCCTCTGCGCCGTTATCGTCGTTGATACTCTCACAGCATCAGCATCCATTGGCGTTAGCGCTATCGGTTGGTGGTTACTCACCTTTACTATATTTGTCATCCCTTACGGATTAATTACCTCTGAACTCAGTACCACATACCCTGGCGACGGAGGTATATATGATTGGGTAAAACAAGCATTTGGTTATAAATGGGCCGTCAGAACAACCTGGTTCTATTGGATTAATGTGGGTCTGTGGATGCCTGCCGTTTATATCATGTTCGCCGGTATGTTTGCTGAATTATTCATGCCCGATATGCCTATTACTTGGCAAGTATCAATCTGTATTTTATTAACCTGGCTTACCGTACTTATCTGTAACCTTTCTACTGATATAGGTGTATGGGTAACCAATATTGGTGCAATTTTAAAAATTACCGTGATCTCAGTATTGGGTTTTGGAGGCTTTATTTATGCGGCTAAAAATGGGGTTGCAAACGAATTCACACTTTCTGCGATGCTGCCGTCACTCGATACTGGAGCCGCATTTTTACCTGCATTAATCTTTAGTCTCATGGGGCTTGAGCTTGTCGCGACTATGTCAAAAGAAATGAAAGATGTAAGAGACATGCCCAAAGCGGTATTTATGGCTGCGGCAATTACTGCGTTTCTCTATTTATTCGGCACTATCGGCATCTTAATGGCATTACCCGTGGACTCAATCGGTTTGGTCGCCGGTATAACTGACACCTTAAAAGTATTATTTGGTGAAAGTGCATCAGGGCAAGCAATGGTTGAGATTATCGGCACTATGGTACTACTCACGTTCGTTGGTAACATGGTTACTTGGACAATGGGCGCCAGTCGTGCAGCTGCAGAAGCAGCAAAGGAAGGTGAGTTGCCCGAAATAGTCGGTAAAATGTCGCGTAAACACGATACCCCCATTGGTGCAAACAACATAATCGGAACCGTTTCAACAATGGTGATCCTTGCTTATGCTATTTTCGCGCAGAGCAGTGATGAATTGTTCTGGTCGATATTTGCATTTTCAAGCTGCATATTCTTATTACCTTACCTATTTTTGTTTCCATCATACCTAAAATTACGCCTTGTCGATGGTGATCGTGAACGTCCATTCAAAGTGCCAGGCGGGATCAAAACCCAGTGGCTATTAGCAACAGTTTGTTTCTTAGTGATTGTTCAAGCCGTCGTATTATTCATCTTCCCTGAATTCACTTCACTCTCTATCGACTGGGCTTACAGCGCCCCTGTTTCTATCGGAGTTTCCCTGATCGTACTTATCGGTGAGTTATTGCTCAAGCACACGAGCAGTCATAACGGCATTCAACGTCACACATCTACCAGCACATTGTTAATAAATTAGAGAACTTTATATACCATCGAAGAATGTCTCTTACTCCGAGCTGTAACCCCGGTTAACTACTCTTCCCCTATCCATTTTACACCACAGGAGAAAAAGCGAGTTGCATTGATATATGTGATAGAACGCCTGTGTTCCAGGTTAGCTTTAGCCGCCCTTATACAAACTACGAGTTCTATATGGGTCACGATATTAACCATCCTCTCGTCTCACAATTGCTGTAAAACAACTTGATAAAGTCATCTGCAATTCAGTTACAATCAAAAGCTTACACCGATAATTATCATGGTGCGATTTCGCTATTGATATGCATAGTACCGCGAACAACAAAGATAATTATGTCCGTATACTAGTTACGGGGGATCAGGTAAATGAACCGGCTATTTGGGGAGAGAAGATAGCAAATTAGGCATGGGCAATCAGGAGGATTAGCGGGACATTTTATATGTTTGATTTTTATATATTGCTTGGTTTTATAAATACGAAGAGACATCCAAAACGTCGACACGTACTTCGACGTTATGGATGCCTCTATTTAATGGGGTTATTCTGGCGGTGTACCTTCACAATTAGACACGACAGCATCTATTTGTACTAAAGCATCCATCGGAATTGCTGAAGCGCCAACCACTGTTCTTGCAGGAAGTTCGCCTTTAAAGAAGGTGGTGTAAACCTCGTTTACAGCATCAAGATCGGCGATGTTTTTAAGCTGAATATTGATTTTAACGGTATCGTCAATCGCGTGCTCAACACTTTCTACAATTGCTTTGATATTTTCTAAGCATTGTGCCGTTTGCGCTTTGACCCCACCAGTGACAATTTCATTGGTGTTAGGATCTAGAGGTAATTGACCTGCAACATGGTTGTAATGAGAGAAAGCAACAGTGTGTGAATACGGCACTTTTGGTGCATTTTCAGTATTGCTTGCTTCAATGACAAGTAGGCGAGTGTCTTCAGGCAGTTGCGGTGGTGTACCATCACCGTGTGATACAGATGTATCAATTTGCACTAACGCGCCCATAGGTAAAGCAGTAGCGCTAACGATTGTACGTGCAGGCACATAATCTGGGTAAAACTTAGCACACACTTCGTTTACCGCGTCAGCATCGGCGATGTCTGTTAGGAAGATAGTTGTTTTAACAACATCATCCATTACATGGTTAATACTTTCTAAAATTGTTTTAATGTTACTTAAGCACTGTTCAGACTGCTCTTTTATGCCACCTGTTACCATTTCGCCCGTTTTAGGATCAATAGGTAATTGAGCTGCAAGGTTGTTGTAATGAGAAAAAGCGACGGTTTGTGTGTGCAGGCCTTTTGGCGCATTGTCAGTATTTCTTGATACTTTTACCAGTGCACAAGACGCTTGTGGTGCAGTACCTTCGCCATTTGAAATAAGCGCTTCAATTTGAACTAAAGCGTCGCTCAATGGTAACGCGGCTACTTGAACCACGGTACGTGTCGGAAGATCACTTTGGAAGAATGTCGTATACACCTCATCTACCGCGTCAACATCTGAGATATTTTGAAGAAATACAGTGACTTTAACAACATCGTCCATCACATGACCGATACTTTCTACAATCGCTTTAATATTTGTTAAGCACTGTGCAGCTTGTTCTTTAACACTACCAACGACGATCTGACCTGTTTTAGGGTCTACCGGTAATTGCGCTGAAATATTGTTGTAATGAGAAAAAGCGACTGTTTGTGTAGATGCAGCACTTATTGGTGCGTTTTTCGTGTTTCTTGATACTTTGATGATATCGTTGCTCATATCAATATAGCTCCTATTTGATATCGATTTCACGTGGGTTGCACGTTTAATTGCATTTGAAATGGTCGAATTGATGAATAAAATTAGCTTTAAAGCAACAATAATCAGCAGTATTACACTGCTGATTACTGGAGGCTTACAAAATAATGTAATGTGAAATTAATTAACGACTTAAACTCTAAACTGATGGTTTACCATTTGATTTTGAAAGAGAAAACAATTTCACTTTGACTAAGAGTTCAAATTAAATATGTATCTTACCAGTGAGTTAAAGTAAGCTATTTATTGTAGTACTCAAGAACACATTCTTTTTCAATTGATGTACCAGAAGTACCTTCAAGGATCTTATCTAGTTCATACAGTGAACCAATTACCGCTTTGTGACCGGTTTGTTTAACAAACTTACATACCGCGTCAACTTTTGGCCCCATAGATCCTGCGGGGAAATCATATTTGCTCAAATCAGCATGAGAAATTTGCTTAATACTTCTTTGCTCTGAAGTACCATAGTTCTCGCACACGTCACCGTCAGTTAATATTATAAATAGGTCCGCTTCGATCATTTCTGAAATCAATTCCGCGGTATAGTCTTTATCGATAACGCATTCAACACCGTTAAGTTTACCTTCATCATCTCTATAGACAGGAATACCACCACCACCACCAGCGATAACAATGTTGCCAGCAGATAACAAAGTATTAATCTGTGGAATTTCAAATATATCCTTAGGCTTAGGTGACGCAACGACTTGTCTATAATATTCCCCATCTGGCTTATATTGGAGATTAGGTCTGTATTGCATAATTTTGTGAGCTTCTTCTTCACTATAAACAGGACCCACAAACTTAGTCAGATTTTCGAATGCAGGATCGCCTTTTTCAACCAGCGTTTGAGTAATAACGCTGATTGGGCTACAGGCATTGTCTGCATTCAAAAGTTCTTGTTGTAATAAACATCCAATCATTCCACATGTTTCTGCACTTAAAACATCCATCGGATAGGGCAAGATATGAGGTTTAACTTCATGGTATGTTGCATTCTGTTCCATTAACATCCCAACTTGCGGACCATTACCATGAACGATGACGAGCTCATTACCCTCCGATATCTTCGCAATACTTGCCGATGCATCTTTGATATTATTAAGCTGATTCTCTAATGTTTGATCTTGGCTACGCTGAAGCAGTGCATTACCACCTAAAGCTAATACTATTTTCATAATTACTTTCCTACTAATTCCACCGCACAACATTTGCTATTGGAATTGAATTTTTTCACTGGGATAACAGATTAAGCAAGCAACAATTTATTGTTACTTGCTCGGTTAGTCACAGACTTATAACTGACTTAAGAAACCTTCAATTTTTTCTTTATGCATAGCTTCAGTTTCGGCTGAAGGAACAACATTATGTTTATGCGTGAAGTAAACTAAAATCGCCATTTGCGCTGTTAAACGGTTTTCTGCTTCATCAAATGCAACTGAATAATTACTTTCAAGCGCACCACGTGTTACTTCTTCTTTGTCGTTTGCAGGTAAGCAATGTAATAACATTGAGCCCGGTTTCGCTTTCGCCATCAGCTCTTCTGTGATCACATAATCAGGCATAAAGGCAGCAAGACGTTCTGCTTTCTCATCCATTTGAGTTACCCAATAAAAACTATCACCGTAAACAACATCGCACTCACTGATTTTTTCTACATCATCTGTAATTTCAATATGTCCACCAGACTCCGCACAGTAAGTCTCAGCTAAATCAATCCACTCTTTTTCCATTTGATATTTCTTAGGGCCAATTTGCTTAAAGCCCATACCGTATTTAGCACACGTAAGCATTAGAGAGCGACATACATCGGTTGCATCACCCATGAAAGCCAATGTTAAATCAGAGAGTTGACGACCATCTGTGATGTGCTCTTTAATGGTATATAAATCAGCTAACATTTGGGTTGGGTGGAAACGAGTATCTAGTCCGTTGATAACAGGAACCGTCGCCATTTCAAGCAGTCCATCGAGTGTTTCAGGGCTATTTGTTCTTGCCATAATGATGTCGCACATGCGAGATAGCACACGTGAAGTATCATGTATCGACTCTTTACCACCGAGATGAATGTCTTTAGGCGATAAAAACAAAGCGTGGCCACCTAATAATGTAGCTGCAACTTCAAAAGAGACACGAGTACGTGTTGAGCCCGCCTCAAAGATCATACCAACTGATTTACCTTTAAAAAGTTGCGGGATAGCATTGTCTTTTCTCGCTTTTTTCAAGTAACTCATCAGCTCCATCATGTTATCCATCTCTTTTACTGAGAAGTCTTTCATTGACACCATATGTTCTAAATTTTCTTTATTAAGTTCTGTCGCACTTGATGATGGTAGTTTCATAATACATCCCTACTTATTTGATAAATGATAGTTAACTTTCGATGGAGTAATTATCTATTTATTCCATCAGAGAAAATCAAACCAGAATCAAATATCCGTTTTATCAGTCAATACACCTGAAATATTAGGCTACAACTCACAAATGTTAACCATTGAAATAAAGATATTTCGATAAGGTGTTTCATGGGGTTTGATCAGAATCAATGTTCTAAATACATCACTTAAATCAACGAAAATTCGAATGATTGATCACTATTCTGCGCCAATAAACACAGTAAAAATCGATAAGTGATTCCAATAACAATACCCAACCAGCAACTCTGATTGAATAGAGGCAACTTAAATTCTGATATTAAACACACTGCTTTTTATTTACGGAGAACATAATATGGAATCTACAACATCAAAAGGCAAAATGGGGGTCACCAGTTTAGCCCTCTTTAGCCTTTGCGCTGTTATCGTCGTCGACACATTAACAGCATCAGCATCTATTGGGGTTAGCTCTATTGGATGGTGGCTCGTCATCTTTGTTATTTTTGTTATCCCTTACGGATTAATAACTTCAGAGCTCAGTACTACTTACCCTGGTGATGGCGGTATTTATGATTGGGTAAAACAAGCCTATGGCTATAAATGGGCAGTTAGAACAACCTGGTTCTATTGGGTGAATGTGGGTTTATGGATGCCTGCCGTTTACATCATGTTTGCCGGTATGTTCGCTGAATTATTCATGCCAGACCTCTCCATGTTTTGGCAAATATCTATCTGTATCATATTAACTTGGTTAACAATTTTAATTTGTAACCTGTCTGTTGATGTGGGTGTATGGGTAACAAACATTGGTGCAATATTAAAAATCACCGTGATCTCGGTACTGGGTTTTGGTGGCTTTATTTACGCAGCAAAAAACGGCGTTGCCAATGAATTTTCTTTCGAAGCAATGATGCCATCACTTGATACTGGCGCAGCCTTCTTACCCGCATTAGTATTTAACCTCATGGGTTTTGAACTGGTTGCGACCATGTCAAAAGAAATGAAAGATGTACGTGATATGCCGAAGTCTATTTTCTTAGCCGCTGGCATCACTTCGTTCCTCTACATCCTTGGTACTATCGGCATTCTAATGGCATTACCTGTTGAATCAATTGGTCTTGTTGCTGGTATCACCGATACGCTAAAAGTATTATTTGGTGACAGTGCGATGGGTCAAGCGATGGTATATATCGTTGGTACAATGGCACTATTAACATTCGTTGGTAACATGGTTACCTGGACAATGGGTGCAAGCCGTGCAGCTGCTGAAGCAGCAGGTGAAGGTGAATTACCTGAAGTCTTTAGTGTGATGTCTAAAAAACACGATACGCCACTCGGCGCTAACAACATTACCGGTATCGTATCAACCGTTGTTATCTTAGCTTATGCATTATTTGCACAAGACAGTGATGAATTATTCTGGTCAGTATTTGCATTTTCAAGCTGCATTTTCTTATTACCTTACCTCTTTATGTTCCCTTCATACATCAAACTACGTCTGATTGACGGCGACCGAGAACGTCCATTTAAAGTGCCTGGTAGCCTAATGACACAATGGATCTTAGCGCTAGTGTGCTTCTTAGTGATAGTGCAAGCCGTTGTACTATTTATCTTCCCAGATCTAATGACATTAAGCGTTGATTGGGCCTACACCGGACCCGTTGCTATCGGTGTTGCGATCACTGTTTTAATTGGTGAAGTACTACTAAAACGCGCGACCAGCAAAAAAGCATTACAACTTGAAACATTAACGAGCTAATACAAGCCGAACAAACTAAAGGAACAAGAATCATGAGTAAAAAATTACACACAACACCAGCACTTGATAACTTTAGAATGCCAGGCGAGCAAGAGGCTCACGAAGGCATTTGGATGGCATGGCCAGAACGTACTGATAACTGGCGCTTTGGCGCGAAGCCGGCGCAACATGCATTTGTTGAAGTGGCCAAAGCCATTGCTAAAAAAACCAAAGTAACCATGGTGGTGACTGCAGACCAATACGATAACGCAAGAGGACGTTTACCAGAACATATTCAGCTCATTGAGATGACCACCGATGATTCTTGGATGCGTGATATTGGTCCGTCATATGTGGTGAATGATAAAGGCGTCAGACGTGGGGTTGATTGGGAATTCAATGCATGGGGAGGCTTAATTGACGGGCTTTACTCACCTTGGGACAAAGATGATGCTGTCGCTAAAAAAGTATGTGAAATACTCGAAGATGATAGCTATAGAGCCCCTATCGTACTTGAAGGTGGTTCCATTCATGTTGATGGCGAAGGTACATTATATACAACCGAGGAGTGTCTATTACACCCAAGCCGTAACCCTAATTTATCTAAAGCAGACATTGAGCAAGTATTAAAAGATCACTTATCAATCGAAAAAGTGATTTGGCTACCACAGGGTTTATACAATGATGAAACCAATGGTCATATCGATAATATTATGCACGTTGTGGCGCCGGGTGAAGTGGCATTGACATGGTGTGAAGATCCTTCAGACCCACAATATGCCATTTCACGCCAAGCGTTAGATGCACTAGAAACTGAAACAGATGCAAAAGGGCGTCAGATTAAAGTGCATAAACTACCACTACCTGGGCCACTTTACTTCACCGAAGAAGAGGCGAATGGCATTGATATGTGTGATGGTATGGCGCGTGAGCCAGGCGAGCGTTTAGCAGCCTCTTATGCAAACTACCTCATCTCTAACAACCACATTATTTATCCATTGCTGGATGATAAAACGGATAGTATTGCACGAGATAAACTTGCAGAACTTTATCCTGATTATGAACTGACAGGTGTCGCAGCCAGAGAAATCTTGCTTGGTGGTGGTAACATTCACTGTATTACCCAGCAGATACCAAAGTTACAAAAAACGGTTGAATAAACTGAAATTAATGACATGAATATAAACGGAACCTTAGAGTTCCGTTTATATTTTATAATATGGACGCTAATTTTTAGCTCAGACTTTTAATCTCCGAGGTTACCCAGTAGAGGGTTAATTAGATGCCGTAGTTTTCACGGTATGTTTTTACAGTCTCAAGATGCTCTTTCATCTCTGGCTTATCCGCTAAGAAAGTAACAAGATCACCCAGTGTAACGATTGATAATACTTTACAGCCATAATCACGCTCAATCTCTTGGATTGCAGATAACTCACCTTTACCTTTTTCTTGGCGGTCTAGGGCGATCAGCACACCAGAAAGCTCAGCTTCATGTGCTTGGATGATATCCATTGATTCACGGATTGCAGTACCCGCAGTGATCACGTCATCAACCAATACGATACGACCTTCAAGTGCAGAACCGACTAATGAACCACCTTCGCCGTGGTCTTTTTTCTCTTTGCGGTTAAAGCAGTAAGGTGCATCAATGTCATGATGATCGTTCAGCGCAACAACGGTCGTTGTCGCAATTGGGATACCTTTGTAAGCAGGACCAAATACCACATCGTATTCGATACCAGAATCAACTAAAGCAGCGGCATAGAAACGGCCTAGACGTGATAAGTCACGACCTGTGTTAAACAGACCTGCGTTGAAGAAATAAGGGCTAGTACGACCAGACTTTAGAGTGAATTCACCAAATTTAAGTACTTCTTTTTCTAAAGCAAACTCAATAAACTCGCGTTGGTAATCTTTCATCGTTTTCCCCTATTATGATTAATTAGATGTTAGAGGCTAAAAGCCACTTCACCTAAAAAGCCTAATAATATGGGGCATATTATTAGGCAATTAATATTGTTAGTCTTGATGACTAACAATAAGCGCCGCTATTTTAACAAGCTTTACGCTTTAATCAAGCTATCACCGAGTGCTTTCTTTTGTTCGATAATGATCTGCTCGATGCCATCTTTGGCTAATGCCAGCATGCTCAGCATTTCTTCATGGCTAAACGGTTCGCCTTCAGCTGTGCCTTGGATCTCAATAAACTTACCGGTATCAGTCATCACTACATTCATGTCTGTTTCAGCATCTGAATCTTCAGGATAATCTAAATCGCATACAGCTTCACCTTTATAGATGCCAACAGACACAGCAGCGATCATAAATTTAATAGGGCTAATCTTTAATTTACCTTTGCGGATCAAAAATTCAACCGCATCAGCCAGAGCCACACAAGCACCTGTAATAGCGGCAGTACGTGTGCCACCGTCAGCTTGAATAACATCACAATCGATGACAATCGTGTGTTCACCTAATGATCCAAGGTCGATGCAAGCACGTAGTGAACGCGCGATAAGACGTTGAATTTCCATAGTGCGTCCAGTTTGTCCACCACGCGCCGCTTCACGATTCATACGTTTGTGCGTAGAGCGTGGTAGCATGCCGTATTCAGCCGTGACCCAACCTTGGCCTTTACCTTTTAAGAAACGTGGTACATTGTTTTCAACAGTCGCAGTACACAATACCTTGGTAGCACCAAATTCAACTAATACAGAACCTTCTGCATGAGCGGTAAAGTTACGGGTAATTGTGACAGGTCTAACTTGACCTAATGTTCTTTGACTTGGACGCATTATTTTAACTCTTCATTGATGATTGCCCAATATTATATGAGCTAAGCTAAACTATCGCTATAGCAAGTTGTAATAACCTACAGGTATAATTGGCTTAATTTACTTTAATTAACGGATTCAACATGATTCATAGTATGACGGCGTATGCCCGTAAAGAGTTTAAAGGCGATTGGGGTACAGCAGTATGGGAGATCCGTTCGGTTAACCAACGTTACCTCGAAACGTACATCCGATTACCAGAACAATTTCGCGGTTTAGAAGCAGTATTACGTGAACGTTTCCGTAAAAAATTACAACGCGGTAAAGTTGAATGTAACCTGCGTTTTGAAGCAAGTGCAGCAAACAGCGGTGCATTACAATTAAATGAAGCATTAGCTGAAAAACTAATTGAAAGCGCAAACTGGGTATCTAAAAAAGCTGGTAAAGCAAAGCTAAATCCTGTTGATATCCTACGCTGGCCTGGCGTAATGGAAGCGGCAGAAAAAGACATGGGTGAGTTATCAACCGACCTATTAAGCTTTTTCAACGAAACGCTAAGTGAATTTTTAGAATCGCGCGCATCAGAAGGTGAAAAACTGCAAGCGATGTTAGAACAACGTTTAACAGGTATCACTGAACAAGCTGATTTTGTTGAAGGTAAAATGCCTGAGATCATCGAATGGCAACGTGAACGCATTCAAAAGAAATT
>Ga0209292_1002775_pt1 | contig 19803 bp, 13 predicted proteins | sample GOMGulsemesocosm_2_FD_184634 | JGI IMG/M metagenome (GOLD analysis project Ga0209292, IMG submission 184634) | Methane-oxidizing microbial communities from mesocosms in the Gulf of Mexico - GOM9C Gulf of Mexico (SPAdes) (version 2) | ecosystem: Environmental > Aquatic > Marine > Cold seeps... | reverse complement strand
TAGCCTATGTTAAGTGTTAATCGTTATTTAAAGTATATCGTGTGTCTTATAATACTGATGCCCATTAATTCAATTATGGCATCAGATAAAAATATCTATAAAGCAGGCAGTGTGCTGACTAAAAAAGGAGGGAAAATCAGTAATAAATTACTGACAAAGCGACCTTCTGATAAACAGTATTCACTAGCATCTAGCACTGAGAAAACGAATAAACCAATACTGCTGGATGTGATGTTTAATTCGGTTCCTGCTGATATGGAGAAAAGATTAAAATCTGCTGACTTTGATGTTTTGGCTTTATCGGAAAAATATAAGCGGGGGTCCATTGTTATGGGTCCAACAGCTAGCTTAAGTGAACTAGCGACATGGTCTGAAGTTAAATACATTAATAAAGAATTAGGTCGAGTTAAAAAGTCGGGTGCTGCAACGAGCCGTGCACCAGAGGCATTGAAGTCAAACTTGATAACTGCGAATCCGCACAATCTAAGCGGAGCTGGACAGGTAGTAGGCATTCTATCGGATAGTTTTTCTCATACTAGCGGTATGCGTGATGCCGATACCACTCCTGCTAAATGTATAAAAGGTACATTGGAAAATAGTAAATCTCAAGATAGCGGAGATTTACCTGCAGTGATCGATATTCGTAAAGATGATGCGAATAGCTGTAGTGCTGCTGATAATGAAACGGGTGGTAGCGATGAGGGTGCTGCTATGGCTGAACTCGTTCACGATATTGCTCCAGGTACCGCGATAGCATTCAGTACCGTTGGTGAATCGATTTTATCCTTTGCTTTAGCAATTGAAGATATGTGTACTCCAGCATCGGAGGGCGGGGCAGGCGCAACGGTTGTTGTTGATGATATTATTTTTCTTTCACAGTTGATGTATCAGGATGACATAGTGAGTCAAGCTGCTAGAGCCTGTGTTGAATCTGGAATCCCATATTTTTCAGCCGCAGGGAATAATGGCAGTGATGCCTATCAAATGGAATATAACGATATTAGTCCCAGTATAAATCGTAGCCCAGATTCGGGTGTGGTTAGCGGCAATGATTTTCATAAATGGAATGATGACTTTTTTGGTCAAGCTTATCTAAAGATCACAGTGCCCGCTGGCTCTAGTTTTTCTGCTATTTTACAGTGGAATCAGCCAGCCCTTTCTAATCCAACAAACATCGTTAACATTCCTAAAATTGATCTGGATTTATTTTTGTTGAGTAATGAAGAAGCCCCAGATACAAATGGAAGTAATGTCTTAAGTATTGGTATTGAAGATCAAGCGGATTTACTGTCGAGTGCGGATCCTATTGAGTCTGTAGATTACGAGAATACAGAATTGTTTTCTAAAACTGTTTATCTTGCTATTGATCATTGGTCTGGCAATAAAGAAAATATCCCTCAGGATGATGGGACCGCTTTAGAATTTCGTTTAGTATTTTTCATAAAAGGACAAGTTGGTTTTCCTGAGAATATCAAACCGACAGCATCAACAATGTATGGCCATAGTAATGCCGAAGGTATTATCTCAGTTGCAGCAGTGCCTTGGTATGAAACAGACGCTTTTTATAAAGCGGGCGGGCCAACATTGGAAGTTGATCCCGAATATTTTACTGCACAAGGTGGGCGTTTAAATAAATATTTCTCAGATGATGGCAGCTTTAATAAACGCAGTGTTGTTGTTCCAACTTTAGCGTCCGTCGACGGAAATAATACGACTTTCTTCGGTGACAACTTTGGCGGTAGTAACTTTTTTGGTGAGGATGATGGTCAGCCAAATTTCTTTGGAACTTCAGCAGCTGCACCTAATGCTGCTGCCGTAGCGGCATTATTATTGGAGCAAGAACTTAAAACCCCAGAAGCACTAAAACAAGTTCTGACATGTTCAGCCCAAGATGTTAAAGGGGAAAGAGCAGAAGTCGGTTTTGACAATGTGACGGGCGTTGGCTTAGTAGATGCTGCTCGCGCTTTAGATGAGATGTTGCAGCCTAGTCAGTCTTCTCGATTGATCCCATTAGCTGATCGTACTGTCGCCGCAAGAACCGTGGTGAACCTAAATTTACTTTTAGAAGATAGTAGTCGTTTAGTTGCATCTTCTGAGTGGCAGCATAAGTCTGGTTTTGATATTACGTCCATGATTGAAGCAACACCTTCAGGCTATAGCTTTGTTGCTCCCAGTGCGGGTTTTCAGACGCAATTAGATGTGAAAATCTACGATCAATGTGGATTTGAATATACAGATACGATTAACATTACTGTTGATGGTTTACCGACGGCTAACTTTCAAGTGGATGGTGAGCGATTAAAGGGTGAAACAATTATTTTGGATGCAAGTGGAAGTAGTGATGTAGAAGGGCCATTAACGTATCAGTGGAGTAATGTAGCGCCATCAAATGTAACGATTGAAAATTCGACGTCTGCCAAGGCAAGTTTTCTGGTGGAGTCTATTGGTAGTCATTCTATTGAGTTGACTGTGACCGATAGTTTGGGGCAAAAAGATTCGGTATCGTTTGGTATTTACATTCCTGCTGCGCCATTTGTCGCTGCTAGTAGCTCCTCGGGTGGAGGCGGTGCATTATTATATTTTGGTGTGATTTTATTTTTGCTTTCTGGTATGAATTTTAGAACTCGTCATAAGTCGTTTTAGATAAAATAAGAAAGGACTAAAAGCATTTGCTTCTAGTCCTCTCTATTAGTTTTCTTTATATTGATCTTTATAGCTGCAATCTTAAATCAATAACATTGTTATCTAGGCGTGCTTACTTCGATGTTTAAAGGTTGAATAGACCCACTGATAAAGCGTCGGTAATACCACGAGCGTTAATAGCGTCGAAGAAATAATGCCACCAATCACCACGGTCGCTAACGGTCGTTGAACTTCAGCACCAGTCCCTGTATTGAATGCCATCGGTACAAAACCAAGACTTGCCACTAAGGCTGTCATCAAGACTGGACGTAAGCGCTGACTTGCACCTTGCCATACCGCTTTGCTGAGCTCTAAACCACTCTCACGCAGTTCTTTAATGAACGATAACATCACCACGCCATTTAATACCGCGACCCCTGACAATGCTATAAAACCAATACCTGCAGAAATCGATAGTGGCATGTCTCGTAACGTTAACGCGATAATGCCACCAGTAAGCGCAAGAGGTACACCAGTGAAAATAATTAAGCTATCGCGTATTGAGCTAAAGGCACTGTAGAGCAAGCCTATAATTAGTATCAGGGTAATCGGCACAACAATACTTAAGCGCTGGCTAGCCGATTCTAACTGTTCAAACGTGCCGCCGTATTCTAACCAATAGCCTGCGGGTAGTGTAAGTTCGTCACGCATCAACGCTTGTGTCTCGGCAATGAAAGAGCCTAGATCGCGGTCTTCTACATTCGCACTGACAACGATATTACGTTTACCGCTGCGACGGTTTATTTGATTCGGACCTTGGATTTCGACAATGTCGGCAATTTCACCGAGCGGCACATAATCCAATTCTGATTTTTCGTCATCAGGGCTTCTCGGGTAAGGAATCGCCACAGGGATTTGCGCAAGTGCCTTCGGGTCTCTGCTTAAACTTTCATCCATACGCACTAATAACTTAAAGCGGCGATCCCCTTCGTAAATCAAACCTGTTTCAATTCCACTGACTGCCGAGCGCAAAGTCTCTTGTACATCGGCAACGGATAAACCGAGCAGAGCGAGGTGATCTCTCTGTGGAATAACAGAAATCATTGGCAGACCTTTCGCTTGTTCCATGCGTACGTCTTGACCGCCAGCGACCTTCGCTAATAGTTGTGATACTTGGCCGCCAACTTTCGCCAGCGTTTCTAAATCATCACCATAAATTCTTAAAGCGACATCGGCACGTACACCCGAGATGAGTTCGTTAAAACGCATTTCAATGGGTTGGGTAAGTTCGTAGTTATTACCAGGGATTTCTTCAATGGCTGTACGAATCTGATCAACTAATTGTTGCTTAGGTTTCTCTGGATTGGGCCAATCTTTTACCGGCTTCAAAATCAAGAAGGTATCGGCCACATTGGGTGGCATAGGATCAGTCGCAATTTCGGCAGTCCCGATTTTAGAAAACACATGTTTCACTTCTGGAAATTCCATAATGCGTTTTTCTAATAACAGCTGCATTTCTGTCGCTTGCTCTATGCCTGTACCGGGAATACGCATGGCGTGTAGGGCAATATCGTGTTCATCTAGTTGGGGTAAGAATTCACTGCCTAGGCGAGTCGATTGATACGCCGTTGCGCCGACCAAAATGATTGCGGCAATAAAGACGACGGGGCTATTATTCAGCGCGGCTTTTAATAACGGCTGATAGAGGCGACGTGCCTTAGCCATAACGACATTTTCTTCTTCACTGACCTTGCCTTTCACTAAAATGGCGACAGCAGCAGGGACGAAGGTAATCGAGAAAAGTAACGCACCGAATAAAGCAGCGACAACGGTAAAGGCCATGGGGTGGAACATTTTACCTTCAACACCGGCAAGCGCGAAAATAGGTAAGTACACCAGCATGATGATGAGCATACCAAAGACCGCCGGACGGAAAACTTCCTTGGTACTTTCGGTGACTTCCAATAAACGTTCGGGCAGGGTTAATAAACGGCCGTATTTTTTCTGTGCTAAACCTAAGCGGCGTAACGCATTTTCAACCACGATGACGGCACCATCAACGATAATGCCAAAATCAATGGCTCCTAAGCTCATTAGGTTGCCAGAAACACGATTCATCGCCATACCGGTAATCGCAAACAACATGCTTAAAGGAATGACTAAGGCCACGATCAGCGCCGCGCGTATATTACCCAATAAAGCAAACAAGATAGCGATGACCAATACCGCACCTTCGAATAAATTGGTGCGTACGGTAGCGATGGTTTTATCGACTAGGGTAGTACGATCATAGAGAGGAACCGCATTAATGCCGGGGGGGAGAAAGTCGTTAATCTCGATCAGTTTTTTCGCCACCGCTTTGGATACTGTGCGGCTATTTTCACCGAGCAGCATAAAGGCCGTACCCAATACCGTTTCTTCACCACTAAAAGTAGCCGAGCCGGTTCGGAGTTCTTTGCCGTATTTCACTTCCGCTAAATCCTTAATACGCACGGGAGCGTCGTCGCGACGAGTGACCACCAGTTGGGCAATCTCTTCTAAGTTATTCAGCTGGCCCGGTGAACGAATTAGCCATTGCTCGCCGTTACGTTCGATATAACCTGCACCAGAATTCTGATTGTTTTTTCGTAGCGTTTCTACCAGTTCATTCATGGTGACTTTATAAGCGAATAGTTTTCCCGGAATAGGGGCTACTTGATATTCGCGGGCATAGCCGCCCATGCTATTAATTTCGGTAATGCCGGGGACTTTCACCAGTTGTGGTCGAATGATCCAGTCTTGGATAGTTCTCAAATCTTCAGCGCTATAAGGTTTCCCCTCATCGGTGACCGCATCCACTTCTGCTTGTACGGCATAAGTGAAAATTTCACCGAGGCCACTAGCAACAGGACCTAAATTGGGTTCAATGCCGGCCGGTAATTCACCTTGAATACCTTGCAGACGTTCGCTGATTTGCTGGCGTGCCCAGTAAATATCAGTGCCTTCTTCAAAGATCACCGTGACTTGTGAAAGCCCGTAGCGTGATAATGAGCGGGTATAATCCAGTTTCGGAATCCCCGCCATGGCATTTTCAATACTGTAGCTGATGCGTTGCTCGGCTTCTAGGGGAGAGTATCCCGGTGCTGAGCTATTAATTTGTACTTGTACGTTGGTGATGTCGGGTACGGCATCAATCGGTAGCTGGGTGGTTTTATAGATACCCAGTGCTGCCAATAATAATGTCATGGCCATTACTAGCCAGCGCCTTTCGATAGCGAAGGCGATTAAATGGTTAATCATAATTTTTTCCTCAAGCTATAAATGAACGATTAATGGTCGTGACTCGCGCCACTCTTTAGGATGTCGGCTTTCACTAGAAAACTATTTTCGCTGACGTATTCACTGTCTGCGTCTAAGCCTGAAAGTATTTCTGCCCATTGCCCATCTTGTTCACCTACTTCTACTTGAGTCACTTCGAAGGTATTGTTGTGTCGTTTGAAGACGACAGTTTTATCTTCCATCGTTTGCAAGGCATCAACCTTTACTGCGATAGGCACGTTGCGAGTTGAAACTTCTACATCGGCTTTTATGTGCATACCTGGACGCCAGTGACCTTTTTCGTTCTCAATAATTGCACGTGCTCGCGCGATATGACCGCCGCTCATTTGTGGGGCTATGTAACTAATTTCTCCGATTGAATTTTCGTGATCATGAAGGTCATAGATTTTTGCGCGTTGGCCTTTCTTTAAACGCTCAACATTTTCAGGGAAGGCAGAAAGGTTAACCCATACTTTGGATAAATCACTGACTTGTATGATTTCTTCAGCGTCTACGCGATCGCCGGTATTAACCGAACGCGAAGTGACTTCACCTTGTGATGGACTTTTAAGGGAGTAGCTTTGTAAGGTTTTGATGTTGGTTAAGCGAGCAATAGTTTGCCCTTTCTTCACTTGATCGCCGACTTGAACAAAGACTTTTTCGACCATGCTTGGGAATGCGGCATGAAGGCTAAAGACTTGGTCTTGCACGGGCGAAACCACCCCGAATAGGGTATCCACTTGCACAAGACTTTGTGAGCTTGCTGCTTCTGATTTGATGCCGGAAACCTTGATGTAATAAGAAGAGATCTCCGTACTTTCGGAATGTTCTTCTTCGCCACCGTGGCCGTGACCATGGCCGTCGTTTTCTTCAGCTTGATCTTTATGTTCTTCGTGATCGTCACTGGCACTGGCACTATTTATAAAGCCAGTAGACGTTAGGGCTAAAATTAAAAATGCGTTACGGGTTATATCGTTTAATAATTTCATCAGAAATACCTTATTGAGCAGTAACAATTGACTGGCCTAAAATGCGTTCCAGTTCTAATACTTGATTGAAAATACGGACTTGGCTATTGATTAAGTCCTGCTCTAAATTGAAAACTTGATTTTGCGCATCGATCCATTGCAATACCGTATATTGACCCTGACGATAGGCTTTTTGGGTGGTGCTTAGCAGTTCGCTGGCGAGGGGTATTAAGTACTGTTTAATACGCTTCGCTAAACGCAGCTCTTTTTCTAAGCTGGCCTGAATGCGAGTGAGCTCAATGCTTAATTGCTGGCGTTTTATTTCGAGCTGTTCATAGCTTAAAGCTTGCTGAGCTTGAGCACTGGCAATACGCCCGCGATTAGGATTGCTAAAGTTCAGCGGCATGGAAGCACTTAATACTAAGCTCTGATTGCCACTGATGTCGTTATGACGCATACCCAAGCCCAGATTTAAATCTGCGTTGCCATTGGCTTGAGCTAACAAAACGCGGCTATCGGCTAAGCGAGAAAGTGCAACTTGATGGCGATAGTCTGGTAACTGATTAATGCCTTGGCTGATGATGCTCGTTAAAGCGTTATCATCGGGCAGCGGTGGTAACTTGGACAAATTACCCAATAGTTGCGAGAAACTATGCTGGCCTAACCACATTGCGGTTAGAGCATCTTGCTGCAATTTGATGCTGAACTGCAGCTGCTCTAAATTATTGTTAGAGCGTGCTAGTCCAAGCGCCATATTCGCCACATCAGCTTGGGCGACGGCTCCAGATTTTGCGCGTTTATTGATGATTTTCAATGCGCGCTTTTCTTGGCCTATGCGTATTGAAAGTAAGGTCTTCTGTTTCTGTAAGGCCAGTAGTTGATAGTAACGACGGCTGGTTTCAGCGAGCACATCGAGCTTGGCTATTTTAAATTCGGCTTGTAGTTGTGCTTGCTTAGCGTTGGTAAAGCCGACTCTTGATTGGCGTTTATCACCGAGTTCGAAATTCTGGCTTAAAGTGAGGGTCGCTTCATCAGAACTTAGCTCAACTTCGGCCTTAGGCACTGGGCTTAATTGGGCTTGAGTCATATCACCGTCTAACTGGCGTACATAATAAGGGTACGCTTTCAGTTGCGGGTTTTGTTGCAGGGTTAACTGCAGCGCTTGTTTTAGTGATAGAGACGTTGCAGCTTGCTGAGCCTCGGTTTCGCTTGTTGTGACATTAACAGTGGCGAAACTGATTGCAGGCAAGCTACACACCATCACTAGCAGGCCCGCACGGGCACGCATTAGGTGTTTGTTCATAAATATCCCACATAGCTTAACGCTATGAAATAAATGATTATTTGGCTGGTTTAAACGCGAGTATTTATGAGTGTGCGGTAGGAGGAGGAATCGGTGGGCTATAGGTGAGTGTGCGATAGTTTGGAATGGAGCTGCTAATGTTTAAGCTCGCTTTAAAGCTATCGTTGCCCGAGTACTGGGTGGTTAAATCACTCAATACATGAAAGTGTGTTTCTTCAGTTTCCCCTTGAATGCTGTCATCAAGGTCTTGACCAAAGTCGAGCAGGGTCTTCAGGTCAGAAACTACGTGTAGATGAGGGCTTTCTAAGGTGTCGTGATCTCCGGCAACCAGGTGCACGGAAGCCCATACGCTATTGATGAGCGTATTCGTGATAATAATAAGTAGCGCCAGTAGGTGCTTTATTTTCACAGGGGTTAGACCTAGAAGACAAATATGAAGCTGCATTAATTCATATTTGGTTAAGCGGGGCAAGTAAGGTAGTGCAAAGATTGCGAGAAACCTGCGTGTGGCAAATAAGCCGCACACAGGTGGTATTACTAGTGTGCTCTATTATTACGGGCTGTTATCGTAGCCAATAATAACAGTCCTAATAAAAATACGAGGTTGAAATGGCCACCACTTTTATTTGATTTTTCTGGGGCGGTAATTTCTGGAGAGGCGAGCGTATCTAAGTTGAGGCTATCAAGTTCTAAGCCGTTGCGGTTCATTGGTCCTAGTCCTTTCAAATAGACGGTTTCATTTCCGTTTTCAACTAAAGTAATGGATGGATAAATTTTCCCCTGCCAAGCGGTTTCACCCACATCTTTTAAATACAGTTGATTTGAAAATTCATCTATTTCAGATTGACCTTCTCTATGAGCACTACTGGTGATATTCGTTATTTGCCCTGGAAACATGGAGCCTGGGAAAATAACCATGTTGGAAAAAAGAAGAAGGGAGTCGTCATTATTGTTATAGGATAAAAGGTAAATCCCACTCGCTCTTCTTTCTACTAACCATTCAGTACCGTTACTAAACTGCATAGTAAACTGCGCAGGTTTATTGGAGGGCTTCACTGAAACTCGAATAAACTGGTTATCAGTGACGTAAAAATAGTCAATATTACCGAGAGGATAGTAGTCAGCGAGATTTATGGCAATGAAAGCATCAGTCTCAGTCGGCAGGGTATCGTGATTGATTTCATATTCATTCGATGCGCCATCATTATCAAAATCGAGTAACGCGTCTTCCTTATTATAAGAACTTAAAAAATCGAATTGGTTTTCTTGAGCATTTAATAATCCATCGTTATCGATGTCTATATCGCAAAGGTCACCAATGCGATCATGATCAAAATCGTGCTGATCTGAGTTGGCGGTATTTGGACAGTTATCTCTGTCATTAGGAACACCATCTTGATCGGTATCCACTGGGCGATCATCAGTGCCATCGCATGCATCGCCATAATAATCTTCATCTACATTTGATTGATCTGGGTTATAGGTATCTGGGCAGTTGTCATTGTTATCGCCAAATCCATCTTGATCTCTGTCTTGACCATAAGGATCGTTGTCACATTCATTACCTAGGCCATCATTATCCGAATCGCTTTGGTATCTATTGGCTATCGTCGGGCAGTTATCAATGTTATCCAGTATGGAGTCACCATCAGAATCTAGACCATAAGTTAGGTCGTCAAGTTTAAATAATGAAATAAATTGAGAGGATGAGTTTGAACTTGAAGAAAAGGAAAGCTTAAATTCAATCGTATGAACGCCTTTTTCAAGGTTAATTAATTCTGTGCCCCAACTAGAGTATAGGTGCTTAGTATTTTCTAACTTTCCATCGACAAAGATTTCTAGTTTATAATTATAATAACCGTTTTTCATTCCGTATTTAAAACCTAGGACTCCTTTTTCGAATTCTGCTGTATACAATATACTCGTCTGTTCTCCAGGGCTGTTGGATATAATTGAGGATAGAAAATTGTTATCGTCTTCTTTAGTAATCGTCAGCGGATTAGCGGGTTCTAAACTGTACAAGCCCAAAGGAATTTTGTTATCGAAAGACTCGCTTAATGTACTTATTATGGCTGGCTTAGACGTATTGTCGTTTATGTTAGTATGGTAAAAATATTCGACAAGGTTGCTGAATTTGTCCCCATCTAAGTCTAATGTTGCATCGTTGCTATTCAGTATATTTAACCCGGCCGCTGTTTCTATGCTATTCGGCAGTAAATCATTGTCGCTGTCTTCATCGCAAATATCACCAATATTATCTTGGTCGAAATCCAGTTGATCAAGGTTGCTAATAAACTCACAGTTATCGTCGAAATCATTAATCGTATCGTCATCGCTATCTGAAATGGTGTCTACATCGGTGTAGATGAAAATAGGGCGAGAATTCGATTGTTTAATAACTAACAGTTTGTTGTTTACGCTAAATAGTCGGGTATTGGTTGTTCTTGAAAGCTGGTGTTCTGATACCAGTAAATAATCTTCTTGCCAAAATTGTAGCGTATTCGTGCCTTCTTTAATCGTCACCAAGTTGCCATTGATCCAGGTCGCATCATCAATCGAATTATCAAGGTTATTGAGGATAGTTTGATTTTCAGAGCCGATTATTTCTCCTGATCCTAATAATAGTAGCTGACCATTAGGGCTTAAACGAAGAGGATGTTTGTAGTTTGATTCAGAATTATAGCTAGTGTTGCCATTACCATCAATATTACCATTACTGGATAATAATGTGGTCCATTTGATATAGCGTGAACTTATTTGATAAATATAATCATTCAAATAGCTCCATACATATTCTTCCGAGGCCTCACCATTTGTTGAAGTATCAATAATACTTCCTTCTTTATTGATACTGTAATTATTGATACTTGAACTATATCGTTGGTCTTTAACGTATAGATATTCGCCAGCAGAGACTAGCCCCTGTATTTTACTGGTTAAGCTGATGAAGTGAGTTTCTACTGCTCCTGTGGCTAAACTGGTATCAAAAAAAGTAATTTTACCTGAATCGTAACCTAGGTAGAGTCTTTTATGTGAATCAGAATAGCTGATCCAGTTAGGCGCTTCTGCTAAGCCCCAGCTGCTATCAAATTCATTTTCGGCTACTTTTCTACGATGAATCGCTGGGCTGTATTTATCAACTAAATAGGCAATATTATTGTTATCGGTGGTTATTAATTCAGACTGATAATTTTCTGAATTTGGGTCTTTCGGTGTTGGAGTGATTGGTTTGCTGAGTAAATCAATATTTGTTTTATGTGCTGTCACTAAACTATTCGTAGTTACAAAGCTGGTGATGATTTTTTCTTTTGCAGCAATATGGCTTGGCGAATGGTCTAAAGTAAAAATTTTGCTATCTAGGTCATGCTCCGAATAGATAGAAAGAATATTTTCTCGAATCACAATAGGGCGGTTATCTAAAAAAGTCATGTCAATAAAGCTACCCGCTAGGGTGCCATTGAACTTAAAATCTGCGGTAGAATAAATATAGCCTGAATCGGTATATATTCTATCTTCGCTGGGATGAATAAAAATTTTATTAGCTTGAACTCCCGAATTGCTGAATTGTGAAGTGATTGGGTTGGATAGAATGCCGGTATCATTTATGTCTATCTTATAGGGGCTATGGGAGTGGCTATTGACTACGGTGTAGAGAGCGTTGTTGATTGGCGAGGCGACGACTGAAGTCGTACCATTATAAAAATGCTCAATGTCTGTTTCGCTATAGTCGCTTAATGATATGACATGAGACCTAGAATTATCATTCGTGTAATAGAGAAAATTTCCTATAGAGGCAATGTTGGTTATGTTAGAGGTTTCCTCATAGACCTTACTGGATGACGCGCCGCTTAAATCACTCTTGAAGAGCTCTTTGCCATAGCTGGTATAAATTGCTGAGGCGCTGACATGGAAAGCCGTCGGTACCTTGGCTAAAACTAGCTTGCTAAGAAAAACATTACTATTCAGATCATAGCGAACGATCTTATTCGGTGCGGCAAAGAGAAAATAAACAATGTCATTTTCCTGCTGAACGTCGATTAATGCGGCAAAGCTGGTATTGGGAAAAAACAGAGTGGAGAAGCCTAGGCTGATGAAAAGCCACAGGTTGCGTAAAGCCTTTATTGAAAGCACTGGTGAGTATCCTTACTTCATATTGATTAATTTGTTATTTTACTGAAAGCGGGGCGCTCGGTCTAGTGAGGTACGGTTAAATATTAATAATAAGGCTGGCTGCTAGCCTATCCCCTATATGAATATCTTGCGGGACTCCGGATATGAAAATAATGAGTATAGTGCTTTAGATAAAGTCTCTGAAAGCGCTCATGCTGGGTTTTAAGCTATCTTTGCGCCAGATAATTGCAGTGGTGCTAAAGCGCGACTGTTCATCGAGTGGGTGCTGCTGAAGACTGCTGGCGAAAGGGTAGTAGTCTAATAGCACTTTCGGCACGACCCCTATCCCCATACCTGCGGCCACACAGCTCAATAAAGTATGATAAGAGCTGATTTCAATGATTTTTGCGGCTACCCCACCTTCTGTGGCCCAGTCTTGTATGCGGCCTCGATAGGCGCATAAATGGTTAAAGCTTAAAAGGGTGGGTTCAGGATTGAGATCATCGGTGCTGGTGATTTTCTTATGCTTCAAATCTGAGACCAGTACCAGTTCTTCTTTAAAGACGTTGATAATTTCTAGTCGTGTATCTTTTCTTGGATCAGCCACGAGGGCAAGATCCATTTCTCCGGCTAACACTTTTTCGATGAGTAGCCCTGTTGGGCCCGTTTCTATCTGTAGGCTAACGTCTGGATATTCCTTGTGGAAACGCATTAGCGGTTCAGTCAATCGGGTTGCGGCAACGGCTTCCATTGCTCCGATGGTTAAGCGTCCTTTGGGTGAGGTTTGCTGCAGCTCGTTAATCGCTTGTAGAGATAAGTTGATCATCTTCTTGGCATAGGGCAGCAGCTGCTCACCTGCGGGGGATATGCGTAGGCGGTTCTTTTCTCTTACAAACAGCTGAGTATCCAATTCTTGTTCTAATTTCTGAATGCGCGCGGTGATATTAGACGGCACTCTATGCAATTTTTGTGCGGCGGCAGTGATTCCACCTGAGAGGACTACTTCTTGAAATATCTTTAAATCTGACAGCTCCATATCAACCTCACCTCTATTTTCTATTTATTCATTACTATTCATTTTTAATGAATGAAAGATTCATTATTATTCATTTTTAATGAATATGAAAGAGAGTTACTGTGATGGCATGAAGTAGATTAAGAGCTTGGGAATAATTATGAATGATCAGCGTATTGGCTATGGTTTTGCACTTGCAGCGGCTCTCATTTGGGCAGGGTTTATTCTTGTGTCAAAAATGGGCGGGATGAGTGAGCTATTGGCTTATGATGTGATCGCAATTCGCTACATTACCTGTGCGACTATTTTACTGCCTATCTGGTGGTTTAAGTTTCGCTTTAAATTATTCACCCCACGCTTGCTGATATGTAGTGCAATTGGTGGCTTGGCTTATGCACTGTGTGCCTTTAGTGGCTTTCAGTTGGCGTCGGCATCTCATGCTGCGATTTTGTTGCCGGGTTTGATGCCGCTTTTCATTATCGTATTATCATTTTTAGTTAATAAAGAATCTCATGGATTGCAGAAGTGGTTAGGGATTGTCGTTATCACCCTTGGGGTTCTGATTTTATTCATGGGTGAGCTCGGTGTATTTAGTGGCGGCGTCGATGTAAATCTCACGACCTTGCTCGGCGATGGCTGGCTGGTGGCTGCCGCTTTTTTGTGGGCTTTGTTTTCAGTGCTGATTAAGCGCTGGCAGATTACGCCTTGGCAAGTCACTGTGAGTTTGGCATTACTGACGTGTCTATTCTATCTGCCGATTTATGTGGCCTTTTTACCCAAGGCTTTATCGCCAGCGAGTTGGTCCGATATTTTATTACAAGCTTTCTATCAAGGGATTATGGCGACGATTATACAGATGATCTTTTATGTCAAAGCCGTGCAAAAAATTGGCCCCTCTGAAATGGGAGCGGTGATGTCGATAGTCCCTGTAATTTCAGGAATCGCGGCTATTGTGATATTTAACGAGCCTGTCTCAGAGGCGCTAATCATAGGTTTAATTTTGGTGAGTCTAGGGGCTTGGTTTGCCCACAGTCGATTATTAAGCCGTAACAAGACGGTAAACGAAATTTTAAAAACAAATTAAACATTTTAATGCACTGATAAAGAGAAAATATTATGCCTTACGTGAATATTAAAATTACTGATGAGCAAGTGACCCCAGAGCAAAAGGCTGAACTGATAGCGGGGGTGACTCAGTTGTTGGTGGATGTATTAAATAAGAACCCAGCGACGACGGTTGTGGTGATTGACGAAGTGAATACGGATAATTGGGGCATCGGTGGTGACGGCTTTACGAAAGAAGAGTTAGCTCTCTTTAAATGAGGGTTTTCTCTGTGTTCTCTGTTCCTCTGTAGTGAAACGCTTTTAGTATTGCTAGAAGAAAAGAAATTTCACCACAGAGGGCACAGAGCGCTGCGCTTCACAGAGGAAAGATTAATAGAGCATGTTAAAATGCAGCCAAGGTTAAAATTAACCTTGGCTGCATTTTTAAGGACTTTTTTTATAGCTGAGAGGCAGCCCAAATTACTTCGGTTTTATCGGTACTGTGTTGATCGCATAATGCGGTGTAGTATTTTTCTACTACATTGCGTTTGATCTTCATGGTTGGGGTTAATAAACCATTCTCGGTTGTCCAGGTATCAGAAATGATCAATGCACGGTCGAGCATTTCGTGATGTTCAACTTCTTGGTTTACCTGTTTTAGAACTTCTTTTAGGCGGGTTTCGATAGCTTGCTTATCTTCCTGTGCCAATTGCTTGCCCGCTTCGGACAGCTCGATTAAGCACACGGGTTGGGGAGCGCCAGAGCCGAGAACACACACTTGTTCGATTAAAGGGTTGTGTTGTAATAAGCATTCAATCTTATTTGGCTGAATAAATTTACCTTTGCTGGTTTTAAATACGTCTTTAATACGGCCAGTAATCGTTAGATAACCTTCGCTATCAATTTCGCCTTTATCACCGGTATGCAACCAACCTTCACGAATAGTTTCTGCTGTTTTTTCCGGTTCTAAATAATAGCCTGTCATTAATGTTGGCGAGCGGGTGATGATTTCCCCAGCGTCGGTTATTTTTATTTCAGTATTCGGCATCGCGGTAATTGAACCAACGGTGCCTATTTTTACCGCGCCGGGTAAATTTAAGGCGGGGCCGTACGCGAGATTTTCTGTCATACCATAGCCTTCGTTAATTTCGAAACCTATGTCTTTGTACCATTGCAATAAATCCAGTGCGATGGGAGACGCGCCAGAAATCAGCATGCGTGATTTGTCCAATCCCATCCCTTTTTGAATCTTCTTGCGAATCAGTTTGTTGATCAATGGAATACGCAATAATTTATCTAATTTTTCTTGCGGTAATTTATGGTTCACTTTTTGTTGAAATTTTTGCCAAATTCTCGGAACCGCAAATAATAACGTTGGTCGCGTCGTTTGTAGGTTCTCGCCAAACGTATCTAAAGACTCTACGAAAGAAACATCACTGCAACCGTAAGTGGAACAGCCCAGCACCATAAAACGTTCTGCAATATGAGAGAGTGGTAAAAAAGATAAGTAGCGATCGTCTTTATTAATCTTTAATACTCGAGTTGCGTTTTCTACGCCCGAGCTGAAGCTGCGATAGGTATGCATAACCCCTTTAGGGTTGCCGGTTGTACCCGAGGTATAGATGATCGTCATTAAATCATCCATCGGATGAATTGGGTTTTCTGTGCTTGGCTCGACATTGCTAAGCAGGCTATCCCATTGATGATCAGTACGCATATCCATGTCATAAGGCATTGCAATGCGGATGACATTCTCGGGTATGCCGGGCTCCATCGTGGTAGCGCCATCGAGCTTACCGATGATGATCACTTTTGAGTCGCTGTGTGTTAATACGTACTCTAGCGCATCTGGGGTTTGCATTGGATAGAGTGGAACGCTGATCAGGCCTGCCAGCTGTATGGCATAGTCACTGATAAACCATTCGGCGCAGTTCTTCGATAAAATAGCGACGCGATCGCCTTTGTTTAGGCCTTGAGCCAGGAGTGCGGATGCAAGACGACGAGCTTGGTCATTGACCTGTGACCAGGTATAGGTTTTGTATTGGCCATTGACTGGCTGGCGTAAGAAAACTCGATCTGGCACTTGTTCACTCCACTGGTAAAGCATTTCGAGTGGGGTGGTGCAGATATCTTTGTAGGGATCCATTTATCTATTCCGTTCTTCGCCAATTAATTTATATGGCGTTTATTCTACATAAATAGATCCTTGATGATGATTAAAATTGAATTTTATTTTGCTGCGTCCAATTGGCAAATATTCATTCGTTGCGTTGATAGCGATTGATGATTTTATCATAGCTGCCGTCTTCTTTTATCATGCGCAGCCCTTTGTTAAATTTGTCGCGCAACTCTTTATTGTTGAAGGCGACGGCCGCCGGTACGCGGGGTAGTAGCTCATGAAATTTTACTTGATTAAGTCGGTCTGCATATTTGGATTTAGAGAGGAAAAATCGGAATATCCAATAATCTAGAACTACAACCTGATAACGCTCGCTCATTAATAAATCAATCAGCTTTTCCATGTCATGAAATTCAACATAATCAGGGGCTTTTTTACTCGCATAATAAAACTCATCGCCAAAGTAGCCTGTCGCCCCTTGAAAGGTCGCAATTGTGTAGTCTTTGAGCTCTGCAATGTTTTTCAGTTTATCGATAGAAGTTAGTGTGATTACGCTGGGGCGATATTCGATGTGAGAATCTGAAACAAAGATGCCCTTGGGTGCTGAGGTAAAAAAGGGGGCGGTTAAATGAATGCGGTTCAATTGTAATTCGTGAATAGCGCGCGATAGCGGATAAAACTCGAGCCTGAGTGGGAAGCCAATTTTTGCCATCGCGGCCCGAGGAATATCAATGTCGAGGCCCGACTCTGTTTTCTGGATCATGTAAGGAGGGCCATTTGATGTGCCCATGGTCAGTGTTAAGCCTGTAGGCGTTGTTTCATCGGCCAGAGTGATAATGGCGTAGGAAAAGTTAGCGATGGCTATGAGGGCTAATGAGGTGGCTTTGAATAGGTTAAGCATAAACGATGAAACACCTTTCAGAGTTCTTGTTTGAATGACTTAAATAATAGTTGATATATTGCGGGTGCGGGCTTCGGGGGATGAATGACTTCGTTGCGATGTCATTACCGTGCTGATAAAAGTTTGATTTATTGCGGGCACAAAAAAACCAGCCGAAGCTGGTTTTTTTGTTTAAAGCCTAGATTCACTCCGCTGAGTAAGTCTGGCCTTAAGCTAAATACTTAGCAATTAGCCTTTAAGGGCGAATACTGTAGCATTTAGACGGCTCTTAGTACGAGCGGCTTTGTTCTTGTGCAAAATACCTTTAGTAACCATCTTATCGATGTAAGGCATTGCATTAGTCAATGCAGCTTGTGCATCTTCATAGTTGTTTGCGTCGATAGCAACTTGTACTTTCTTAATGTAAGTACGAACCATAGAACGAAGGCTAACGTTACGAGAGCGACGTACTACAGCCTGGCGTGCGCGTTTTTTCGAACCAGCGGAATTTGCCATAGTCGGCTCCTTTGGAATTATTTAGTAAAATTTAGGGCGTGAATTATCCTGAGTAGAGCCTGTAATGTCAACAGGCAATTAGGGAAAATATCTCGCCTTTGCTAATTAGTGGGTAACTTAACAAAAACCCCATGAATATCAACGACTTATTTGTAATATCTGAGTGTCACTTTAGTGCTTTTGAGTATTAAACGGGCTTAATCGCAAGGCTAAGTGTCATGTGAGCGAGTTGATCGATGCTCATGTCGCCTTCTTGGCGGTACCAGTTGACGGTCCAGCTTAATGCGCCCGTGAGTAATCGTCGCAATACAAAAGGGTCGATGACGACTGAACCTGCCTCTTTGGCTTCGCTTAATGCACTGATCCATAAATCTTCATAAATACCCCGTAAGGTGAGTATGTGCTGTTGGCTTTCTTCATTGAGCGAGCGCCATTCGTAAACCAAAACGGTCATGGCGGCACCGGTTTCGCCTAATACGGATTCTAGTTCGCATTGGATGAGGGCTAATACTTTGTCTTCAGGTTTGTCACTTTGCGACAGGGCTTCTTTCATCAGCTCGGTATTGAGCAAGATGGTTTCTTCCATGACGGCACGTAAAATGGATTCTTTATTCGGGTAGTGATGAAACAAACTGCCCGATTGAATGCCGACGGCCTTACCTAAATCTCTTACTGTCGTGCGTTCGTAGCCCTTTTCTTTAAATAGGTTGGCCGCTGCCTGCAATAAACGGCCTTTAGCGCTGCTAGGGGCGTTGATGATGCCTTGGTCAATCAATGCTTGATGACTAGGAGAAGGCTGGGTCATGTTCTGGGGCATAAGATTAGAAATACTCAATATTTGGTCTTTTATATAGATGTTGTATAGATAACATTGAATCGAACACTTTACAAACCAAGCGCTTGCTTGGTAGTCTTGAGTCATTGATATTTTGCTATGAACTTGGCGTGAGTATTTTAGGGTTTAAATATGATTGTAAAGAAAGTACGTATTGGGTGTGCATCAGCGTTTTGGGGTGATACCTCGATGGCGGCGCAACAGCTAGTGAAACAAGGCCAGATTGATTATTTGGTGTTTGATTACCTTGCCGAAGTGACCATGTCGATTATGGCAGGTGCGCGTATGAAGAACCCAGAGGCGGGTTTTGCGCCAGATTTCGTAACGACGATAGAGCGTTTGCTAAAGCCAATTGCTGAGCAGGGCATTAAAGTCGTGAGTAATGCCGGTGGCGTGAACGTGCGTGGCTGTGTTGCCGCGTTACAGGCTGCGATTGATAAGGCAGGGATGAACCTGAAGGTAGCCGCGGTTGAAGGCGATAACCTGGTAAAGCGTCAGCAAGAGTTTGCTGATGCAGGCGTGGTCGAGATGTTCTCGGGTGAAGAATTTCCAGAGCAATGCCTCAGTGTTAATAGTTATTTGGGCGCTAGTGCTGTTCGTGATGCTTTGAATGACGGTGCCGATATTGTGATTACGGGCCGCGTTGTTGATAGTGCTGTGGTGCTGGGTCCGTTGATGCATGAGTTTGATTGGACTGAAACCGATTATGATCAGCTTGCGCAAGGTTCGCTAGCAGGTCACGTGATTGAGTGTGGCGCGCAATGCACGGGGGGTAATTTTACCGACTGGCAATTAGTGCAAGACGGTTACGCCAACATGGGCTTCCCGATTGTGGAATGTGTCAGTGATGGCTCTTTCATCGTGAGCAAGCCAGAAGGTACTGGTGGCTTAGTGTCTGTGGGTACGGTGGGTGAGCAGATTCTTTATGAAATCGGTGATCCTTCACAATATTTATTGCCCGATGTGACCTGTGACTTCACTGGGGTAAAATTAGAGCAGTTAGATGATGATCATGTTTTAGTTTCCGGTGCGAAAGGTCGAGCACCTTCGGATCATTATAAAGTCAGCGCGACGTATATGGATGGATTCCGTTG
>Ga0209292_1002770_pt1 | contig 19810 bp, 20 predicted proteins | sample GOMGulsemesocosm_2_FD_184634 | JGI IMG/M metagenome (GOLD analysis project Ga0209292, IMG submission 184634) | Methane-oxidizing microbial communities from mesocosms in the Gulf of Mexico - GOM9C Gulf of Mexico (SPAdes) (version 2) | ecosystem: Environmental > Aquatic > Marine > Cold seeps... | reverse complement strand
TGAATAATCTTCAGAGCCTCAATGGATGCAGCCTGTTTCTGCTCGTAATGCGACGCCTCAGCCTCAATTTCGGCTATTTCCTGTGGACTGAGTGCGTTAATGTGCTCCATTACCTTTTAACCTGTTTGTTCCAGTTAACGATCAACATCGGCCATCACAAAATCAATACTGGCAATAATGGCGATTAAATCCGCCACATAGAGCCCTCGACTCAATAGCGGGATCATCTGTAAATGCGGAAATGACGGTGTACGAATTCGAGTCCGGTAGGACATACCACTACCATCACTCACCAGGTAATAACTATTCAGGCCTTTGGTCGCCTCCACTGCCACGCTGACCTCATCGGTAGGCACTACCGGACCCCAGCTGACATTCAAAAAATGCTGAATCAAGGTTTCAATATCATTGAGGGTGCGTGGTTTGGGCGGTGGTGTAGTCACTGGATGCTCGGCCTTATATGCGCCCTCCGGCATGTTGTTCAGGCACTGTTCAACAATACGCAGACTCTGGCGGATTTCCTCAACGCGCACCGCACAACGATCATAACAATCACCACGATTGCCAGTTGGCACCTCAAAATCGAAATTTTCGTAACCTGAATAGGGGCGTTGCTTACGGTAATCCCACTCCAACCCTGTGGCCCGTAATCCCGCACCGGTTGCACCCCAGTCCAGCGCTTCGGCGGTGCTGTAATCGCCAATACCCTGAGTGCGTTTTTTGAGGATACTGTTGTTCATGACCATGGTGTCATATTCTTTCAGGCGCGCCGGCATGTAATCGAGAAATTCGCGGATCAACCGGTTCCAGCCAACCGGCAAATCTGCCGCCACACCACCGATACGGAACCAGCTGCCATGCATACGTGCGCCGGTAACAGCCTCTATAATGCCAAACAGTTTTTCCCGGTCGATGAACATATAGAACACTGGCGAAAGCTGCCCGACATCCTGAGCAAAGGTGCCATAGAACACCAAATGGCTGGCGATACGATACAGCTCAGCCATCATCACCCGAATAGTCTGAGCACGCGGTGGTACCTGGATGCCCGCCATCTTTTCTACCGCCATCACATAGGGGAAGTTATTCATCACCCCGCCAAGGTAATCAACGCGATCTGTGTAGGGTATATAGGTATGCCAGGTTTGACGCTCGCCCATTTTCTCGGCGCCGCGATGGTGATAACCGATATCGGGCACCGCATCGACAATTTCTTCACCATCAAGCTGTAGCGCTATGCGAAACACGCCATGCACACTGGGGTGGTTTGGCCCCAGGTTGAGGAACATATATTCACTACCGTCGCACTCAGTTTTCATACCCCACTGGGCAGGATCAAAGCGCAACGCCTCCTGCTCGTAATCAGTCTTTTCCTCATCGAGACTAAAGGGATCCATTTCCGTCGCCCGTGCGGGATGGTCTTTGCGTAATGCATGACCTTGCCAAGTGGGCGGACATAAAATGCGCCGTAAAAAGGGATGGCCAGTAAACTCAACACCAAACATGTCCCAGACTTCGTTTTCGTACCAATTGGCATTGGGCCACAGATCGCAAATACTACTAAGACAAACATCGCCCCCTAGAAGAGGCACTTTAATGCGAACATCATCATTACGTTCAAAGGAAATCAGGTGATAAACCACCGTGAAATCACTGTTGGGTTGGCCACTGCGATGGTTACGAACACGCTCATCAATGGCCGTTAGGTCATAGAGCATGGCATAGGGTTTAGAAACGGTTTTTTTCAGATAGGAGAGTACGTCGCGTATGGCATCACGGCGCACCCAAACAGTAGGAATCGCATCGCAGGTTGCTTGCTGCGACAGAATTGCCGCACCAAAACGACGCTCTAGATCGTGGCTCACTGCCTGTTGTATTACTGAGTCCGCGGCCGCGGCCGCCTCCACGTTCATCCCAACCAGCTCCTATAACTCATCCGGTGAACGAAGGATTCTCACGGCTTGCCGCTCTTCCATCAGCATATCCCGCTGACTGATCTTCGGCGCTTTTTCAACACCCTGCGGCCCTACCACCCAACTTAACGGCCTTTTCTCCTGACCAATGGCATCCTGCAATAGGGTCAATCCCTGCAGCAAGGCTTCCGGACGCGGGGGACAGCCCGGCACATACACATCCACCGGCAAAAACTTGTCAACGCCCTGCACCACACTATAAATGTCGTACATACCACCAGAGTTGGCGCAGGAGCCCATGGAAATCACCCACTTGGGTTCCAGTAACTGCTCATAGAGACGCTGTATAACAGGCGCCATTTTGCGAAACACGGTACCGGAAATCACAATCAGATCAGCTTGACGGGGGGTAGCGCGGATCACCTCTGCACCAAAACGTGCTATATCGTGGCGGCTGGTAAAAGCTGTTGCCATCTCCACATAACAGCAGGACAAACCAAAGTTAAAAGGCCATATCGAGTTCTTACGCCCCCAATTGACCATATCATCCAATTTAGCCATCAACAGGCCGCGTCGGATCGATTCTTCATCAAAATCTGGACCGGCACCCGGTGCCGAGTCAGCTTGGCTGAGACTCCATCGCATAAGCAGTCACTTCAAGTTGTTGAAAGGGCCTGTTAACACTATTTAAGGTACCACTGCTGAAACTATTTTTTTCTTCAACAAGGCGCTATAAGCACCGTGTAGCCAGCTACATAAGCGAATAGCAACACAGTGGAAGGAAAAAATAGAATCAGCCCTTTGGGTTATGGCTAAAAATCCCCCATACAGCGTTATTCGTCGTTCATTTGGAACAACCAAATTTCTCTCCTTATGCCTTGTCTGAGGAATTTTTAGTCATAACAGTGTCATCGTAAATAGTATTACCAAGCCCTCACTTTATTCGTCCTTAGCTACTCGAGGGCGATCTTTCTTCCAATCCAGCGCGCCTATACGCCAGACATAAACCAATGCCGCGATTAAAATACTGATAAAAACAACGACTTCGATAAAACCAGGCCAGCCCACTTCACGAAATGAAATAGCCCAGGCAAATAGAAAAACGGCTTCGAGATCAAAGATCACGAACAGAATAGCAACAAGGTAAAAAGGAATAGTGACGTGGTAGCGAGCGCTACCGAAAGAAACGATGCCCGATTCAAAGGGCTCGTTAGTGGCACGAGTATGCTGTCGCTGCCCCAAAAAATGAGACAACACGAGCATAATGGACACAAGACCCATCACGGCACAGAAAAAGATGAGTAACGGCCAAAGTTCTGTAGTTTCTGCAACTGCTGAGTTCACGATCAACGTTCCCCACAACAAATGCTTGTGATAGTTCAGGTGACGATAAAAACACCTCTTACAACCACATCGTCAAACCATCCTGGCGAGACCAAACTACCCCAAACGAAAGACTTATTTAAACTTAATCAACGTAAGGCTTAGCTCAAGTTAGCATAAGAATTAGCGCAGAAGCCAGAGCTAATTCAAGAGCCACGGGGGAAGTCACTAATAGCGTGATGCAAATCAAAACTATTTACTGAAAATGCTTTGTAAAAGCTTCTATGCAGAAACACAAATAAATGAAATGGATATTTTACGAAGTATAAAAACAAAAAAACCGGCACAAGGCCGGTTTCTTATAATATGGCGGAGGGGCAGGGATTCGAACCCTGGGACAGTCGCCCGTCGCTGGTTTTCAAGTTTTATTGTCTGTTCTTTAATCTATCTTATTTTACCTTTATACACCTTATAAACCCTTTAAAATCAGCATCTTACGGCTATTTACATTTTATCTGGTTTGTCCTAACTTATTGCAGGTTGCTTACTATTTGCATAACGAGGGCTTACAAATGGCTACTAAGAAAAGAATCACAAAACGTATGGTGGACGACTTCAAGTTCCCTGAAGGAGAAACCACAAGCAAGGGCAAACCAATAGCACAGGATTTCCTGTGGTGCACCGACCCTGTAGGTTTCGGTGTTCGGGTATCACGTGAAGGCAGACGAACTTTCATAGTTCAGGGACGTATCAAAGGTAAGAATGCGCGCCTAACTATTGGACCTTACGGTGTCTTCACTGTAGAGCAAGCGCGTGAAGTTGCCCGGGAACACTTACGTAATATGCGCATGGGTGTCGACCCAAGAGATTTAATAAAAGAAAAGGAAGCTTCTGAGGTTAGCTTACAAAATGTAGCAAACGCCTATACCAGTAGACCAGGCAAGCTAAAAGAAAGCACCACGGAAGGCATTCAACGCCATGTGACCACAACTTTTGAGTCATGGAAGGACAAACCTATCTCGTCTATCACGGAAGCCGATTGCCGAAAGCGCTACAGAGAAATGCTAACTGGCGGGCTAAGAGGTAAAGCCCCTGCCCCCGGTCAAGCAAACCAAGGCTTCGCTGTTTTACGAGCACTTATTAACTTTGCTAGCCGCCAATACAAAAAGGCTGACGGCACCGCTCTCATAACTCATAACCCCGTCATAGCTCTGAAAGATGATTGGGTAACTTTACCTGAGCGCAAAACCCGTATTCCAGAATCAAAAATTGGTCTTGTGTGGAATACATTACAAGAAAAACGAAAAGAAGCTTTCAACCACTGCACTAGCGCGAGCATTGATGTAGTAATTTTCTTACTGCTAACAGGCTCTCGCAGAAATGAAGCCTGCTCGCTTACTTGGGATAGAGTTGATCTCGAAGAAGGCTGGTGGCACCTACCTGATCCAAAGAACAGAAACCCAGTGTGGTTACCTCTATCAACACAAGCTATCGAACTGTTAAAAACACGTGAACGTGTAGAAGGCAGCCCCTACGTGTTCCCCAGCTGGAGAAAGACAGGGCACATTAAAGACCCGAGGGATATTATGAGTAAAATCTCTCAAATTGCAGGCATGAAAATTACCCCGCATGACTTAAGAAGAACCTTCACGACTTTTGGTGTAACTGAGTGCGATATTGACCTACACAAGATAGAGTTATTAACCAACCACGTCCCCAAAGGCGTTACGGCTAGGCACTACCTAGAAACCTCTTACCTTCAATATCTGAAACCAGAAGTGCAGGTAATTTCAGACTGGATCGAAAATAAAGCCAGAGAAGCTCAGCAAATTGCTAATGGTGATAATGTAATCCAACTTACGGCTTGAATGAGCACGTAATAAAACCAAAAATTCTATTGCTGAAATCAACAGTAATCAGTATAAAGTTTAATTAGCGAAACAGCGCAATGCTGTATCGTTCCGGTTCAACCGGATACTGCCCGAGCCTAGTGGGCAACTAACCATCAAATCTTCCTTGGCTTCCATAATCCAATTGCCCAAGGAACCCACAATGAACAACATAACTCCAACGTTTGAAGAGAACTGTAAACTTTTCAATTACACCCCCAAAGGTCGTCCGCTAAATAACCAAGAAACTGCTGAGCTTCTTGGCTTCAAACCCAACACTCTAGATCAAAAACGTTTCGCTGGATCAGGTCCCCGCTATTTTCAACCTAAAGGGAGTAGGCGCGTCCTCTACTCCGAAGTCGATATTCTTGAATGGCTTGTTTCTGGTGCTCGCGAAAGCACTAGCCAACAAAACACAACATTTAGCGAACACCAAACACAATAACTAGTGTTCGGACACGCGCAAACAGAGTGTTTATACGAAATTGTGGGCTTCATAAAAATGCAAATAAGCCCACCGTAAGCCAATCAAGAAAAAAGCACTGAGCTGATTACAAAAAATGTAACCACATGGGTGACTCAGTGCTTTGTTAAGGTGAATAAAATGCAACCAACAAAAAGCTTAAGACAACCGCCGCACGTCATACAAGACCATATTACGGGCGAACAAAACGCTACACAGGCTGCACCAAACGGCAGCCAATGCAATGGTAGCGAGCAGCAACCAAACGTAGCCCCAGCCGCAGCACCGCAAGCTAATTGGGGCAATATACCCGCCGAATTACGTGCCCGTCGCCAATGGTGTATGGCTGCACCAGATAAAAAGCCTCTAACAGCAACAGGAGCATTAGCAAGCCCAATTGATCCGTCAACATGGGGTGACTTTGAAATCATTAGTAAGGCAGCTTCTGAAAGAGATCTTCACATTGGCTATGTGCTGAGTGCTGATGATCCTTTCACCTGTATCGACATGGATGTTAAAGACGACACAGATCAGCAAGTCGTAGATAGATTCAAAGTAGTCGTTGATGAGTTTGACAGCTATACCGAACGTTCACGAAGCGGTAAAGGTCTGCATGTGTGGGTCAAGGGTGCTATTGGTAAAGGTCGCCGCGATCATCTGGAAGTGTATTCTCAAGAACGCTTCATAATCTCTACTGGAAATGTGGTTCAAAATAAGCCCATAGAAAATCGGCAGGACTTATTAAACACTCTAATCAGTGAAATAAATGCTGAGAAAGAAAGCGCCCAACCCCTACCCGACCGTCCAGAAGTTAGTAATGACGATGTAATCCTTGAGCGTGCATCCAACGCGGCTAATGGAGATAAGTTTAAAGCACACTTCTATGGGGATGCTATTAGCCATAGTGACCACAGTGGGGCTGATATGGCATTGCTACAAATGCTCGCGCACTACACCCCCAACAATGAACAGCTGAAACGCTTATTTCTGAAATCCAGCTTGGGGCAACGTGAGAAAGCCAAGCGTAAAGACTACGTACCTATAACAATTGAAAAAGTGCGCTCCATACAAGCGTTCGAACATAGTCGAATTCAGCACGGAAAACTGCTAGCAGAACAAATACTTCTCAACTTTGAAAAGAAACAGGCGGATAAGGCTGCTAAAGAAAGAACTCGTGCAGAAAGCCTCATCAAAGTCTATTCACCAGACGAGTATTCAAAGCGCCCTCCTGTACATTGGCGAATACAAGGTGTCTTACCAGAACAGGGGTTCGCGGCTATATTCGGTGCCCCCGGTTCAGGAAAATCATTTTTAGTTCTAGATATGCTCGCGCACATTGCGTCAGGTAATAGCTGGTTTGGACGGCGTACTCAGCAATGCCCTGTTGCTTATATGGCGTTTGAATCAATTGGTGGTATCCCACAGCGTTGGCAAGCTTTTGAAAAAGAGCACTGGTCTACAAACGAAATCTGCTTTTTGGAGGCCCCCACCTTGGACCTACTAGAGCCATCGCACAGAGAGGCAATGATAGATAAGTTAAAAGAAATATGGTCTAGAAATGGGGTGCTATGTATCGACACCCTAGCGGCTTGTGCCCCCGGCATTGACGAAAACAGTAGTGAAGGTATGGGCAAACTAATTGCCGAGCTACAAGCGGTACAGGCCACAGTTGGCGGCTGCATTATCGTTGTACATCACTCCGGCAAAGACAAAGAGAGAGGTCTGCGTGGTTGGTCTGGGCTAAACGGTGCGCTTGATGCTTCTATTGAAGTTACACGCCAGCCCACTCACCGTCAGTGGCAAGTAGTCAAAGCTAAGGACGGTAAAGATGGTGACTCATCAAAATTCGAACTAAAAAGCGTACTTATTAGCCATGATGAGTTTGGTTCGCCTATTTCGTCATGCGTAATTTCACCCGCCTCGCTCCATACAAATAATGAAGATTTAACCACATTGTTACTGAAGCTGATTAAAGAACTCTACGAGGAAGGTGAATACATTTCACCTAAATCCAATGCTGGAAACTCAGCTTGGAAAAGCTTAGCCGACCATCCAAAGCTACCAAAATTTATTAATAAAAAAACAATGTCCTCACTGTTACAGCAAGCAGAACATGAAGGCTTATTAGTCCAAGAAGTTTATAAAAACGCACACCGGAAAGATTCTGTACGTTGGAATTTGAAGTGATATTTGGCGCAAGTGCGCAAGTGAATACTTGCGCCAGCTTATGCACTTGCACAACCTTGCGCGCAGCTAGCTGCGCAAGTGTGCTTTTTACTATAGGGACTTGCACTTGCGCCCCAAGGGTAAATGTCTGCGCAAGTTCAAAGTTTGGATACTAACCAGCACCCCGGTTTCAGCATGGGATTTTAAGAACACCAAATATGTTAACTGTTGTTCTTGAACTGTTAACTACTTGATAAATATAAAATTATTTGTAGATGTTTTTGTTTTTGTCGTAGCGTATTAGCAAGTTGTAATAAACCTACTAATTGCTCAGGAGTAAATCATGCAAGTTTCTACAAATGTCACACCTTCACTACACCCCAACAACGTTAAATCACTCAAAGGATATAACGAATCTACCTCACCCTACCTAGCCCCTGTGGTCACAATTTTTGATGAGATTTATCAATCTGTGGATGCCATATATTCAGCAAGAGTTAAAGCAAATCGAAATGGAGCTTGGACAGAAGCATCTAAAGTCCTTCAACTAGCTCAGCTCGGTGAAAAATATCAAAATCGACTCCTACCCCGCATCGACAACGTTGTAGGCAATCTAGCCAAAGCAATTACAGCTATCGATGGTGAACTTTCTAAACCGCTGGAGCAGCAAGCCGGTGCAGGAACAGTAAACGGGGAAATACGTGCGTACGCAAAATCACTGGAGCACAAAGACCGTACCCGACTTTTACATCAAGCGATTCAGGATGGGGATAACAAAACAGCAGGTGCCATTCTGGGAGCACCGCCTTACTTGTCGGGACTATCAGCTATCCAGCATGAAATGTACTTGCGCCAATTCCACGAGCACCGCCAGCCTGAGTTAGCCAATCGTCTTGCTGCCATGTCGGGTGCAAAAGCATTGCTGGAAGAACGTGCTCCGATGATCTTCGGGCAAATTGAAAAGGCAGTGGGGGCATCCTTCGATAAGGTTAAACGGTTGCGCGAGGCAAATAGCGAAGCAGAAGCGGCTTTTATTCTGAAAGACTTTGATCTAGCAGTGTTCTAAAGAGGAATTCAATATGACAAATACAAACTCTCAAGCTGAACCAGAGCCAGATTGGTTAAAAAACCATAAAGCGGATGCTTCTACTAACACACAGAAAGGCTGGTACAAGGGTATGCCCTCGCCTAATAAATCAGGCAGGCCAAAAGGCATCAAAGATCGCCGCATTAAAATTAACGAAGCGCTACTAGATGCTGGTAATAAGATCGCCGAGGTCATTGTAGACAAGGCGCTTGCAGGGGATACACAAGCCGCTGCACTGGTACTCAATCGTATTACTCCAGTCCTTCGGGCACAAGCAGAGAAGGTAATCTTTGAGTTCGATGCAAAGGCAGGCTTAGGTTCACAGGTTGAGCAAGTACTGCAAGCAATATCGAACGGTGAGGTGGCAGTTGATACGGGTAAGCAAATTATCGAATCCATCTCTGCGTTGGCGGGTATAAAGCAAATCGATGAACTTGAGGCGCGACTTAACGCGCTGGAGGGCAAGTAATGCTTAGGCTAATGTATCAAAATGAAAAGGATGGGATTTATGTTGAGCGTAGTGCCGAGTGTGGTTTTCGATATCTGAGACTGGAAATTGAAGATATCAATATCACTATCGAAGGTAAAATTGAAGCTGCCTATCAGCTCCTAGGCGACCTAAGAAATGCTGGTCTTTTCATGCATCTTGGGGCAAAGATCATCCATACAAATACAAGCCCTAAGGCTATTGCTGCTCACTCAGAACTTGAACTCTGGGTACTTTCGAAGCTTAGTCCTGACCACCAACAAAGAGTTGATGCTGCAATACAGCTTCTTAGGTTTTATCTTGGGTCAAAGCACAGCCCTGGTTATCAGCAGAGAGTGGATGAGTTGCGTAGAGATTATTTTGAAACCTATCCTGCGGCAGAGGTGTGCCACTGATGCGTGCAGCTAGGGTGTCTAGTTCTACGTTACGCCGCCTTGAGGCTTTAGAGAATCAGGGTAGCGATAACAGGCCGGTCGCAATGTGGCCAAAGCTACTGGAAGTTGATGTATGGTCTTCTATAGCCACAAATATGCAGGCGGAGTTGAAAGGCAATATTAAGAAAGATTGTGCACCAAGCTACGATGAAAAGGATCTTTGTCGCTTGGTATTAGTTAGCAGCAGGTAGCCACAGTTTTATTTATGGTTACGCTCGCTGACTGATAACTACCCCCAAGCCTTCTTCTATCTTGTAATCATTCAGCATCACCAACAACTTATAAAAACATAAGGAACAGGTTTTTCGTTGGCAAGATATCTATAGGTGGTTGTTTATTAAGACGACGCAATGAATAGCCTAGGAGATTCTTTTATTGATTTATTAGAGGGTATTGGATACTTTGCTCGAAGACAATTTTGAGAGCTTAAAATTACTTATACTCGCAAAGGTTTGGTAAATAATTTTTTAAATGAGTGAAGGCATGCAATGAATATTCAACTGCTCAACTATATAGAAGTTGATGATCAAGGAAATGAGTGGACGCTTAATGATTTTTCATTCGGAAAGGTCAATTTGGTTGTAGGTAAAAACTCTACTGGTAAATCCAGGATACTGAACGTCATTGCTAGTCTAGGCTCAGTACTCTCAGGTGAAAAAAAAATAAACCGCGGGGACTTCGTGGCTCAATTTGCTGACGACGGGAAAAATATTATTTATTCCTTAAATCATAGCTCTGGCAAAGTGACCAAGGAGTCATTAAGTATTGACGGGGAAAAGCTACTCGACAGGGGTGAGAGCGGCGAAGGAACAATATTTGCGGAACAGCTGAACGACCATATGAAATTCCAAGTTCCCGATGATGTTGTTGCCTGCGTTGCACGAAGGGACTCCATCCAGCATTCATATTTTGAACCCTTATACAATTGGGGTAAATCGATAAGACACTACTATTTTGGTAGCCAGCTAGGTAAAGACCAGTTTGCAGTATTTATTAAGGACGAGGTGTCACAAGATCTAGACGCAAAAGATACAAATAAAGTAGTCGCATTTTTAAAAAGGGCTCTAGAAAAATTTGGTGATGAGTTTGAACAACTAGTATTAAAAGATATGAACAGTATTGGTTATGAGTTAACTAGTATTGGGGTTGGGCCAATGACAAATATTTCAATATCTGGAGGGCCTAGCAAGCACCCAGACGGCCTGTATGTCTTAGAAAAATCTCATTCGCATGAGGTGAATCAAACAGAAATGTCTCAAGGCCTGTTTAGAGCGTTATCCCTTTTTATTCAATTAAGGTACTCCGAAAAATTCTGCTCAACTGGCTTATTAATAATTGATGATGTCGGTGAAGGACTTGATTATGAGAGATCAACAGCGCTGATTAAATCAATAATAGATATTTCTCTGAACTCCAATATTCAACTTATTATGTCAACCAATGACCGTTTCGTGATGAACAATGTGCCACTTGAGTATTGGTGTATTGTTAGTAGAGATGGTGGGGACTGTACTGTTCAGAACTATAGAAACTCTCAAGAGTTGTTTGATGACTTTGATTTTACGGGTTTAAGTAACTTCGACTTTTTCTCTTCAAAATACTATGCGAGGAACAACGTTGAGTCTTAAAAGGATTGCTGTTTTTGTTGAAGGGCAAGGAGAGCTAATATTTATAAGAAATCTTTTAGATCACTTATTTGATGATATTCAATTTAGTTTTGAGTGCTTAAAACTGCATGGCGCTAGTATGCAGGATATACCCTACAACAGAGTCAACCCTCTAGCTGTGGTTCATTTTAAGCTTATTAATGTACAAAACGACTCTAAGGTACTAACAGCAATACAAGATCGAGAAGAGGGCCTTATAAAAGCGGGGTACGATAAAATTATTGGCCTGCGCGACATGTATTCAAGGCAGTACAAACGAAGATCACCCGGCATCATTGATAAAGATGTATGTTCTCTGTTTATTGACGGAGCAAATACAGTTATTAAGGGAATGTCAGCCCCAGACAAGGTTTCAATGCATTTTTCAATTATGGAAGTTGAGGCTTGGTGGCTATCGATGTATAGCTTATTTGAAAAAATACATAACTGTCTAACTGAGGAACATATCCATAATAATTTAGGATATAAACTAAGCGAAATTGATGTGGAAAATCATTTTTTTCATCCCGCATCTGATCTGACAGCGGTGCTTGACCTAGCTGATATTAAGTATGGTAAAAAGTTAAGTGATGTAGAGTCCATTACAAATAATATCGATATATTAGACGTTTCTGCTGCAGTAGAAGGTAATAGGTGCGCCACCTTTAAAGCATTTTGTAATGATTTGCTCGAATCGGCAGGATCAACTTATTGTCTCGAATGAATAAAAGCTTCCATCAATTAGAGTCGTAGCTTCCCCAAAAAATCTACGTGCCAAATATAGTGTGCCCAACCACCAAGCATAGTTGTATATTTTAAGCCTATGTATTCCCCCGCTCCCCTTCCGTCTTGCAAATTAAGCCGCCATTAGGTCTATAGGGCGAAATCATATTGCCTTACAGCAAAGAAAAATAAAATCGAGCATGACATAGCCAGTAATCGGCAAGATATAATTCGCTTGGATGGTAGGAACCCTTTTCATAAAAGGCTTGTTATATGCTTACGCGTTAAATATAAGCTTTCCGTAACTCAAACGTGACTAACAGTGGAAAAACAATAAGAAACAACTTTATGAAATTAGCTAGAACGCTATAACTAATTGGTTTAGAAAGCGAGATACAAAAAAGCCCAGCATTTGCTGGGCTTTTTATAATATGGCGGAGGGGCAGGGATTCGAACCCTGGGACAGTCGCCCGTCGCTGGTTTTCAAGACCAGTGCTTTCGGCCACTCAGCCACCCCTCCGAAGTGGAACGCATCTTACCTCAACCGGATAAAGAGTCAACACTGTTCCTTTGAATTTGGCTATTTTCTTAGTATCATCTGGACAGTTTTGAAAATTGGGCTCTGAAATAACCTGTAACACTTGAAACAGAGAACTTTGTACCAATTTACTACTCTTAGTCCTTGATCGTTTTATTTATGGAGTTTTGACATGCCAACCAATTTTGATGCCATTGCGCCGAGTAGAGAATCTACTCTTGAGATTAACAAAGTACTGCGCAATACCTATAGCCTGCTATCCATGACACTATTGTTCAGTGCTGGTGTTGCTTACGCAAGCATGGCCCTTAACCTGCCTCACCCTGGCTTGATTATCATGCTGGTCGGTTTCTACGGTTTGATGTTCGCGATTCACAAGTTCCAAAACAGCTCTATCGGCTTGGTTCTAACTTTTGTATTCACAGGCTTCCTGGGTTACACGCTGGGTCCAATCCTGAATATGTACCTGCAATTGAATAACGGCGGCCAGGTAATTGCTTCCGCGCTAGGCCTAACCGGTTTCACCTTCTTAGGTCTGTCAGCCTATGCGCTGACTACTCGCAAGGATTTCAACTTCCTGAGCAACTTCATCACCGCTGGTATTTTTGTTCTAATTGGTACAATGGTACTGGGCTTCTTCGTCAACATCCCGGGCTTGCAACTGGCACTATCTGCTGGTTTTGTACTGTTCTCTTCTGCAATAATTTTGTACCAAACCGGTCAGCTAGTGAACGGCGGTGAACGTAACTACATTCTGGCAACAGTGACTTTGTATGTTTCTATCTACAACCTGTTCTTGAGTCTGTTGCACATCCTTGGCGTATTCAGCGGCGACGATTGATCGATAACTGCTAAACGCTTACAAAACCCCGTTTCACGAATGTGTGACGGGGTTTTTATTTTCAGCCTCTGAATTTTAGAATAGAACGATATGAAATATTCCCTCGCGATCTACGGTGCGCCCTACTCCAGCCAAGCGGCTGATACAGCCTTCAGTTTTGCTGAAGCGGCTATCGCCCGGGGACACGAAATCTATCGCCTGTTCTTTTATCTTGATGGCGTTCACAACGCCTCAAACCTCGCTACACCTCCGCAGGATGAAAACGATCTGCCCGCGCGTTGGCGTGAACTGATCAAAACTCAGAATATTGATGCTGTGGTGTGTATTGCCGCAGGTTTACGCCGTGGTCTGCTGGATGAGGTTGAGCAACAACGTTACGAAAAAACGGGCAACAATCTCAGCGAAGGTTTTACGTTATCAGGCCTTGGACAGCTGATTGATGCAGGCACCCATTCAGACCGATTGATTACGTTTGGAGCCTAAACGATGAGTGACAATAAATCCTTTCTCATTGTTAACCGCAAAGCCCCTTTTGGCAGCGCTTTTGCCAAAGAAGCGTTGGATGTTGGCCTCATTGCTGCGGCTTTTGGCCAAAAACTATCGTTATTATTTATGGATGACGGTGTATATCAGCTGCTGAAGAACCAGAACCCAAGCGACATCAATCAAAAGAACAGTTCACAAACACTACCGATGCTGGAAATGTATGACGTCAAAGACATCTACGTTGAAGCCGAGTCGCTACAGGCCAGAAACCTGCAAAGCGAAGATCTGCTAATTTCCGTGCAAATCATCGACAGTCAGGCGACGGCTGAGCTGATCGATCAACAGGACATTCTGCTTAACTTTTAAGCTGGCAAGTAAACCATCATGATTTTACACACCGTTAATAAGTCGCCCCTGCAAAATAACAGCCTCGACTCCTGCCTGCGTATAGCACAGCCTGATTGCGCTATTCTGTTAATCGAAGATGCTGTCTATGCCGCCACCGACACTGCAAACGGTTTGATATCTGAACAGGTACTGTCGCTACACAAAGTCTACGCATTAATACCCGACCTCAAAGCCCGAGGTCTGCTGGAGCGCATTAAACCCGGTATTGAGCTAGTCAATTACGACGGTTTCGTAACGTTAACGGAACAGTTTGATTCAGTTCAAAGCTGGTACTAGGCATGTCCCCAATCGCCAAGGACAAAGAAGGTTACCTCAAAAATCTTGCCGATTGGTCAGAACAGGCAGCCGAAGAGATTGCCGCAGCAGAGGGCATTGAACTCACCGAAGCTCACTGGGAAGTTGTGAGATTGCTGCGCGATGTGCACCAGGAGTTCCAGCACACACCCATCACCCGCGTGTTTGTAAAATTGATGGCCGAACGTCTGGGAAAAGATAAAGGACGCAGCATTTATCTGATGAAGCTGTTCCCGGAAACCCCCATGCGCAAGTCCTGCAAGATCGCAGGCTTACCAAAACCCACCAATTGCATGTAATTATTACCAATAAAACCTTATTACTTCGCTTGTCTGTACACACCTAAAAAGCCGCAGCACCCTAGCCGGAAAAAAACCCAACAATTAGTGCTATTTTCTCTTTGAATATCGCCAGAACATGGTATTATCTCGCGCCTCTTAACTTGAGTCTGATTAAGAGCAAATGGCTAAACATCACAGTCATAAAGGTTTATGCATCCGTAGCTCAGCTGGATAGAGTACTCGGCTACGAACCGAGCGGTCGGAGGTTCGAATCCTCCCGGATGCACCATATTAAAAAGCCCGCATTCCTTGATAAAAGGGAGCGGGCTTTTTAATGCGCGAAACAATCATAATGCCGCAGAGTATTTATTCGCCTTCCTTATCAGAAACATCATTAGCTAAGTACAGCCAGGTCTTCACCACCGTATCAGGGTTTAACGAAACGCTCTCAATACCCTCTTCCATCAGCCATTTGGCTAAATCCGGATGATCCGAGGGGCCCTGTCCGCAAATACCGATGTATTTACCCTGCTTACGACAGGCCTGTATTGCCATGCTCAATAAGGTTTTAACCGCCTCATCTCGCTCATCAAATAAGTGCGCAATAATGCCTGAATCCCGATCCAGGCCGAGCGTTAACTGGGTCATATCATTTGAGCCAATTGAGAACCCATCGAAGTACTCAAGAAACTGTTCAGCCAACAATGCATTACTGGGAATCTCACACATCATGATCACACGCAGGCTATTCTCGCCCCGCTTGAGGCCATTCTCCGCCAATAAATTTACTACTGCTTCTGCTTCGCCAACCGTACGTGTAAAGGGCACCATGACTTCCAGATTGGTCAAGCCCATTTCATCCCGCACAAACTTAACGGCTTCGCATTCCAGCTTGAAGCAATCGACAAAATCCTCAGAGATATAACGTGATGCACCACGGAAACCGAGCATCGGATTTTCTTCTTCAGGCTCGTACAGTTCACCACCCAGCAGATTGGCATACTCATTGGATTTAAAATCCGAGAACCGCACGATCACAGGCTTAGGTGCAAAGGCTGCCGTCAATGTAGAAATGCCCTCAATCAGCTTTTGACGATAGAAATCGACAGGGCTGTCATAACCGGCAATGTAACTATCAACCTGCTCCCTGAGCGCATCTGGCAAGCTGTCGTAGTTAATCAACGCTTTGGGATGCACGCCAATGGTGCTGTTGATGACAAACTCCAAGCGCGCCAAACCAACGCCAGCATTGGGGATAAAATGGAAATCAAAAGCGCGATCCGGTGTCGCCACATTCATCATGATTTTGAAGGGCAGCTCTGGCATATTATCCAGATCGGTCGTGTGTACTTCAAAGTCCAGCAAGCCCTCATAAATAAAACCGGTATCGCCCTCCGAACAAGACACGGTCACTTCAGTAACACCCTCCAGTTTCTTGGTCGCATCACCACAACCCACCACCGCTGGCACGCCCAACTCACGCGCGATAATCGCTGCATGACAGGTACGGCCACCGCGATTGGTGACAATGGCGGAAGCGCGTTTCATCACCGGCTCCCAATCGGGATCGGTCATCTCTGTCACCAACACATCACCTGCTTGCACCTGATCCATATCAGCCAGGCTGTGAACGATCTTCACCTTACCGCTACCTATACGTTTACCAATGGCTCGGCCTTGCGCTAACTCAACCCCGGTTTCTTTCAGTTCATAGTTCTTCAGCTGCGCTTTAGACGAACGACTCTGCACCGTTTCCGGGCGTGCCTGTACGATATATAACTTACCCGACACCCCATCTTTGGCCCACTCAATATCCATCGGGCGCTGGTAGTGCTGCTCGATAATCAACGCCTGACGCGCCAACTCATGGGCTTCGTCATCGGTGAGAGAAAACCGCTGTCGATCAGCTTCAGGGACATCAATAGTCTTCACCAGCTCGGCATTATCATCCGTGTCATACACCATTTTAATGACTTTGCTGCCCAAAGTACGACGTAGAATGGCCGGGCGATCAGCCTTCAAGGACTGTTTATAGACATAAAATTCATCGGGATTTACCGCACCCTGCACGACTGTTTCACCCAAGCCGTAGGCAGACGTAATGAAAACAACGTCGTTAAAGCCGGACTCTGTATCCAGCGTAAACATCACGCCACTAGCCGCCGATTCACTGCCCACCATAATTTGAACCGAAGCCGACAGTGCCACCTCGTTGTGATCAAAGCCCTGATGCACCCGGTATGAAATTGCACGATCATTAAACAATGAAGCGAAGACTTCCTTAATCGCTTTGAGCACCTGCTCGCGGCCACGCACATTGAGGAAAGTTTCCTGCTGACCAGCAAAGGAAGCGTCCGGTAAATCTTCAGCGGTTGCAGAAGAGCGCACGGCAACGGCTAACTGCTTGTTGCCAGCCTGTAACTCCGTTAGATAAGAAGTGATTTCCGCCTCAAGCGCAGGTTGCAATGGCGCATCGATAATCCACTGCCGGATCTCATTTCCAGCAACTGCCAGTGCATTTACGTCCTCGGTATCAAGATCAGCGAGTTTAGCTTTAATCTGCTTAGCCAGATTGTTTTCAGTCAAAAAATCCCGATAGGCATCGGCAGTGGTGGCAAAACCCGTTGGCACGGAAACACCCAACGCACTCAGATTACTAATCATCTCGCCCAGCGATGCATTTTTACCGCCGACACGGCCTACATCGTTGATACCCACCTGCTCCAGTGAAACTACCCAATCGCTCACACTACCTCCCGGTCAATTTCTATTCACTCGTACATTCAGCATAGTTCGGTTACCGATAACTAAAAGCCAACAATCACCTAAACAACACACCTGAAAATCCTGCCAATACTCTACTTGATTCAACTAGAACCCATCCATGCTGCTTTAGTAGATAATAAACAGTCGACGTATGCGTCCAGATGATGACACACCCCGGAACGACAAATATTTACCTTTCGGTTATGCTCTTATTCATACGCCTTTTTCAGAGATCTGCAACCGATGAAACGCCAGGTTTATTTCATATCCGATGGCACCGCCATTACCGCCGAAACATTAGGTAAAAGTCTGTTAACCCAATTCGAGCAGGTTGAATTTGAGTTCATCACCCTGCCCTACATCGATACAACAGAAAAAATCGCCACCACCATCGAACTAATTGAATCAGATCACCGTGATCATGGCACCCTGCCAATTGTCATCGTCACCATTGTGGATGCCAAGCTCAGACAGCAATTCAAACAATGTGACGCCTTTATCGTCGATATCTTCTCAGCCTTCCTAACGCCGCTGGAGATGGAGCTGAACACCCCCTCCGCACATACCGCCGGCAAACAACGCAGTATCGACCATCACCAGTATGCAGATCGAATTGATGCCGTACACTTTGCAATTGATAATGATGATGGCGCCATCACCCGTGAATACGATCAGGCCGATATTATTCTGGTAGGCGTCTCGCGTTGCGGCAAAACACCCACCAGCCTTTACCTCGCCTTGCAGTTTGGCATCAAAACCGCCAACTACCCGCTTACCGAAGAGGATTTTGGTAACTTCCAGCTACCCGCTGCCTTAAAACCGCACAAGAACAAACTCTATGGACTAACCATTACCCCGCAGCGTTTAAAGGGCATCCGCCAGGCTCGCCGGGCCGACAGCCGCTACGCCTCAATGCCCCAGTGTCAGCGTGAAGTCAGAGAAGTTGAAGCGATTTTTCGAAAGGAAAGTGTGCCCTTTATGGATACCACTCATGCATCGATTGAAGAAATTTCGACCCGCATTATGGATGCCGCAGGCCTGCGCCGTTAACGATTACTCCCGGCGTGCTTAGAAAATGATCACTCCATTGCGCGTAAAACTCAATAGAATAACTGCCCAGATTAACAACATTAACGAACAACCTTAGGCTCAAGAAAATTTAATGATTTTTTCTCCAGACATTTTCCCACTTTGGCTTTTAGTACTGACTTCGGTGAGCGCCGTCTTGGGGCTTATAATCGCCATTATCAAAGCACCGTGGAAACTCGTACTCAATAACAATGAGCGCCAACACTTGGTATTTGGTGCCAGTATCTTGCTCGGAATCTTCGCAATAATGCGCGTTGATACACTGGAAGTTATCACTTTTCACCCCTTAGTGATGACCGCTGTCACCCTGATGATCGGTTGGCATTTTTCAATCATAGCGGGCGCCATTACCCAGCTAGTGTTGTTCACGGCAGGTTTTGATGACTGGAGCATGCTGGGCGCGAACTTCTTAGTCACGGCAATCATTCCTGCCACCGTGAGCTACGGTATGCTAAAAGCCAGTCAACGTATTACCCTGAGAAACCTATTCGTATTTCTCTTAGGCGTAGGTTTTCTCGGTGCGGCCTTCAGCTCTATCGCGGTAGTCACCATAACGCTCATCCTGCTGTTCATTGCAGGCTACGATCTCCCCATCAGTCAAATTGCTAACGATGCCCCTCTTCTGTTGTTGTTAATCTTTCCCGAAGGCTTTCTAAACGGCACGATTGTTACTGCCGTCACTGTGTTCAAACCGCACCTGATGATGACGTTTAATGAGGAGTTTTATCTGGGCAAGAAGTAGCGCTGCCAAGTTCAATAGAAAAATCACATCGTATATAAAATCCAAAATGTAAGCGTTTCATGGGAGCAGGTTTGAAGTATTGATTGCTTCTAATGTCAGCTATAGCTTGTGAATTCAATCGGTCAGCGCAACACGCTATCTTTATAGTAAAAGATTGGAGTGTTGAATATGACTTATCGCAAACGCCGATATTATTCAGAAGAAGACAAACGTTTAATATGGAAGCGCTGGAAA
>Ga0209292_1002769_pt1 | contig 19818 bp, 18 predicted proteins | sample GOMGulsemesocosm_2_FD_184634 | JGI IMG/M metagenome (GOLD analysis project Ga0209292, IMG submission 184634) | Methane-oxidizing microbial communities from mesocosms in the Gulf of Mexico - GOM9C Gulf of Mexico (SPAdes) (version 2) | ecosystem: Environmental > Aquatic > Marine > Cold seeps... | reverse complement strand
ACGAGCCAACGCAAGGCAACGATATTCTGATGAAGGACATGGGCTTTGGTGTCAGTCAGCGTATGGAAAGAGAACGACTTAAATATGGTCGAGAATTACAACTTGCTAAAACAGTAGAGCAATTACAAAGTATTGCTCGTGCTAAGGTTTTACTTGCCATTCCTAAAGAAAATATTTTTGCCCGCCGTGAAAAAAATCCTTCAGCTACCGTGGTATTAACATTGCAACGTGGGCGGTTACTATCTGCTGAAGAAGTGGATGCAGTGGTTGATATTATCGCTTCAGCTGTTCAAGGCTTAAGCCCTAACCGCGTCACCGTAACCGATCAAAATGGCCGACTACTTAACTCGGGCAGTCAAAACTCTATTTCGTCACGTTCACGTAATGAATTCGATCTTGAACAAAAACGTGAACAAGAATATATGGACAAAATTGATACTATGCTTATCCCTGTCGTTGGTTTAGGCAATTACACTGCGCAGGTTGATGTCATTATGGATTTTACTCATACAGAAGAAACTGCACGTCGTTATAATTCAGATTTACCTGCTTTGCGTAGTGAAATGAAAGTTGAAGACAACACTATTGGTGGCATGTTAGGTGGTATTCCCGGTGCTTTAAGCAATCAACCACCCTTAGAGTCAAGTATTCCTGAAGATGCGACAGCGGGTAAAAAACGGTCTATGCCAAGTAGAAAACATAGCGAATCTACTAAGAATTATGAACTTGATGAAGCCATTAGCCATACAAAACAGCAGGGCGCGGTTGTTCGTCGTGTAAGTGTTTCAGTCGCGCTTGATTACGTAGATAGTCCGACACCTGCGCCGGTGACTGACGGTGAAGCTGAAGAAACAAGTATTACCGCCGTTACTAAAGAGCCAAGAAGTGTCGCTGAAATTGCGGCTATACGTAGATTATTACAAGGCAGTATTGGCTTTGATCTACAACGTGGCGATGTTTTAGAAGTTGTTACTATTCCCTTTACTCGCTCAGATTTTGGTGCGGTAAAAGAAGTGCCAATATGGGAACAACCTTGGTTTATTAAAATACTTAAGCTAGTAATGGGCGCGTTAGTCATTATCGTCTTGATTGTTGCCGTCGTTCGTCCTATGTTGAAACGTTTAATTTACCCAGATCAAACCCCACAAGATTATGGAGATAAATCTCTTGATAGTCATATTGACTTAGGTGATGAAACGATGGACATGCTTACTTCTGAATTTGATGCAGGTAATGTTGGTTTTGCACCTGATGGCAGTCTACAATTACCAGATCTTCACCGTGATGAAGATGTACTTAAAGCGGTTCGAGCACTTGTGGCTAATGAACCAGAATTATCGTCGCAAGTAGTTAAAAGTTGGTTGAACGAAGATGAGTGATGAAACAGAAGTTGGTGAATTAACCGCAGCCCCAGCAGGCTTTGATGTCGAAAAATTAGAAGGCTCTGAAAAAGCGGCCATCTTATTACTTAGCCTATCAGAAGAAGATGCAGCGCAAATCTTAAAACACCTTGAGCCAAAACAAGTACAACAAGTAGGTATGGTAATGGCTGCAATGGAAGACTTTACTCAAGAAAAAATTACCGCTGTGCACAAGCAGTTTATTCATGAAATTCAAAACTTCTCAACAATTGGCTTCCAAAGTGAAGAGTTTGTAAGAAAAGCGTTAACAGCGGCTTTAGGTGAAGATAAAGCGGGCAACTTGATAGACCAAATTGTAATGGGTGGTGGCGCTAAAGGGTTAGATTCATTGAAATGGATGGACTCTAAGCAAGTAGCAAATATCATTCGTAATGAACATCCACAAATCCAAACCATTGTCTTGTCATATTTAGATGCTGAGCAATCAGCTGAAATAATGGGACAATTCTCTGAGAAAGTTCGTTTAGATTTAATGATGCGAATTGCTAACTTAGAAGAAGTGCAACCTGCAGCATTACAAGAATTAAATGAAATAATGGAGAAACAGTTTGCCGGACAAGCAGGTGCCCAAGCTGCGAAAATGGGTGGCTTGAAAGCTGCAGCTGACATAATGAACTATTTAGACACTAATGTTGAAGGCATACTGATGGATGCTATCCGTGAAAGTGACGAAGAAATGAGTCAACAAATTCAAGATTTAATGTTTGTATTTGACAACTTAGTCGATGTGGATGACAGAGGCATACAAGCGATACTGCGTGAAGTACAACAAGATGCTTTAATGAAAGCGATTAAAGGTACAGACGAAGCACTGAAAGAGAAAATCCTTGGCAATATGTCTAAACGTGCTGCCGAAATGTTGGCAGATGATCTTGAAGCCATGGGCCCGGTACGTATTAGTGAAGTTGAAGCGGCACAAAAAGAAATTCTTGCAGTTGCCCAGCGATTATCTGACGCCGGAGAAGTTATGCTTGGCGGCGGCGGTGGCGGTGATGAGTTCTTATAATGGCTCCTAAAAGTAAGATATCGTCTGATAAATTAAGGTTTTAGCAAATGAGTAAGACGCCAGTACAAATTATTAAAGCAGATCAACAAGATGAGTTAGATGTTTGGTCGTTACCTAATGTGGAAACAAAACCAACCACAGAGAAAGTGAATCAGACCAATGTATTAGGTAAAAAAGAAAACTGGCAATATGAGCCGCCAGAAGAAGAAATTATAGAACCACAACCATTAACTGCAGAAGAAATTGAAGCGATCAGAGAAGCAGCTCATGAAGAAGGTTATAATCAGGGCAAAGAAGAAGGTTTTACTAAAGGTTATGAAGAAGGCAAGGCTCAAGGGATAACTGAAGGTACAGCTGAAGGCCTAGAGGAAGGTAAAGAGCAAGGTTTAGCACAAGGTCAGGACGCTATTGATAGCTTAAGTGAAAGGTGGAAAAAGCTTATAGAACAACTTGATAAACCACTGGCAAGTGTTGAAAAGAATGTTGAAGATCAACTGCTAAACTTAGTGGTTCAATTGACAGAGGCTGTCGTTCTACAAGAAGCAAAAACCAATCCAGATATTTTAATAGCGGCCATTGCCACAGGCATTAAAGCGCTGCCAAGTAATGAAGCAAACACACAAATTCATTTGCACCCCGATGATATTAAAAACGTTGAACAGCAATTTGGTGAAAACCATATTAGAGAAAGTGGTTGGCGGTTATTACCTGCACCACAATTAACGCCAGGTAGCTGTCAAATAGAAAACAGTACTTCAAATATTGACTTACAGGTTAAATCTCGACTTAAGCAAGTATTGGAATCTTTCTTGCAAGATGCCTTACATCAATAAAATCAGTTTCTAGGTGCGAGTGACTCGTGTTGAAATTAGAGAAAAATAAGGTCAGAAATGGTAGATAGCCTGCGCATCAGCGAACGACTGAAAGACTGTCAAAATTTTATCCATCCTTTCAAAGGACCAGTTGCCGGACGTTTAGTCCGTGTTGTAGGCTTAACTTTAGAAGCCGTAGGGGTAAAAGCACATATTGGTAGCCAATGTTTAGTTGAAACCGCTCATGGTGATTTATTAGCAGAAGTTGTGGGCTTTGCTCAAGAGATAACCTATTTAATGCCTGAAGAAAGTTTACGTGGCGTACTACCAGGCGCTCGGGTATTACCAGTGTCAACTAAATTACATTTACCCTTGTCGATGAACTTGTTGGGGCGGGTGGTAAATGGCATAGGAAAACCGCTTGACGGAAAAGGCCCAATAAAATCTGATGATGAATATCAAGCTGATAATAGCCCAATAAATCCTTTATCTCGGCGCGCAATTACTGAGCCCCTTGATGTTGGTGTGCGTGCTATTAACAGTTTTATTACGGTTGGCAAAGGTCAACGAATGGGGTTATTCGCCGGTTCAGGTGTTGGTAAAAGTGTCTTGATGGGCATGATGACTCGCGGTACAACTGCAGATGTGATTGTAGTTGGTCTTGTGGGAGAACGTGGCCGAGAAGTTAAAGAATTTATTGAAGAAATCCTAGGTGAAGAAGGACGAGCTCGCTCTGTAGTGGTTGCAGCACCAGCGGATAATTCGCCGTTAATGCGCCTGAAGGGTTGTGAGTCGGCGGTACAGATTAGTGAGTACTTTCGAGATAAAGGTTTTAATGTACTGTTATTGCTAGACTCTTTAACACGTTATGCGCAAGCTCAACGAGAAATAGCACTTGCCGTTGGTGAACCTCCGGCAACTAAAGGCTATCCACCTTCGGTATTTTCCAAGTTACCGCAGCTAGTTGAGCGTGCAGGTAATGGTGGCGAAGGGCAAGGCTCAATTACCGCATTTTATACTGTATTAACAGAAGGTGACGATCTACAAGATCCTATTGCTGATGCTGCTCGTGCCATTTTAGATGGTCATATTGTATTATCTCGAGAATTAGCCGATGCAGGTCATTATCCTGCAGTAGATATCGAAGGCTCAATCTCTCGGGTAATGCCTATGGTAACAAGTAAAGAACACCAAGATCTTGCACGGCAACTAAAGCAAATTTATTCAGTTTACCAACAAAATAAGGACCTGATTGCTATTGGTGCATATACCAAAGGAAATGATCCAAGAATCGATCAAGCCATTAATGTATTACCCGTTATTAACTTTTTTTTACAACAGCAAATGCAAGAAGTTATCCCGTATGAGTTGAGCTTACAGCAACTGCAAGAAATTATTGCGGCGGCCACTGCGAATGCAAACTAAAGGTACTCGCTTAAACAGAAGTAACCTAGAGCTATCAAATAGATACTTTGAAATAAAAATTAAGATAATTAAGCACAAAGCTTTTAGGAAATATAAATATGGCTGCAAATAAAAATAAGCAACTCGAAACGCTATTAAAATTTGAGCACTCTAAAGAAGAATTGGCTGCTAATACCTTACGGTCTGCCGAAAATGACTATCAGCAAAACTTAACTCGATTGCAAAGTGTTGCTGATTATCGATTAGAATACATGAAACGATTAAGCCAACGATCTAGTGTTGGTTTAGATAGTGCGACTTATAATCATTATCATGCGTTTATTAGTAAACTTGATTACGCTTCCGAGCAAGTAAAAGTTGCGATGCAACAAGCGAAAGCGTTAGTTGAGCAAAGTAAAATTTTATGGTTGAAACAAAGACAAAAAGTAAAAGCCGTTGAAATGCTTACTAAGAAACGTAGCCTTATTTTAGCTAAGGTCGAAAGTAAAAAAGAACAAGCCATGTTTGATGAAATAGCGACACAACAATTTTTACGACGTAAATCGAGTTAGTAGCTATTTAGTTACCGTTTTAACGGAATGATTCTTGCTTATTTTATAAGTAGAAGAGAGTAAAAAGCCATTCTAGCTCAATGAATGTGTAAATTTTTACTGATTATAGTGATTGGGACTATTATGCCACAGGTCAATGTTTTACCTATTAACGTTTCACAAAAAATCGAATCAAAAGATGAAAAGTCAACGGTTGATTCGAATACCTCAAATGATGATTTTTCACAGTACATAGACTTACACCTTAATAAAAATAAGGAGGCTGAGAGTAGTAGTAAAGTTGACAGTGCTAATTCTGAGGCAATAAATAGCAAGTCAACAAAAGAGACTAACTCAGCTACAAAAAAATCAGATGGCCCTGTAGAAAGTAATAATACAAACGATGAAACAGGCGATGAAACACCTGTGCAAAAGATTGCCGCCTCCGGCAAACAAAATCAAACAGAATCTAATCCAATAGATCAAACTGCTTTGACTGAATCAGAGCAGTTAATGTCATTTTTAACTAAGGCTGACAACACTTTAATTAATCAGTCAGCTAACGTTCCCTCTGTAACGTCTTCACCGGAACAATTAACATCAGAGCAAAAAGCTCACTATGAAGCACAACTCTTATTGAAGGCTAGTGGTTTGGTTGCTGATTTATCGCCAGTAGCTAAAGCCGTAGTAAATGAGCAAGTAGCCTCTGAGGTAGTAGCACCGACATCGACTGAGCAAGCTATATCTGAGGAATCGCTACTTCTGAGTAATGTGGCTAAAGCGACGGGTAAAGAGAGTACTGAAACCGCGATAGTTAAAACACCGGTTGAATCACAAAGTGATGGTAAAAGTAATGATAATACACAATCGGCAGCTTTAGCAGAACAAGTGAAATCATCAGATAAGAAAACCGTTTCGCCTGAACCAGATGTTGAATCAAAAGCTGAGTTAATTTCACAGCCAAAAGTTGAACCAATTTCACAATCAAAAACTGACGTTAAACAAACCAATATCAGCAGCGATAAAACAAATACAGCACAACAACAGACAAGTCAGTCCCTGTTATCTAAGTCATCAGAGTCACTAGGGGAGAATGATTTAGCTTCTAACACTGATGAAAGCACTTCTTTAACAGTAGAACAAAAATTAATGAAAAAAACAGAGGTGGATAACGTTCAGGTAAACAATGACAAAACAGGCCAAGAGGCACGACAAAAAGAAGTAAGTCAAAGCAGTAATGTAAACGCGATAAACGATAAGCAAGTGGTTGAAAATAAAGCTATAAACAATAATACCGCAACTCAGGTTGATACCAGCAACTCAACTAAGACAGACTCTGAAAAATCGCTTGAGAAGATAGTTGAAATAATAGAAAAACAAGTCAGTCCATCAAAAGAAGCAAAGCAAGACAAAGTATCAAATTTATCAGAGCCGCAATTGACCAAAAGTGAGTTAGCTCAAAACAACGAAATCACCCTAAAAAGTGAAGCTGTACAAAACAATGAAGTTACGAAGGCTAACGAGGTAGTTAACGCTAAAAAAATAGTTACGGCTAATAATCAAATTGCTTCAAATTATGATGATGCGAACAAAACTCAAATTAAACAAGATGAGAAAGTGCAATTGGCAACATCGTTTGCAGAGCAAAGCCAACAAAAACCGGCCACTCAAAAGGAAGGTGAAGTACTTGTTGAAGACAAAATCAATACTAGTGTTAAAAGAGAATCTTCTGTCAACAGCACTTTTGTTGATGTTAGTGGCAAAGCAACTCAAACTCCACAACATATCATAGAGCAACAATCGGCTGAAATATTAAACCCGAGTGTGGCAACAGAAGTTACGCAAAGTCAAAAAACTAACACTCAACTTCATCAGGAAACCATTTCGTTGTTTCGTAAAGACTCTACTGAAGCTGTGAAAGATAAAGTGATGTTAATGATTTCGCAAAAATTGCAACAGTTTGATATTACCCTCGATCCACCTGAGTTAGGTAATATGCAAGTTAGGGTTAATTTGCAAGGTGAACAGGCGGTAGTTAATTTTATGGTGCAAAGTCAACAAACTAAAGATGCACTAGATCAAAACATGCATAAATTAAGAGAGATGTTAGCAGAGCAAGGGGTTGATGTTGGTGACGCCAATGTGGAACAGCAATCTCAACAGTCAGCCAATGAAGAAGGCTCTTCAGCTGGAAGTGACAGTCAAGTGGAAGGTAAGCTCGATAATATAGCTGATGCGAATGATGTTATAGCGCATACGTTATCGGAAAAAATGATTGATTATTCAACAACTCGCGTTGACTATTATGCTTAAGTGCTAATAAAAGCAGAGAAATTAAGCTAAATGCTATATAAGTTGATGAAACACGTTGGCTAGAATGCCTTTCAAGGATATTATCTAACGATAATATTTGGCAATTTAGATAAAAGCGAATTATAAAGGGTAAGTTATGGCCGATGAAAAAGATAAAGAAGCTGATTTAGAGCTAGATGGTGCTGGCAAAAAGAAAAAAATGATTATTATCATTGTCGCGGTTGTTGTTTTACTCGGCGCCGCTGGTGGTGGTTATTTCTTTTTTATGGGCGGAGATAGTGCCAGCCAGGAACAACTAGATTCAGCATTAGATAGTGAATCATCTAGCTCAGAAAGCAAGGAACCGCAGGAAGGCGCTCAAATTGGTACCGCGCTTTATGTTCCTATGCCTAGACCCTTTCGTTTTAATGTACCAGGCGCCGCACGTGATCGTTTTGTTGAAATACGCGTACAGTTATTAGTACGTGGTGGGGAAAATGAAGAAAATGCTAAAATGCATGTACCATTGATTGAAAGCACTTTATTAAGCATTTTTTCACAATCAAATGCTGATGATTTAGCGACTAGTGCTGGCAAAGAAGCATTAAAACAACAATCATTGGCAGCAGTTCAAAAAATGATGACAGATGTTGAAGGTGACAAAACGGTCGAAAAAGTTTTATTTACTGGTTTTGTTATGCAATAACAGAGTTTTGATTTTCGAGTAACGAAAGAGTAGACAAGTTACTAATACTATTATGCAAAAAAAGAGAATGACCCGTGAGTGATTTACTATCGCAAGACGAAATTGATGCGCTATTACATGGTGTTGATGATGTCGAAGAAGAAGAAATTATTGAAGAGGAGGCTGAACGAAAAGACGGCAGCTCTGATTATGATTTCTCTTCACAAGACCGTATTGTTCGTGGCCGCATGCCAACCTTGGAGATGGTCAACGAACGCTTTGCCCGTCATATGCGTATAAGCTTGTTTAATATGATGCGTCGCACGGCAGAAGTGTCGATAAACGGCATTCAAATGATCAAGTTTGGTGAGTACATTCATACATTGTTTGTACCAACTAGTTTGAATATGGTGCGTTTTCGTCCCTTAAAAGGTACAGCACTTATTACGATGGAAGCGCGTTTAGTCTTTATTTTAGTGGATAATTTTTTTGGTGGTGATGGCCGTTATCACGCTAAAATAGAAGGTAGAGAATTTACCCCTACAGAACGTCGCATTATTCAAATGTTACTCAAGTTAATATTTGAAGATTATAAAGAAGCATGGTCGCCAGTGATGGATGTGTCTTTTGAATACCTAGATTCAGAAGTAAACCCCTCAATGGCAAATATTGTTAATCCTACTGAAGTGGTCGTGATAAGTTCTTTTCATATTGAACTTGATGGTGGTGGCGGTGATTTTCATGTTGCACTACCTTATTCAATGCTTGAACCCATTCGAGAGTTACTTGATGCTGGTGTACAAAGTGATAAAGAAGACACTGACATGCGTTGGTCAAAAGCACTTCGTGATGAAATTATGGATGTAGAAGTTAATATTAACACTAAATTTTTAGAGGTGGATTTACCGCTAAGTCAGGTGATGGATCTACAAGCAGGGGATATAATCCCGATAGAGTTACCTGAACATATCACGGTGTTAGTTGAAGACTTGCCTAGCTTTAGGGCGAAATTAGGGCGCAGTCGAGATAATGTAGCACTGAAAATAGAGTCAAGAATAAGTCGTCCAGAATCGGTTAAATCGGAGCTGAATGTCTTTACTAAGGGTGGTAAACGCCTTGACAGTGATGCAGAATTACAACTGTTAGAGGATGACTTATAAATTAGTCAGAATCGGGTTTTATTAAATAAAATTGATTAATAATTAATACATATTAATAGTAAAAATTGAGAATTGAGGCAAATCGGTATGAGTAATGATAATGATGAAGATCTAAGTATGTGGGATGAAGCTTTGGATGAACAAGCTGAAGCCAAAGCGAAAGGATCTGAACAAGCTGAAGCGGTTGAGTTAGAAGAGTTAACCGAAGACGATGTAGCAATCACGGGTGAAGAAAAACGCCGACTTGATACAATTTTAGATATTCCTGTTACCATTTCTATGGAAGTAGGGCGAAGTAATATAAGCATCAGAAACCTATTGCAACTTAATCAGGGATCGGTAGTAGAGCTTGATAGAGTCGCTGGTGAAGCGTTAGATGTACTTGTTAATGGCACTTTAATCGCCCATGGTGAAGTTGTGGTAGTTAATGACAAATTTGGTATCCGTTTAACAGACGTTATTAGCCAAATTGAACGTATTAAAAAATTAAAATAATGTCTAAGTTCTTACGCTCTTTAGTTGTTTTATTGTTAGTTTCTCTAACAAGCACTTCGTACGCCCAACAAGTACATGATAATAATGAAAACACTAAACAGGCAGTGGAAACATCAATAGCTGAAGCGGTAGTCGTTAAGCAAGCCCCTGAAGTGGGTAAGCATGTGATGGCTAATACCGACGCCGGTAGTATGATTTTGTCCTTATTGATGGTGTTAGCATTAATTTTTATCAGTGCTTTGGTGTTAAAGCGATTTAACTTTACTCAGCAAAATAGCGGTCAATTAAAAGTAGTTGCAAGTTTATCATTGGGGGTAAAAGAGCGGCTTGTTGTTGCACAAGTGGGAGAACAACAATTAGTGTTAGGTGTTACCCCACAGCAAATAACCTTAATTAAAAGCCTTGAAGAGCCTATTGTTGCTAGCCAGCCTGAGAAAGCATCAGCGTTAACTGGAAATGTATTAGCTTTTTTACAAAAAAATAATTTTAATACTAAAAATAAACAGTAAATAACTATGAATAAAATAGTTTTATTAGCCCTACTTACATTAATCGCATCTACCACAAGTTTTGGTGTTTTTGCGGCAGAAGAACTGTCGATGACAGCATTAACGTTGAGTACCAACCCCGACGGCTCTCAAGAGTATTCCGTTACCCTGCAAATTTTAATCTTTATGACAGCATTAAGCTTTATACCCGCTGCTGTGATAATGATGACCTCGTTTACCCGTATTGTGGTAGTCATGGCGATATTGCGGCAAGCCTTTGGTTTACAGCAAACGCCGTCGAATCAGGTGATTATAGGCTTAACTCTATTTATGACACTGTTTATAATGACACCAGTCTATAATCAAATAGATGAAAGTGCTATTCAGCCCTATTTAGCGGATCAGTTAACGTCAGTAGAAGCGATAGATAAAGGTAAAGTGCCATTACGCGCTTTTATGTTAGAACAAACTCGCCTAAAAGACCTTGATACATTAGCGTCAATGGCAGGATTGGAAGCTGTTGATAAACCGACTGATTTACCGATGACCGTGATTATTCCTGCTTTTATCATCAGTGAATTAAAAACGGCTTTTCAAATAGGTTTTATATTATTTATTCCCTTTTTGATTATTGATTTGGTGGTAGCAAGTATTTTAATGGCTATGGGTATGATGATGTTATCGCCGATGATTGTTTCCTTGCCGTTTAAGTTAATGTTATTTGTGTTAGTCGATGGCTGGAATTTGGTTATTGGTACTATTGCCACTAGTTATGGCATGGGTGGGTAGAAAAATATTAACCTAAAAATAATAAATGGATAAGAGAAAGTAAGATGGGCCCAGAAGTCTTTGTTGACATATTAAGAGATGCTTTGCTACTAGTAATTATGCTGGTTAGTGCTGTAATCTTACCTAGCTTATTTGTTGGTTTACTTGTTGCTGTTTTCCAAGCGGCAACGTCCATTAATGAACAAACATTAAGTTTTCTGCCTCGACTCATCGTCACTTTATTGTCTCTTATTTATGGTGGTCATTGGGGAATACAAAAACTTATGGATTATACTTTTCGGTTAATTGAAAGTATTCCAAGTGTGGTGAGCTAGTGGAGTTTACTGAGCCGGTTATTAATCAATACCTGGCTGATTTTATGATGCCTTTTATTCGTGTTTCAGCTTTAATTATGAGCATGACAGGTTTTGGTGCTCGCACTATACCGACGCGAATTAAATTATTTTTATGTGTAACCGTTACCATCGCTATTATGCCGGCAATACCGCCGACCAATATTGAAAATTTATTGTCACTTAATACCATGATTTTAATCGCTCAGCAGACGATTATAGGGGTTATGTTAGGATTTATGACCATTATGGTGGTTGATACCTTCACCTTAGCAGGGCAAATTATTGCTATGCAATCAGGGTTAGGGTTTGCTTCATTAGTAGATCCTGCCAGTGGTATGAATGTACCTGCTATCGGTCAGTTCTTTTTAATATTATCCACCTTGCTTTTTTGGGTTATGGATGGACATTTAGCCTATTTACAGTTTATCACCGCAAGCTTTGATACTTTCCCTATTGGTGGTGAGCACTTTGTTAGTCTTAAATATAAAGAAATAGTGCTTTGGGGGGGATGGATGTTTACTACGGCATTATCTTTAGCTTTGGCACCTTTAACTGCAATGTTGTTAATTAACTTTTCTTTTGGTGTTATGACCCGCGCCGCTCCTCAGCTTAATATTTTTGCTATTGGTTTCCCTATAACAATGATGGCAGGCTTACTAATTATGTGGCTAACTTTTGGTAATTTTTTAACCCACTTTGAATTACAGTGGCAGCGCGCGCTTGATTTTAGTTGTTACTTGATTGACTGCAAGGCACCTTGATAATACTCATGATACTTCAAACTGTCTGTTTCAGGGGTATTGAGTAATTCATGATCAAGGCGCATCTTTTTATTAATGGTTGCTCCCTTAAAAATAGATGCAACGACGAGCTTGAATTATTCAGAAGCCCCCGTAGGGCGAGTTTAAAAGGCTTATATGTAGCGTTATTGATTTCGACAAGGGAATAACCATTATCTTCAATCAATGCTTTGCCTCTAAGCCTTTTAATTCTCGCTGAAACGAGCATTTCGAGGTAGCATGAGTATAAAGGTATTCACTAAATAGGATAGTCTATGGCTGAGTCAGATAGCGGTGAAAAAACAGAAGAACCAACAGCAAAAAAACTAACCGATGCCAGAAAAAAAGGTCAGATAGCGCGCTCAAAAGATTTAGGTACTATGTTTGTTTTAGTTGGTAGTGCTTGTGCCATGCTATTGATGGGGAATTCATTGGTGGCAGGCATGTCTCTTATGATGAAACGGTTGTTTAGTTTAAGTCGTCGTGAAGTGATGGATGTTAATGCCCTTTTTAATGTTATTGGCAATAGCGTTAGTTTGGTTATCGCGCCAATGTTATGGATTTTTTTTATTATTGTTATTGCGGCTTTTATTGGTAACACAATGCTTGGAGGGATGAGTTTCTCTTGGGGAGCTATGGCACCTAAAGCAAGCAGGTTATCTCCTGCCGCTGGCTTTAAACGCATGTTTGGCGTGCAAGCTGCGGTTGAACTGATTAAGTCTATTTTAAAGTTTTTTGTGGTTTTTATTGTCGCTTTTTTACTATTAACTGGGTTGTTTGACCAAATATTAGGCTTAAGTTTAGAGTCAGTGCCGACTAATTTTGGCCATGCAGTTAATATGTTGTTATGGATGTTCTTAACCTTGGCCCTATCTATTGGCATTATCGCAATTATTGATGCGCCCTATCAGGTTTGGAATCATACACGCCAACTTAAAATGACCAAGCAAGAAATTAAAGATGAGCATAAAAATACTGAAGGCAACCCTGAGGTGAAAGGTCGTATTAAGCGAACACAGTATGAAATGTCTCAGCGTAGAATGATGGGTGAAGTACCTAATTCGGATGTGGTTATTACCAACCCTACTCATTATAGTATAGCACTTAAATATGACGCTGCTGTTGGTGGCGCGCCAAAATTAGTTGCAAAAGGTATTGATGAAATGGCAATGCATATTCGAACCATTGCCAAAGAAAATGATGTTGAAATTGTTCAATCTGCAGCATTGGCACGTTCACTGTATTATACCTCAGAAATTGATCAAGATATTCCTGAAGAATTATATGCAGCCGTAGCACAAGTACTAGCATTTATTTTTCAATTGAATGAGCATAAAAAAGGTCGTGCTAAAAAGCCCATTCCTATTGCCAAAGAATTACCTATCCCTGATGAATTCAAGTACTAAGAGGCAGTTACGAAGAAGAAAAGTGACGAGTCAGAAAAGTTGTGAGTTATGAAATTCGTCCTTGTGCAAAATTGTGTCTTCGTACTCGCAAAGAAACTCTCGTAACTAATGACTCAAAACTATTTTTTCTGGTACAGCTCTTGCAATTTCAGTTCTAGTGTCAAAAAATTATCATCAAGAGCTAGTAGTAATTAATGCAATTAACCGCCTATTTTAATCAATTCGATAAAAAGAAACTAACTCATTTCTCTGGGTTAGGAACTCCTCTGTTAGTTATGGCTGCTTTGGGGATGGTTATTTTACCCATGCCAGCATGGCTACTTGATTTACTATTTTCATTTAATATAGCCCTATCGTTAGTCGTTCTGCTGATAACCGTATATACCTTAAAGCCGCTTGAGTTTGGCTCATTTCCGTCTGTTATTCTTATTGCTACTATTTTGCGGCTTGCCCTAAACGTTGCTAGTACACGGGTAGTGTTACTGGAAGGCCATGAAGGAACTGATGCCGCAGGCAAGGTGATTGAAGCATTTGGCTCCGTGGTTATTGGCGGAAATTATGCTGTTGGTTTAGTTGTTTTCTTGATCTTAATTATTATCAACTTTGTCGTAGTAACCAAAGGTGCGGGGCGTATAGCGGAAGTAACTGCTCGTTTTACGCTTGATGCAATGCCTGGGAAGCAAATGGCCATTGATGCCGACTTAAATGCCGGCTTTATCAACCAAGAGCAAGCTAAAGAGCGCCGTACTGAAGTAACCAGTGAAGCAGACTTTTATGGCTCGATGGATGGTGCTAGTAAGTTTGTTAAAGGTGATGCCGTAGCGGGAATTTTGATATTATTTATCAATGTAGTGGGCGGCTTAATTATTGGCATGGTGCAGCATGACTTAAGTTTTGATAGCGCGGTTGAAATATATACCTTACTTACTATTGGCGACGGTTTAGTTGCGCAAATCCCTGGCTTATTATTATCTGTTGCCACTGCTATTGTGGTAACGCGTCAAAATACTGCACAAGACATGGGAGAGCAAGTAAGCTCTCAACTTGGTCAAGAAAAATCATTATATATTGCTGCTGGTGTAATGTTTGTTATGGGCGTTATACCTGGCATGCCACATTTTGTTTTCTTGTTATTTTCAGCTATTATTGCTGGCTCAGCGTATTTAGGTAGTCAGCGAAAAGCCAATAAAGTGATAGAGTTGGAAAAAACGGCACAAGAAGAGCAAGTACAAACTCAACAAAAAGAAGAAGAAGTAAAAGAGCTTGATTGGGATGATGTTAACCATGTAGATGTGATTGGCTTAGAAATAGGATATCGGTTAATTCCTTTGGTTGATAAAACACAAGGTGGTGAGTTACTTAGTCGAATTAAAGGTGTACGTAAAAAATTATCACAGGAATTTGGCTTTTTAGTACCCGCGGTACATATACGTGATAATTTAGATTTAGACCCTAATAGTTATCAAATTTCATTGATGGGTGTGACTATTGGTAGTGCCGAAATTCGACATGATCAAGAGTTAGCTATTAATCCAGGGCAAGTTTTTGGTACACTAGACGGCGTAGCGACAAAAGACCCTGCTTTTGGTCTTGATGCGATTTGGATTAATCAAAATCAACGTGAGCAAGCGCAAACGCTTGGTTATACCGTAGTAGATTCAGCAACGGTGTTAGCGACTCATTTAAGTCAAATTCTAACTAATAATGCTGCACAATTGTTAGGGCATGAAGAGGTACAAAATTTACTTGATATGCTTGCTAAAACGTATCCTAAGCTTGTTGAAGGCTTCATTCCTGACACGTTAACTTTAGGCACAGTGGTTAAAGTATTACAAAGCTTGATGAATGAAGGTGTTGCAGTGCGAGACATGCGCTCTATCGTGCAAACGCTAGTTGAGTATGGGCCTAAGAGTCAAGATGCTGAAGTATTAACCGCTGCAGTGCGCATTAGTCTGCGAAAATTTATCATTCAGGATTTAGTTGGTCCGGCGGTTGAAGTACCTGTCATAACCTTGGCGCCTGAGTTGGAACAAATGTTGCACCAGTCAATGCAGATGGCTGGTGATGATGGCGCAGGTATTGAGCCCGGGTTAGCTGAACGATTACAGAAGTCCTTAACGGACGGGGCGCAGCAACAAGAAATGTCGGGCGATACGCCAATATTATTAACGTCAGGAATTTTACGAACTGTATTGGCAAAATTTGTAAAATACACCATACCCAGTTTACGCGTAATTTCTTACCAAGAAATTCCTGATGACAAACAAATTAAAATAGTTAGTGCCATAGGGCAGTAATTGTCAGTAACGAGCAAGATAAAACTCGAGTATCGGAAGGGTTACTTCGAAACTCGAAACTAGTGACTCGCAACTGAAAAAGAGAGGTTAATTGTGAAAATTAGACGTTTTGTTGCCAAAGATATGCGTAGCGCATTAGCACAGATTAAAGACGAATTAGGTGCTGATGCAGTAATTATGTCTAATAAGAAAATTCCTGAAGGTGTTGAGTTAATGGCAGCGATTGATTATAACCAATCATTACCTAAAGCCACACATGATAATGAGAATGACAAAAATGCTAGGCGTGAAATATCAAATGATGTTGTTAATATTGGTGTATCTTCTAAAACGCAATTAACTGAAGAAAGCACAGTTGGGGAAGAAAGTTCTCATACATCTTCCAATGCAAACGATCCAGCGGATAGTTTGTCAGCATTACTTAATCGTCAAGTTCAACAAAGCGCTGTTGTACAAAACCAACAGGAACCAACAGAAATTAATGCGCAACAACCAGTGAAAAATGACGATGATATTGAAGAGCAATTACGCAGTTTTACGCAAAGATTACGCCACTCAAAACCTGACGGCACTATTCCTGCCCCTTACGGTTCAGCAGTAGAAATAGATATAGCAAATGTTGGAACGTCAGAAGAACATACTTCATTAGAAGCTGAACATATGGCAAAAAAATTATTGGCTAGTCAAGTTTCTGAGCCGAAAACTAGTTCAGACGCTAATGTCAGTCAACAAGATTTTGACAAAATACAGCAAGAAATGGCTTCTATTAGACAATTACTTGAACATCAAGTATCAGGTTTAATGTGGCAAGACATGGCACAAAAAGATCCACAACGTGCAGTGTTAGTAACGCGTTTATTAGCATTGGGTTTAAATGAACAAATCGCAGACCAAATTGCTGGCTATGTACCTGCACAAGTTCATGAAGCACAAGCTTGGGAGCATGCCACTAAATTGATTAGTGAACAAATCAATACCACGCAAAATGATATTATTCATCGCGGCGGTGTCGTTGCTTTAGTTGGGCCAACAGGCGTAGGGAAAACAACTACCATCGCCAAACTTGCAGCGCGTTTTGCTCAAATACATGGTCATGAGCAAGTAGCGTTAATTTCTACTGACACTTATCGAATTGCCGGTTTTGAACAGTTGGCTACTTATGGAAAAATAATTGGTTGTCAAGTGAACCTAGCGAAAGATAGCCAAGCATTAGATACACTATTGCAGCAGTACTCTAAAAAGAAATTAATTTTAATTGATACCGCGGGCATGGGGCAGCGAGATATCCGCCTAGCTGAAAATCTTGCTAATTTAGTCTCAAATACACGGTTTAGAATTCGTAATTATTTAGTGCTAGCGGCAAATAGTCAGCAACAAGTGATGCAAGAAAATGTCGACCGCTTTAAAAAAGTACCATTATCGGGTTGTATTTATACTAAACTTGATGAAAGTGTTAGTATTGGCGAAATTATTACAACTTCAATTCAAAATGGCTTGCCAATAGGTTATCTTACTGACGGACAAAGAGTTCCAGAAGATATTAAGGTTGCAAATGCTGAAAAATTGGTTACCCTTGCAGATAAAATGGCAACGAAGTTAGCAAAAAACGATATTAGTTTTGTTCAGCCAACAGTGCGGTCAATGCCAATAGCGCCAGCTGCAGTTATATCCTAGTTTTCTTAATTGAAGTAAAGAAGTAATATAAGAAGTAATAAATGGTAGATCAAGCGAGCGGCTTAAGAAAAATGCAGGACTTAAATAAAGTTAAAGTAATAGCAGTTTCAGGTGGGAAAGGCGGCGTTGGTAAAACCAATGTATCGCTAAATACCGCTATTGCGTTGGGGCAACAAGGCAAACGCGTATTAGTATTAGATGCCGATTTAGGCTTGGCCAATGTCGATGTTATGCTAGGACTTAGGGTTAAACGCAACCTTTCTCATGTATTGTCAGGTGAATGTGAGCTTGATGATATAATTATCACTGGCCCTAGTAATATAAAAATAATTCCTGCCACGTCAGGCTCTCAATCCATGGTTGATTTAACGCCATCGGAACATGCCGGTTTAATTCGTGCATTTAGTGAAATGCAAACACAATTTGATGTACTCATAGTTGATACTGCTGCAGGTATTTCAGATATGGTGCTTAGTTTCACTAGAGCAGCACAAGATGTAATGCTTGTTGTTTGTGATGAGCCTACTTCTATTACCGATTGTTATGCCTTAATGAAGTTATTGAATCGTGATCATGGTGTTTTTAAATTTAAAGTTGTAGCAAATATGGTTCGAAGCCCTAAAGAAGGGCAGCAATTGTTTGCTAAGCTTACCAAGGTTACCGATAGATTTTTGGATGTAGCGCTTGAATTAGTGGCGGTAGTGCCTTTTGATGAGAACATTCGAAAATCGGTACGTAAGCAGCAAGCTATTGTAGAAGCTTTTCCTGAATCGCCCGCGGCTAAAGCATTTAAGAGCTTAGCGAGTAAAATTGTAAACTGGCCAATACCGCAGCAAGCTTCTGGACATTTAGAGTTTTTTATTGAACAGTTATTAGATTATTAACGTTAATTGTTTACTAAAAAAGAGTGGCAAAAATTTAGTAAATTTACCTCGTCTGAGTAAGAATGGTAGAAAGTGGTAAAAGTTAGTACCTATAATAATCAAATTGATAAATCGGCATTGCTAGAAAAGCATACCGTTTTAGTCAAAAAAATCGCATACCATTTGTTGGCACGTTTACCTGCAAGTGTTCTTGTTGATGATTTAATCCAATCAGGCATGATTGGTTTATTTGAAGCCGCGAATAATTTTGATAACACTAAAGGTGCGAGCTTTGAAACCTTTGCTGGTATTCGTATTCGTGGCGCTATGTTAGATGAAATGCGCCGTGGAGATTGGACTCCTCGCTCTGTGCATAAAAATAGTCGTATGGTCAGTGAGGCAATTAAGCAATTAGAAGCTGAGTTAGGTCGTGATGTTACCGATATAGAAGTTGCTGAAAAACTTGATATTTCATTAAATCAGTACCATCATATATTAAGTGAGGTTAGCACAGGTAAAATACTTGGTATTAATGACCTTGGCGTTAGTGAAGATTCGCTTAAATTTGATGATACTTGTCATGGGGATGATCCATATCAAAGTATTGAACATAGCGCTTTTAAAAAAGGGCTTGTTGAGTGCATTAGTACTTTACCCGAGCGAGAAGCTTTAGTACTGTCTCTCTATTACGATGAAGAATTAAATTTACGTGAAATAGGTCAAGTACTTGATGTTAGCGAATCGCGTGTTAGCCAAATTCATAGTCAAGCAATGCATCGATTAAAATCTCGTATGCAGTCTTGGCAAAATTGAGTAATATAACAATTAACTTAAAAAGTTATATAAATTAAGTTGATATGAATAAAAAATTTGAATGTTTCGCCGGAGGGTGCCTTGGATAAAAATATGAAAGTGCTTGTAGTTGATGATTTTTCAACCATGAGACGTATAGTGAAAAATTTGTTACGTGATTTAGGCTTTACAAATATTCAAGAAGCAGATGATGGTAGTACCGCTTTACCAATGCTTCAAGGTGGTGATTTTGATTTTGTGGTAACTGATTGGAATATGCCTGGAATGCAAGGTATAGACTTGTTAAAAGCTATACGTGCGGATGCAAGTTTAGCCCATATCCCTGTGTTATTGATTACAGCAGAGGCGAAAAAAGAACAAATTATAATGGCTGCTCAAGCAGGTGTTAATGGCTATATTGTTAAACCATTCACAGCAGGAACGCTTAAAACTAAACTAGATAAAATTTTTGAACGTCTAGGTTAACTTTTAATTTTTTTAAGTAATTAAATAAAGACTTAATAAAATTGTATGCTTTACGTTTTAAGGACTTTGCATGAATATAGCAA
>Ga0209292_1002768_pt1 | contig 19826 bp, 4 predicted proteins | sample GOMGulsemesocosm_2_FD_184634 | JGI IMG/M metagenome (GOLD analysis project Ga0209292, IMG submission 184634) | Methane-oxidizing microbial communities from mesocosms in the Gulf of Mexico - GOM9C Gulf of Mexico (SPAdes) (version 2) | ecosystem: Environmental > Aquatic > Marine > Cold seeps... | reverse complement strand
GTGAACAGGGCATTCAAAAGCGCTTGAATAAGACCCTTGGCGGTGGAAATGCGATTGATGAAGCGGAAGAATTGATCGCCAATGTGATCAATAGGGATGACCCGTTTGAGCAAAGTAAGATTTTGCGTGAAATCGACACGGGGCTAGGCCATTTCGATGTTGCCGATCGATTGGGAGACGCGGGTTTTGGCCACAAGACACGTGCAACAGCAGATGATATTCTGAGACGTCTGCAAGCCAAATAACCACCTGAAATAATTAAAGATACTTATTAACCAGCCTGCGGGCTGAACCAATAAACATGGAGAAATACAATGAACAACGAACGTAACGATACGCATTTGATCATGATGCTTAATATTGCTGGTGTGGTTGCAGCCTATGCGTTGCTGGCCCTGTCCCTGTATAAATCTGTTGACGTGCCGCTGGCCACGAAAGGCTATTGGGGCATGGGAATTGTCCTTCTGACACTGAGCCTTGTGAATGTTGTGAAGTATCGTTTTGATACCCGTTCCAGCGAAGATCGTATCCGTCGCATTGAAGACGCCCGCAACGAAAAACTGCTTGAAGAAGCGTTGTTGGATCCAACCAAGGACATCTGATCTCTATTGGATGGCCATCTGTCGATTGGGTTGGGCCGGTGGATGAGAAGACACCAAAAAAAAATGCGCGGCAAACCTTCGCCCCAAAAAAGAAACGCTCGGGACAAGTATCCCGAGCGTTTCCATGATGTGACCTGGAATTTTGGACAATTCCGGGTCGTTTTCTTTCAAAGACCCTCTGATCAGAGATTTGGGTACATTGGGAAGCGGGCGCAGAGTGCTGCGACTTTGCCACGCACGGATGCTTCCACGTCTGCATTACCTTCTTCGCCATTGGCAGCCAAGCCATCCACAACTTCGATGATCAGATCAGCGATTTCGCGGAATTCAGCTTCACCAAAACCACGGGTGGTGCCCGCAGGGGTGCCGAGGCGAATACCAGAAGTCACGGTTGGCTTCTCTGGGTCAAACGGGATGCCGTTTTTATTGGTGGTGATGTGGGCGCGACCAAGGGCTTTGTCGGTGATGTTACCTGTTACGCCTTTGGGTCGCAGGTCAACAAGCATGACGTGGGTGTCTGTGCCGCCGGTGACGATATCAAGGCCACCTTTGATCAGTTGATCAGCCAATGCAACAGCATTAGCACGTACCTGCTTTTGGTAGACTTTGAACTCTGGACGCAGTGCTTCGCCAAAGGCTGCCGCTTTACCCGCAATCACGTGCATCAGAGGGCCGCCCTGGATGCCTGGGAAGATTGCAGAGTTCACTTTCTTGGCAATCGCCTCGTCATTGGTGACGATCATGCCGCCGCGTGGGCCGCGCAAAGTTTTATGCGTGGTGGTGGTTGCAACATGGGCGTGCGGGAAGGGGGAGGGGTGTTCACCTGCCGCAACCAGACCTGCGATATGGGCCATATCGACCATCAAATATGCGCCAACAGAGTCGGCAATTTCGCGGAACTTTGCGAAGTTTATGATGCGTGGAATAGCAGAGCCACCAGCAATGATCAGCTTTGGCTGGTGTTCGGTCGCCAGTGCTTGGATTTGATCGTAATCAATCAGGTTGTCGCTTTCACGCACACCGTAATGCACCGCGTTGAACCATTTGCCAGACTGGTTTGGACGCGCGCCGTGGGTCAGGTGACCACCGGAAGACAGGTCCATGCCAAGGATGGTATCGCCGGGCTGGATCAGCGCTTGGAACACACCTTGGTTCGCTTGTGACCCAGAGTTTGGCTGTACGTTGACGAAATCACAACCGAACAGCTGTTTTGCGCGATCAATTGCGAGGTTCTCGGCAACGTCAACATATTGGCAACCGCCATAGTAACGACGTCCTGGGTAGCCTTCGGCGTATTTATTCGTAAGAACGGAACCCTGAGCTTCCATTACAGCAGCGGAGACAATGTTCTCGGAAGCGATCAGTTCGATCTCATCGCGCTGACGGCCCAGCTCATCTGTGATGGAGGCGTAGAGCTCAGGATCACGGGAAGAAAGGGTTTCTGTGAAGAAGGCGTTTGTGGTGCTGTCACTGGTCATGGCGCATTTTCCTGTCTGAACGCGGGAGTATTTTGAAAGTTTCTAGCAACAATCCCTACGGATCAGAAGCGGATAATGCGACGCCGCACCACAGTTCTGCGGCACAGCGGAGAAAATCCACCTGGTTTTTGTGGAAAAATATCTCATTTTTCGGTACACAATTGCACACAAAGCGAACGCCCTTGCCGGAGGGCGACGCGATAGAAAAGATTGACGATGGTTTGGGGTGCGGAACAAATCTGACTTGAGGGTTTTACCGCAAAAGGCGAAAATTGACGCGCAGTTTTGACAGCAATTTCAGAGAATGCATTGTCTGGTCTTGCCATTACGCACGTTGCGGGCAACTGTATAGTATGATGCCCTGATGTGGGGTGAAACAGGGCCGGATCATGAAAAAAGTGATGAAAATTGCCTTCGCTTCCAATGACAGTGAACAGGCTCGTGCCGGGCGCGCGCGATTGGTGGCGCGTTATAGCGACTGCGACCCAGAGGATGCCGATGTGATTGTGGCGCTGGGCGGCGATGGCTTTATGCTGCAGACCCTGCATCAAACCCGAGATCTAGCGGTGCCGGTCTATGGTATGAACCGGGGCACCGTTGGCTTTTTGATGAATGAATATAGTGAAAGTGGCCTTGTTGGGCGGTTGATGGCGGCGGAAGAGGCCGTGATAAATCCACTTGAGATGCACGCGGAATGTGTGAATGGCACCGTGCATAAGGCTTTGGCTATTAATGAAGTTTCTCTGCTGCGCGCAGGGCCACAGGCAGCGAAATTGCGGATCTCAGTTGATGGGCGTGTGCGGATGGAGGAACTGGTTTGTGATGGGGCGTTGCTGTCAACGCCCGCAGGATCAACGGCGTATAACAACTCGGCTCACGGGCCTATTCTTCCGATCGGGGCAGGAGTTCTTGCGCTGACAGCCGTGGCTGCTTTTCGACCCCGGCGTTGGCGCGGCGCACTTCTGCCTCAAACCGCAAAAGTACGCTTTGACGTGCTGGAGGCAGCAAAACGCCCGGTGATGGTTGATGCCGACAGCCGATCGGTCTCGGATGTGGCTTTTGTGGAAATTGAAAGCCAACCCGCGGTCAGCCACAGATTGCTGTTTGATCCAGGCCATGGCTTAGAGGAACGGTTACTGAGAGAACAATTTATCTGAGCTTAAAAGCGGATCAGCCGTAGAACTAACACCTCAGCACATCTGACGGTTATTCATGCAGTTGCGTTTGTCCAAATATACCCACCTAGCGGTCTTTATGATACGAGGCTAAGTACGGCACATGGGGCGGGCATCAGTTCTGATTTTTTAAGAAAATCAATCAATACCTGCATTGTATACTTGAACCTGAACGAAAGCTGCGCGAATTACCCGCTTGCTCTAGTTTATTTGGGGTAAACTTTAATCGCCTTTATCGGACGGTTGTGTTCTTGCCTTGTTTCGCTTGGTTTCTGTCTGCTTAATGTATTGGTATTGCCGTACTCGGCTAGGAAAGCCAAAAACCTCCTCGGCATGCTGGACGTGGCGCTGCTTGTCTCATCTCTCACACTTTTGTGGTTACACTTAGCTAGAAGCTTTCTCTTATCAAATTGTCCTATTTGGACCCATGGGCGCTGACGTCAAACAAGTTGATGCCACCGCGATCTGGGCAGAAACAAAATCAGTTTTGGGGCTGTGGTACACTTTGCGTCCACACAAGAAGTGTCGGGCGCGATACTTTGTGATCCTAGAGCTCTGCACTGGACAGGCACTCTTTCTGATCTGCCTAGCGTCCAGTAACCTTGTTCCTTGCGACAGGGTGATCATTTGGCAATTGAGAATTTATGGGCCGCAGGGTGTTGGCCAGATGGTGTCCCTGATGATGGTTATCTCTGAGGGTTGGCGGGCTCCTTACAGTAATGTCATGCAAGGGTTGCGGCACAATAGTGCGAAATCATTAATATTGGGCAGTGCAAAATGGGATTGCCGCAGGTTACGGGAGCACTCTGTGTACTATCGAGGTCGGCAAGGGAAACGTAATGTAAACCCGCAACTTACCCCGCATTCAATCGAATTATAGCGACGTTATGCGATATTGCCACGATTCGAAAATAACGGAATTCTGCAGTTGACAAGGTTTAAAAAATCAAAAACTGCAAAATATATTCCTTGATCGACTCAAACGTATAATTTATAAATGAATGCTTAAGTAAATTGATTTCAATGGCTGCCGCATAAAATTACGGCCGATATTAGCCGTACTAAATAGTCTGAATTTTAAGATGTGCGCGCCCGTAGAGCGCGCCACCAAGCCAACAGCCATTGTCGTCGACGTTTTAGGGAGAAACTCGATGGCCTTTCCTTTTTCCCCGACGGATCGTCGGGAGAAGCACTCCGATTCACCTTGGCGCCGCGCCTTCTCGTGGTTTGGTGCGGAGGATCATACAGATTTCCGAAAACCCATGAGAAAATCTGGTTCCAGCACGTTGTCGGGGCTGAAGATGGAAGCGCTGGAGCCACGTTTCCTGCTGTCGGCAGATGTCGCTCCGTTCCTCGTGGATATGGATGCACCAGACGGCAACGATTACTCCCTGCGATATGACGCTTTGACCCAATCCCTTTCACTCTATGACGAAGAAGCAAACTCCCTGATTGTTCAGCGTCTGGTGCAAGAAATTTCCTACGTGCGCGTTACAGGTACCGAGTTTGACGATAATCTGACGCTCGATTTCTCTGAAGGGTTCGTCTCTCCCGTTGATATTGAATTTGTGGGTGGTGATGGCCATGATACGCTGACGCTGAAAGGGGCATCATTTGCGAATGTCTCTGTGATCGCAACCGGTGCGGATGAAGGTACAGTCGTATTGGAAGACTCTGCGCAAACCGTAACCATTGATTTGTCCGGAACCGAAGGTGTCATTGACCAAAGTGCGGCAACAAGCCGACTGTATTCCGACGCGACGGCTTTGGGGCAACATTTGCGCATTTCTGACAGCGGTGCGGCGGGCGATGGAATTGGTGCCATCACTTCGGATACGATGATCGATTATACCTATACTGCTCTTGCTGGCACGGTAACCGTAGATGCCGGAGCAGGGGATGACACGATAAGTCACGATGGGCTCGATAGCCTTCTTGACGGTAAAGTCGTGGTAAATGGCGGCGCCGGTTCGGATGCCGTCACCGGACCACCGGATGATACAACCTGGAACATAACCGGAGTAAATTCCGGTGACGTTGCGGGAGTGTCCTTCGTTTCGGTCGAAAGCCTAGTGGGCACGTCCGACAACGAGGACACTTTTGTTGTGTCTGAAGGGGGGAGTCTGTCTGGCCTTTTGGATGGCGGGGCAGGTGGCTTCGACAGTCTTGTGCTGGATGGCGGCACGTTCACCAAAGTCGAATACGTAGCGTTTGACGCACATTCCGGGATTATCGACCGGGATGGTGAAGTTTTGGAATATGCCGGACTTGAACCGATTACTGACCTTAGTATTGTAGCGGACCGCGTTATCTCGACTGCAAGTGATGGGAATCCGCTGACCCTACCCAACACCGGGTATGTCGCTTCTGTCGATGATGATCGCGCGCGGCTTTTCACTACCGGTGGAGGCAATCTGAAACTCGAACCTGTTTCGCCCTTCTTTACGTTCGAATCTGTTGAATTCGTAGCGCCGACGAACAGTCTGACAATCAAACTCGGAGGCGATATCGAAATTCCGTTCCTTTCGAAGGATGTGTTGACGATTGAAACCATCAATATTGGGACAGCTAACCTGATTGTTGAGGGGGAAGATGGTAAAGACGAAGTAGAGATCACGGGTACTGTGACTGCCGGTGATGTTACGGTGAATGCTGAAATTATCGATGTTTCTGGCGCAATCACTTCGTCCGGCAATGTGATTTTAAATGCCGATGACGAAGATGACGGCGTGATTATTGACGGCGGCTCCCCGCAATTTTTGCAGGATCTTGGTCTGGCCGGTTTCCTTGTTGCTGTTCCAGAGGCCAAGGTCGGTGTGTCCGGCACGATTATTGCAACAGGCGATCTGACCATGACCGCCGATGCAGTCGCGAATGTATCTGCGACACCGGCGGATTTGCTGGGACTTGGCGCGGTGGAAACATCGTCCATTACGGTGCTGCCTGATGCAGGCATTACGCTGACCGGGGCAACTCTGACTGCTTCAAACATTACCGCTACTGCTACTGCCAATGTGACGGCGGGCTTTGCTGATGATGCCGATACGGCAGACAGTGATGTGTCCAGTACCACTTCTACCGATGCGGCTGTGACGGTTGTGGTCGTGTTGGGTGACAGTGCCGTAACCGTTGATGGCAGCACCGCTATTACTGCAGCTGGCGACGTGGTGCTTGGCGCCGTGGCCATGCTCGACATTGACAGCAAGGCAGACGGTTCAACCGAAGCGGGGGCTAAGGGGGCCACGCTGGCTGTGACCGAGGTTAGTATCACAACTGCAACGAGTATCAGCGGCAGCGCCTCAATCGGGGCCACGGGTGGCGATATTACGCTGAGCGCTGCAACCACAGCGGATGTGAAAACGGATGCGATTTCAACTTCTGAAGGGGCTGATCAATCTGGTGGTGGGACCGGCAGCAGCAATGAATCTGAACAGCGCTTGGCGGACCCGAACCAGGATACAAGTACCGATGATCAGGCCGCGTCCAGCGGCGGTTCGATTGATTTTGCCGGGGCTGTTGTGGTTTCTGATTACCGGCCTGTTACCTCGGTCAGCGTCAGTTCGACCGGCAGTATCACTACGGACCAAGCTTTGACCATTAGTGCTATGAGTACTGACAGCGTCAGTGCCACGGCTGATGGCTCGACCACGGGCAGCGGCGGTACCGGTGTTGGTGTTGCAGTGGCAATAGGCGTTATTGATCCGACCGTCAGTGTATTGATAGATGGTGGTGATCTGACTGCCACAAACGGTATTGTGCTGAGCGCGGTAATGGACGCCGACAACACCTTTACGGTCGCGGCTGTATCGGGTGTAGGTGACGGCGCGAAGACCGGCTTGGCCGGATCGCTTGCCATTCATGTCGCCACCGCAACTGTTTCGGCCAATATCGGTGGGACAGTGAAACTGAACGGCTCTGACCTGACCATCACCGCCACATCCGAGACCAGCACTGAGACCAGTGCGACACCGGATGAAGACGGCGTAACCGGATCCAGCCTTGGGATAGGTGCGTCCGTTGCTCTGGCAATTGTGGACCACCAAACCGCTGCTGGAATCGCGGCAGATGCGGATATTACCGGTGGTGATGCACTGACGGTTACGGCAACTGGCGCACACCAAGTCAATACGTTAGCCAAAGGTGGCGCATCAGGCGCCACGGCGGCGGTGCCGGTAGCGGCTATTTCATTGCTGTTCAGTGATACGCTGACCGAAGTTGGTACCGGGGCAGGGGCGTTGAGCTTTGCCGGAGATATCGGCTTGAATGCCAGCCATGACAGTGGTGTCAACACCAAAGGCGAAGGCGACGCAGAAGGCAGCAGCACGGCCATTGGCATTTCCTTTGGTCTAACGATAGATGAACAGACCTCGATGGTGCGCCTGCTGCGCGATTTAACTTCTGTAGGCGGTGCCGTTGCGCTGGCCTCAACCGGGGTGATGCGGTCGCGCACTGATGCTAGGGCTTCTGCAGCTGGGGCCGCCGAGGAAGATACCGGCGATGCCTCCGATGACAACGGTGTTAACGATCAAAGCCAAGAACAAGCGAATTTCGCCGACCAGCAGGCTCAGAACCGTACAGGTCAGGGCGCTGCGAATAGCCAGACACCTGATGCTTCCTCTGGTGACGGGTCCATGTCGGTGGCAGCCGCCATTGCGCTAAACATTCAGGACAGCGATATTGGTACTGAATTGGGTAGTGGCATTTCGGTCTCTGCTGACGGGGCGGTTTCCCTTGCGGCATTGTCCAATGTCGACAGTTGGGCCGATGCTGACGGTAGTGCTTCCAATGGAAGCAGCGGTACCGTCGGCGCTGCAGTTGCGCTGAGCGTATCAAATGTAGCGACCACCTCGACCACCGGTACGGCAACGATCACCGGTGACGGCATATCCGTAATGGCGGGTAAGGCTGACCGTGAGGTCGACCTCAGCGTACAAACCGGGCCAACGGTCGATAGCACCGAAGATTCAATTTTTGTTGGTGATGCTGATCTGTTGACCGCAGAAGCGGTGCTCTACAAAAAAGGAACTGGTGGCACCGTATTAGGTGGTCTGACTGATAACACCACCTATTATGTAATCAAAGGGGCCAGCGGTCGTATCAAGCTGGCGGCCAATGCAACCGATGCCAATAACGGAACCCAGATTGATATCACTTCGCAGGGGGCGGGTGACGAACATGTTTTGGAACGTACTGGCGAAGATGATGTTACCTTTGACCCGGATAAAGATGTATTTGCGCTTGAGTCTGATGATGTGGACAGCCTGCGTACTGGTGACAAAGTTGTTTATGGCAACGGAGGCGGCACAGATTTCGGCGGACTGACCGATGGCACCACCTATTTCGCGATCATCTCAGATGACGGTGATCTAAAGCTGGCCGATAGCCGCAGCAATGCCGTTAAGGGCGATGCGGTTGAGATTACCAGCGCCGGGGTGGGAACGTCCCATACGCTGACTGAATCCACCAGCCGCGCTGCGGCAGACGCGACCTCTGGCGCCTCAAACGGTAATCTTGGTGTTGCCGGATCGCTGGCAATCAACGTCGCCGAAGTGAACACAACTGCGGCCCACAGCGCTGGGGCCACTGCGAATTTACGCGATGGTAGCGACGGTGACAGCGACACTGGGGCGCTGACCATTAGCGCAACAGCGGAAACATTCGCTGGTGCTGATGCTGACGCCCAGCAAAGCGAAGCTGGTAATATCGGTGTAGGCGCGTCCTTTGGTCTGAATATCGCCGATCACAATACCAACGCGACCTTTGAAACCGGAGCACTGCTCGACACGGCAACCGGGACGCCGCAGGATATAACTCTGCAGGCAGATGGCATCTATGGGATGGGCACCCATGTCGAAGGCGGATCCGAGGGCGGTACGGCCGTGACGCCAGTACTAGGCATTTCCGTTGCCCTGAACGACACGGCCGCAACTTATCAGGCCGGTGATGCGCTGACGATTGGTGGTAACCTGTCGGCGACAGCCACTCATGTTGCGGAGACAGTCACAACCGTCAAGGGTGATGCCAAAGGCACAAGTGCTGCAATTGGTGTATCCTTTGGCCTGACGGTGGCCGAAGACAGTGTGACAGCGGAACTGCTGCGCGACATGACTTCGACCGGTGGGGGGGTGACGCTTGTGGCACAGGGCGCAGCCGCCAGTCGGACCGAAACCGAAGCCTCTGCCGAAGGTGCTTCTGAAGACAATGGCGGCAGTGACGTCAATGATCAAACTGGTCAGCAAACTGACGCCGCAAATACCCAAACATCAGCGCGGACTTCAAACAGTTCAAATCCGGATTCTAGCACCAATGGCCAAGGCCAGGCGGATGCAACAACTTCCGACGGGGCGCTGGCTGTCGGTGCGGCGATCAGCTTGAATATCGCCAATCTGGAGGCCATTGCCGTCATTGATAATGGCGCGACAGTTGACACATCCGGGGTGGTTGAAGTGACCGCACGCGGCAATATGGATGCGGAGGCCAGTGCTGATGGCTCTGCCACCAAAGGCACAAGTGGCACTGTCGGCGTTGCGGTGGCGTTGAATGTGGCCAATGCGACAATTTTCGGCAGTATTGCTGATGCGGATATTACCGCCAGCGGACTGACTGTGCAGGCGTTGATGTTTGAACGCGACGGCGACAGCACCCATGAATTCAGTGCCAGTTCCACTTCTGGCGCAAGCGGTGCTGGTAGTTCCTTTGGCGTAGCGGGATCGTTTGCTCTAAACTTACCCAGTGTAGAAACCACAGCCAGTCTGAGCGGCCTAGCCAATGTGACGATGACCGGCAGCGGAGATGTGGTTTTGAAGGCGGTGTCCACCACCAGCAGCAGCACCAAAGCAGACGCATTGCAGGAAAAAGGCGATGCCGACAACGATGGTAATTCCAGTGAAAGTATTGGGGCCGGGGCCTCAGTTGCGATCAACGTTACCGATATGACAACCCATGCATCCCTAGCCGGTGACAGTACGCTGTCTGGTGCGGGCGACTTGACGGTCGAAGCAATCGGTACCCATGCAATGTCCACCGACGTGACCGGCGGTGCCGCAGGCGGAACCGCGATCACACCGGTCGTGGCTATTACCGTGGCACAGAACGATGTTGCGGCGACATTGCCCGTAGGCGGTGCACTGACCATCGCAGGAGATCTGACCCTTAAGGCGACGCTGGATGCTGATACGGCCTCGACCGCTAAAGGTGGGGCAGAAGCGACCAGCACCGCAGTTGGTGCTTCGCTGGCGCTGACCCTGACCTTCGACAGTGTTGCCGCCACGCTGGCGCGCAGCGTAACCGCAGGTGGTGCGATCCTTGTTTCGGCTAAAGCGCTGGTAACCAGCCGCAGTGATGCGCGTGCATCTGCAGCAGGTGCTGCCAGCGAAACTGGTTCGGAAAATACTGGCGACGGCACGAATGTACAGGGACAGACAGACAGTCAGGTCGGTCAGGCCAACAACCGAAGCTCTGGCGGAAACTCAGCCAGCAGCCCGAACTCTGACACGTCCAGCGGTTCGTTGAGTGTGGCTGCGGCCATTGGCATCAACATCGCCGATACCGACAGCACGGCCAGCATTTCAGGGATTAGCGGCACGCCGATTACAGTGGCCGCAGTTGGGGGCGTGACGGTGAAAAGCGAAGCCAACGCCGACGCCAATGCACGTGCCGATGGCAAGGCGGCCTCAAAGGCCACCGATTCAACAGTGATCGGCGCAGCTGTTGCCGTGAACGTGGCTGATATAGATAACACTGCTCTGGTTGATCACGTCTCGATCACCGGCGATGGCATTTCTGTTCAGGCTGTCATGGTCGCACGTGATCTTGATATTGAGGCCAGCGAGTTGTCAACGGTGAGCACTGATGACGATACGATCTTTGTTGGCGCTCCGGAGGATGCCTTCTCCAATGGCGAAGAGGTTACCTATAAAAACGGCGGTGGCACGGACATCGATGGGCTGACCGACAGCACAATGTATTATGTGATCCTTGGCGATAACGGCAATATCCAGTTAGCCGCCAGCGCATCTGATGCCAGCGATGGTAAAGCGATCGACCTTAAGGACCAAGGGGCGGGTGATGCCCACGTTCTGGAACGTACCGGCAGCGATAATTCCACCTTTGACCCCGATGAAAGCCGCTTTGAAATTGTGTTTGACAATCCCGGTGGTCTGCAAACCGGCGAAGCGGTTGTCTATGACACCGACGGCACCGCAATTGGTGGGCTGACCGATGGAACGACTTATTACGTGATCGCCGAGGCCGATGATCGACTGCGTCTGGCCGAAGACCGTGAAAAGGCACTTGAGGGTGATGCGATTGAGTTGACCGGTGTTGGCTCCGGCGCGCATAAAATTGCCGAGGAAGCACATACCACCGGAGCTACCGCGCTTTCGGGAGCTGCGGGCGGTAAAACCGGGGTTGCCGGATCGGTTGGGCTGAACTTCTCGTTCGGGGATGCCCTTGCCACCTATGGGGATAATGCCGCTCTGACGGTGTCGGGGACCAGCGCCAGCGACGTCACAGCTGCCAGCGCGACCTACAGTCTGGCGCGCGGCCTGCCCAATGGTACTTCGTCGGGCATCAGTACCGGTGTCGGGCTATCCTTTGGCTTTGGGCTGTCTGATCACAACGTGAGGGCGGGTATTGAATCCGGCGCAATGTTAAGCGGATTTGAGGATCTGTCAGTTGCCGCCAGTGGTAACCACGCCGAAGTCACCCGTGCCAAGGCAGGTGTGGCGTCCAATGGCGGCACCGCAGTCGCTGGGTCGCTTGCTCTGACGGTATCGCTAAACAATACCGATGCTGAGGTTCCAGCCAGTGCAAACGTACTGGATGTTGAAGGCGATCTGTCGATTACCGCTACAAGTTCGTTGGAGATGTCAACCGAATCTGACGCGGACACCAAAGGCGGTGAGACTGGCGTTGGTATTGCCCTTGCGATGGGCTGGGCCGAAGATGACACCAGCGCTTTGTTGGCGCGCAGCGTCTCTACCGGCGCGGCGACGGCGAACAACGTGTCGGTCGTGGCCGACAGCGAGATCAGGGCCAAAACTGTGGCCACCGGCAGCAGCGAAGGTTCGCGTACCGAATCCAATGGCGGTAAGAGCGCCAATGGCCAGACGGCTCAGGGTACAAACTATGCTAGTAATCAATCCGGCGCTGGGCTGCAGGATCCGCAGCCGACCAACCAGGTCGCGAGCGGCAACAGCACTGCCACCAACCAGACGTCAAACCCTGGCGGGCAGGGCGGCACCGGGCAGCAATCCAGTACCCAAACCCAGGGCGGGACTGTGCGTGTTGCCGGGGCGCTTGGCGCAACGGTTATCTTACCCAGTGTGACCGCCACGGTTGCGGATGGCGTGACCATTGACGCTTCGGGCGCAATGGAAGTGAAAGCTGAGAGTGAAGCCAATGCCACGACTGAGGCCATCGGCCTTGCTATGGATACTTCAAGCGGCAAGACCGGAGTAGCGGCAGCAGTCAGTGTAAACGTTGTCGATATGCAGACGCAGGCGCTGATTGGGGCTGCGACACTGAATGTCGGGTCGCTGTCGGTCAGAGCCGGCACGCCGGATGGTGAAACAAACGAGATGAAAACGCTGTCGCTGGCAGGTGCTGGCGTCAAGCAGAAGTCAAACAACGGGAATGGCAATTCAAACGGTGGTACGGCGGTTGCCGGATCAGCTGGTGTGAACGTCTACATCACCGATACGGATGCGGCGATTGCTGCTGGTGCAACAGTAAGCACTTCGACTGGTGATGTTGATGTGATTGCCCGGGAAAGTGTGGGCATTCAGAACATCGCAGCCGGCGGGTCTGTCCTGCTGGGCAGTGGCGGTAGCGATGGCGGCACCAGTGTCGGGGCTGCGGTCAGCGTGAACATTGCAAGCACCACGACTGAGGCAACAATTGGTGAGAATGCGACGATCACCTCAGCCGGGTCGGTTAATGTACTGGCCGAAACAGAGATCGTGCCACTGGAAATAATCCTGCCTTATATCGAGGGCACAGGGATTGATGTGACGGCGCTGGCAATTGGTGCGTCAGTTGCGTCGGGCGGTGATGCCGGGGCCGGTTCGGCCGTGGTCAACGTCTTCACACCAACCACCCGCGCCGTCATAGGCGCCGGTTCCACGGTGTCCGCTGCGGATGACGTGTCGGTTCGTGCCCTGTCTGATACCACGATTATCGATTTTGCCGGTACGCTGGCGCTGAGCAAGGATGGTGCAGGTGTGGGCATCGGGCTGGACGTGACGGTACATGTTGCGACAGCCGAAGCACTGATCGAAGGCGGTGATCCACTTGGTACACCTACCACCATTACGGCCGGTGGTAACATTGTCATTGAGGCGGAATCGTCCGATGAATTCTTCCAGCTAACCGCCAATGTTGGCGCGGGCGACAGCACCTCAGGTGCCGGCTCACTGAACGTGCTGGTCAATATCACTGAAACAGAAGCCCGTGTGAATCGCGAGCTTGACGCAACAACCGATGGTGTCGCGATGCTTTCGGCGCAGGGCAGCATCGAGGTTGCGGCAGCGTCGCATACCGAGATCGAAAGCTATTCAGGGTCGCTGGGCGTGTCGCTGAGCGGGTCCGCCGTTGGCATCTCGGTCGGTGTTATTGTTGATCTGGATGATACTACGGCCATTATCGGTAACGGCACCGAAATAACAGCGCTTGGAAATGGCACCGCAATCGACGTGCACGATGGAATTTTCGACGGTGACGGCAACCAAGGCACGGAATCCGTCCGCGGTCTGGCGGTCACGGCAACAAGCTTTGAGGATATCGATATTCTGGCCATTGCTGCTTCGGGGGCGCTGGGGCAGGATAATTCCGGTAACTCGGGGTCCGGTTCCGGTGGTAGCGAAGAAGGTGGCGGTACCCAAGTTGGCATCGCAGCATCGGTTAGTGTCGTTGTCGCTAAAGGCAATACGAAGGCTGTGCTGGGCAATGATGTAGACGTCAACGAAGCAGCCTTGGCGGCCAATGCGGCGCAAGGCATTTTACTGCGCGGAGTCGACGAGACCAATATCGACCATATCACCGGCGGTCTTTCAATTACGATTAACGGCGATGCCGGAATTACCGGGTCGGTCGCCGTGACTGAATCTGACAATTACACTTGGGCGCGCGCGCTTGGGGACAATACGCTGAATACAGACGGTGACATCACGCTGGATGCGCGCGGCAAGACTGATATCAGCGCGATCACCATTGCGGTGGCTGGTACAGTGTCCACCGGCAGTTCTCAGAACAACAACCAGTCCAGCTCAATTAACTTTGCTGGCGCGGGAGCTGTTACAGTTTCGATCATAGAGAACGAAATTCTGGCAACAGTTGGCGCAGACAGCAATATCGATGCCGGTGGGCTACTGAGCGTCAATGCTTCGGACAATTCGGCGATTACCGTCGACTCGGGCGGCGTGGCAATTGCGGTGTCGGCTTCAGATGGTACCAGTTCTGGTACGGTCGGTGCGTCGGTTGCGGTTACAGACCTAACGCAGACAATTAAGGCAATGGTGACAGATGCGCCGATTGTGGCCGGATCCATCGACATGGAAGCCACAAACGACGCTGAAATTGACACGCTAACTATCGCTGGTTCTGCTGCTGTTTCGACCAGCAGCGATGCTTTTGGCGGCGCAGGTTCGGGTTCGGGCAACTTCATTCTATCGGATACTGAGGCCAGCATCACCAACCCCGGCGGAAGCAATACAATAACCGCTGCCGGACCAGTTTCGGTGCGGGCAGAAGACAACAGCCGTGTTAGTGCCGACGCCGGTTCAGGCGCACTTGCGGTTTCAACGGGTGACAGCAGCGATGTCGGTGCAATAGCCGTGGGTGCGGCTGCTGCAGAAAACACGATTACCAAGACCGTGAGCGCCAAAATTGAAGACACGGCTGTATCGGCCGGTTCAGTTGAAATTTCTGCACTCTCAACCTCTGATATTGATGCCTTTACGTTGGGTTTCGCTGGCGCTTTGGCTAACAGTGGAACTCTGGCGCTGGCGGGCGCAGGTTCGGGTTCGGGTAACTACATAACCAGCACCGTTGAGGCGCTTCTTACTGACAGCGATGTGACCTCGTCCGGCAATGTAACACTGGATGCATCCGACCAATCCGACATTACAGCAACGGCGGGCGCTGTTGCTGTATCGGTCAAGATGGGTGGAGACGGAACGGGCGTAGGCGTTGGATTGGGTTTTGCCGTTGCGGTGAACGAGATCGATGCGGCGACTGTTGCGATCATTGATAATTCATCGGTAAATGCCGTGGGCGACGTAACCGTTGACGCTGAGAACGCTCATACGATTGATGCGCTGGCCTTTGGTGTTTCGCTGACGGTGGCAACATCGAATGATGCTGCAGCGGTTGGCCTGAGTGCAAATGTTGCTATCACGCTGAACGAGATTGATGCCACGACGCGGGCAGCCATTGAAGACAGAGAACCGGGATCGGTCAACACCGTGAGCGGAGATTTTATTGCGGTGCGGGCCTTTGATTTAGGCCACATCATGTCAGATGCGTTCTCTGTTTCGGTCAGTGTGGCATCGTCCAGCGGCAACCTGTCGCTGACGGGCAGCGTGGATGTGTCCTTTGCTGAGAATACAATCAACGCTGATACACAGGCTCTGATCGAAGATGTTGACACAACTTCGGGTGGCAACTTCGTGATGACGGCGTCCTCGTCAAAATCGATTGACGCGATTGTTGTGGCTGCTTCCGCGGATGTTTCCGTGGGCACCGGCAGCGGCACATCGGTGACATTGTCGGGAACCGGATCGCACGCGATCAACACGGTTACTACCGATACAGAAGCGGCGATCCGCAATGCGGATGTGGTGACAGGGGTCACCGCGGACATTCTTGCCTCGGATTCGACTGAAATAATGGCCGATGTGGCCTCAGCCACGTTGGGTGTATCAGTGTCCGGTGGCAGCGGCGCATCGGGATCTCTGTCGATTGCAGTCACGCTGGCGGACAATGTGATTACCAACAGCACCCGTGCTGTGGTTGAAAACGGCGCGTCACTAACCGCGACCGCTGGCAATGCGAACCTTACCGCACAGTCAACGGGCAGCATTGAGGCTGTTGGCGTTGCAGCGACAGTCAGTGTTGGTGTGTCGTCCGGCGGCGCGGGGCTGTCAGGAGCAGGTGCGGGGGTTGGTCTAACCAACAATATTGCGAACACAGTAGAAGCCGGGGTTCTGGGCGGCAGCGTCATGGATGCCGGTGTTGATGCAAATATCATCGCCATCGACAGCGCCGAAGTGACGGCCACCGTCGCCACAGTAAGTCTGGGAGTTGCCGCGGGCACTAGCGTGACATTGAACATAAGCGTTGCTGCGGCCACCGGTGACAACGTCGTCAACAACGTCGTTGCTGCGCATGTGACGGACTCTGAACTGAACGCCGGCGCGAACGCCACGATAGATGCAAGCTCCGATAAGCTCATCACTGCGACCCAGGTTGTGGTTTCGGTTTCTGTTGCCATCGGATCGGGTACATTGACACTCAGCGGTGCATTCGGTGTGGCCCAAGTGTCGAATACGATCGGGGGATCAACGACGGCTGGCATCTTTGATGCGGCCGGCAGCCAAGCTGCAGATATCGGAGGGGCGCTGACAATTGGTGCGACCAGCAATAGTGCAATCAGTGCAACGCTGGTTGTTGTGACCGCGTCTGTTTCGGTCGGATCCGGTCCGGTATCGCTGGCCCTGTCAGGTGCGGCGTCACTGGCGACCAACAGCATTTCCAGTGCGGTCCTAGCTGGCATCGTCAATTCTGACGTAAATGCTGGTGGCGCGGTCAGTGTGAACGCGATCAACACCAATGACATCGATGCAATTGGCGTCGGTATCGCGATTTCCGTGAGCGTCGGAACCGGCGCGGTCTCGTTCGGGGCATCCGGCGCAGCCGTTACGGCCACGAATACAATCACGGGTACGACTGATGCGCTGATCCAAGGCAGCAATGTGACTGCCGGCGGTTCGGTGGATGCGATTCTGTCCGATTCCGCCACAATTACCGCAGACCTTGTTGCGGCTGCCGTTGCCGTATCAGTATCCAGCGGAGCGGTGTCGGGTGCTTTGGCCATCGCAGTTACGCTGGCCGAGAACACTATCGCGGGCGCCAGTCGTGCGATCATTGAAAATTCAACAGTGGTGGCCGCGGGCGGCCTGAGTGACGTGAATGTCGAGGCGACAGCACTGAACCTCATTGACGCGCTTGCAATTTCCGCGGCTATATCAGTTTCCGCGTCGAGCGGAGCTCTGTCGTTGGCGGGTGCGGGCGCTGGCGTTAAGTCACGTAACGTGACGACCAATGCAATTCAAGCCCGGATCACGGGCTCGACCGTGACTGCGGGCCGGGACGTGTCTGTCTCGCTGGATGATCAAAGCTCAATTATTGCTGATACCGCGGCTGTTGCTGTCGCTGTATCGGTTTCAAGTGGCGTTGCTGTTTCGCTTGCGGCGGCGGTTGTCATTGCCGAGAATGAAGTCGGTGGCGCCTATGTGGCTGACATTGCAGCTTCGAATGTTACTGCAACACTGGGTGATGTGACGGTGTCGGCGGATGCGGCGAATACCATTAATGCGCTAGCCATAGCGGGCGCAGTGTCTGTTTCAGCGAGTTCGAGCGTCGCAGTTGGCCTAGCCGGAGCCGGGACTGAAACCAGCAATACAACCACGAATTCCCTAGCAGCTCAGATCACTGACTCGACCGTGACGGCAGCTGGGAATATTAGTGTAACGCTAACAGATACCTCCTCCATTGTGTCGGATACGGCGGCAGTCGCCGCATCAGTTTCAGTGTCCAGCGGCGGGGCGATAAGCGGTGTTGTGGCCGTGAACCTTGCCACAAACACAATTGGCGGTACCTACACAGCGGATATCGTTAACTCGACAGTGGAGGCAACGACCGGCGATGTTATAGTTTCGGCGCTGGCCAACAATGACATTGACGCACTGGCCATTGCTGTGGGCATCAGCGTTTCGGGCGCATCCGGCTTTGCCGTTGGGCTTGCGGGCACCGGTGTAAACGCATCCAACATTATGCAAAATACATTACAGGCCACAATTGTTGACAGCACAGTTACAGCAGGCGGACGGGTTGATGTGACGTCCACTGATACGTCGTCGATCCTTGCTGATCTGGCTGCGGCCTCAGTCTCTATTGCTGTTTCCTCCGGCGCATCAGTGGCACTGAGTGTTTCAGTTATGCTGGCTGAGAACACGATTGAAACACAAAACCGCGCGCTGGTGTCGGGTTCGACCGTAATGGCGCCCACGGGCATGGATGTGTTGGCGACGACGGATAGCGATATTGATGCGCTGGCAGTGACCATCGGTCTGTCCATCGGTGGCTCGGGTGGGGTGGCAATTTCCGCTTCGATATCGGCGCTTCTGGCTACAAACATTATGACCAACCAAACCGAAGCATTGATCCTTGGCGGCAGCACGAACAGTTTGGGTCTGACGCAGGTTATTGCAACTGATCAATCGAAAATAGTAGCGGATACAGCCAACATCACAGCTGGGGTATCCATTTCAGGTGGCGTGTCAGTAACGTTGACAGTGTCGGCCACCGAGACTTTGAACCAAATTGACAGTATTACCCGCGCCCGTGTCGATGGTGTAGATCTAGATACCGATACATTGACGGTATCCGCGCTTAACAGCATGGAAATTGATGCGCTGGGTGCCACTGTTTCCATTGGGGTTTCGGGGTCAGCGGGTGTTTCTATCGGGGGTACTGGCACAGGTATTTCGTCGCGCAATGTGATCGGTTCCATCACTGAGGCCGCAATCATGTCTAGCGACGTTGATGCAACCGGCGCGGTGTCTGTCCTTGCTACGGACGAGTCGATTATCACTTCGGATATTGCGACGGTATCGGCTTCGGTTGGTGCGTCGGGCGGTGCGTCTGTCACCCTGACCGTTGCGGTTACCCTTGCGCAAAATGAAATTGGTGGTTCGACCACTGCGACTGTTAATGGTGGTTCGGTCGATTCAACCGGGTTGTCTGTCGAGGCGCTGAACGAAGCGACGATCAATGCGTTAGCGGCCACAGTTGCGTTCTCACTCAGTGGCAGTGGTGGTTTGGCTGTATCTGGCGCTGGTGCCGGGGTGGAATCCAAAAATATCATGACCAATGCGACTGAGGCGTCCATACGAAATGGCGTAGTCGTGACAACAGGTGCCCTGTCGGTGATCGCCACAGATGATGCGACGATCTTGTCTGATATCGCAACTGTGGCTGCTTCGCTGAGCTTTTCGGGTGGCGGTTCCGTATCGCTGTCAATCGCAGCGAACCGGGCCGAAAACGTTATTGGCGGCACCACCACAGCAACCATAGACAGTTCCACGATCACTGCGTCGACCATGAATGTCGAAGCCTATGCACAAACCGATATTGATGCTCTGGCGGTAACAATATCGGTCTCTGCCTCTGCGAGCACCGGTTTGACCATCGGTGGCACCGGGGCGGGCGTGGAGGCGCGCAATACGTTGACGCGCGCGACCGAATCATCGGTCGTGGATTCCGGTGTTACTTTGACTGGAGCAGGTGTT
>Ga0209292_1002767_pt1 | contig 19828 bp, 17 predicted proteins | sample GOMGulsemesocosm_2_FD_184634 | JGI IMG/M metagenome (GOLD analysis project Ga0209292, IMG submission 184634) | Methane-oxidizing microbial communities from mesocosms in the Gulf of Mexico - GOM9C Gulf of Mexico (SPAdes) (version 2) | ecosystem: Environmental > Aquatic > Marine > Cold seeps... | reverse complement strand
TCTGATGGAAAACCAATAAAGTGTGTTTTGATGATCGGTGATCAAAATAATATTTCAGCCCAAGCCGATCACTCTAAATTAACAAGGGAAGAGGCCGCAGAGATATCTGGGCATATCGTTTGGGTTGAAAATGAAAAACAGCTCTTGTTGACGTTAATACAATGGGTCAAACAACACGATCCTGACATATTCATTGGTTGGAACGTAATTAATTTTGATTTCAATCTGCTACAAAAACGCTGTGATATGTATCACCTTGCTTTTAATATTGGCCGTAATAATAAAGCCCCACGCTGGCGAACACAGTCTGCAGGAGGCAGCCAAAATGAGCGGAAGTTTATTGATATTGCAGGAAGAGTGGTTCTCGATGGCATCGATTTATTAAAAAATGCCACTTATAGTTTCTCTAGCTTTTCTCTCGACTTTGTCGCAAATGCATTATTAGGCAAAGGAAAGAAAGTCGATGATGTTGAAAATAGAATACAAGAAATAGTTGACAACTTTCATCATGACAAGCTCGCGCTTGCTGCTTATAACCTTGAAGATTGTCGTTTAGTTACCCTCATTTTTGAACATACCTTATTACTTGAATTCACCCGTTTAAGGGCAAAATTAACCGGTTTGTCGATAGACAGGATCGGCGGGTCTGTTGCTGCGTTCACCAATTTATATTTACCTAAGCTTCATCGCAGCGGTTACGTTGCGCCAAATATGGGTGACGGCTTGCAAGGACTTGTTTCTCCTGGTGGTTATGTGATGGACTCAATTCCTGGTTTATATAAAAATGTATTGGTTCTAGATTTTAAAAGCTTGTATCCCTCTATTATTCGTAGCTTTAATATCGACCCTATGGGCTTGATTGAAGGACTTAAATCACCAGAGAATAGTATTGCAGGTTTTGATGGTGCCTTTTTCTCGAGAGATAAGCACTTTTTACCCGACATTATTAACGACCTTTGGTTAGAGCGTGATATTGCTAAAAAAGATAAAAATGCAGCATTGTCTCAAGCGATAAAAATTATTATGAATTCGTTTTATGGTGTACTAGGTTCAACTGGGTGTCGGTTCTTTGATCCGAGATTGTCAGGCTCTATTACCAAACGTAGTCATGAATTATTAAAGACCACATCACAGTGGCTAGAAAATGATGGTTATCAGGTGATTTATGGCGATACCGATTCAATTTTCGTGCATGTAGATGAAGATAAAACTGCCGAGCAATGCCAAGCCCTAGGGAAAGTATTACAAGATAAAATTAATATCAGATGGCAAAAAACACTTAACGAAGAGTTCGCCATAGAAAGCGAATTAGAGATTGAGTTTGAAACTCATTTCAGTAAATTTTTAATGCCGACTATTCGTGGGCAAGAAGTTGTTAAGGAACAAAATAAAGTAGGCACTAAAAAACGTTATGCGGGTGTTGTCAATGGGAAGCTATTATTTAAAGGCTTAGAAACGGTTAGAAGTGATTGGACCGAGCTTAGTAAGGTGTTTCAACAAGAACTTTACCGACTAATATTCAATGAAGAACCTGTTGACGTTTTTATAAAAAATATAGTGGATGAACTAAAGCAAGGACTTCATGACGACAAGCTAATTTATAAGAAAAAGATAAGACGTAGCTTGTCTGATTACGTAAATACGCCGCCACATGTTAAAGCAGCATTAATTGCCAATAGTAGGCTTAAGGAAGAGGGCAAAGAGCCTAAATATACTAACAGAAGAACCATTAAATATGTTATCACGCTTGATGGTGTACAACCTTTAGAATACAACGAGAGCAAGCTTAATTATGATTTTTATGTAGAGAAACAAATAAAACCCATTGCTAATGATATATTGCCTTTTATTGGTAAAGACTTTGATGAGATTACCAGTAATCAAATGGGATTGTTTTAATTTTACCAAGCTTGGATGATTTTTTATCTGAGTAATAAAACTATAATAGAGAGTATCCCTAATCAAAGGATTTGAAATACTCGTTACATCATATTATTTTCGGGTAATTCGTTCTAAATTACAGCCATTTTCTATGTACATGTAAGTGGTGCTCCAATAATTTGATTATCCTGATCATTACTTCCTAACAATTCAATGAGTGATTCTAAGTCAGTACAGGCTATTTCGCTATTTCCTTTTAAATTTATAGAGTAAGCATTAACAAAGGATGATAATACAGATATATCTTTTATTTGGTTATCTTCCAGAGAAAGAAGCCCCAACTGAAGTAGTGGCGCTAATGGTGACAAATCATCGGTTTCAGTACCATCCAAGCCGAGTAAAGTTAACGAGGTTAAATTAGATAGGGTCGCTAAACTGTCTAATGGATTGTTATCGATGATGAGTGAAGTTAACGACGTCAAATCACCTATCGAAGAAATATCATTAATCTCATTATCGGCGAAAGCCAGAGATTTTAAAGCAGTCAAGTTCGTTAATACAGTTATGTCATTGATACGATTCTTAGATACATTTAGTGTAGTTAATGCTTTTAAATCAGCTAAAAAACCCAGGTCTAAATACCAGTTATGTGTCTCATCCAAATCATGATTATTACCCATTAATAAATAGGTTAGTGATGTTAATTTACTCAGCATAGAAAAATCTGAAATGAAGTTATTAGACAGTGACAATTGGGTTAGTGTTGTCAGGTCACTTATCGCAGATAAATCCTCAGATTCAAGCATATTATCGGTTAGTACAAGTGCTTTCAATTTAACTAAATAAGCTAAGGATGAAATATCACGAATATTATTGCCTTCAAGGATAAGAACTTCTAAACCGATATTATTACTAATCGGGATAATTTCTGTAATATCAGTATTATCTAAATATAAGGTAGTTAAGCTGGTTAAATCATTGAGAGCAATAATATCTTTGAGATTACTACTACCCCCCAAATCTAAAATTTCTAGGCTATCAAGCCTCGAAAAGTCTGGTAAAGTTACAATGTCATTACCATACAGCCTTATTTCAACCAAATTGTTCAGATCAGATAACGGCGTTAAATCTATTATCTTATGTTGGTTAAGATAGATTTTTGTCAATGCAGTGAAGTGCTCTATCCCGGTAATATCCACAATTTCTTTACCAAGTTCTGGTGGACATTCCAATTTGTTCATTTCAGTGATTAATGTCCAATTAGCTTGATTTGCGATATGGGCAATACAAGCTTTTAAAACATTATCGGAAATAGTAACCTCAGAGATCAACGTGGGAATTACAGGTGCAGGGGCAGGCGTTTCAATGAAGCTAGCAGAACTTCCTCCGCCACAACCATTGAGAAAAATTATGCTGGTCAAAATGCTGGCAAAAAGAGACAGTTTAGGCATATTCGTTACTTCCTTATAAACGTGATTATTTTTATTAAAAACAAGAGGGAGTGCGCCTCCTTCAATGCTACTTAGGTACAGTTTTAATCGGGGAGTTTACTTTTTTGTTCCAGAATGTCGACTGTTCTTTGCTTTCAAAATGTAAAATAATGTTACCTAAGTTTAACGTAACTAGAACTGATGAATTTAATAATTCCAACTCTAGGAGTAATGGATTAATAAATCGATTTTGACAAAAAATGAGGATTGAAATTTTTATAAATAAAGAGTGCATCATGTTTAGAAAGATCATAAAGTAACTTTATTGAATTAGCTATATAGATGGCTAAATGAATTTTGATGCTTAGGACGAAAAAGCCATGATCAACGATACAAAAATAGTTAATGCTGGACGAAAGTCTAAATGGACACGTGGTGTGGTAAATCCACCTGTAGAACGTGCTTCTACGGTTGTTTTTAATTCTGTTAAAGAAATGAATCATGCTACCGCTAACCGTGCTAACCAAGTGCTTTTTTATGGTCGCAGAGGCACTTCTACCTCTTTTGCTTTCGCTGATGCTATGACCGACTTAGAAGGTGGTGCAGGTTGTGCTATTTATCCGTCGGGCACTGCTGCAATAACTAATGCCATTCTTTCGTTTGTAAAAACCGGTGATCACCTTTTAATGGTAGACACAGCTTATGAACCAACACGTGATTTTTGTGACAAAATATTAGTCAATATTGGCGTTGAAACGACTTATTACGATCCAACAATCGGTAAGGGTATCGAAGCGCTTATTAAAGAAAATACTCGTATTATTTTCTTGGAATCTCCGGGTTCTATTACGATGGAAGTTCAAGATGTTCCCGGTATTGCAGAAGTTGCCCACAAGCATAACTGTGTAGTGATGCTCGATAATACATGGGCAGCGGGCGTTAACTTTCAACCGTTTGATCACGGTGTTGATATTTCAATACAAGCTGCGACTAAATATATTGTCGGTCATTCTGATGTAATGTTAGGTACAGCAATCGCCACTGAAGAATATTGGCCACAGCTGCGTGAAAATAGTTACCTAATGGGGCAATGTACTTCACCAGACGATTTATACTTGGCAATGCGCGGCATTCGCACTTTAGGTGTTCGTTTAAAGCAACATCAAGCAAGTGCACTAAAAGTCGCAAATTGGTTAGCCACACGTGAAGAAGTTGACGTAATTCTTCATCCTGCATTCGAGTCGTGCCCAGGTCATGAATACTTTGAACGTGACTTTACCGGTGCTAACGGACTATTTTCTTTTGTACTAACGCGAGGCGATAAAGAATCATTAAATGCCTTACTCGACGGAATGAAACATTTTAAAATGGGCTATTCGTGGGGCGGATTTGAGAGTTTAATTTTGGGAAATACTAATGTCGGACGTTTACGAACCGCGACAACGTGGGATTATGAATACCCTTTAATTCGTTTACACATAGGTTTAGAAGATGTTGATGACTTAATTGCTGATTTAGAAGAAGGTTTCGAGCGCTTGAATGCTGCTTTGAAATAATGATGCAATAGAGCTGCATTATTTATGCAGCTCTACTTCTTGATAAAAAAGTTTGATATAGGCTATTAGTACTATGTTATTTACGCAGAGTAACTAACCTTGATGCTGCTTTTTTGATTGCAGTAATTGTCAGTATCTAATCCGTGGCAGACTTATTTCACTAACCTATTTTGTAAGTTTTTATAGTAACTCTTACTGATAGAAATATCTTGCTGACCAATGAGTAAATGATCGCGATGTATAGTATCAACGTGTCTTAAATTAACGATGTAGGACCTATGTACACGAATGAAATCGTGTGATGGCAAGTTTTCTAAAGCTTGAACCATTGTCTTAAATGACAACCATTTACCTTGCTCTAGGTAATAAGTAACATAATCGCCGTACGCTTCAATGTATTTTATTTCGGCTAGTTTAATTCGCTCAAAACGATTATCGACTTTCACGAAGATGTAATTATCGTCAGACACTGTCGGCACATCTGATGGTTGGTGCTGCACTAATGGTGCGCTATTCAATTCAACAAGCTTATTTGCGGCTTTTAAAAATTGTGGGTAACGTACCGGTTTCACTAAGTAATCTAATGCATTAAGTTTAAAACCTTGTAATGCATAATCAGGGTGAGCGGTAATAAAAACCACCTTCGGCGGATTAGGTAAAGATAACATTAAATCAATACCATTTAAGATAGGCATATTAATATCAAGTAGTAATAAGTCTACTTGATGGTTATTCAGGTAGTTGATTGCAGCGAAACTGTCTCTGAAACTTGCTTTAAGTAAGAGAAAAGGGGTTTGCTCTACATAATCAGAAATCAGGTCGAGCGCTAATTTTTCGTCATCGACGACAACCACATTAAAAGTCATCGTAAAATCAACTTAGCAGTAAAAGTATTATTTGAAATATCGGTGTTAAACCCATGATTTTGTGGATAAAGTAATAATAATCTTCTTCGTAAATTAATTATACCGACACCGCCTACTTTATTTTCTAGCTGGCTTGACGGAGCAATAGGGTTAATAACGATAAGCGTAACTTCCTGTTCGTTATATGAAATGTTGATGACTATTTTATTCTTCTTCTCAGGAGTAATACCGTGTTTAAAGGCGTTTTCAATTAAAGTAATGAAAAGCATTGGTGCAATATCTATGTTATATCCAACCTCATTATTCGTATACTCAAGCGTAACATCTTCTGAAAACCTAAGCATTTGTAAATCAATATAACTATTCAAATAGGTTAGTTCCTCTTTAATAGGAACTTTGTCAGCTTGCGTTTCATATAACATGTAGCGTAATAAGTCAGCAAGTTGCCCAATACCCTCAGATGTTTTTTTGTCGCCATATTTGTATGAACTACTGTATAAACTATTGAGTACATTAAAGAGAAAGTGAGGATGTATTTGCTGTTTAAGAAAAGCTAATTCAGTTTTTGTGTGTTGTATTTCTTGTTCTTTAATCATGGTATTGCGTTTTAAATTAGCAAATATTCTTTGAATAAATAAAGCCGATAGCGCCCAAAAGAAGTGTGCAACTAAACTAAACCAGTAGGCTATGCCTTGCGTGTTATGGGTATGGTTTGCACTCGTCACTATTATGGCCATATTATTTATTTCGGTCAAAATGACGATAGATATTAGTGTAACAAAAATAAACTTTAGCCTTGCACAGTTAAAATACCTTGGGATAACAAAAAAATAAAACCAATAAAAGCTCAACATGTTCAGTAATGAGGTCAGTTTTCTACCATTGTTATTGATGATACTGCTATCGAGACTTTCAAGGCTTTCAAGTGGAATAAATAACATTTGGCTATTCGATGTTAGCCATAAATAACTTAGCCAAAAAATCGCATGGCATATTAATTCACCAAGTGAAAGTATACGTAACTTAGGTTGTTTCATTTTATTTTCTTTGTTTTTATTGATCATTATATAGCGGGTAGTTTAATTGTTACGATTAATTCGACCAAATGATTTAATTACTCGTTTAGAGGTTATATATACTCGATAAGTGTACTTTATTTCAATTTTTCACTTTTATCCGGTGAAACGTTTCTTTCACCGAAAAAAAAACCTTTCGAATATTTTTTCTTATAGCTTAGGAGCGTTAAATAACATATTAGGAAAAATGAAAATTATGAAAAATTTGAAAAATTTGAAAAGTACTATTCGCTTCAGTCAACAATGCTTTATATCAGGGGTATTATTATTCTCTACTTACAATGCTTTTGCACTAAGTGATGAAGTAGCGTTGGCAAAGGAAAAATTATTACAACAATTAACTCAGGAGCATAAAGTACAACCGACACTTTATTTTGAAAATAACAAATTACGAATATTTGGTGAAAATAATAGCGATTTATTAAGAGAAAAATCTGAGTTGCTAACCGCGGTGAATGTCTTTGATGAAAACTTTGGTTCTTCGCCTAAGCTTGATATTGCTTTGATGAATAATCAAATCAGTTTACTACAATTAGATACTAGTGAAATGTCTGATCAATATTTAGGCTTTATGAGCTATCAGGGTTTAGGGAAAAGCCAAAAAAAAGAATCGAACAATCGCGCTAAAAAATTTGAAAAGTATAACATCATTGCGCATGAAGCTTGTCATAAGTTACTTATTCATCAGGTTGAAGATAAGGGGTTGAAGGCTGAGAGTAATGGCGAATTGGTTTATGGCCACGGACTATTACCCGATTGGTTTGATGAAATGGCCGCTGTTATGTGTGAAAACCAAATTTTGACAGACATGAGGCTAACCGATGAAATAGATAATTTCATTCCATTTGAGGATTTTTTTATTATGGAAAATCCTGCCTTCACCTTATTGAAAAAACAAATGAACCGATTGATGCAGCAACAACTAAAGAAAACTAACGATAAGAAAACGACTGTGGCTATGGTCGTGAACTTAGATGACAATAACGCTCAGCTTTCTAGTCTGTTTTATCAACAATCTTCCTTGTTTCATCATTTTTTAAGTGAAAAGTTAGGGCGTAAAATTTTTAAGCAATTAACGCAAAAATTTATTGATAAAACAGATGTCACAGCTTGGTTATTACAAGAATTATCCCTTGATAATTCAGCGGAACTTGATGTTATGTTTAAGCGGTTTTATCAGAAAAAATAGATAGGTAAATGGATGTTTTAGGGGGCTGTGTCGAGATAGCCCCCTAAATTATTGAGTATTATAGTGCTAATTTGAATTGGCTAAGGCAACAAACAAATATCTTCCTCTTTTTTATTAATATAGTAATCAGCAGTTAATCCAAGTAACTGCGGTATGGTTGCAGAGATGGCTATGGATGAAAATGTGCCAACAAGAATCCCGGTAAATAGAGCGATTGAAAAACCGCTTAATGACTCTCCGGCAAAAAACCAAATCGCTAGTATTGTCGCAATCGTTGTCCCTGAAGTGATCAATGTTCTCACTAAGGTTAATCTGATCGCCTTATTAATTAATTGATCTATATTTTCACCTTTATTTGCTTTCATTAACTCTCTTATTTTGTCGCCAACGATAATCGAGTCATTTAATGAGTAACCAATAATAGCGAGTAAACTCGCGAGTATGGTTAAGTCAAATGAAAGGCCTAACCAAGCGAATACACCCAGCACAATAATCACATCATGAAAAAGGGCTAAAACCGCGCCTGCGGCTAATCGCCATTCAAACCTTAACGATAAATACAGTAATACCGTGATAATAGCTGCTAATAAGGCCAAACCTCCTTGATTTATAAGCTCTTCTCCTACTTGGCTGCCAATATAAATAGCATCCTGCGGGCTTATATTTAAAGCATTTTGCTGAGCGAAGTCACTAAGCCATACTTTACCGGGTAAACTAATCCCCTTATCTGCTTGTCTAACACTCCAATGTGTTCCTTTATCTGCAGATGTTACTGTATATGAGTCAGGTAAATACGCGGTTAATAGTTCAGACATTTTTTCTTGGGTGATAGACTGTTCGGTTGTAAACTCGGTTAAGTATCCGCCAGTGAAATCCAGACCCAGTTCAATTCCACGCGAAAACAAACCCGATAGGGCGATAACAACAAATAATATAGCAAAGTAAAAACTAGCGATTCGAAGCTTAGTGAGTGGTTGAGTTATTTTATGGTTCAAAGGTAAGTTTTTCATAATTTCACACCTAATAATTGAGTTTTATTGGCTCTGATGGCTAAGTTTGTTAGTGCTTTTGAAACAAAAACACCGGTAAACATGCTGGTTAATATGCCCAGACACAAAATAAGCGCAAAGCCTTTTACCGGGCCATAACCTATGGAATATAATATGATGCCGGTGATCATGGTGGTGATATTCGCATCAAGAATGGTTGAAAATGCACTTTGGTAACCTGACTCAATAGCCGACAACACTTTACGTCCACGTTTCAACTCTTCTTTGATCCGCTCAAAAATGATGACATTAGTATCTACGGCCATACCTATCGTTAATACTAAGCCTGCAATTCCTGGCAGGGTAAGTACAGCCCCCGGCAGTAATGACATTAATCCCAATAAACTCACTAAGTTTAGGGCTAAAGCAATGTTTGCGATGACACCTAAAGAGCGGTACCAAAGTGCCATGAATATCAAGGTGAAACCTATGCCAACGCTAAGTGCTTTTACACCATTTTTGATGTTATTTACCCCTAGTGTTGCTTCAATAGTACGTTGTTTTACAATGGTTACAGGTGCTGTGAGTGAACCAGCCCGTAGTAATAAAGACAATTCTTGCGCAGCTTGCTGGTTAGGCATATTAGTAATACTAAATTGTGAACCTAAGTGTTGTTGAATGGTGGCAACATTGATGATATTGCTCTTTTTCACGGTTTTATTATCGGTGTTTTTATAAAATACTGAAAACACAGTAACCATAGTTTTACCTATATTTTGGCGAGAAAATTTCGACATTTTATCTCCCCCCACAGCATCTAAAGTAAGGTTAACTAAAGGCATGCCCATTTCATCTTGTCCGGCTCGTGCATTTTTTATATTACTACCAGAAAACACGACTTTACTGTTTAATGTTAACTTACGGCCACTTTCATCTGACATTCGAATAATACCGCTAGCATTTGAATTCTGTGCTAGTTGATAAAAATCGAGGGTAGCTGTTGCACCAATAATTCGTTTAGCTTCTTCAGGGTCATGAACTCCCGGTAATTCAATACGGATATTGTTTTTACCTTGCTGCACGGTTACGGCTTCTGTTATCCCTAGTTCTTCTATTCTGCCGCGCATAGTTTTAAGTGTTTGTTTCATGGTTTCTTGACGATACTTAACTATTTGCTGTTGTGGATAGGTCAATATCTTTTGGTTGTCATCAACTTTCTTTTGAATCAAGTTAGGATAGCTTTTATTAATTTCTGAAAATAAAGTTTTGCTTATATCCTGTTGTAAAGTATTGGGATGTTTTATGGTAATGCTTTGAACATTATCCTCCGTGAGACCTAGCATCACTTTAACGCCTCGAATACGACTTTCTCTAGCGATGGTTTTAATATCTATCGCAATAGCTTTCAAGCGATCTGTTAACGCTTGTTCTGTGTCAACATCAAGTACAAATAACACACCGCCACTTAAATCTAATCCCAACTTTATTGGTTTGGCTTCTAATGCTGTTAACCAGTTCGGGGTATTGTTTTCAATGACGCTATTAACAAAATAATTTTGGTTAAATTCGTTTGACAGTAAAGTCATCAGGGGAATTTCATCCCTTTTATTGATAAGTAAAATAGAGGTGTTTTCTTTTGAAATACGAATTTTTTCAACCGAAAATTGATTGTCAACAAGTAGATTATTAAGTTGTACTAGTGTTACAGGTGCAGTTGTGGTGTTAATAGGGGTTAGTTGAATCTTTATTTTATCACTATATAAATTGGGTAAGGCGCTGATAAAAAGCAGAACTAGGGTAAGTAAAATTATTATATTTTGCCATTTAGCACGGCTTTTAGGTTTATTTCTGGGTGAGCTCATTATTAAATCTCTACATAAAACTCGCCGCATTCGATTATTTCACCTAAGTAAAAATAAACGAGTGCCACAAGTCACTGGCATATAAACCAGTATTGAAAAAGGAAAAGGAAAAATATTTCAGAGGTTAGTTAGTCACATTTAAGCAAATAATTATTACTGAACTTTAACTGATTTTAATGCAGAGATTAGCTGTAGTAGGTAATGCGAGAGGTGTATAAAATGTTGCTATCTTTCCAGCCCGAAATACGGGAAGAGTTTGATCTATGACTTATTTGTTCAAACCAAGGTGTTCGTACCCCTGGGTTGGTCAGGTTTTTAAATAAAGCAGCGCTTAACTTCATTTCGAAAAATGTGATAGCGAGATAATAATCGGGGGTTAATTGTATTTCATGATTGAATAACGAAGAACAAGCTCTATTTATTTTGGGTAAATTAACATGTTCTTCTGGAGTCTCTTCATTTAATAGCGTAAAAGAAAAGTCAAGGTTAGAAGATGACATTTTCAGGGAATGGGCGGATTGGATTGATGTTTTATTTTCAAAATTTGAGTTCGACGTAGCATTAGCAGTATGAGCTAATATTAATAAAAATAATGCTAACGTTAAATTACGCCACATGCCGATATAAAGCCCGTTATTAATTAATGAAGTGATCGTTAGTTATTATATATGGGATGTTTTGAATAATTCAATGAAGTTTTAGCATTTACTACTGTAGTACCGAGTTCATGTCTATTTACCTTGGTAAAAATGTGCCCGATAATAAACGAGTAAATCTTGCATAGTATAATAACTGTTTTATGAAAATGCTTGATGTTACTTTGGCATGCGAATTAGCCATAATTGTAGTTTGTAAGCTTGAATATAAAGATAAAATAGACGTTGAAAACTTTCACAGTAACAAACTTTTTATTTATCTTCGTTTTAGTACATTTTATGTTGGTATTGTGAGAATAACACTGTTAAATTGTTAGAGGGTTAAACATCTAGGAGTCTAGTCATCGAGCTAGACATAACAATGAAAATAATAAAATAGTAAAGTGCGCAATGATTGTGAAATGATCAGGCAACTTTATTATTAGCAGTGAATAGAGAAAAGATTATGTTCTACCAAACCGACGACGTTCGTATTAGTAAAATTAAAGAATTATTACCTCCAATCGCCCTCATTGAGCGATTTCCTGCTTCCCAAGAAGCGTCTAAGTCGGTGTTTGCAGCGCGCACAGCCATTAGTAAAATATTTAATCACCAAGATGATCGTTTACTCGTCGTTATTGGGCCTTGTTCTATTCATGATGTTGATGCTGCGCTAGAATATGGTCAACGTTTAGTAAGTCTTCGTGAAAAATATAAAGATACCCTTGAAATTGTCATGCGCGTCTATTTTGAAAAGCCCCGTACAACGGTTGGCTGGAAAGGTCTTATCAACGACCCTTACATGGATAATAGCTTTAAATTGAATGACGGCCTACGAATTGGTCGAAAGTTACTACTTGATTTAAACGACATGGGCATGCCAACAGCGGGCGAATTTCTAGATATGATCACGCCACAATATATGGCTGACTTTATGTGTTGGGGGGCCATTGGTGCCCGCACTACAGAAAGCCAAGTTCACCGTGAATTGGCTTCAGGTTTGTCTTGTCCTGTTGGTTTTAAAAATGGCACAGATGGAACGATCAAAGTGGCAATAGATGCTATTGGCGCGGCGAGTGCTTCGCATCACTTTTTATCGGTCACTAAGTATGGTCATTCTGCGATCGTTCAAACTACGGGCAACAAAGATTGTCATATTATTTTACGTGGTGGTAAAACTACTAATTTTGATGCTGACAGTGTTCAAACGGTTACTGAGCAGTTAAATAAATCATCACTTAATACTAAGATAATGATCGACTTTAGCCACGCTAACAGTAGTAAAAAATTCAAAAATCAAATGTTAGTATGTGAAGATGTTTGTCAGCAAATCAGTGGTGGTAATGAAAATATCTTTGGCGTGATGGTTGAAAGTCACTTAGTTGAAGGTCGCCAAGACTTAGTTGACGGCAAAGTCGAAACTTATGGAAAAAGTATTACTGATGCTTGTATCGGCTGGGCTGATACGGAAGATTTATTAGCACAACTCAGTGATGCAATAATAACCCGTCGAAAATAGTTTTCGCTTTTAATATATAAAAAAACCAATCAAGTGTTTTATTTACAGTGATTGGTTTTTTATTATTTGTTTTTCAGTAAAGGTAATCTGAAAACTACAAACTACAAACTACAAACTACATTGCTCGTCTTCAAATTAAGCGCTTCACAACTATGCAGAGTCTTTTGGGAATAACTTGAAAAAACAATTTCTTCGCCAATGCTCAACGACTCTTTGACAAAACTCGTACAAATAAATCGCTCAGGTAACTTGTTTACTAATTTCTCTTCAAAATTTAATTCGTTGCTTGTTAAAATATCTATGGTAGTCGGTGCTAGTGTTACGATTAATTGCGGTATTAAATTGATAAGATCAAAATTCGCACTGACACTGATATAACTACTCTCGGCTTGAGGTGTAATATGTATGGTAAAAAATTCATCCTTATTGATGCCATTAAGAGAATAGCCAAACGGGTGAAATACGTGGTCATCAATGTCGAAATGTGGGAATAACTCATCAATATGAAACATACTGCGTATTTTTAGCGCAGTTAAGTGAGGGTCGGTCAATAATTTACTGGCAGTTTCACTAATATGATAAGCAACAATTTCATAACTTTTATCGTTAATATTAGCTTTAAAGTTGTTGTCTTGATGAAACAGGTAATTGTGGTGTGAATCTAAGGCGCCAAAACGATAAGCTTTACCTGATATATATTGCCGTAACGTTTTTACATCTTGCGAAAAGCAACTGGGTTGGGCATGTGAAAAATATTCATTTTTACGCTGATATGATATCTGCTTAATAACATTAAGAGGGTAGTTATCGATGAAAAACTCAATAGCTTTAACTAATTGTGATGTACCACAGGTAATGATGAGTAATTTATGATGCCAAATAAATAAACTCGATTCAGAGAGTAACAATGCTTTGCAACTGTTATTTGTGATACTCGACAGTACTTTTGCTCCACAGCTTTCAACAAGCGCTTGCCAAAAACTATCATCAACATCATTTAATAAAGAAAGTTTATCTGTATTAATAATTATTTGAGCTTTTTTTTCTGAACCTTCAAAAAACAACCCGTCGTCCTTTTACTCATTGTGATCTTCAAGTCTTATTGTACCTGTTTAGCATGAAATAACACTCGCAATTTTTTGATTCTCAGACTAAGGTATTGAAAAAGTAACAACTAGGCTTTCATTTGTTAAATATTCAACGATTATCAATTCTCACCCAATTCGAACTTATTCGAATTTTTAAAACTAAAAATGGCTTAATTGCCTTAGCGACATTCTGTGCCGTTTGGTTTGTTCTTTTGTATTATATGATCAGCTCGGCAACAGAAATTATTTTTTCTGATGGATTTAAAATGGTTGCTAGTACCTTGTTCGGTGCACTAGGTTTAAGTACTTTACTTGAATGGCCGGTAGCTGAATTTTCTATTTATTGGCTGGTGGCTGTTTACTCTTTTCCACTGTTTGCTTTATTTGCGGCCAGTGATCAGATTTGCTCAGATAAAGCGCGTGGTACACTACGTTTTATTACTCTACGCGCAACGCGAACTGAAATATTACTCGGTCGATTTTTAGGACAATATATCATTATTGCGATTTTGATCTTTTTAACGTTAATGGCCTGTATAATTCTGGCAACGATGCGAGATGCCGCTTTATTTCTGCCTTCAGTTAAACAGGCAGTAGTACTGTTTTTAGAACTTTCTATTATCATTACTCCTTTTATTGCCTTGATGTCATTTTTAAATAGCCTGTTATCTTCAGCTAAAATGAGTATTGTAATGAGTATATTATTTTATACCGTTGGCGCCTTGCTTATTGGTTATGTTCAGTTTCAATTTAACAGTGGTGAATTTCTTAATTATATTTTTCCTGGTACACAAATAAGTCGTGTAGTTTCCTTACAAAACCTTGATTTTGTGCATTACCTTATTCCTTTAGTACAGAGTGTGATTCTATTATTTTCAGCTGATCAATTATTAAAGAGGGCGTCATTATGAGTGTAAACTCACACAATACTCGTTCATTGATTCATGTTGAAAACCTTTCAAAATCATTTGGCGATCATCTTGCACTAAATAATATTTCGTTTTCGTTAGACAAAGGACAACCTATCGCCTTAGTTGGGCCAAATGGTGCAGGGAAAACGACATTATTCAGCTTGCTCTGTGGTTACATACTGCCAACAAGCGGTAGTGTTGCAATTGCAGGCGTTAAAGCTGGCAATGAAAAGTTATTTGGTCGCTTAGCTGCTTTACCACAAGATGCGCAGTTTGACCCTCGCTTTACCATTAGCCATCAACTTAAGTTCTATGCTCAGTTACAGGGATTTAACCGTAAGAGTGCAATTAAAGAAGCTGAACGTACTTTAGATTTAGTGGGATTGTCTGAAACCTTACAAGCAAAACCCGGCGAGTTATCGCATGGTATGCGTAAGCGTGTTGCGATAGCACAAACTTTAATTGGTTCACCAGAAATTGTTATGTTAGATGAAGCAACCGCGGGTCTTGATCCAATTAATGCTAGAGAAGTTAGAGAGCTAGTTTCTTCGTTATCATCAGACATCACCTTTATTTTAAGCTCACATGATTTAAGCGAACTCGAACGCTTATGTAGCCAAGTGCTATATTTGGAAAAAGGTCAATTACAACAACACCAAAATTTACAAAGTGAAGATTCTCAGCGTTATATAACATTAAGAATGAAGCAGTCTTACGATAACTTTTTAGAGTTAATTCAGTCGGTATCTAACGTGGTGAGTGTTAAACAAACCCAAAGTAATGAATTCTTAATTACCAGTGCCATAACTCAAACAGAAGAGACACCGGTAGATTTACAGATATTACAACTTTGTCACCAGAAAAAGTGGCAATACTCGCAATTGACTAATGGTAAAACATTAGAAAATCAATTGTTCTAGACTTTATCTGCTGGGATAAAAACACCTTCAAGGTCGACACGTTTTTGTGTTCGGCCGTTATTTTGTTTTTCCAGCCAGTTAAGATAATCTTCAATAGGCATAGGTTTAGCGTAATAATAACCTTGACCAATATCACAACCAAAACTGCGCAGCGTGTCTTCATCTTCCTGGCTATTGATACCTTCGGCAACGACTTCTAAACCTAATCCTTTTGCCATTTTTACTGTCGCTTCTGCAATCGTTTTACGTTTGTGATCATCATTAACATTTTCAACAAATTGTCTGTCCACTTTTAGCTCTTGAAAGGGGAGGTGGCTAATCTGAGCCATAGATGAATAACCCGTACCAAAGTCATCAATACTTATGGTGAAACCCAAATCACTAAATTTCTTTATTAAGTTAAGTGATTGTTGATTGTGACTAATGGAAGCTGACTCTGTTAATTCAAAAATTATTTTTTCAGCGGGTATTCCGCTATCTTCAATAATGTTTAACGCTTTATTAAAAAAATGCTCGTCAGCGATGTCTTTGCCACTGATATTAATTGATACCATATGATTATATTTATTGTCAGTTAATATCTGCTGGTGTTGTGCTAAAGAGCGCTTAATAACCCATAGGGTTAATTGATTGATTAAGCCTAGATCTTCTGCAAGCGGAATAAAAACTACAGGTGAAATAAAACCTTCTGTTTTGTGGTTCCAACGTAATAAAGACTCGCTACTGCATACTCGTAAGGTTTTTAAATCTATTTGTGGCTGATGATATATTTCCAATAAATCCTGTTCAATGGCTTCTTTAAGATCAGCAGCGAGCATTAATAAATGGCTCGCTTGTTCTGATTTTTCACTTTGGTAATATCCCCAACGCCCATAGACATCTTTGGCATCGTTTGCTGCTAGTAGAGCATTGTTTATTAGCAGATAGGTTGCATTACCGTGCTCAGGGAAGTTAGCAATACCAATAACAGCAGAAAGAGGGAGTTTTAGTTCATTAATTTGGAATGTTTCAGCCACTAACTGTTGAATAGATTTTACTAACACAGATAGGTTTTGTTGATTTGACTTTTTATTAATAATGATAGCTAAGCAGTTGTTTTCTAAAAAACAAATTTTTTCATTTTGTGGGGTTAATGGCACAATGGCATCATTGTAAATAAATAACGAAGCCAAACGCTGACTTAAGCGTGTAAATAAAGCCGCACTGGTTTTATCATCAATGTATAACGAAATCTTTTCGATATGCTCAGGTTTTATGACCATAACACTAAAGTTATTTTCGCCTAACAACTGTAAGTTATTCATCGTGCTTTCAAGTACTAATTTTCGAGGTAACTTGGTTAAAGGGTGATAACTGATATCGTGAATTCTGTCTCGATCATTTCTACGCATACGTTCGGCTAAGGCAAAAGCCATAAATGTGACTTCCAACATAACAGCAAACAAGAAAGCATTTCGTGTTAAGAATGTAGAGTCGACGTAATTAAGCAGTACAAGAGGCTGTATGGCAGCTCCTGTTAAAAAAGGAAGCCAAGAAATAAAGTAAAAGCGAGCCCAAGCAAAGTCTTTAGATAATCGTCTAAAAATAATATAGAGAGAGAATAAGTAAAAAAGTGGCTGAATAGAGAAAAAAAGCTTAGTTTGGCTGATTTGATCAAGACTTAAAGAGAATAAAGCAACGGCCATTAATAATATACTAGACGAAATACCAATCTTATAGATAGTATTTTTAACTTGGTCATAACGTAAAAAATAGAGCGAAAATAGGAGTAAGAAAAATATCAGGAAGTAATCGATAAAAAGTAAATATTCATGAATTAGATATTGAACTTTTTTAGAAAAAATTAAGTATCCGTAACCCGTCAAGCCAGCTAAAACGATAAAAGAAGAGAGTAAATAGCCAATGTATACTAAATAAACTTTGTCTTTAATTGCGAAATATAAAACAAAGTTGTAGGTTGTCATCAATAGTATTATGCCAATAAATATGCCGTAAACGATTTGAGCATAGTCAACACGTTTTTCAAAAGCATCTTGTTGATATAAAACTAACGGGACATTAGGCGGGCCATTACTTTTGACATGAACCAAAAGTTCTATACTGCTATTGGCGTCAAGTTGAAATTCAATATGAGGAAAGATTGCAAATAGCGTTTCTTGCTCGGGTGTTGGTTGTTTAGCTATTAACCGGCTACTTTTTAAAAAAGCGTTTACTTCATATACATCAAAAAAAGCGAGCATACTGTTGTCAGCATGAAGAACGAGTTGTTGATCATTATAAGTATTATTGGAAATGTTAATCTTGATCCAATAGGATTGATGACCTAAATCAAATGGGATATCGTTAGCTAGAGATTGAGTAAATTTACCTACTTGGTTACCACTATTAACCAATGATTTAATGTCAAAGTTATTATCATTGTCAATAAGGTAACTAAACTTGCTAACGGTTTTATTGTCATTTTCTGTGATTGCAAGCTGATCAATTTGATTTATAAATTGCCAAACATTGCTAAAAACAAAAAGTAGTACAACAGATATCGTTAAAATAAATGTAATCTTTACTACTTTATAAAGGTTCGAAGGTAATTGAGTCATAAAGTTATTTTTCAAGAATAGCGAAAAGGCATAGTAATTATCTATGCTATTAATTTAGCAGAAGATCTGAAATAAAGGCAGGAAATTATAGAAATAAAAAGCCCACTTAACCTTTATGTCTCGTTAATGTGGGCTGTTACTTTTACTGATATAACTGGCTTGTTTTTATCAGTAAACTAGATTCAAACTTAAAAGGCAGCAGTATTAGTAAATAAGCCAACTTTTAAATCTTTAGCAACATAGATAACTTTACCGTCTACAGAAACTTCGCCGTCAGCAATACCCATAAATAGTTTACGTTTAATTACACGTTTTAAAGTTATTTTGTAAGTTACCTTTTTATTTGTCGGTAAAATTTGTCCAGTAAATTTCACTTCTCCTACGCCTAAAGCACGACCACGACCTGGACCGCCAGACCAACCTAGGAAAAAGCCAACTAATTGCCACATAGCATCTAAGCCTAAACAACCTGGCATTACCGGGTCGCCTTTAAAATGACAATCGAAAAACCAAAGATCTGGCGTAATATCAAGCTCAGCAATAATTTCGCCTTTGCCATGTTCGCCTCCATCGTCAGTGATAGAAATAACACGATCCATCATTAACATATTGCCTGAAGGTAATTGGCTGTTGCCTTCACCAAACATTTCGCCTGTACCGGCCTTAACTAAGTCTTCTTTAGAGTATGAATTTTGGTCTAACATGAGGTCACTTTTCGTTTGTAATGAAATTATGCGCTACTTTAGCGAACACCTGTACACTAAACAACTCGGAGCAGTGCTTTATTTTGCTTTTTCTTGATATATTATTCGCTTATTAACGTTAATACTGTATTATTTGGTTACGCATAACCATTGATTTTAATTCGTAGAGATTAGGTAACATACTGATGGAAGAGAAAAAAAAGTCGTTTAGCAATGCTGAAAAACAAAAGCGATATCGAGAAAGGCAAAAAGATCGTGGAAAAAAAGAAATGAGAGGTTATTTAACGCCTGAAGCACAAAACTGCTATGAGTTAATTGCCGAACAAACAAAATGGACGGACAGTGTTATTTTAAGTAATGCGGTAAGGTTAACTTACGCAGCGTATAAAAATGGCCAAATTGGTTTGCTAAACAGTTGGCTTAAAAAACATGATTTATAGTTAAATAGTAGGCTATTTGGTGTTAATTAGCACAATGTTAATTTTATCTTACACTTATTATAATAAGATGAATTAAATTCAATTGTGCTGCTTGTTAATACCCTATATGCTTTAGGTTATTAGGTAATACAGATTTATGTATTCTAAAAATCTAAATAGTTAATT
>Ga0209292_1002766_pt1 | contig 19831 bp, 15 predicted proteins | sample GOMGulsemesocosm_2_FD_184634 | JGI IMG/M metagenome (GOLD analysis project Ga0209292, IMG submission 184634) | Methane-oxidizing microbial communities from mesocosms in the Gulf of Mexico - GOM9C Gulf of Mexico (SPAdes) (version 2) | ecosystem: Environmental > Aquatic > Marine > Cold seeps... | reverse complement strand
GAAAGGCGATTTTGATCCAAACAGCCCACACCTATTTGTTGAAGGGAGTCCTGCCCAATATTTATGGATGGTACCGTTCGATGGCGCAGGTTTAAGAGACATTGTTGGTGGTGATGAAGTGATGGCTAAGCGATTAGATAATCATTTTCACAAACCAGACGGTAGTTGGGTGTTATTTAGAGATGATGCGACTTATTCGGACGTTTCAAACCAACCATCAATAGCCTCTCCATGGATGTATCTATTTACGGGGCAGGCATACAAGACTCAAGATACTGTGCGTGCAACGATTGAACAATTATGGAACAACACCACTAAAGGAATTCCAGGGCAAGATGATTTAGGTCAAATGTCATCGTGGTATGTATTTTCAGCCATGGGAGTTTATCCTCTGCTACCGGGCCGGGCCGATCTTGTGTTATCGAGTCCGATTTTTGAAAGAGTACAAATTGGCAATCTTACTATTAATGCGAAAGGAGCATCGAACGAAAATCGATACATTAATAGCTTACGAGTTAATGAAACATTGTCGACTAAGAGTTGGATTAATAATAGCTATATCTCAACCCCAGTAACCTTAGACTTTGAGTTATCGACTAAACCAAACAAGCAATGGGGAGCACTTCTCACTGACCGACCGTTATCATTCTCTAACACTGCAGTGTCAGGAACATCCACGACAACCGGCGGAGAACAATAATGGTTAAACCAATATCAACAGCGAATTTGAATCACAATAGTAATGACAGTAATCATTTTGCTTTTGCATCCATGACTACATTATTTTTTATATGGGGCTTCATTACCGCCCTTAATGACATTTTGATTCCTCATTTAAAAGCCGCGTTTGAACTGAGTTATGTGCAAGCCATGTTAGTGCAGTTTTGCTTCTTTGGTGCCTATTTTATTATGTCGCCAATTGCGGGCATTATTATCAGCAAAATTGGTTATCTACGTGGAATCATTACGGGATTGATAACGGTTGCTGTTGGTTGTTGTCTGTTTTATCCCGCGGCACAGATTAGTCAGTATTGGTTATTCTTAGCGGGTCTATTTGTGTTGGCCTCTGGCATCACTATTTTACAAGTGTCGGCTAATCCTTATGTGGCGTCTTTAGGCACCGAAAAAACCGCCGCGAGTCGATTGAACTTAGCACAAGCGATTAATTCACTCGGGCATACCTTGGGCCCAATTTTCGGCACCGTGTTGATCTTTGGCTCTGTTGCTCACACGCAAGATATTGACGCCAAAAGTGTTCAATTACCTTACTTATTGATTGCAGTGGCTACCCTTGTTATCGCAGTGGGGTTTAAATTCTTGAAACTGCCGGTGATAAAATCAATCAGTGAAACATCAGAGCTCACAAATTCAACGGGTTCTATTTGGCAACAAAAATCATTGCTGTGGGGCGTCCTTGCAATATTTCTTTACGTGGGCGCTGAAGTATCTATTGGTAGTTTCTTGGTTAATTATTTTACCCAAAATGATATTGCTAGTCTTACGGAGCAAGATGCTGGAAAAATGGTGGCCTATTACTGGGGTGCCGCAATGATTGGCCGATTTGTTGGGGCTTATATTACCCGTATTATCAAGCCAAGTTATGTGCTGGCCTTTAATAGTGTGATGGCGATGGTTTTACTTGGAACAACTATGTCAATAAGTGGACCTATGGCTATGTGGGCGGTGATTGCCGTGGGTTTCTTTAATTCAATTATGTTCCCAACCATTTTCACTTTAGCTATTCGGGGGCTTGGACCGTTAACATCAAAGGGATCAGGATTATTATGCCAAGCTATTGTTGGCGGGGCTATTATTCCTTTGATTCAAGCCTATGTTGCAGATATGAGTTCGGTGCAAATGAGTTTTATTGTGCCTGCTTGTGCGTATATATATATCGGCGGCTATGCAATATATACAGGCATATCTAAAGCCAGCGCTAGAGAAACGTTAGAGTCTCAGCTGGTGGAAACGCAATCATGAAGCCAGTGATTTGTTTTGGTGAAGCACTGATAGATTTTTTAAACATAGATCAGGTTGACGATGGTTGTTTGACCTTAAATAATTATCGACAATTTCCCGGTGGTGCTCCGGCCAATGCGGCGGTAGCTGTTGCAAAATTGGGCGGTACGGCATTATTTGCAGGGCAGGTAGGTGATGACCCCTTTGGTGACTTTCTAACATCAGCATTACAGTCCTATCAAGTTAATACTGAGTTTTTGAGTAAACATCCAAAGGCTAAAACAGCATTAGCTTTTGTTATGCTGGATCAAAACGGAGAAAGAACATTTTCCTTTCATCGTCATGAAACAGCTGACATGTTGTTTTCGCCAGAGCAAGTCAGTGATAGTTGGTTTGCTAATGATGCCATTTTTCATTTTTGTAGTAATACACTGACAGAGGCACCTATTGCATTGTGTACCCAATTTGCTGTTAATAAAGCATTGGCGTCTGATGCGATAGTAAGTTTTGATGTTAACCTTCGCCATAATTTATGGGCTAATAATTGTGCTGATATTACGGTGGTTAATCGCAGTATTGTAAATGCGAACGTCATCAAGTTTTCGCTGGATGAATTAGAATATTTAGCCCAAGGTGATATTGATAGTTATCTTCAGTTTTGTTTTGAACATCAATGTCAACTTATCTTAGTGACTGATGGCGCGAAGGCGATTACTTGCCATACCCCTAATGATATTTATATCGTCAAACCACCAATCATTACAGCCGTTGATACAACAGCTGGTGGTGATGGATTTATAGGCGGATTTTTATACGCACTATCACAATTTTCTTCACTTGATGAACTCTGTAGAGATAAAAAAATATTAACTAACGTGATCCGTTTTGCTGCGCATTGTGGAGCTATTGCCGTGAGCAGAATAGGGGCATTTCCAGCATTAGCAACACTAGAAGAAGTGTTACCACAACTTGATTTTGAGTTTGATGATGCAAGGTTCAAAACCGTGCAAAGGAGTAAATGAGTGAAATTTTACGATCGAAAATTTTTAACAGAGCATTGTCAGAGTATCTTAGATTTTTATACACCTAACATTGTTGATAGCAGTGGCGGTTATTTTCAAAATTATTTTGATGATGGAACAACTTTTGACCATGGTTTTAAACAGTTAGTGAGCAGTACACGCATGATTGTTAACTACGCCAGTGCTGGGTGTCTTTTAAATAAGCCAAGTTATCTTGTTATTGCACGTCATGGCTTAGATTATCTGGAACACGTGCATTGGCAGCCAAAAGTGCAGGGATATGCATGGACTTTACAAGACAACAAACCGCAAGATATGACCCAACAGGCCTATGGATATGCGTTTGTCTTGTTAGCCTATGCAGCAGTAAAGAAAGCAGGAATCATAGATAATAATGATCAGTTAGATGCTGTGTTTGACTTAATGGAGTCGCGATTTTGGCAAGCGTCATATGGGTTATATGCCGATGAATTAAGTCCCGAGGGTGTCTTGTCAGATTATCGTGGGCAAAACGCTAACATGCATATTTGTGAAGCCATGATTTGTGCATATGAAGCAACGAATAATGCTAAATATTTAACCCGTGCTATGACCATTGCAGATAATATTTGTCAGCGACAAGCCAACTTAACCCAAGGATTAGTGTGGGAACATTACACGAATACATTCCAACCAGATTGGGAATATAACAAGGATGATCCCAAAAACTTGTATCGTCCGTGGGGCTTTCAGCCGGGTCATCAAACTGAATGGGCCAAACTCTTATTACAGATCAACAAATACGCCCCACAAACTTGGCTGGTGGAAAAAGCAAAATTTTTGTTTGATGCAAGTTTTGAAAAAGCATGGGATGCACAGGATGGTGGCCTTATTTATGGCTTTGATCCTCAAGGCCATTGGTGTGATGACGACAAATATTTTTGGGTGCAGGCAGAGAGTTTCGCTGCAGCCGCTATGTTATATGCTCAGACACAAGATAGAAAATATATGAAGCAATATACACAACTTTGGACATACAGTTGGCAGCATATGATTGATCATAAACATGGTGCGTGGTTTAGGGTGCTTAAAAAAGACAATAGTAAATATTCAAATGAAAAGAGTTTGGCGGGTGCTAAATGTGATTATCATACACTGGGAGCATGCTTTGAAGTGCTTAAAATTCTGAGTTAGATATTAATGTCATGAGCTAATCCACGCTAATTTAGTTCATGTTGATCAAAACGATGGCAGGCAAAGATGTTCACAGACACATAATTTAATTATACTAGGTATAAATTAACGCAGTGTATTAAATTATGAATGAAGTGAATATTCTTGAGAATCGCCGTAACGTGCCCGTTGGACGAATTCGTCAAAAGAATCAGCTCCGTATTATTGCCGCAGCGGAAGAAGAGTTTGTAACATTTGGCTTTAAAGGTGCGTCTATGAAACGCATTGCTGAGCGCGCTCAATTACCTCGTGCTAATATTCATTATTACTTCAAAAACAAAGTCGATTTATATGCCGCTGTACTCGGTGATATTGTTGAAGTCTGGAATTCAACGATTGCCGATATCAATCCAGAAGATGATCCTAAAGAAACGCTGACGGCTTACATTCGTGCCAAAGTGTTATCGGCGAAAGAAAGTCCAAATGCCTCCCGAATTTTTGCTAGCGAAATTATTCATGGCGCCCCACATATCGGCCGTTATTTAAAACAAGAGTATCGTGTTGCCATTATCAATATAACAGACGGCTTTCAATCTTGGATCGATCAAGGGAAAATGGATCCTATCGACCCTATGCATCTTTTATTTATGATTTGGGGCTCAACTCAACATTATGCTGATTTTGGGGTGCAAGTTCGTGCCGCCATGAATAAAGAGTCATTAGATGACGATGATTTTGAAAGAGTCATTGATTCAATTACGCATATTATCTTAAAAGGGTGTGGATTGAAGTAATGCGCGATTAGTGGCTACCTGATTATATTTTTATACATTAGGTATCAAGCTAACGGTCATGCTGTCGCAAAGTTCGTTTTATGACTATTTTAGTAAGTCTTTTTCTTTTTATTCAAAGTGATATTTAATTATTAATTCGTGATACTCATTGGCTGATAAATGTTTGCAAACAGTTCGTCGTTTTTAAACATTTAGACTAAGCTTTATTGAGTTGCAATACCTATGTATTGCTTTTTGAAAGTACCTTGAGCACTTTCATTAAAAATTAAAGGATTAATATGGCAAAACAGCATTATCAATTATTGTGTTTATTACTCGGAATTCACAGTTACTCCATAGCAGATGAACAATCTGACGAACTAGCTATCGATATGGCTAAATTGATGGGGTTAGAAGTTGAAACAACGTCATCAATGAAACGCTCACAGCCTGTAAATACCACTCCCGCAAGTATTTTTGTATTAGAGCGTGCAGATATTGAATTATCGGGTTACACCACTATTCCTGAGTTACTCAAGCTTATTCCCGGCATAGATGCAAGGAGAATTGACAACAATCAATGGGCTGTTTCTGTTCGATCCGCCGCCAGTCGTTTTAATACAAATGTCATGGTGATGCTTGATGGTCGTAATATCGGTGAATCCAATATTAATGGCGTGTATTGGGAAGCATTAGATTATCCTATTGATGATATTGAGCGTATTGAACTGGTGCGCGGTGCCGCTGGGAGTTTGTGGGGAAATAGCGCTAACAACGGTATTTTAAATATCATCACTAAGCATAGCTTGGATACACAAGGCGCGAAGTTTACCGCGTCAGTAGGTACTAATGTAAACGGTAGTCAAAACCTTCGATTTGGCAGTGCCATAAATGACGAATTAAGCTTTCGCGTATTTGGCTCCCACAGAAAAGCAGATGACTCCCATAAAAAGCAATCGGTACCACTGACAGATCATGCTGATAGGTACTCAATAGGCGGGCAATTTGATTATCAATTCAATGAGAAGAGCGCTGCAAAACTACAATATCAATCAATCAATATCGAGAACGGTGTTGTTAATCGTGGGGTACATCCTGTCACCTTTAGGTCGACTTATAATATAGATTACTCAAAAATAGAGAGTGAGGCGCTAAACTTTAGAATCGATCATAGTGTTGATGATTCTCTTAAACTATTTTCTCAATTTTCTTACACAGACTTTTCTCTACGAAGTATGGTTTCTAGTGATATCTATGAATCGTTTACGCTAAGTAGTGCATTAAATTATCAATGGTCAGGAGGTTTTTTATCTGCAGGGTTAGACGTCGAAAAAAATGATGAAACTATAGCATATCTAAAAAATGTGGTGGACTTGACGTCAAAATCTTATGGATTCTTTATCCAAAGTGAGCATTATTTTAATGATGATAAATTGAAGGTTTTATTGGGTATTCGCTGGGACTACTTGTCTGTCTATGGCATAGAAGCGTCGCCCAACATTAGATTTAATTACCAATACAATAAGGCTAATTCATTGTGGGGAGCTCTCTCAAGTGGCAACAGAATATTGGTTAAATCGGATGAGAAGAAACCAATAAGTTTTGTGTTACCGAATGATGAATTACCCATCCCCACATTTATTAACCTAAACACTAAGGATGCCATCGAAGAAGCGACTATTACTGAATTCGGATATCGATACGAAGGGGAGTCTATAAATGCTAACGCCTCATTTTTTTATCATAACTATGGCACGCTAATCAATGGTGATCCTGAACCAGTGTTTTATACGCAGTGGCCTGTGGCGCCAGAGGTAACAATTCCCGCATTAATTTTTACAGTCGGTAATAAATCAAATGGAACAGCATACGGCGGGGATATCATTGCAACGTGGCGCCCTAATAATGCGATGAATATGACGTTGGGTTATAGTTATATTAATTATCAACTCGACGGCCAAGTCGGAAAAATAGCCTTTAGTCCTGACGATTTTCATAATACACAAATATATACCCGTGTACGTTACGCCATACATGACCAATTATCCTCTCAGGTTCTAATTAAATACATAGGGGCTAATTCATCTTTTATGTCACCGTCCTATTATACGGTTGATGTGGCCTTCAATTGGCGCGTAAGTGAGCATTTAAAGTTAACTTTGGCAGGGCAAAATTTAGCGAATAGCCACTTTGTTGAATATGAAAAAGAAAATGAATTATTTACGGCAAGTAGTGCGTTAGGGCGAAATTTTAGTGCCTTCGTTTCTTATCAGTTTTAGGTCTGCGCAGTTCCCTAGGTTAAGGAACTGCGTTTAACAATCTAACGTAATTCGCGGCGTAATATCTTACCAACGGGAGTCATCGGTAGCTCATCTCTGTATTCTAGTTGACGAGGGAGCTTATAGGCCGTGAGTTGGCCGCGGCAAAAATCTTTGATTTCATCGATGGTTAATTCCTTATCGCCACGGGCGACAATGAATACCTTAACTGTTTCTCCGCACTTATCATCTGGTACACCAATTGCCGCGCAATTCTCAATATCAGGGTGCGTAGATAACACATCTTCAATTTCATTGGGGTAGACATTAAAACCAGAGACTAAAATCATATCTTTAATGCGGTCAACAATGGATATAAAACCGTCTTCATCGATGATGGCAACATCACCTGTCTTAAACCACACACCATCCTCAGTGAAAGTATCTTTAGTCGCTTGTTCTTGTTGCCAATAACCTTTCATGACTTGAGGGCCGCTAATGCAGAGTTCACCACGTTCACCTAACGCAACTTCATTACCTTCATCATCAATACACTTAAGTGCCGTTGCTTGGAGTGCTAAACCTACAGTGCCAATACGTTCAAAACCGTTAATTGGATTCATGCACACGGCTGGGGATGTTTCGGTCAATCCGTAAGCTTCTGAAATACCAGTTCCGGTTATTTCTTTCCATCTAGCGCCAGTATCTGCAAGTAATGCTGTGCCGCCCGAAAGAGTGAATACGAGTTTACTAAAATCTAAACTTTTAAATTTCGGATGATTCATAAGAGAAACAAAAAGCGTGTTCAGACCAATAAAACCAGAAAGTTTCCATGGTTTTATCGCTTTAATAAACATTGATGTGTCACGTGGGTTGGCAATTAAAATGCTGTGAATACCTAAGTGAAAAAATGTCATTAGGTGAACAGTAAATGAGTAAATATGATAGAGGGGCAATGGTGCTACTACGTTAGCATCGGTAGTTGTGACTAATGGCTCACCATGTTCATCAGTTTGTGACAACATGGTAGAGGCTTGCAACATGTTGGCAATTAAATTGCTGTTTGTTAATTCTGCGCCTTTAGAAACACCCGTTGTTCCCCCCGTATATTGCAATACAATAGTGTCGTCAGGGTTAGGCTGGTGGGCTGCTATAAATGGCTTACCTAAGTTTTCTTTTAATATTTTTCTAAACGAAATAGCCTGTGGTAAATCATACGCAGGGACCATTTTCTTAACGTGTTTGATGAGTGTATTGACTGCAAACCGTTTGAATGTAGGCAGCATATCTCCCATTGACGTAACTAAAACAGTTTTAATACTTGTTTGGGCCTGAATGTTTTGAACTGATTTAGCAAAAATATCCATACACAATAATGCCTTGGCACCAGAGTCATTAAACTGATGAAGCATTTCTCGTTCGGTGTATAGCGGGTTTGTATTAACGACAATGAGTCCTGCACGTAACGCGCCGTACATGGCAATAGGGTATTGCAATGTGTTGGGCATTTGCACGGCAATGGCATCACCGGGTTTTAAGTCGGTATAGTTTTGAATGTAATGCGTAAAAGCCGCGCTATATTGATCAATTTCGCGATAGGTTAACGTATGACCAAAGCCGGTAAACGCTTTACGATCAGGAAATGTTTGCATTGCATTTTCAATGACTTCGATAACTGACTTAAATTGCGTAAAATCTAACGAATCGACAACACCGGGAGCTCGTTTCCCGTCCCAAAAAGATACATCCATTATGGCCTCCTAAAGGCACCTATTATTATTAGTTACTACGTTTATTTGTTTGACGAAAGCGCTAAACGCAGTGTCATTTGTGTTAATTGTTCTAACGTGACATCGCCCGATGTCTTATACCAGTTAATTGACCAGCTGATAGCGCCTGTTAGCAAGCGGCGTAGAATATTTGGATCAATATCAATAATATTTTGCTGCTTAGCCTTGGTCAATAAATCTAACCATATTTTTTCATACTCATTGCGAAGCGTCAGCATATGCGTTTGATTATCAGCATTGAGCGCGCGCCATTCGTAAACTAACACGGACATCTCTGCGCCCGTATCTAATAGAATTGCTTGAAACTCACATAAAATCAAAGCTTGTAGTTGCGCTTCAACTGTTTCATTTTGGGCTAAAGCGAATTTCACACGGTGGGTAGTTAACAAAATCCCCTGTCGCATCACCTGTTTTAAAATTTCTTGTTTGTTTGGATAATGATGAAACAAACTGCCCGACTGAACGCCAATCGCTTTGGCAAGTTCTCGGACCGTTGTACGATCAAATCCGTTATTTTTAAACAAGGTTGCTGCGCCGCTAATCAACCTGCCTTTAGCGGAGTTTGGATCTATAAGCACTGAATCGGCGATGAGTTGCGCTAACAGCTGTTGGTTGTTTTGTTGTGAAATAGCCACAAATGACATGCTTTTATCCTAATAAAGCCGCATATATCTTATATCATGTCGACTTCTATCTTTCATATATGCAAAACACCTTATCAGTTTTTTGATTGATTACCAAGCGAGCGCTTGGCTGGTAACTGAATAATAAAAAAATTAGTTTCTGACATGTAATCGATAAATTATTTACTTTTCGTTATAATTCACCGCCTAATAATATGAGGTATGCCAATGAGATTTAAAGAGTTTAAAGTCATGACAGCCATGCCTCGTATTTTATTTCTGCGCAGTATTGCGATCATTATTCAATTAAGTGCTGTTCTTGCCTTATATGCAGTTTTCCCAGCGGATATCGACGTACAACCGTTACTCAGTGTTATCGCTATTGAATCCATTTTTCATGGCGTTAGTTTGTGGTGGTATAAAAACCATGCTTTTTCACCTTTGGCAGTGGCAGGGCAGGCAGTAGCTGATATTGTATTTTTAACGCTATTAATGTCGTTTAGTGGTGGTGCCACCAATGCATTTGTATCACTACTTCTTATGCCAATTGTCATTGGGGCCGTGAGCTTACCAACGCGTTTATTGACCTTGGTGTCTTTATGCGCAGTGGTTTCTTATAGCGCCTTGCTTTTAAGTCTTCCCATTAATAATCACCATATGGATATGAGTAATCATTTCATTGGCATGTGGGTTAACTTTTTACTCTCGGTAATCGTCGTCACTTTAGTGGTTGGTACTATGTCAAAAATGATCACCAATCGTGAGCGTGCAATTGCAAAGCAACGAGAAGAGCAATTAAAAAGTGAACAACTCGTAAGCTTGGGTATTGCCTCGGCGCAGGTAACTCATCAGCTCGCGACCCCCTTAGCTAATCTTCAATTATTATATGAAGAAATTAATGAGCAATATCCGTTAGACGAGGCTGTTAGTGCCATGGAGTTACCGCTTGAAAAATGTCGACAGGAGTTGCATCACTTTCGTATGTTAGCCACGTCTATTCGTGAGAATAAGACCGTTGAGTTGACGGCAGCACAATTACTAATAAATATTAAGATGGCGATAAACTTACAATTCCCTCAAGTCGATGTCATATTTTCTGCGCCACCAGAGTCGCATAATGCCTCTATTGTCAGTGATGCGATGTTATTGCCTGCATTATGTAATTTAGTACAAAACTCGGTACAGGCTAACCTCGCAACCTGTTCGAATGTCATTGAGATCATGTTAGTTGTCCAGCCTGAAAATATCGTGCTCACCATAAAAGATAATGGACTTGGCGTTAAGGCGTCATTACAAAAATTGGGTGATGAACTGGTGTTAAGTAAAGACGGACTAGGCATGGCATTTATGTTGTCAAATTCTTCGATAGAGAGACTAGGTGGAACCTTGTCGATAAGTAATCACGACAGCGGCGGCGCTATTGCCACGATGACATTGCCATTGTTGCAATCAACAGAAGCTGGCCTATCATGAAATTACTTATCATCGAAGATGACGTTGCATTTTCACAAACTCTGGCCAGGCGATTAACGACCCATCATTTTGAATGTGTGGTGTGTCACTATGCACGTGATGTATTAGCTTATTGCCACACTCATCAGCCAGATTATGTTTTATTGGATATGAATCTTGAAGGTGATAGTGGCCTGCAGCTATTGCCACGGATTAAACAGTGCTTACCGCAGGCTAAAGTAGTTCTATTAACGGGATTTGCCAGTATCGCGACAGCTGTCGAAGCTATGCGCTTAGGCGCCGATGATTATTTAGCCAAGCCCGTGACGACTAAGATGCTTCTTAAATCGTTAGGAGAGACCATCGAGGTTGATGATAATGCGCTTGATGTATCTTCTACTATGTCACCTGATCGCGTTGAGTGGGAGCACATACAGCAAATGCTAGCGAGCAATAATGGCAACGTGTCTGCCACGGCAAGACAACTGAATATGCACCGTAGAACGTTACAACGAAAATTACAAAAGAAACCAGTGGCTAAATAACCGAGTTACTCAGCGATGATGTAAGCTCTTGTTTGGTTCAGCTACGATTACTTATAAAAATTTAAATGAATAGATTTAATTTGAGAGTTATATTGAAATAGAGTTTATGTTTGTAACGAGAATAAAAAGAAGAGTTTGTAGAAGTGGTCGGTGATAGAGGATTCGAACCTCTGACCCTCTGGTCCCAAACCAGATGCGCTACCAAGCTGCGCTAATCACCGACATTTTTCTTGCACCAATGTGAAATGGTGGTTTACATAAAATCTTTATGTTGAGAACATAATGAAGTTGAAGAAAGTAAATGGGGTGGCTAATGGGGCTCGAACCCACGACAACCGGAATCACAATCCGGGGCTCTACCAACTGAGCTATAGTCACCACTACTTTGTTCTAACACTGTTTCCCTTTGGCGCGCCCAAGAAGATTCGAACTCCTGGCCTCACCCTCCGGAGGGGTACGCTCTATCCAGCTGAGCTATGGGCGCATTCCCTAGTGCGAGGCATATACTAAGGGCTTTATTTATCGGCGTCTACCAAAACTTAATAATAATTGGCTGACTGATGTAAAAGTCTACAATATTGCAATGTTGTATGCTGTAAATCAATAAATCTCCACTATATTAATGTTTCTATCTGGCAAGAACCGTTTATAATATTGCAAAAATAAATTAATATCATTAGTCAGGGGTTTCTACACATGAATGCAGGTGTATCTAAAGTAATAATGGGACTAGGTCTCGCGTTAACATTATCATTAGGCGTGAATGCTTCAGGTTTATCTGATGATTCTGTTAAAAAACGAATTGCACCCGTTGGGAATGTATATTTGGCCGGTGCTCAACCAGTGGCGCCAGTTGTTCCAGCAGGTCCTCGTACTGGTGCTGATGTATATCAAACAACATGTTTTGGTTGTCACGGTACTGGCGCTGGCGGCGCACCCAAAAAAGGTGATGCAGCTGCTTGGGCACCTCGTATAGCTCAAGGTGCTGATGTGTTATTTAATCATGCATGGAATGGCTTTACGGGTAAAAGTGGCATGATGCCAGCCCGCGGTACATGTATGAGTTGTAGTGAAGATGAAATCAAAGATACGATCAAATTTATGACTAAAGGAATGTAATTACTGATTTTCGGTAATTAATTTTTCTTTAAAAGTACGTATTGTTATGTGTAATGCCAGTCAATTAAGTTGACTGGCATTTTTCGTTTTATGACTTGGGTAAGATCTAAATAGGTATAATTTTACGTACTCAATGACACCGTTGTGTATCTAGGGACATAAAAAAATCCATAAACAAGTGACTTGTTTATGGATTTTTATAAGATCTTCTAGCGCGATTACCTATCATGCATTACATGTTCGGTAAAATTCACACTGGAAGTGTTTTTGTATCTTTTATTATTAATCTTTTTTCTGAGCTAGAAACACGACTAATTCATTGAATTTTTCAGCGGTTGTTATGTTGTCACTATTCACTTGGTATTTACCGTTAATAATGAAAGACGGCACACTATTAATATGGAATTTATTCGTATTTTGACGCATTTGATCTGTGGTGCGCTTTAACTTAAAGCTCTTAACTGCAGCGTTGAATTTTTTCTCACTAACACCTGACTTTAAAAAGATTGGTCGTGCATCGTCAACGCTCGACATTGGTATCTTCTGAACATGAATGGCATTAAAAATCTTTGGCAGAATTTCATCTTCTTGTTTCAGTAAACTGGTTATAGCAAACACCTTAGCCATTGCAACGCCTCTAGTGCCACCTAAGTTTTCAGTATGGTTCTTACGGAAAGTGACGTCACTGGGCAAACTCTTTTTTAAACCAGGCATTAAAGATTCAAAACGAAAACAAGCTGAACAAAGCAAAGAAAAATATTCAACGACTTCGGGTTTAGCTGTCGCCACTTTGCTGACGACAAAATAATCGGTACCTTCTTTAAAGTCAGCTGCTTGAGTTAAAGGGCTCATGATGAGTGCGATAAATAGTAATGCAAATTTTTTCATTGAAATATATTCCTAAAATTTTTTGTAAGATTATCATTAATCAATTAATTTACCACTAATGATAAGCGGTTATTGTGTATCAAAGATTAACAAACTACGATTAAGTTCCCTGATATTTCTATTTACTCCTTTAAAATTGCCCTGGTAGTTGCAATGGCGGCTCTTGTAGCGACGATATTTGTTCTTTAAGTGCGAGTACTTGTTGTTCCCAATATTGAGGAGTATTAAACCAAGGGAAGTTATGTGGGAAGGCGGGATCGTCCCATCGTTTGGCGAGCCAATACATGTAATTTACCATTCTGATGGCACGAAGCGGTTCAATAAGTTGTATTTCCCTAGTATCAAAATCACAGAACTCATTATATCCCTCAAGTAGCACGTCTAATTGAATGGCTTGTTCGTGCTTATCACCATTGAGCATCATCCATAAATCTTGAACCGCAGGGCCAGTGACGCTGTCATCTAAATCGACAAAATGAGGGCCATTATCAGTCCACAAAATGTTGCCGGGGTGACAATCACCAAATAATCGCTGGGTTGTAAAGTTACCGGCGTTCTTAAACATTTTTTGCGTTAAATCAACCAGCAAGTTAAGTGCTGTATCAAAAGGGAGACGCATATAGGTTGGAATTTCACCATAGTTTAATAAAAACTGTTGTGGCTCAAACAAAAAGTTGTCTAATGTGAGCGGTAATCTATGTTCGAATGATTTAGATTGGCCAGCTTTGTGGATTCGGCCCATAAATCGTCCGACCCATTCTAAATGGTCAAGGTTGTCCACTTCAAATTGTCGCCCACCCTGACATGGGAACATTGCAAAGTAGAAGCCCTTATATTGTTGAAGTGTCGTGCCATGTAATGCCAAAGGGGCAATAACAGGGATTTCTTGGTCAGATAACTCGATGCTAAAAAGGTGCTCTTCTAAAATTTGATGACTCGACCAGCGACCGGGTCGATAAAACTTTACAACATAACGCGAGCCATCATCACAACTAAATTGATAAACCCTATTTTCGTAACTGTTTAAGGCTAAAAGACCAGATGAAGGAAAGATATCTACAGATTCAATGGCATCTAACATGAAATCGGGAGTCAATAATGAGTAATCTTGATTCGTTTGAAGGATAGTGTTCATGATTTATTTAATAGCGTAGCAATAAACGCTAAAACCTCTGTATCGTTATTGTTATCAAGCTCTAGCCATAAACTGTTACTGGTATCTTCAAAAATTATAAACAATCGGGTTCCCTCAAATTCAAAGACCACATGATGAATATCGGCGCCCATATCATGACTGATTAATTTTGCGTCTAACATGGAAATGAGCCATTTTGAAAAATCTAAAAAACTATCCCAGTCAACATTAGAATCAATTGATAAAATGCCCAGTTGATTGTCCGCCTGCGCTACTGTAAAGTTTAATTTGAAGGAAAATTTTGTAAATGACATAGCAATTTTTAGTTTGTTTGAGAGTCGATTATAGTAACAATTAGCGCTCAGGCCTGTCTACGGAAACTCATTAATATCACCACTGTGTGTAGGAAACAAATTACTCGATGGATAATAATTTTTTAAAAGATTTGTCTAGCCTGCAAGGTGACGGGATTGATGTGTTACGACGATTGTTTAGACTCTCAGAATTAGTCCTAGATCAACAATTTAAAATATGTCACGTGTCATCGGCTTTTAAAGAGGTTTTATCTAGTGAAAGTAAGAGGCTCGTTAGTCATGCGTTATCTGATTTTATTGATACGACGGATTATGAGTATTTAGTGTCGTTACTTGCCCAACAACATGATCAACCTATTAGTGTGAAGCTGTCTTTTTTAAATGGTCAGAATAAAAACGATGTATTTGAATTGACGTTTGAACAAATAGCGTCCCAAGGTCATCGTTGGTTATTACTCAAAAACTATCATCAAGTGAAAGAGTCAACTGGTGAAGGGGACTTTCTTTTTGAACATAATGCGTTAGCTCAATTGATTGTTGAACCGATAACGCTAAGTATTATTGCGAGTAACAAAGCCGCGCATCAATTGCTGCCCAATAGTGGACTTTCTCAGTCACAAGCCGCACTAGGCAATGTTATTAATTTACCCTATGTACCACTGATGGGATTATTTGATGATGTAACATCTGAGTCAGATAATGTTCTGTCAGTCCCATTATTTATAACTGAAGATAATGAACATTCGAATATTTTAATTAATCGCATGGACTATCAAGGGCGGCAAGTCTGGTTGTTGCAGTTTTTGAACAACAACAATGAAGATTCGACCGCTAAGCATGCAACATCACTAGAATTAACCGATGCGTTATTTGATGCGAAAAATTACGCATTATTAATGATGGATAGCTTTGGGGTGATTAACCAAATTAATCAATGGATGTGTGATCTATTACAACTCAATCGCAATGAGGTCATAGGTCAGCGAGCAAAAGCGATATTGCCACATAAAATAAGTACATTGATTTCAACTTCTGAAGACTCCCAACATACAGTATCATTACCTAATACATCATTATCTTATACATTGAAACAACAACCTTTACGTAATCACAAAGGGTATGTTTTAGGATTGTTACTTGAACTTTCTGCAGCTGAAGATAAAGAGCAAGGGCTTATTTCTAGAGCTTATGAAGCCGTAAATAATGCAGGAAATCATGCGATATTTATCACCGATAAAAGTGGTTTCATTGTGTATGTCAATGCGATGTTTGAACATCAAACCGGTTATATAAAAGAATCAATTGTTGGTCAAAATTTTTCGATTCTAAAAAATGAAGATAGCAATGATGAAATCGCTAAAAATTTATGGAAAACCATTAATGGCAAAGATACTTGGCGCGGTGTGCTAAAACATCAACGTCAATCTGGAGCAACCTATTGGAGTGATCTTACCCTCAAACCTCTATTAGATCGTGATAATGAAATTGAGTGTTTTGTCGGACTAAGTAATGATATTACCTTGCAAAAAGAGATGCAAAAATCAGGAACCTACCTGGCCAATTATGATGTCACAACTGGACTAGCTAATAGTATTTTAGCCAAAGACAGGCTCGAAGGCATGATGGGGCGAGCACGTCGCCGTAAATTGATTGTTGCTGTTATCTATCTTGATATTATGCAAATTAATGATATTGCCAAGCAATACGATGAAGAAACAGCAAATAGCATACTGCTTATTTATTGTAACAATCTACAACACGCACTGCGTGCTGAAGATGCTATGGCTAGAATGTCTAAAGATCGTTTAGCGATATTACTACCAGATTTACCTAATGGTGAAGCATTAGATGTTGTATCCGCGAAGGTAGACCGAGTAAATCAAGAATCAATCATTGTTGGTGAGCGAAGTTTTAGATTTGATATTCGCCAAGGTGTTTCTTATTACCCCGACCAAGGGCTCGATTGCGAATCACTACTTAAAAACGCTGAAGCTTCAATTATTAAAGCTTGGTCAACGGGCTCACCTATTGGCTGCTTCTCAAAAGGGCAAAATGATAATGCATTAATGCATTTTCAAATGCGCCGTGAGATTGAAGACATGATCATAAATAATGGGTTTGATGTTAAATATCAGCCCATTATTAATTTATCTGATGACTCATTACATTCCGTTGAGGCGCAAATTGTTTGGCATCATAAAGTTTATGGAAGCATTCATAACGATGATGTTTACGCTGTAGCTGAGGCATCTGGTTGTGTGCAAGAGTTAGGGCTATTGCTGTTAGAAAAAGTGTGTATTGATGCTAATCATTGGCAGAAAATGGGTATTGATAACGTTAATGTATCGATTAACTTGTCACATGGGCAATTACGAAGTAAACGAGTACCGGATAAGTTTTCTAAAATTCTTCAACGTTATAAAATAGATAACCAACGTTTGTCACTTGAAATTCCACTCAGCTACATTGCTACGCAATGGTTAAACTTAGATGATATTCTACAGCAATTCTCGCTACTGGGCTTTTCGTTGCAATATGATAAGTTTGGTGATCGTGGCGCTTATATATCCGATTTGCGAAATTTCCCATTCTCAGGGATCAAATTAACACAAGATTATGTTTCAAGTATTGATGAAGATGTTAGCACAGCTAATCTAGTGGAAGGTATTATTTCCATGGCCTCTTCATTGAACCTTGATGTTACAGCGGTTGGCGTCACAGAATTTTCACAGGTGCTTCAATTACAGGAAATGGGTTGTAAGCGTGCACAGGGTGATTTTTTATCTAAATTTACAGACAGAAAGGGCATTGCTAAATTTATACAACAAGGTATCACTATTTAGTGATACCTAGATTGGCATTAATAAATGATAAAACTAACGTCTCCACTGCGGGATGTTAGCTTCATATTCTTTGATTTGATCAATGTGCTGTAACGTCCAACCGATAGAGTCTAATCCTTTTAATAAACATTCCCGTTGAAAAGTATTGATATGAAAATCATACTTTTCACCATTCGGAGCAGTAACTTGTTGTTTATCTAAGTCGACAGTGATTGTTGCACCGTCACTCATTTGTGCAAAAAGAGCGTCAACTTCGGCATCCTTTAATTGAACGGGTACTAAACCATTGTTGATGGCATTACCATAAAATATATCGGCAAAGCTCGATGCAATCACGGCTTTAAAACCAAAATCGTCTAGGGCCCATGGAGCGTGTTCACGACTTGAACCACAGCCAAAATTTTCACGGGTTAGTAAAATGCTGCCGCCATTATATTGCGGTTTATTGAGATTAAATTCAGGATTTACTTGTTCACCGGCTTCATCTAGAAAGCGCCAATCGTGAAATAAGTGTTGTCCAAATCCATCTCGCGTTACCTTCGATAAAAACTGTTTTGGGATTATTTGATCTGTATCGATATTCGCAATATCTAAAGGGATAACAACGCCTGTGTGTTGTATAAATTCTTTCATAATAATTTCCTAAGCGTTGTTGTGACGAATATCGACAAAGTGACCGGCACACGCAGCAGCAGCAGCCATAGCTGGGCTAACTAAGTGCGTACGACTCAAACGACCTTGACGGCCAACAAAGTTACGGTTACTGGTTGAGGCGCAGCGCTCGTAAGGCTCAAGGCGATCATCATTCATAGCTAGGCACATTGAACAACCTGGTAAGCGCCATTCAAATCCTGCATCGATAAATATTTTATCTAAACCTTCTTCTTCAGCTTGAGCTTTTACAAGACCTGAACCGGGAACAACGATAGCAACAACATTACTAGCGACTCGTTTTCCTTGAGCAATACTAGCCGCGGCACGTAAATCTTCAATACGACTGTTTGTACATGAACCAATAAACACTTTATCAATTGAAACATCAGTGAGAGATTGACCAGCTTTAAGGGCCATATAATCAAGCGCTTTCTGTGCACTGTCAGATTCTACGGCGTCATCAAAGCTAGCAGGTGCAGGGATTGGTTGATCAATCGCTATCACCTGACCTGGGTTGGTGCCCCATGTTAACTGTGGTGCAATGTCTTCACCGCGCAAGGTAACAACGGCATCAAAGGTGGCATCGTCATCAGACTTAAGCGTTTTCCAATAAGCTACCGCATCATCCCAATCTTGGCCTTTTGGCGCATTTGGGCGGCCTTCTAGGTAATCAAAAGTAATTTGGTCCGGGGCAACCATGCCAGCTTTAGCGCCACATTCAATACTCATGTTACAAATAGTCATACGTGCTTCCATTGATAACTTTGCAATGGCTGCTCCGCAATATTCGATAATGAAACCAGTACCGCCAGCAGCGCCAGTTTTACCGATAATAGCTAACACAATATCTTTAGCACTAATGTTGTCATCAACAACTCCAGTGATTTCAATTTTCATTGACTTAGCTTTACCTTGTTTGAGTGTTTGCGTAGCCATCACATGTTCAACTTCAGAAGTACCAATACCAAACGCTAACGCGCCGAATGCACCATGAGTTGCTGTGTGAGAATCACCACACACAATAGTTGTGCCAGGCAGAGTCATGCCTTGTTCTGGTCCCATAACATGTACGATACCTTGGTTGATATTGTGAATATCAAACAGTTGCACGCCGTATTCATTACAGTTATCTGTAAGCGTTTTAATTTGAATTTTAGCTTGATCACTACAGGCTTCTAATGAACGAGACTTGGTCGATGTATTGTGATCCATTGTCGCAAATGTTTTACCCACGTGACGCAATGGGCGCTTATGCGTATTTAATCCCGAAAACGCTTGTGGAGACGTTACTTCGTGCACTAAAT
>Ga0209292_1002756_pt1 | contig 19873 bp, 15 predicted proteins | sample GOMGulsemesocosm_2_FD_184634 | JGI IMG/M metagenome (GOLD analysis project Ga0209292, IMG submission 184634) | Methane-oxidizing microbial communities from mesocosms in the Gulf of Mexico - GOM9C Gulf of Mexico (SPAdes) (version 2) | ecosystem: Environmental > Aquatic > Marine > Cold seeps... | reverse complement strand
GAATCTTTAGATGACTTCTGATCAGGGTCGAATTTAACATAAAAAACACCCTTATCTCTGTTCTTATCCGTTATTTCGATTTCACTCAGGTTTAGTCCTTGTTCTACGATATTCCAAGAGCGATCAAAGATTTTCTTTATTTTTAAAATTGGCTGTGCGGCAGGCCCCGATAAAGAAACAACTCGCCCTAGGCCAGTTTTTTCATCAACGTCTTTAGCTTGCTTTGCTTGCTTTGGCTGCTCGGCAATAATCAGTACAGGAGGTGTTTCAAGATGACTAGTATCTCTATATCTTGTATTAACATTGTCTGAACATGCAGTGATTAATAATGGCACTAAAAACACTAGCCAATTTTTTTTTGATTTCATATTTACTTACAAAAAACACGTCGATGATTTAATACTGGAAATGAAGTTCTTACTTTTTCTAGTCGCTCTAAATCTATTTCTCCACTAACAAAGCCCGCTCCTGTTTTATAGCAATCTAAAATCACTCCCCAAGGATCAACAATCATACTGTGGCCAAATGTTTTTCTTCCATTAACATGAAAGCCACCTTGGTTCGGTGCAATGATATAACACAGGTTTTCTATTGCACGGGCTCTAATTAAAACTTCCCAATGTGCTGCGCCTGTTTCTGCGGTAAAAGCAGCGGGCACAATAATTATTTCTACATTCTGTTCCTGCATTTTTCTAAAAAATTCAGGAAAACGTAAATCATAACAAATGGCTATGCCTAAACGACCAAATGGCGTGTCTATGACTAAAGGCTCATCACCACTTTCAATAGAGTCTGATTCTCTATATTCTTCATTGGTATCAGGTACAAAAACATCAAATAAATGCATTTTGTCGTATCTAGCGACTCGCTCACCTTTATCGTTATAGATTAAACATGCCGCCCTTACTTTGTTATCGGCATCTGCAACTAAAGGCACTGTACCAGCAACCAACCAAACACCATGTTTTTTAGCTGTTTCAGATAAAAAGGTTTGAATAGGACCTTCTCCATCCTGTTCTCGTACTTTTACTTTATCTAGTTCATGCTCACCCATTAGAGCAAAGTTTTCTGGTAAAGCAATTAACTTTGCACCCGCTTTAGCAGCTTCTGCAATTAATTTTCCGGCTTCCAATAAATTGGACCCTACATTTGGGCTTGATGCCATTTGAATGGCGGCACATTTACTCATATTTTTCTCTTTAATTCTAATATGTCTAAATTACTGTGTAGCTGTCTTCATATTTCAGTGAAGCAATTATTCTATCACTGGAGTAGCCCTGAACAAATTGGTGAACCCTGTCCAAGTTTTATTTAAGATACCACTCTCGTCATGCAGGGCTGTTAATTTAATATCACCCCATTTTCCTGTCGCCTGATATTTAGATCCAAAAAAGTAACCATCTTTATAATCACTGGTTACTGCTTGGGTAATTGTGCCTGCAATACGACTGATAATTGTACCAGCTATAGGCACGGCCCCTGAACTTTTTGGCACTACATCTATGGTCAAATCAAGCGTTTCTGTCAACAAATCAGTATCTCCTGAAAGAATAATCCGAGCAGGAATTGCATCAACTAATAGCCTCTTTGTATAAGCGCTTCCCTGGCTTAATTTAAGCAATCCAGTAATACTATTAAAACTAAGTCCTTTTTTATACAAATCACCAAAATCTAAAGTTAAGCGCTTAATCCATTGCTCCATAGCTAAAAAACCCAGAGCCCGACCGACTCCGGGTTCAATACTCAATATCCGGCCTTCTTTTAGATGCACGTCTACATCTGCTTCTATAGTAGACAATGAAAAATTATAGGGGGCATTTGGCCATTGGCCTGAATAATTAAAATTTGCTTCAGCATCTTTTATATCATTCCTCATCCCTAATTTAGCCATTATATTGCCAATATCTGCTGCAATTAAATTACCTTGTAAATAAGTTAAACTCTTCTGTCCTTGTTTTACCCAATCAGCACTCATTTTTATCTCTAAATCCTTTGCTGTTATATTGACGGGGTTAAACCTAAGTCCGTCTAAAATATGCTCCATCTCAATTTTAAGTGAGCCTAAATTAACACCACCCCATAAAAGCTGCTTACTAGAAATATCAATAAGCGGTAAATCAGTCATTGTCGACCCACCCTTTCCCTGCTTTATTTTCATTAACTCCGAAAGATTGATATAAGCCATTTCTAGTTTTATCTTATCTTTGTCTGTTTGGTGAAATGGAATAGAAAAGTCCCCTTCAGTAACTGAATTGAACATATATCCAGACCATTTCTGCTCACCTTGTGTCATTACCATTTCAAAGTTTCCAAAACCTTGATTGTTCCATTGTAAGTTAGCCGTTTTAATATTAAGTTCGTTAACAAGAGGGGCTGAGGCCTTTTTACTGCTATCCTTCGCCATAAATGCCAACCATTCGGATATATTAAATTTATTCTGATTTATATATACTTTTACGCTTTTTTCTATAGGTAAAGTAGCGAACCCTTTCCCATAAATAATATTGGCCGAATACATTTTTTGTTGCTGCTTATCAATATAGATAGCCGCTTTAATATCATTATTAAAATTAAGCTTCAGTGGTAATAACTCAGCTTCATTTAATAAAAGTTCAAGTTCCAAGCTTTTATTTCCACCTACTTTTTTCTTCAACAGCCCAGGCAAGTTCATTGCCATACCGACTAAGTTTGTTTCAATTTTTAATTTGACAGATTTTTTTGTTTCTACCGAGGGTAACTCCAACTTCAATTGATAATTAAAATCACCTGTTAGCTGGCTAGCTTCCAACAAATTAGTATTCAAAAAATCAAACTGTTGTTTTAATTGTTTAAAGTTTGTGTTTCCTGTCGACCTTACAATGGTATTAAAGTCCTGAGTATCTATATTAATGTCTATAGTTTCTCCTAGTGTCTTTGCTTTAATCTCTTTAGCAAACAAGCCTTTCTCAGTAAAAACTAAGTCACCTCTAACTTCGCTTACATCCAGATCAATTGATTTTACATTTAATCCCACATTTTTTAATCGAACCCTACCATCCACTTTGGATTGCAGCCCTTCAAATAAAGGCACCTGAGAATTCAGATACACATCAATATTGCCAGATGGTTTAATAACGTCTAAAAACTTATCTATATTATTATGTAAGGGCGTCTGTTGCATAAAAGCTAAACTACGATCAATCCGACCTACGCCCCTACCTTTTACTGAAACTTTTTTACTTTTTCCGAACTGTGGAATTTCAACCAAAGCATGGGTAATATTCAGTCCATTAACTTCTGCGTGATCTGCTGTTACAGTTACACCAGCATGATGAAATGCAATTTCTGCATTTACATTATGCAAATGAGGCCAGTTGGGTGAAATTTCCAATTCAACATTACTAGCATCAAGCAAGGCTTCAAATACTCCTTGGTTTTGTAAGAACGGGTATTGATCAAGCTTTCCAGAAAATAATAAGCCCCCTTGTTTGATATTTCCCGATACAAAAACATTATCCAACCAAGTTAAAGTCTTCTTAGTCATAATGCTAACGGGATAATAATCAGGAATAGTACTTACATCATCTAAATTTGCAAAAGAACTCTGTAGGTTTAAAAAGCTTGAATCACCATCTTTAGGAAGTGTTAGTTTAAATACCGTTTTAGTTTCTACATCTTTAAGGTTTAGTACTAATTGCTCTGATTCAAAAAACCAATTATTTTCTTGCTGTTGCCATGCTATCTGCCCTAATACTTTATTAATAGGTATTGCCGATCTTAAAGTTTCTGGGAAAAACAGGCTTGATTTTCCAGTATTAAAACCAATAGTACCTTGCTCATTTGTCCCGTAAAGACTTGCAGATAAGTTTTTAATCTGAGGAAAACTTTCGAAAGAGGAAGTGAAAATATTTTCAAATGCTCCATTTATAGCAAAGGTATTTTTTTCTGTATTTAAATAGCCTGAAAATTCTTTTATTTGTCCTTGTATAGATAATCCAGACAGCAATTGCTGCTTATCTTTATCTAAAGGTGAAAAGAAATTCATTAATTCACTAAACTGCTGCAGGTCTAACTGCTCAATAGATGTGGCTATTTTTGTTAGTTCATGATTTCCTGAAAAAAGAAAACTTGTAGTTGGCCATATTTTATCCGCAACTTGAGCTTTAAAACCAGTCACCCCAAATTGCCAACCTGACTGCTTATTAGCTACATTAAATCCTGATATTAAAGCGTCAAGTTTGTAAGTTTTTGCTTGTTTTTTTAAACTAATGTTTTCTGCGTAGACATTACCTGTTAAGGCAATGTTTTTTGACTTTTCCCATTGACTCCATAATTCAAAGTCGCCATAACCCGTTTCAATCTCTATTCCAGAAGGTCGTTCCCCAGTTAGTAATTCTGCTAATTGAACATCATTTCCTTTGACATAAACAAGCCCACTAATATTATTTTTCTCAAATACATCCCCTTGAATTGACATGGAAATACGTAAATCTCCACCTATAGACTCGGGCAACTGGCTAAGAAGATGTATTTCATGCTTGTCTGAGCTGATATCATTTTTAAGTAATAAATCGATATTTTCAAATTTAAGGGGCTCTGCATTTCGTCTTTGGTCCAACCAAGTGATTTCACTTTTTAAAACCTCATAGCGGCCACCACTTAACAACCATAAAGGCTGTTTTGATTCGCTGGAATTTAACCCCTTAATTGATAGGCTGCCATCTTCCTTCCTGACAACCGACAATTTAGCACCTACTAAGGTCAACCAACTGGAAGGCAGCAATTGCTGAGTCCAGATTAAATCTATAAAATTTATACTGAATCTAATTTCTTCTAATTTTATTGGTTGTTGATCGCTACCTTCAGTCGAAAAAACACGAATATCTTTTAAAATAATACCAGGGTTAAAGCCTCTCATATTTGGCTGTAAAACGCCTATATCAATAGGTATTTCTGTCAGCTCAAAAATTTTACTTTCAATGGTTGTTTTGTAGTCGTCTATACCTAATAAAAAGACCCGAACCAGAACTGAGCCAAAAGCAGCCAATATCAATAAAAAAAATGAAAAACGTATGGTTGCTAATCTAATCTTATGAATCACGTATTTATTCCAATATTATTGAAAGTGATATGCATTCCCTACAGTAAAACCACATCATATTGTTCTTGATTATATTCAAGCTCTGTCCGAAACTTTATACTGATACCTAAGAACAGCTCTAACTCAGCCAACATACCCGCTTCTTCATCTAACAACATTTCAACGACTTCATTCGATGCAAGTACCAGTATTTCTTGTACCTTATATTGTCTAACTTCTCTAATTATCTCTCTAAATATTTCTAAACACATTGATTCAGCAGTTTTTATCATTCCACGACCGCCACATGTACAACATGTTTCACACAAAATATGTTCTAAGCTTTCTCGTGTTCTTTTTCGTGTCATTTCAACCAAGCCTAAAACAGAAACTTCTGTTATTTTATTTTTGGCAGGGTCTTTGTCTAAATTACGCTGCAATGCATCTAAAACTTGTTTTTTATGGTCTTCACTCTGCATATCGATGAAATCAATAATAATAATTCCACCTAAATTACGCAGCCTAAGTTGCCTAGAAATTGTTTGAGCGGCCTCTAAATTAGTTTTAAATATTGTCTCTTCTAATGTTCTGCCACCAACATAACCACCGGTATTAACATCGACGGTTGTCATAGCTTCTGTTTGATCAAAAACCAAGTGCCCGCCAGACTTTAATTTAACCTTTCTATCTAAAGCCCGTGTTATTTCATCTTCTATATTATAAATATCAAAAAGAGGACTATCACCTGTGTAATGCTCAATGACTGGAACAATTTCAGGTACAAACACCTTTGAAAATGCTACTAATTTTTGAAATGTTTCTCGCGAATCAATTCTTATTCGCTTAATACTGTCGGTAAATAAATCACGTAATATACGGCTACTTAATGCTAAATCTTGATGTATTAAGGTTTTAGCTTCCGCTTTAACTATTTTTTCTGAAATAGCTCCCCACAGCTTTATCAGAAAAGTCATATCAGAAAACAACACGGCTTCCTCAACACATTCTGCTGCAGTCCTTGCTATAAAGCCTCCGCTTTGATTCTTTTCTTGAAACTGTTCAATACAGGTTCTTAATCGGTTACGTTCTTTATCCGATTCAATTCTTTGTGAAACACCAGAATTTGTAGCGTAGGGCATATACACTTGGAACCGAGAGGGAATAGATATTTCTGTCGTTAACCGCGCGCCTTTAGTTCCTAACGGATCTTTTGTTACTTGAACAACCAAGGACTGGCCTTCTCGTAAATAATGTTCGATCTGTTCTGAGCCTTTTTTTTCTAGTTCCTTATTACTAAAATCAGATAAATGAAGAAATGCAGCTCGCTCAAGTCCAATATCAACAAAAGCAGCTTGCATACCAGGCAATACTCTACATACTGATCCTTTATAGATATTCCCAACCAAACCTTTTTGCTGTTCTCTTTCGATAATTAACTCTTGTAATACGCCATTATCTACTACCGCTACACGCGTTTCAGGTGGTGTAACATTTATTAAAATTTCTTCACTCATGTGATAACTTTTATTCCCTGTTTCGATAATAATTCTGCAGTTTCAAACAATGGCAAACCTACCACACCTGAAAAGCTGCCTTTAATTGATTCAACAAACACACTACCTAATCCTTGTATCGCATAAGCGCCAGCTTTTCCTTCCGGCTCTGCTGTTTGCCAATAAGCTTTAATTTCTTTTAAGCCAATTTGTCTAAAGTTAACTTCTGTAATACTTAAAGCTTGATGATGAAACTCTTTGTCACCATGCTGTTCTGAACTTCTAAAAGAGACTGCACTATAAACATAGTGCCTATTACCCGATAATTGCTGCAACATTTCTATTGCATGTGCCTCATTTTCAGGTTTCCCTAGAATATGCCCATCGATCACTACACTGGTATCTGCAGCTAATATGGGTAATTTACTATCCAATCGACTTTGACAAGCTGCTGACTTTTCAGCTGCAATTCTTATCACATAATCTTCAGCAATTTCTGCTGCCTTAGGTGTTTCATCAATATCAGCAGGCTTAACAATATAACTGACCGCAATTTGGTCTAATAATTCCCTTCGTCTAGGAGAAGCCGAGGCTAAAATAAGTTGTGCTGTCATCGATGATAAGGATGGTTATTAAGAATGCTCCATGCTCTATACAATTGTTCGGCAACAAGAATACGTACAACAGGATGAGGAAAAGTTAATTTTGATAAACTCCAGGACTCTCTGGCTTGGTCTCTAACCGAGTCAGCCAACCCTTCTGGCCCACCGATCATTAAAGCTACATTTTGCCCACTTTCCATCCATCGTTTCATAGCAATTGAAAGCTCTGGTGTTGTCCATGGTTTACCAGGTATATCTAAAGTTACAATATGCGTTTTAGCGGGAACTGCCTGAATCATTCGCTCCCCTTCATCCCTCACAATTCTAGCCACATCACTATTTTTCCCTCTTTTCCCTGGCATTATTTCTTTCAGTACTAAGTCACATTCCTTTGGCATACGTTTGGCATATTCATCATAGCCTTGCTGTACCCAGCCAGGCATTTTATTTCCTACTGAAATTAAATTTATTTGCATCTTCCTAACAACCCACTGAATATGACTTAATTATTAAAATTACAAGCAGGATACACAGAACAATATATTGATGCAATGGACAGCTTTTCTAATTTTAAAAATACCCACTTTAGTTAAAGTTCTAGCCACTCGCTAAAATTTCAATCGCCCAAAAACAGCTACTTTGGTGTATAATTGGCAGTTATCTTAAAAAAATACATCTATATAATTAAGCACTTATTTAGATATTAATATGGAATGTTATAAAAGCAAATGATTTCTAGCATCATAACAGCTGCAATATTTATGATGATTCTTGGCGTTGTTTTAGCCATCATCCTAGCGATTGCAAACAAAAAACTCTTCGTTTACGAAGACCCACGTATTGACGAGGTAGATGAAATGCTACCCCAAGCTCAATGTGGTGCCTGTGGTGTGCCAGGTTGCCGCCCCTTTGCTGAAGCTGTAGTTAGTGGAGCAAAAAACCCATCTGCATGTACTGTAAATACGCCTGAAGGCAATGCTGACATTGCTTCCTATATGGGTGTCGATATGGGTAGCACTGAAAAAGTAGTTGCTCGTCTAGCCTGCGCTGGCGGTACTCATGTTGCTTATACTCGCGCTAAATATGAAGGCTTGCAAACTTGCCAAGCTGCCGCGGCTGTTTCTGGTGGCGGCAAAGGTTGTAGCTGGGGTTGTTTAGGGCTTGCAGATTGTGCTGATGTCTGTGATTTTGATGCCATCTTTATGGATGAGCATGGACTACCGATTGTTATTGAGGATAAATGCACCGCTTGTAATGATTGCATAGTGGTTTGCCCCAAAGATTTATTTTCATTACAACCTGTTAGTCATCAATTATTTGTCGCCTGTAAAAGTTTGGATGAAGGTGATAAAGCAGAAGCCGAATGTGAAGTGGCTTGTACTGCATGTGAAAAATGTGTGGTTGACGCCCCCGAAGGTTTAATTGAAATTAAAAACAATTTAGCCGTGATCGATTTTAAAAAATATGATGAGATTCTAGTTGATCGCACACCTATTGAACGTTGCCCTACCGGAGCAATTGTCTGGATAGATAGCAAACTAGGAACAACACGTTCTAGCGTTGGTAAAGCAGCTAATCAATCTCACCGTACAGAATCTTTACCCCAATAATCATTCTTTTATATACAACTAGTTTCTTAGGTTAACAATGGCCATTTTTGGTAAGAAAAAACAAAATAAAGTCTACAAATATCCTGGTATCCGCACTCTATTAACGGGCAATGAAGCCGTTATTATGTGCGAAAGAGAATCTAGTGATGCTGCTGGCGCTTATCTATCAACACCAGCATCTGAAATGAACACAGGCTGGAATGATCAGAAAAACAAGGGCCACCTTAACATTTCTAACAGACCTTTAATCTCCGTTAATCCTGAAGACAATCAAGCGGCCGCTACCGCAACCGCTGGACTGGCTTTATCTGGCTTAAGGGCAACGCATTTTTGCTCATCAGCTCAGAGTGTAGCGTCTATGCATGCGTCACTCTATGCCTCTGTGGGCAAAAGACTACCTTATGTTTTAAATATTGCCTGTAAAGCCACCACTAAAGCTACTTCCAATATTCATTGCGGTCATGATGATTATCACAGTATGGATGACACGGGCTTTATTCAATTTTTTGCACGTAATAACCAAGCCGCAGCCGACATTAATCTTATCAGCCGGAAAATTGCTGAACTGAGTTTAAACCCTGCTGCTGTTGCTCAAGATGGTTTTTTAACTTCGCATTTAATTGAAGCGATTAACTTACCTGAACGAGAATTAATTGAAGAATTTGTCGGTTTACCTGACGACATCATTGGCTCACCAACTCCTGCTCAAGGTATTTTATATGGCAAAACTCGCCGTCGTATTCCTGAGTCTTGGAATATAGATCAGCCCACTCAATCCGGTGGCGTGCAAAATACTGATAGTTATATGCAATCTGTTGCTGGACAACGCCCGTATTTCTTTGACCATGTTTCAACAATTACCGACCAATGCATGGATGAATGGTTTGAATTAACTGGTCGTCGTTATAACCGTATCAATGAATATTTATCTGATGATGCTGATTATTTAATTATTGCTCAAGGCAGTATTTTAAATGAAGCTGAAGTCACTGCGGATTATTTACGCAGTAGCCGCAAACTTAAAGTCGGTGTTGTTGATATGACGCTATTCCGCCCTTTTCCAGGTGACTTAATCAGTCATTTAGTTAAAGGCCGTAAAGGTGTGCTTGTTTTAGAAAGAGCAGACCAGCCGCTTGCAGAAGATTTACCCATTATTGCTGAAATTCGTTCTTGTATTAGCAAGGCAATAGATAATGGTAACTCTAAAGGACGCTCTTATCCTGCTTATGCTAGTTTTAGCAAAACAACGGATGCCGCACCTTTATATTCCGCTTGTTTTGGTCTGGGTGGTCACAGCATACAAATTAACGATATTGTTGCGGCCGTTGAAAACATGTTGCCAGAAGGTAAGCAGCAAAAATTTGCTTATCTAGGGATTGAATTTGTACATAAAAAAGCACTTTCACCACAACAAGAAATTCAGCAGCAATCAATTACAGAAGCCTATCCAAATATTAGCGAACTTGCTTTATTAGCCTCTGAAAGTTCTGATATCCCGACTCAAAGTATTGAATCTGTACGTATCCATTCTTTAGGTGGTCGTAAAACTTCTAATGCTGGTAAAGATTTAGCCCAAACATTATTCGAAAAATTTAACTTTGATGTAAAAGCACAACCCAGTTTTGGTACAGAGAAAAAATCACAAGAAAGTACTTTTTGCTTAAGCTTCTCAACTGAATCATTACCTATCAGCAATAATTACAGCTCAGTTAATACTGTTATTGCAACTGATCAAAATGTTTTTAGTTATAGCGATCCTTTAGCTGGACTTGCTGAAAAAGGCACATTGATTATTCAAAGCGCATTATCTTCGTCTGAAGATATATGGCAAAGCTTACCTAATCATGCTCAACAAATAATCACTGATAAACAAATCAAAGTATTTTTTATTGATGCGATTAAAATTGCTTCTGAAAGCAATAAAGAGTTCTCCGCACAATTTGATTTACAGCATACTGTTTTTAAATCTCTATTTTTCAAAGTTAATGATATTAGTGACAATACAGATAATTCAGTAGAAGATCAGCAACTATTAATTGATAGCAATATTGATTTAGTTAAACGTGCGTATAACGAAGTTAATGAAATTAATGTTGCTGAAATGAGTGTTGGCAACTCTATACAGCCTCAAGCAGCTGAGACAATTGCACCTTTATTACTACAACAAAAACCAGCAAATCAAGAGGCTATTGCGGATATCCATCGTTTTTGGAATCAAACAGCAAGCTCTAAAGATAGCGTACTTGCAGATCCCTTTTTAGCTTTAGCTGTTGTCCCTGCATCGACAGGTATTTTTGGAGATATGACTCCAAACCGCGAACAACACCCTACATGGATCGCAGAAAATTGTACGGCTTGTGGTAATTGCTATAGCAGCTGTCCTGATAGCGCTATTCCTGGCTTGATCAATACGGTTAATGAAGTCTTTGAAATCAATATCAAACGTATTGAAAAATCAGGTCATACGGTTAAGCATTTACGCCGAGCTATTCGTACCGTAGAAAAGAAATATCATGCTCTAACTGCTGATAAATCAGTAGGCACAACTTTAGATCCTATTTTTGCTAAAGCTATTGGCGATACTATTAAAGAGTATGCAGAGCCAGAAAGAGACGAAGTTGCTCAAGAATTTGAATGGTTTAAAGAAGTCGCAGGTGAATTTAAATTTGCCCTGACCGAGCCTTACCATGATGAAATGAATAATCGCATGCCTAGAAATGGCGGCTTATTCTCAATTACAATCAATCCAAATAGCTGTAAAGGTTGCATGGAGTGTGTCACTGTTTGTGAAACTGAAGCACTTTCAGTTGTAGAGCAAACAACTGATTCAACACAAGCTTTACGTGATAAATGGGAGTACTGGTTAGATTTACCGACTTCCAATAAAAAATACAGTCGTATTGATGATCTACAAGCAAAAGATGGTGTTTTGGATACCTTGTTATTAGACAAGAAAAATCATAACTCCATGTTTAATAGTGACACTAGCCGCGCAGGAAGCTCTGAAAAAACGGCCATTCACTTATTTACCAGCACAGTTACTGCGTTGATGCAGCCACGAGTTGAGCAGCATATTAAGCACATCACTCAATTGATTACCGAGATGGAAAAACATATCCGTCTACAGTTAGTTGAAACCTTAGATATTAGTGATATAGATGCACTAGAAACTGCAATTGATGAAAATCAAAATGTAGATTTAACGCTATCTCGCTTAAGTGGTGCGCTTGATAAAGATAAAGCAACTCAACCTATCGATCCAAAATGGTTAAAATGGGCATTACAACTGGTTGCTAAATTAAAGCATCTAAAATGGAGTTATGCACAAGGTTTATCGGGTGAAGGCCGAGCAAGCCTAGGTATGACTGATAGCTCAAATGAAGCTTCAGCAAGAACAGCCTCTTTTCCATTTAATCCCTACCCTTTTCCTTGGACTAGCCATTTATCACATGATGCACCAGCATTAGCCATGGGGCTTTTTGAAGGCCATATGGTAAAAATGGCTGAAGGTTTTAAAGCGATTCGCACCGTTGAATTAGAAATAAAAGGCAAATACGACAAAGATGAACATGATAAATTCTTTGCTTATTTTGATTGGCGTCAATTTAATGAAGATGAATATCTGCTTTGTCCCCCTCTAGTTTCATTAGGCGCTGAAGGTATTAGTTTTGATTCTGGCTTTCAAAGTGTATCTCACAGTTTAATATCAGGGATGCCAATAAAAATTCTAGTGCTTGATAATCAGCTACCTATTGATGCTGATAAATCGAACAAAGATTTAAGCTTAATCGCGATGGCTCACCAAAATGCTTATGTACATCAAAGTTCACTATCTAATACGCCTCATTTATTAGAAGGCTATATTGATGGCTTAAATTATAGAGGCCCTGCTTTATGGAGTATTTATACTTCTAGCCAGCCTGAAAATGGTTTAGCCAATAATTCACTTACTTTACAAAGCAAACTAGCGGTTGAGTCACGCGCATATCCATTAACCAGCTTTGATCCTAGAAAAGGAAAAACCTGGGAAGAATGTATTTGTTTACTTGGCAATCCAGATATCGACCAAGACTGGGTTATTTATTCATTAGATTACACCGATGAATATGGCAATAAATATGCCATGGATGTACCTTTAACTTATGCTGATTGGGCATTAACAGAAGTACAGTTCAGCCATCACTTTAAATCAGTCGCTGAAGATGCGGGTTCTGATGATATGGTATTGCTAACAGAATACCTTGATATGAATGAACGTGATCAGGCAGACAGTATTCCATTTATTTGGGCTGTTCATCCCCAGAGTAATCACTTGTTAAAAGTTATTGTTTCAGCTGCAATGGTTAAATCGACTCAAGCCCGAAGAGCTTATTGGCATACGCTAAAAGGTCTTGCAGGTAAAAATAGAGTTGAAGTTGATACTCAAGCGATTGCTGATCAAGCAAAATCAGAAATGGCACACACCATTACCGAAGGTCTGATGAGTATGGTTGGTGGTGATGCCGGGGCTTTATCTCGTATTTTGGCCGATGTACCGGCAGTTTCTAGCTCTGCTCCAACTGCTCCAGTCAGCAAACCCACTGTGGAAAATAAGCCTGAACCTAAAACAGTCGAAAAACCAGCTAAAGAAACGCCAGCTAAAAAAGATGATGGCTTTGAACCTGTTTGGATTGAAACGCCAGACTGTACAACCTGTGATGAATGTGTCGATATTGCCCCTGCAATTTTTCAATACAATGCTGATAAAAAAGCTATTGTAATTGATCCAACCAAAGGGACTTTTGAAGATATTGTACGTTCGGCAGAAAAATGTACCGCTGTGATTATTCACCCTGGTACTCCATGGAATCCAGATGAACCAAATTTGGAAAAATTGATCAAACGTGCTGAAAAGTTTCAATAACAAACTATTGTTCCTATGCCTTGCCTAGGAACAATACCTTTTTTGGTATAAATCATGGCTAAAATCACTCAGTTATCTCAGTTAGATTTAAATGCAAGCTACACCTATGCAGATTATTTAACTTGGCAACTAGATAAAACAGTCGAGCTGATTAAAGGCAAAATCATGATGATGTCGCCTGCGCCCAATGTTAAACATCAGAGTATATCTTGGCAGTTGAGCGGCATTCTATTTCAATACTTTAAAACTAAAGACTGTCATGCTTTTGCAGCCCCCTTTGATGTACGCTTATACAATCATCAAAAATCACTTGTAGCTGATAAAGAAATACATACAGTAATTCAACCTGATTTATGCGTCATTTGCGATTCCCAAAAATTAACTGAACAAGGTTGCTTAGGTGCTCCAGACTTAATTATTGAAATTTTATCTAAAGGTAACTCTAAAAAAGAAGTACAAACGAAGTATTCACTTTACCAAGAAAGTGGAGTAGCTGAATATTGGGTTGTTTACCCTTACGAACAAACAGTCAATCAATTTGTACTAGATCAATCTACCAATAAATATCAATTATTAAAGATGTTTGCTGAAGATGATATAGCTACATCTTATATCTTTCCTGATTTAGAAATTGATTTAAAAGAAGTTTTTGCCGAATAAAACCTATGAATCTATTTAGCCTTTTTGGCAAAAAAACATTTCCTAAAGGCATTCACCCTGAAGGATTCAAAGAAGAAACCCACGACCATCAAGCTCGTCGTCTGCCGTTCCCTGCCCAAGTTATCCTGCCTTTATCTCAAAATATAGGAAAACCAGCCGCTTCAATTGTGCACGTAGGCCAGCAAGTCCACCGAGGTGAATTAATTGCTAAAGCAGATGGTTTTATGTCTGTTCCTTTACATGCATCAGTCACTGGCACGATAAAGAAAATAGATTTAGTACCCAATGCCCGTGGGGGTAAAGAACAAGCTATTTTTATTGATACAGCACTTAGCTCGACTCAATCTATACTTGCTCATACGCCTGTAGATTTTGAAAAAATGTCTCGCAAAGAAATTATTCAAGCGGTGCAAAATACAGGTATGGTTGGCTTAGGTGGAGCTTCCTTTCCCACTCATGTAAAGATGAATATTCCAGATGATTGTAATATTCATACCATTCTTATTAATGGCTGTGAGTGCGAACCATTTTTAACCACGGATCATCGTATTATGCTCGAACAAGTCGAGTATTTAATCCGTGGTATTCGTATCGCAATGAAGTCTGTTGATGCACCAAAAGCAATTATAGGTGTTGAAGATAATAAAATTAATGTATTAGAAGCCATTAAAAAGCATTTACCTGTTGATGGCAGCATTAGCATTGAGGCCGTGGTTACCAAGTATCCTCAAGGTGCTGAAAAAATGCTGGTTTATTCTCTTCTTGGAGAAGAAATCCCATCAGGAAAATTGCCGTCATCAATTGGCGTGGCTATTTTTAATGTAGCAACACTCGCTGCAATAGGTGAACTATTACCTTTGCAACAAAGTTTAATTGAACGTATTGTCACTATTACAGGTGATGACCTTAATAAACCAGGAAATTACCTTGTTCCTCTCGGCACTCCATTGAGTCATATATTGGAACACGCTGAATTTACAGGAAATGAAGCTGAACTTATTTTAGGTGGCCCGATGATGGGTATGCCTGCAGGTTTTTTAAATACACCTGTTAAAAAAGGCACTGGAGCGGTTTTAGTTCTAGATAAAAGAGCCACAAAGCGTGATGATATTCTGCCTTGTATAAAATGCTCACTATGTTTACAGGCCTGCCCCATCAACTTAAACCCCTCAGAACTTGGTATGTTGGCAGCAAAACGGCAGTATGATGTGATGGAAGAAAAATATCATTTAAATGATTGTTTTGATTGTGGCTGTTGTAGCTATGTCTGCCCTTCTAATATCCCTTTGGTACAGTATTTTAGAATAGCCAAAACCTTGAACAGAGAAAGACACATGATGGAGTCACATTAAATGGCTAACCAACCTAAAATAGATATACGAACATCACCCTACATACGCAAAGCGCCCACAGTCGCAGAAATAATGCGAAATGTAGTTTATGCATTACTGCCCTTGGCTGCTTATGCTATTTATCAATTTGGTATCAGTGCATTGGCATTAATGATTGTTACGGTACTGTCTTGCATAAGTACTGAACACTTATTCTGTAAATTATCTGATAAAAAAACCACTATTGGTGATGCCAGCGCGATTATTACGGGTTTATTGTTAGCGATGACTCTTCCTCCTGGCTTCCCTCTTTGGATGGGAGCTGTAGCAGGGTTTGTTGCTATTGCTATGGGTAAAACGCTTTTTGGTGGATTAGGTTTTAATGTTTTTAACCCCGCTTTAGTAGGCCGTGCTTTTATTCAAGCCGCTTTTCCTGTTTCAATTACCACTTGGACACCTGCATTAGCAACTGATCGTTTTATTGAATTTATTCCATCCACATTAGCCTTACCCTTTATGAAACCAATGGCAACAGCTGAATGGACTGCTCAAGTCAGCATTGATGGTTTTAGTGGAGCAACCCCTTTAGCACTGATGAAGTTTCAAGGCATCATGAGTGATAGCATGGATTTATTTTTAGGCTTAACTGCTGGATCAACGGGGGAGACATCAAGCCTATTAATCCTTATTTGTGGCGCTTATTTAGTTTATAAAAACATGCTTGACTGGCGTATTCCTGCAGCCGTTATATTTGGCACAGCACTTTCGGCAGAATGTTTATATTTACTTGATTCAACAAAATATCCCACAGCTGGATTTATGGTGTTTTCAGGGGGATTGATGTTTGCTGCTGTTTTTATGGCCAGTGATATGGTGGCCTCACCTGTTACTCCAAAAGGTATATTTGTTTTTGGTTTATTAGTAGGTTTTTTGACCGTGATTATTCGCCTATTTGGTGGCCTAACAGAAGCTGTTATGTATGCCATCTTATTTGGAAATGCGGCAACTCCAATAATTGAATCCTACACCCAACCCCGTATTTATGGAGGGAAATGATAATGGATAATGCACCAAAAAATGAACCCAATAAAGTTCCTCCATTACCCTCCAGCATTTCACTTATATCAACATTAGGTGTTGTTGCAATGTTATCTGGCTTTCTAGTAGTGTTAGTTTACGAATACACCAAACCCATTATTGCAGAAAACCAAAGGTTGGCCACAGAACGAGCCATTTTTAAAGTATTGCCCAAAGCAAAAAGTCGCTTAACCTTTGTTATTAAAGATGGACAAATCAAACTGGCTGATGATAAAACTAAAGGTGAATTAATCTATGCTGGCTATGATAAAAATAATACCTTTGTTGGACTAGCACTAAATGCTGCTGAACAAGGTTATCAAGATATTGTAAAACTACTCTATGGCTACCAACCAGATACTGGCTGTATTACTGGTTATGATGTATTGAAAAGCACTGAAACACCTGGGTTTGGAACAAAAATCACTACTGATGAAGAATTTTTAGCTAACTTTAATTGCCTTGATGCAAAGGTAAATCAGGAACAATCAGGACTTATTAATGTCATTAAGACAGTAAGACACGGTTCTAAAAATAACCCTTGGGAAATTGATGCTATTTCTGGCTCAACCATTACTTCAAATGCTGTTGGTAGAATGTTTAATAAAAGTGGACAAGCATTACACCCAACTATTCAGCAAAATTTAGATCTACTTAAATCTGCAAAACAACAAAGAGGCGACCATGGCCAATCCAAATAAAAAAGATACCCCCATAACCATGGATGTTTTCACTGCGGGAATATGGAAAGAAAACCCTGTATTCGTAATGATGCTTGGGTTGTGCCCGGTACTTGCTGTCACAAATAGCGTTGAAAATTCCTTAGCCATGGGCTTGGCCAGTGTATTTGTTTTAGTTTGTTCAAATGCACTGGTATCGGCACTACGAAACTTTATCCCTAAACAAGTCCGTATCACTACCTATATCATTATCATTGCCACATTTGTTACCTTGGTTGACTATATTATCCAGGCAATCAGCCTAGATTTATATAATAAACTAGGTGCATTTATTCAGTTAATTGTAGTGAACTGTCTAATACTTGGTCGCGCAGAAGCCTTTGCTTCAAAAAATTCATTTGGTAAATCTGTTATTAGTGCTTTAGGAATGGGTTTAGGTTTTACCTTAGCTTTAGTTATGCTAGGTGGAGTTAGAGAATTATTGGGAGCAGGACAATTATTAGGCTATCAAATATTTAGCCTAAATTTTCAGCCATGGATCGTCATGATTCTTCCCCCTGGTGGTTTTATCGTTTTAGGCTCATGGTTGCTACTTATTAACTATTTTGAGCAACGTAAAACAGGAAAATTAGTTGCTGAAGACTCAGCTTCTCATTGTACTGTTAGCCAACCAAGGAGTTAATGATGAATCCAGAATCACTTAGTTTTATTTTTCTTAACGCCTTTTTAATTAATAACTTTGTATTAGCGCTATTCTTAGGTTTATGTCCTTTCGTAGGAGTATCTGCAAAGCGAGATACGGCCTTTAATATGGCACTAGCCACAGCATTTGTTATGTTTGTCAGCTCTACTTGTGCTTATGCTATTAACCAAGTGTTAATCACTTATGAATTAGAATTTTTAAGACTCATCAGCTATATCGCACTAATTGCTTCATCAGTTCAGTTAGTTGAAATGATTTTAAAAAAATTCAGCCCAACTCTATTTCGGGCACTAGGCATTTTCTTACCTTTAATCACTACCAACTGCGCAATTTTAGGTGTAGCTCTATTTCAAACATCCAGAGGTTATGATTTCTTTCAATCAGTCTCTTTTAGTTTAGGCGGCGGAGCTGGTTTTGGTTTAGCAATTGTTTTAATGGCTGGCTTAAGAGAAAAACTAGAATTATCTAATCTTCCAAATATCACTCAGGCAGCGGCTTTAAGCATGATGTTGGCAGGTATTTTATCGCTAACTTTTATGGGATTTGCTGGTTTAGGAACTACAGCATAAAGGTAGAATTATGATTAATTTGATAGTTACAATAGTTATTATTTTTACTGTATTAATAGCTTGGGTATTAATACAGCAAGCCGCAAGAAAATATGCAGAAAACCACCCAGAAATGGGGCCAGTAAAGGAAGAGGGCTTAGGCTGTGGGAAAACTTGTGGCTGTAAAACTAGTTGCAAACAAGAAAATTAATTTCAACCCTTCCTAATTTTCTTTGTTCCAAAGAACTTTAATTTTAAACCAATATATTACTTTTCTACAAATCACCGTATACAGGTAACAGCTTGTTTTAACTGTCATTATATTTTCAAAAAAGCCTATGGCAATCTACAGCTCTTAATCAGATTTTTTTTGATAGAAAATAATATTACTATATTAATTTCCTTACAGGATAACCCTTGAGGCTTGAATCGTAAGAAAATAATATATATGCCTCATTTACAAGTCCTGTTGATTGAATAGATCCCTTTTTAAATAAATGATCAAAGTCTCCGACCATCAACTCAGGCTCATCGGTATGGATAAGTGTGATATACCTTGAATATATCTTCTTAAGCTTATGTTTTTCTGAAGGATTATCTTTTTGTTGGATTAATTTATTTAAATGTTTCATCAGCCTAGCTGTAGTCCAAGGTTCCTGGCTAGGGTATTCTTGATTTAAACGAATTTGGACTTCAATGGCATTTTGGTCTACGAGTTCAACAATTTCAATAGCTACTTCACTTTCCCCAGACGTTGCAATACAATCGGGTGGATCACCACCAAGATCAATAGAATCAAAGGATTCTCCATTCTGATTTATCAAGTATTGAACAAACTCAGAACAAATTGCTAATTCCTTAGTTTCCTTATCGTGCCAATTAAAAAAATTAGCATGTTTCCGAGGAAGTCCTCGAGCTTTTCTCATGGATTCAGCTACTGCTTTCTTAGTTTCTTCATCCATATCCATAGTACTTAACAAATATTAGTTTTAGTTGACTCATCATATACACAAACACCGACTTTTTGACATACCCAGTTTATGAAACAGCTCAATATAATTCATGATACTCTAAGTTAAACTTTCCATCAGGCAAAAAAAAACCCAATCTCGTGAGAGATTGGGTTTTTTAAATAAAAGCTTGGCAATTCCCTACTTTCGCATAGCAACCTGCTACACTATCATCGGCGCTAAGCGGTTTCACTGCC
>Ga0209292_1002755_pt1 | contig 19879 bp, 20 predicted proteins | sample GOMGulsemesocosm_2_FD_184634 | JGI IMG/M metagenome (GOLD analysis project Ga0209292, IMG submission 184634) | Methane-oxidizing microbial communities from mesocosms in the Gulf of Mexico - GOM9C Gulf of Mexico (SPAdes) (version 2) | ecosystem: Environmental > Aquatic > Marine > Cold seeps... | reverse complement strand
TTCAGGCCGCTTAGTCAGTATGCAACCCACTGGGCGAGATAGACAATCGATAGCGGTTGGCCTAGTCATTGGCGTACGTGTTTTAGTCAATAAGCGGGGCCGTCGTTGGGCCTTAGTTACCCTTGATGATAAAAGTGCGCGTATGGATGTACGTTTATTCCCCGATGATTACGATAATTTCGCAGAATTATTGGAAACTGATGCTATTTTAGTCTGTTCAGGACAGGTCAGCTTTGATGATTACTCTGGAGGTAATACAATGACCGCCAGAGATATCATGACGATAGCATCAGCGCGTGAAAATCACGTAACCTCTTTAGATGTACAAGTACAAAAAAGTCAGGTAAGTGATAATTTTATTGAGCAGTTTACGCAGACATTAACACCGCACAAAGAAGGAACCTGTCCGGTTAGAGTCTTTTATCAGCGCGATGAAGCGCGGTGTATATTAGAGCTTGGCGTTCAATGGCGTGTATCGCCAGCTGATATGTTATTATATGATTTAAAAGAATTATTAGGTGACGAAAACGTTGCCTTGCAGTTTAAGTAAAGTTAAAAATTAGCTTCTTTTCACAAAGAGCCCTAAACAAGAATATTAGGTACCGAGAATACTATGTCATTAAATTTTTTAGATTTTGAACAACCTATTGCCGAACTTAACGCGCAAATTGAAGAGCTTGAACTTGTTAATAAAGGGCAAGAGCTAGATCTTGATTTAGAAGAACAAATAACGCAATTGCGTGAAAAAAATAAAGAACAAACCCAGAAGATTTTTGCGAATTTAGACGCTTGGCAAACTGCACGGGTTGCTCGTCATCCCCAACGTCCATATACGTTAGATTATTTACCACGTATTTTTACCGAGTTTGATGAATTGGCCGGTGATCGAGCTTATGCAGATGACTCTGCCATTGTTGGTGGTACTGCCAGATTAGATGGCAAAGCTGTTGTTGTTATTGGTCATCAAAAAGGTCGCTCTACTGCCGAAAAAGTAAAGCGTAATTTTGGTATGCCTCGTCCAGAAGGGTACCGCAAAGCCTTACGTTTGATGGAAATGGCTGAACGTTTCAATATGCCTATTATTACTTTTATTGATACTCCAGGGGCTTACCCTGGTATTGGTGCTGAAGAGCGTGGTCAAAGTGAAGCTATTGCCACTAACTTAAAAGTGATGGCGCGTTTATCGGTGCCAATTATTTGTACTGTTATTGGTGAAGGCGGCTCCGGTGGCGCATTAGCTATTGGTGTTGGTGATAAAGTCAATATGTTGAAGTACTCAACATATTCAGTTATTTCACCTGAAGGTTGTGCGTCTATTCTTTGGAAAACAGCTGAAAAAGCGCCGACAGCAGCTGCAGCAATGGGCATTACAGCACAGCGTATTAAAGAATTAGAACTGATAGATAGCATTGTCGACGAGCCATTAGGTGGTGCACATCGCGATATGGACCAAATGGCGGCAATGTTAAAACAAGCGATTAAGTCTGATCTCGCTGAGTTAGAAACACTTGATAAAGAAGCGTTAATCGAAAAACGTTATGAAAAACTAATGGCATTTGGCTACTGTTAAACGTTCAAACGGCACATTAGTAAACCCTTTATGCATAAAATTGAGTCAACACTGTATAGTGTGATTAGTGAATATCCTGATAAGCCCATTGTTATTGCGTATAGTGGTGGGGTTGACTCACAAGTGTTGTTGCATGCTTTAGCTAAGTTAAAGCATGCCAAGCTCCCCTTTTTAACATCAGAACATTCATTAGCTAACACTGTCGCTAATGGCCTATCGAATAAAGTGATTGTCTGTCACGTTAACCATGGTCTAAGTGAAAATGCTCAATATTGGCAAGAATTTGCTACTGAGCAATGTCAGCAAGTAAAGCTGCCGTTAACGGTCTGTGCTGTTAATGTACAACCTCAAGCCCAATGTTCATTAGAGGCACTAGCACGTGATGCGCGTTATCAAGCCTTACAGCAAGTCGCTGCCCAACCTAGTATTATTGTCACCGGTCACCATAGTGACGATCAGAGTGAAACGTTTTTACTGGCGTTAAAACGAGGCTCTGGCTTAAAAGGCTTATCGGCTATGGCTAGCCAAGCACCATTAGCTGAGCACACATTAACACGCCCTTTATTAGCAATCACACGTCAGGAAATTGTCGATTATGCTAATCAGCAGCAGTTAACTTGGATTGAAGATGAATCTAACCTAGATACTAGTTTTGATCGTAATTTTATTCGCCATCAGGTTATGCCATTGCTTAGCCAACGATGGCCAAGCATTGTTAGAACAATTAATCGCAGCAGTGATCATTGCCGAGAAGGGCAAGCGTTGCTCGATGAATTAGCTGAAGATGATTTATCTGTTTGCCTTTGTGTTGGTCATACACACAGCTCTGCCTTATCTATCGGAGAGGTGGCTATTGAGCAATTAACCCAGTTAACGCGTGCGCGCTTTAATAACGTTATCCGCTATTATTTAGCTAAACAGCAGTGTCTGATGCCTAGCACCGAGCAGCTTACTCAACTTCATCAACAATTAGCTGTTAGCCACGATAAGAACCCTGCAGTAAAAGTAGGTGATCATTATTTTAGGCGTTACCAAGGTAAGCTGTATTTAACCCCACCGTTAATTGATGTTTCTCCGTGGATGGTCGAGCTTGATTTTCAAGATGATAATACCAGAGAAACAAAAGCTCTTAGTATTGATTTTCCTGATGATATTGGCAAGTTGGCCGTTGAAAAAGTGGCTGTTTTTAATACTGAACGTGTAAACGATAGCCAAGGTAAAGGTAGTAATAAAGCGCATCATGTAGAGAATACGTTCACGGAAACTTTAACGATACTAAGGCCGAAACCGGGACAAAAAGTGTCTATTCAATTTAGCCACAATAATCCGAAGTGTTTGCCTGATTACCGTAATCACTCGCGTAGTTTAAAGAAAATACTACAAGAGCTGAATATTCCACCATGGCAACGAAAGCGTATTCCTTTTTTGTATTATGATGATGTATTCGTGGCCGCCCTTGGTATTTTTGTTTGTCAGGACTATCTTGCTCGAGTAAACGAGCCAAGCGTAGCCTTCGCTTGGCGTTAATTTCTTACTCATTGGCGGTGTTAGCAGCCGTGTTTAATCTATCGTTTTTTTGCGAATCATTCACAGAGTTATTCAAAAAGTTAACTCAGTCCATAATCAAGTGAATGACTCTTTGAATGCTATCTACGTACTTAGCAATAATCGTTTAAAATACGCTGTTGTCGTGACGCTTAACTAATCTTTAGTTATTTATTAAGATGATGGGAAGCGGCTGCCGAAAACACCACGTCGGTCGAGCTATTAAGCGCTGTTTCGGCCGAGTCTTGAATAACACCAATAATAAAACCAATCGCGACTACCTGCATTGCTACCTCGTTATCGATGCCGAATAAGCTACATGCAAGTGGGATCAGTAATAATGAGCCACCAGCAACACCCGACGCGCCACAGGCTGATATAGAAGCGACTACAGAAAGTAATATTGCGGTACCAAAGTCTATATCAATACCTAAACTGTTGGCTGCTGCCAAGTTAATTGTTGCGCCAAGTGGTATTGAAACCGAGTAAGTATCTTCATGTAATTTGAGCTTCTTACATAATTCCATATTGACTGGAATATTTGCTGCAGAGCTGCGGGTAAAAAAGGCAGTAATACCTGATTCACGTAAACAGGTAAATACTAATGGGTAAGGGTTTTTACGCATAATAACAAAGACAATTAATGGGTTTACCACCAGCGCAATAAAGAGCATGGCAGTTAATAAAACGGCTACTAAATGACTATATTCTGCTAACGCAGTAAAGCCCGTAGCAGCAACGGTATTAGCCACTAAGCCAAAGATACCAAGCGGGGCAAAACGGATCACTATTCTAACCATGCCAGAAATAGCGTTGCTAAAGTCTTGCACCATTAATTTTGTGCTGTTATTAGCGTGTTTCAATGAAAACCCTAAGCCAAGCCCCCATGCTAATACCGCAATGAAATTTCCGGTGGCAATAGCGCTGATTGGGTTTTCAACGATTTTAAAGGCCAATGTTGATAAGACTTCACCTAAGCCCTGAGGTGGATTAGCACTTGCTCCTGCTAAATCAAGTGTTAACGTGGTTGGAAAAATAAAGCTTAATACTACCGCAGTAAAGGCTGCACCTAGGGTACCGATAAAATATAAAGCAATAATAGGTTTCAGCTCGGCTTCACTATCAACTTTTTGATTGGCAATACTCGAAGCAACCAGCACCAAGATTAAAATTGGCGCAACCGCTTTTAAAGCACTGACAAATAGCCCTCCTAGCATCGCAAAAGAGCTAGCAATCTCTGGTGATGCCACGGCTAAGGCAGTACCTAAAATAATCGCAACAATAATTTGAGAGACTAAACTCGTTGAGAGGATTTTTGTTAACAACGAATTGTTTTTTGTTACAGACGACTCTGTAGTCATAGGAATACCTAAATTATAATAGTTATAGCCAGCGTTTTTATCATTGCAGGCAGGTGATGTCTAGTCTTTGACGGTAAATGTATTAACGCAAGTATCGTCAGGGTGTAAAGCTAGTATTATATTTTAGTTTTAGCGTATAATCTCGCCATTGAAAATTAGCTAATTTATAGGAATAACATGGCTACTGAGCAAGCTTTAATACAGCGTAGTAATAACAGTTGTGAATTATGTACTCAAGCGGATAACCTTGCCGTATATCCAGTTCCCCCTACTAGCGACTTAAGTGCGCAGCAATGTGTGTACCTTTGTCAAAACTGTCAGAGTCAAATCGAAGGTGAAGTAGCATTAGATCTTAATCACTGGCGTTGTCTAAGTGACAGTATGTGGAACCAAGAGCCTGCGGTTCAAGTAATGTCTTATCGAATGTTGCATAAACTCTCTAGCGAGAGCTGGGCTCAAGATGCACTAGACATGATTTATCTTGAAGATGACGTAAGAAAATGGGCAGAGCAGGGCATTGCTGCTGCGCAAACCAATGGACCTACTCGTGATAGTAATGGCGCTGAGCTACAAGATGGCGATAACGTCACCTTAATTAAAGATTTAAAAGTGAAAGGCGCTAACTTCACCGCAAAACAAGGCACTATGGTGCGTGGTATCTCATTAACAGATAATCCCGAGCATATTGAGGGTAAAGTTAATGGCACCCGTATTGTGCTTGTGGCTGCTTACTTGAAGAAAGCTTAATCTTTTTACTTTGATATGTTTAGCTGGTCGTTAAATTTTTTGCTGTATATCGCTAAGTTTTGTTTTTTATAAGTCTTATGATTAAATTAACGGTTAAAAACAAAAAAGGCTGTTAACTTTATAAGTTAACAGCCTTTTTATTATTCGTTGTGCCTGACTAACTAATTAACACAATAGTTAACCATTTAGTTACTGCAGGAGAATACTAAAAGTTATCTTTACGATAAGACTCACAAGCTTCTTCATCTTGACACTGACCGTATAGGTATAAACTATGGTTAGTGAGGGTCATATTATGTGCTTCAGTAATATCAGTTTGTCTTTGTTCAATAATATCATCTTCAAATTCAACTACTTTACCGCATTTCAAACACACTAAATGATCATGATGTTTTTTATGAGAAAGTTCAAATACTGATTTTCCACCTTCAAAATGGTGGCGAGTAACAATACCGGCATCATCAAATTGGTTTAATACCCGGTAAACAGTCGCTAAACCAATTTCTTCATGCTGTCCTAAAAGTAGCTTGTAAACATCTTCAGCACTAATATGTTGATTTTTCGGTTGCTGTAATATAGCTAAAATTTTAATACGTGGCAGGGTGATTTTTAATCCGGCTCGTTTTAATTCTTCGTTTTGATCTGCCATGTAAATTTTTCTCTATGGGGGTAATAACTAGTTAGATAAAAGTATAGGGTGTTATTTACTTTGGTTAAAGTATTTGTTTGATTAATTATGACTTTTTTTCGTTTAAGTGCATATAAAAAAAGCTCATTTACAGAGCTTTAGTCATTAGATGCGCGCTTAGTCGTACTGTATTACTATTCAGCTAATTCAGCTAAGCACATTTCATCATTAAGTTGTTCAACCCATTGGCTGACACGCTGGTCAGTTAATTCAGACTGTCGGTCTTCATCAATACATAAACCGATAAAGGTATTTTCATCAACTAAGGCTTTAGATGCTTCAAATTCATAACCCTCTGTAGACCAGTTACCAACCACGATACCACCTTTACTTTCAACAATATCACGTAAAGGTTCCATCGCATCACAAAAGTATTCAGCGTAATCTTCTTGATCGCCTAAACCGAAGATAGCCACTAATTTATCGGCGAAATCCACTTCTTCTAGATCAGGTAAAAAATCATCCCAATCACATTGGTTTTCACCATAATACCAAGTAGGAATGCCTAAAATAAGTAGATCGAACTCAGCGATTTCTTCTTTAGTGCTTTTGGCGATGTCTCTCACATCGATCATTTTTTTGCCCAGTTTTTTCTGGATCATTTTACTTACAGCTTCTGTATTGCCGGTATCACTACCGAAGAATAAACCTACGATTGCCATGGGAATTTACCTTTACTTCAATTTAATTTGTTAATTACATTCATTTTCTAACGATTGTATCAGTAACGATTCTATTAACTCGCTACGACTAACCTGTTTAGTTTTCGCTAATTCGTCGAGTTGTTCAAAAACACTTAGGTGTATTTTAAATTCAACTCGTTTCAAACCTTTAGTCTTATCGCGTTTAACTTGATTACGCTTATTTATCTTAATTTGCACCTTACGTGGGTGCGGGCTTGTTTTAGGACGCCCTGGCCTTTTTTCATCACTGAATAAATCAATGGTGGTTAAATCTGTTAACTCTTTAGCCATTAGCCAACACCCTGACTTTCCCAGATGAACTGAATAATGCCTTTAGCAACAAAACCAGCGCAGCCTAGAAACAGCACAAAATAGACTACTAACTTACCCATTTTAGGGACATCATTTTTTTTCATCACATCATGGATGGATAAGCCAATAAAACCAAAGATAAAAAGAAAAAATATATTAAGACCAATAGCTTCTATTAGCTCTAAATGTTCTGCTAGCATATTTATTGTCGAACTAAACGATTCGTCCTCTAAAAATGGCGGCACTATAGCATAGTGTAATCATAAACTCATGTGTTTTCATGGCTATTGTACACAAAATCATAGGGGCTTTTATTGTCTGATTCATTACCTTTTATTACCGAATTTTACGATAGCGCTTACTTAGTTAAAAAATCCATCACTATCTTATTAAAGGCAATAGTTTTTTCTGCGTGTAACCAATGACCAGCACCTTGAATTATTTTCGCTTTCGCCTGAGGGAATAGGGCGATGATCTGTTGTTGATGTGATGGCATTATGTAATCGGACGCGCCCCCTTTAATAAAAAGCGTTGCCCCGTTAAAGGGATAGCCAGATTTACTTTCAATTCCTTTCATTATTTGTGGATAAGCTTGTTCAATATTATTTAGGTGGCATTTAAAGTAAAACTCACCTTGGTCATTGATGGCAATATTACGCAATAAAAATTGTCTAACGCCGTTATTATCTACATAAGGCGTTAGTTGACTATCAGCCTCTTTACGTTTAGTAACGGTAGTGAAGTCAATTGCTTGTAATCCTTTTATAATGGTTTGATGGTGAGCAGGATATTGCACTGGCGCAATATCAGCAATAATGAGTTTGTTAACTCGGTCAGCATGGGTTAATGCTAGCTGCATGGCAATTTTACCGCCCATAGAGTGGCCGAGTAGATGGCATTGCGCAATGGCTAATTCATCCAGAAGGTTGATAACATCTTGAGCTAACTCAGCATAACTCATACCGGCTTGATGAAAAGAATTGCCGTGATTACGAACATCTATGCTGGTTACGCAATAGTTTTCTGCTAATATTTTAGCAACCATATTTAAGTTTTCTAAACTGCCAAATAAACCATGTATCAAAACAATGTGCTCGCCTTGGCCCAATTGCTGGTAATTAAGTAGCGCTGCAGAACTATTATTTGTCATTTGTGTGCTTATTCATTAAAAAAATTCAACTTATGATAATTTTACCATGAAATAAAAGGTAGTTTGGGTATAATCTTGCCGCAATTAAATTTTTGCTGATGAGCAGTGGGATCCTTAATGAAAAATATCGAAATAGACGAAGAGCTTTACCAACATATTGTTTCTAACACTCAAGCTATAGGTGAAAGTGCTTCCAGTATTTTACGCCGATTATTGGCTTTAGAAAATATTAGCACGGCAGATTCACAAAACGTGGTGAGTAATGTTGACGCGACTAGTGAAACAAACAGCACGAGTAATAATGCTGTAACACAACCAAGTGAAGATGTTGTTAACCCAAGCCAAAGCAGAGAAAGTGTTTTTAATTTCATTAACAAAGAAGAGTTAGCGATGCAGCGTGGCGCTGTTGGCCGGTTTTTACTCATTTTGGCCGCTTTATATCGAGCAAATATCGATAGCTTTCAGGTGGTTATTGAAATATGTGGCCGTGACCGCTTATACTTTGCTAAAAGTGAAGCGGCGTTATCTGCCAGTGGGAGTAGTATTAAACCAAAACAAATTCCTGATAGCCCGTTTTGGGTTATGACTAACTCGAATACCACGCGTAAAAAGATGATGTTAACCAAAGCGGCAATGTCGCTAGGTTATGATGACGCTGAAGTTGAAAAAATCAGAGACTTACTCTAGCGCCTGTGCGCAATTAACTCATAATCGATTACTACGTTAGCTTAACGGTGACGTAGATAAATTTACCAACACAAGGACTTATAATGTCAGTGCACCCATATGCCGGTAAACCTGTTAGACCAGAAGATAGAATTAACATTGGACTTTTGGTTAGTGATTACTTTTTACAAACTCCTGATGTAACCACTACCGCAGAGCGAGTAAGTTTTGGTACTTCGGGTCATCGAGGAAGTGCATCTAAACGTAGTTTTAACGAACAGCATATTGTGTCAATTTGCCAAGCGGTTGCCGAATATAGAGCATCTGCCGGCATTACTGGACCATTATTTCTTGGTAAAGACACCCATGCGTTGTCTGAGCCGGCCTTTGCGAGCGCAATTTCGGTGCTTATTGCTAATGGCGTTAAGGTTGTTATTCAAAACGATTCATTAACCGGCAGAGGTTTTACACCGACGCCAGTGATCTCTCGTCTGATTATTTGTCACAATAACATTGATAGTAATGAAGTAGCTGATGGCTTGATCATTACCCCTTCTCATAATCCTCCTTCCGATGGTGGTATTAAATATAACCCACCGCATGGTGGCCCAGCAGAAGGCGATATCACCAAACAAATAGAGCAAAGAGCAAATGAGTTGATTGCTGCGAATTTAACAGAGGTTAAACTGGTTGCCTTTAATCAAGCAATTGAGTCGCCCTTATTAGTTCAGCAAGATTTTATTGACTTTTATGTTAGCCAACTAGAACAAGTTATAGATATGCAAGCTATTGCTAAAGCAGGCGTCACTATTGGTGTTGATCCGCTTGGTGGCTCAGGTATCGACTATTGGCCGGTGATTGCTGAAAAATACGGTATAAATATCAAGGTTGTAAATCCTGTTGTTGATGCCAGCTTTGCCTTTATGCGCTTAGATAAAGACGGTAAAATCCGCATGGATTGTTCATCACCTTATGCGATGGCTGGCCTTATTGCGATGAAGGATGATTTCGATGTCAGTGTCGGTAATGATCCTGACTTTGATCGCCATGGTATTGTGACTAAAAGCGGTGGTTTGATGAACCCTAATCATTATTTAGCGGTCGCGATTCAATATTTAATGACTAACCGCACTTGGCCGCAAACAAGTAAAATTGGTAAAACATTAGTTTCAAGTTCATTGATTGACCGAGTAGCGAATAAAATTGATAGGCCGCTTTCAGAAGTGCCGGTTGGTTTTAAATGGTTTGTTGATGGTTTATGTGATTCAAGCTATGCGTTTGGCGGTGAAGAAAGTGCTGGCGCGGCATTTATTGCCCGAGATGGCAGTACTTGGACCACCGATAAAGATGGTTTTATTATGGCGTTGTTAGCGGCAGAAATACTTGCTGTTACTGGCCAAGACCCCCATCAACATTACCTCGAACTAGTAGCTGAATTAGGTCAACCTTGCTATGGGCGTGTGGAAGCTGTAGCTTCTTTTGAACAGAAAAAAGTATTAACCGCACTCTCAAGTGATGATATAACCGCGGATACTTTAGCGGGTGAAAAAATCACGCAAATTTTATCGCACGCGCCAGGGAATAACGCGGCAATTGGTGGTATTAAAGTGACTACTGAAAATGGCTGGTTTGCGGCACGCCCATCGGGAACTGAAGAAATATATAAAATATACGCTGAAAGCTTTATCGATGAGCAGCATTTACAAGATATTATTAGCGAAGCGCAAGAGATTGTTAGTGCTGCCTTTAGAGCAGCCGGTTTATAGTAATACAAATACAGCGTTTAGAGTACATAGCGTAAAGTGTAGTGTTTAATCTACATAATTTAAGGTAAGTGTTTAAAGAAAAGTACAGGCCTATTATCTCATTGGTAATAGGCCTGTTATGATTAAAGACAAGCTAAAATATAAGGTTAAAAGCAAGGTTAAGATTTTTATGGCATATCCACAGCAGCAGTTATCAGCAGATCAACTTCAAACACAGTTACGCACTAATGGCGACTTTTTACAGTTGACTCGTAGCCATGAGTTTTCCATGCCCGCATTTACGTTTGATGTTAGTTGTGCAACGGGATTGGCAGTAATGAAGGTTTCTGTGTTAGATACAGGGATTATCATTTTTGAACCTATTAGCTTTGCTAACGATGCGAAAGACATAAAAGATATTGTGCTCTCAAGTGCTGTTCATGGTAATGAAACGGCACCGATTGAAATCTGTAATGATTTAATTAAAAAATTATTACTCGGTGAATTGGTACTAAAACATCGGGTGCTCTTTTTATTTGGTAATCCGCCGTCAATTAATATTGGTGAACGCTTTGTTGAAGAGAACTTAAACCGTTTGTTTTCTGGTGGTCATACGTTAGATCAAGGCCAAGGGGCTGGCTTAATCAATAAAGAGCGTCATCGTGCGTTGTTATTAGAGCAAGTTGTCGAACAGTTCTACCTACAAGGTCATGGCGAGCGACTTCACTATGATTTACATACCGCTATTAGAGGCTCTAAGAACGATAAGTTTTCGGTTTATCCGTTTATTCATGATAAACCTAGAGATAAAGCTCAACTAGCCTTTATGAAAGCCTGTGGCATCAATACTATTTTGCTCTCTAATTCACCAACTACCACTTTTAGCTATTTTTCATCGAATGAGTTTGATGCCCATGCGTTCACCGTAGAGCTTGGCATGGTGAAACCGTTTGGTGAAAATGATATGGCTAATTTTAGTGCGACTATAAGCGCATTATCACAGCTTATCAGTGCTGATAGTGTCAATGTTGTGCCGTACCAAGCCGATGATTTTAATTTGTTTACCGTGGCTCAAGTCGTAAACCGTCATCATGAAAATTTTGTGCTGCATTTTAGTGATGATGTTGAAAATTTTACTGATTTCCCTATAGGTACTGTGATTGCGACTGATGGCGAACATGAGGTTAAAACGGTAACGGCAGGCGAGGCCATTATCTTCCCTAATGCCAATGTTGCTATTGGTCAACGGGCGATACTCACCGTAATTCCAGCGAATATTGATGAATAAAACGTTATGAAAAAATAAGCACTTTAATAATAGTGATAAAAAAACCGATAAAATCTTTATCGGTTTTTTTATGTTTGCTTATCGGTAGTGCTCGTTAAAATATGTTTTAAGCGCTACTTAAAGGCGATAGCAATACAAAAAGCAATAAACCAAAATCCAGAGAGCAGTTGCCAAATTAATAATGGATGAGTATCCATTAACAACGCTTTATGCTCTTTCTTATATTTTGGGTTGGGGGTTTTCAACTCATGAACGAACTCGAACACATCTTCATAGCGACGTTCAGGCTTAAACCTAAGACCTTTTTTAATGGCGCCATCAATCCAAATAGGTACTAACGGGTTATGATCAAAACAAGGAACGTATTTGGTATTAAGATAATGTTTTTCGGTTCTACATTTACTAAGCTTACCGTCAAAGGGCTCTTTACCGGTAAGCATTTCGTAGACGATAACCGCCACTGAAAATACTTCTGATTGCACGGTACTTCTACTGGTGAGTACTACTTCAGGTGCTGAATAACTTGCAGTACCCAGTACACCATCATGATCTAACGGCGTAGAAATTTCAGCAATACCTTTGCTATAACAAGAGCCAAAATCTATGATTTTAACCTCGCCGTTAGTATCAATCATGATATTGGCAGGCTTTATATCTTGGTGCAATATTTCACGGCGGTGTAACGCTCTTAAGCCTTTTTCAATTTGCTCAACAATATAAATAACATCTTGTACCGCTGGATTAGGGTTTTCTTTAATCCATTGCTCTAGCGTGATTCCTTCAATAAACTCGGTCAGATAATAAAGCCATTTTTTCGGTTTATTTGGCTCGGCAATTTTAACCACATGCGGGCTTTGAATACGACTACCAATCCAGCTTTCCATAATAAAACGGTCTATATAAGCGAAATCATCATCAAAATTAATTGAGGGGGTTTTCATACAATAGCGTTGGTCGGTATTGATATCTCGCACCACATATACTTGGCTGCGATTATTGACATGAAGATGCTTTTCAACACGGTAATCATCAATAACAGTATCTATTTCCAAGAACGGCGGGAAGGGGAGCTCTGATAGCTTACGGCCCATCTCATTCATGGTTTGCTTAGGGAGAGTATCAACGCGTAATATTTGGCAACTGAGGTTATCTTTACTGTTTTGTTTAAGTGCTAAGGCTATTAGCCCATCACAACAGTGTTCAAAATCGGTTTCTGTGGCATTAGCTTCAAGGTTATTTAACGCCTGTTTAAGTTGATTATCTTTAATGAAATCATGAATACCGTCGGTGCTTAAAAAATAAATATCGCCTAATTCAATGGCAAGTTTATGATTATCTACATCAAGACTTACATCTAAGCCCATGGCTCTAGTTAGGTAAGATTGAGTCGAATTGATGGCGGTACTATGATCGCGGGTAATTTGTTCTAAATCACCTTTTCGTAAGCGATAAATTCGGCTGTCACCAACATGGAATATATAGGCGGTTTGCGATTTGAAAATAATGCTACTGAACGTGCTGACATAGCCTTTATGGACATCATTAAATTGTCTTCCTTGGCTGTACAACCAACGGTTTAATGCAGTTAACACTTGAGAGGTAGACTTTTCTACACTCCAACTGTCTGGGGTTGAATAGTAATCATAGAGGAAGTTATGAACACAGGTTTCACTGGCTTCTTTACCTGCTTCAGCGGCACTGACACCGTCGGCAATAACCGCAACTACACCTTTGTTGGTGATCAATGGCGCTTTGGGGATACGAATACCAATAGCATCTTCGTTTTGAGGTTTTACGCCGGCAATTGACGATTGTGCGACGGTAAAGCTGTACTCTGATTTTAAATGTTCAACCATCAAAAGACCTTTTCTTTTGCTAGGAGAGGTATAAAGCTCACCTAGCAAACACTTTTATTATTAGAATAAATAGTAGAATTATTTTGATACTAAAAGATTAATGTACTGAAATAAACTGTACTGTGCCGTCAGGCATTACTTCAGCCATTTTGCTTTTGGGCTCGTCTAAAAATAATGAACAAACTACCGCAAAGGCAACACCAGCAGAAATAGTGGCGAAGAATACTGAGGGGGATACAAATGAGTACACCAATAAAAATACTACTGCACCCACATTACCGTAAGCACCAACAGTACCCGCTATTTGGCCAGTTAACTTACGCTTAACCAAAGGAACTACTGCGAACACACATCCGGCGGCAGAGCCTAGGAAAAATGAGCAAATCATCATAGTGGCAACTACAGCGGCTAAAGGCCAATCGGCAGTAATTTGTGACATTACCAAGAAACCGATAGCTGCACCACTTAGCAAAATAACTAATGGTTTTTTACGACCATATTTATCACTAATAACCCCACCTGAAGGACAAGAAAGCACATCAACCGCAGCAAAACATGCACCAAAAATACCGGCAGCTGCAGTAGCGACTAAGAATGTATTTTCGAAGTATTGAGCTAACATTGAAATTACTGACAATTCCGCACCAAATGTTACCGCATAGCCGACACTTAAAATGGCAACTTGCTTAAACTTGTATTGCAGAATTTCGTCCATAGGTGGCGATTGCAACATCTCTTTATTTACTTGAAATAACTTTAATGTTTGATACGCAAGTAAAGCAAATAATAAGGCGTAGATCACATAAGAAGCCGTATTAGTAAGTAAACCTGCACCTAAAATAACGTCTGCACTGGTACCGGCAACAACACCTGCATCTGTTACCCGCCAGGTTAAAAGAGCTAAGGCCGCAATCATTGGGATGTTAAATAAAACACAAAAAACAAAATCGCTTTTACTGGTGAGTTCTAAACCACCGGACTTGTTAGGTTTAAAGTAGGTTGAACCAATAGGTGTGTCGGTTACTGCAAAGTAGTAAACAGCAGAGTACAGTAGTGCAATAACACCTGTTGTAGCAATAGCATAGCGCCAGCCGTCGTCACCACCAAATAAACTAGCCACATAAACGAGAGAACCAGCTGCTACGGCGGAGCCGACATTACCCATACCTTTATAGATACCCTCAGCTAATCCTAATTGATTTGCCGGGTACCATTCACTGATCATACGGATACCAATAACGAAACCAGCACCGACAAAACCCATCAAGAATTTAGCCAAAGCAAGCGTTTCAAACGTTTGTGCAAAGGCAAAAAAGAAACATAATAGCGCAGAGGCAATAAGCATAGCGGTATAGGAATTACGAGGGCCATATTTATCAACCAACATACCCGTGACAATACGAGCAGGTATGGTTAATGCCACATTGAGAATCAATAATATCTTTGTTTCAATGTCGGTTAAACCCATACTTTCTTGGATAGTCGACATGAGTGGCGCATGACTAAACCACACTAAAAAGGTAATAAAGAAAGCCAGCCACGTGCTATGAAGAATTTTAGCTTTGCCTTGTAAGGAAAGAAAGCTTTGTTTAAAAGATGATTGACTCATTTAACTGCCTTGGTTTGATTGAAATTATAAAATGTAATTTAATCCACCAATGCAATAAATAAACCATAAGTTAACTCGTTGAAAATGCTTGTTATTTGTGGTTTTGGAATTATTAAACAAGGTTAATGCACCATAGTAGCTCTTAAAAATGAATGTTAATGCACCAAAACTATCAATTAATAGTCACTTATAGTGAAAATAAGTAATAAGCTTCTTTTGTTGTTATCAATAATATTGTGATGGCAGCTACTGCAATGAATATTAATAACACTAAAGTAGAATTAATTGGCAGCCGATTTTTAGCTCTGCTGTAGTTGAACACGTTTTTATTAAATATGAAAAAAACAGATTTCATAAATCAATTATTTGCCTGCTAGCAGCTCAATTATAAAGTTGATAAATTCAAAACTTGGTAGTATCTAAGGTGTTTGACTATAATAAATATGACGAGTAGCTGACAGTGTAATTATTGCCAACTACTAGATAAATTCTTACGCAACAACACCATTCTACGGATGGAGTTTCGAGTTAATAAGGGTTACTACCTTATTTTACGTGTGTGATGCGCCTGTTTCAATTACATAATATTTGACTTGATGGATATTATATTAATTAGGCTAAGGCTATGAAATTTTTATTAAGTGTATTGCTTGTTTATTTGTTTGTTTTTCCTTCCTATACCCTCGCAGCGGACAATGCCGCTCAAAATATTTGCCAGTATATTGCGGCCGATGATCGAAATCGATTACGTAGTTTCCTTAAAACTAAGCGATTAAAAATTCGTAAAATTTTTGATGATATCAGCTGTAATGGCCAAAATTTACTGTTATTTGCCGATGGTCGCAGCTCTTTAGCAACGGCTGACTTTCTTATTTCGAAGTTACCTAAAGGCAAAGTGAAAAAAAATATTGCGGCAATAACCTCGGCAGATGTTTTAGCGATGGCAAAGAAGCGGGTTGAGTAACACTATACTATTTGATAGCGAGTAGAGAGTTAAATAAGGCTATAACATTGCCTAATATGGAGGAATGCTAATAGCCTCATATGTTAATCAGCTAATAGAGCTACAGTTAACTGTTGCCTAAACTAATACCTTAATCATTGCCTTAAGGTTCTCGCATTTGGGGCGGTGCTACAATGCGTACTTCTAAATGGGTTGATATCGAGGCCGCCACGACGAGTGTAGCGGGCAAAAACGGTAAGTGCTTCTAGTTGGCAATATTTTTGTAAGTCACAAAATATGCGTTCAACACATTGCTCATGAAATTCATTGTGCTGGCGAAAAGAAACCAAATAGCTGAGTAACACTTCATGATTTATCGCCTTGCCCGTGTATTCAATATATACCGTAGCCCAATCGGGTTGATTGGTGATTAAGCAATTAGACTTTAATAAGTGACTGACCAACTTTTCTTGAGTTAACTCTTTTGCAGCAAGGGCATTGTTTGCATTATTAACTTGAGCGTTTTGTAGCAGTTGCGCATCAAATTGGTAATTATCAACGCTAATATCTTCATCATCAATGCAAATGCTATCAGTTGCCGATACTCTTATCGCTAATGCTGGGCACTGCTCCACATTAAATAGTGAAACTTTTGCTGTTGAACCCGCTATGGCCGATAGATCTTTGACTAGGATATTCTTAACGGTGTTGATATCGTCAAACTTACTTTGATTAAAGCTATTTAAGTAGAGCTTAAATGACTTTGATTCAACAATATTGGCACTAGTGCAGTTGAAGCGAAATTCAGCAACTGCAACCATGGGTTTCCCTTTGCTATTAAGCCAAGACAATTCATAACCGTACCAAACATCTTCACCTATAAAAGGTAAATCATTGCTAGTTAGTGCTAAATCATCCCTATTTAAGCTTCTAGGTACCCCTTGCAGTAAATCTGGGGTATATTCACTGGTATATTCAGTGGTTTTACCCAGCGTTAATTCACTTAGTGATTTTTCATTTTGGTACGTTGCCATAATTTTATCTTTGCCAGTTAATGCTTCATTGGCTATTTTAAAGGATCTTCTTACGAGATGACATCATCAAATTCTCTAAATACGACTATTAGTTTATCGCAAACACTGCAAAATTTTACCGGTGAGTATATAGACCACTATAAAACCATCCATGGCGGATTGCCGCAAATTGAGCACGATCAGCAATGGCCCTCTCCCTGTGAGCAATTCGAAAATACTGAAGCAGGGCAAACTAACCTGTATGTTGCTTGGCAACCAACGTTAATTACTGATCCGAGTGTGAATTTTGATAATGTCGAATCTGCACTTACCTTGACATTGCATGCTGATATTAAAAGCTATTTCAGTACCTTGTATAGTGAAAGTCTTGACGCACAATTCACCGAAGGAAAATTATCGTTATTGTTTGCTTGGAGCAAAGAAGACTTTGCTCGTTTACAGGAGAACATTATCGGGCATATTTTAATGAAACAACGGTTAAAGCAAGCGGAAACGATTTTCTTTGCGGTAACCGATGAAGAAGACACTATTATTTCTGTAGATAATGAAACTGGTGCTGTGTGGGTTGAGCGAGTTGGTAGAGAACCCCATAAAAAACTCACTAACTCTCTGAGTGAGTTTATTAGTCAGTTATCTCCACAAGTATAAATACCACAGCGATAGTATGACTGTGGTTTTTATACTATTTATTACTTTTGTTGCGTTATTAAGGTTTGAATTAACTGCTTTAATTCACTAATTTCTTGTTTCATCATAGCTAGCTCTTCATTAAGGTGTTTTCTTAATAATGCATTGTCAGTTTTTTCACTAGTCTGTTCAACCTTGGTATTAGGCTCTTCTTGAGGAAGGGCAATAAAACTAGGATCATGTTGCCACGTTTTTAATGCCGAGATGATAGCGGGTAAAGGAACTTTTGTCGTCAACTTACCCTTAACTAATGCCACCGTGGGCTTTTTACCATCATTAGCAATTCTATTCGCTAAGATGATTATTTCATCATTAATTGTCATTTTGATTAACTCCCTGTGTAACTAACGATATTTTAGTGGGTTTTACTAACAATGTCTTTATGTAAAATCACCCCTTATATTTAAAATCATATAATTCAATGCGTTAGGTTTATTGTGTTTTTTGGTGCATATTTTGCTCTCTACTCTTTGCAATTATTTAATTAACTATAAAACTTGATATAACAAATTACCTATACGGAGTAGAAAATGAAAAAAGAATTACTTGCGTTATTCGTTGCCGCCCCTTTAGTCTTAAGCTTAACTGGCTGTGTGATTGCAGTGAATGATGATGGTGGAGAACATCGTTTTAACGCCAATCATGAAGATAGAAGCTATACCAACCGTGAAAAAGTCAATGCGCTACTTTTAGGTACTAGCATTATTGATATGCAAGAAAAATTAGGCGTAGCAGACTTTTCAGAGGTGTACGCGGTAAATGAGCAAACCGTGAGAGTGTTGTTTTATCGTACCCAACGTAAGCATAAAGATGGCTTAACGACTAAAGATGAATGCACCTATTTAGAATTTATCAATGGCGCGTTAGTTCAAACGGGCAGTGGTGGAGACTATAAGAGAATTACTCATCAGTAATTGCTATTTTTATACTGTCGGATGATTATGTTGTCAGGTGGGGTTAGTACAAACTAACCCCGCCAACCTATTTACAGGGAGCTATTTCCAGGGGCTATTTTCAGCCTACTTATTACTTCACCACTTGATTTCGCCACGGTAAATTTGTGTGAACTTACCGCTGTGAATATACCCCGTTAATTTATTTTGTTTGCTACACCATTAAAGTTACCTATTGTGCTCAACTATCTAAATTAACCACGTTAACCACCTTAATTTTAATCGTAAAATTAATTCTATTGACCTTTTTTTGAAAAAGCTGTTAAGGTAAATGTCGTTTAAATATTGAACATTTATATAAAACACTTTGTTTTCTTAAATTTGGAGAAATGGTATGTCTGATAATGTTGTAACAGCAAGTGAGCTTGATGTAAGAGCCACTTATCTTAGCGCCGAAGATTTAAAATTGGCGGCTTCTTTACTGTTTCAAGCTTACCATGATGATCCTGTGTTTTTAGAGATATTTAATAGCAACAAAGAGGGTTACGAACAGCGGCTTAGATCTTCAATTAGGGAAGAGTTAATGTCTTTTTGGCAAGCTAAGCAACCCATGATTGGCTTATATTTAGGTGAGTCAATGGTTGGTGTCGCTTGTTTAAATAGCCCTGACGATAGTCTTGGTAGTGAGCGTTTCTGGCATTGGCGTTTAAAAATGTTATTAAGTGCAGGTTATTTTAGTACTAAACAAATGATTGAGAAAGAAAAGAAAGTTATCGCTGCTGTTCCCTTAGCTAAGTTTCATATGTTGTCTTTTATTGCTATTCATCCTTTACATCAGCATCATGGCTTTGGTCAGTATTTAATGTCAGCGGTAAATACTGTTTTAGAAGAACATGGTGGCAGTGAAGGGGTGGCGGTCTATGCAACCTCTGGAAAGTTTAAACACTTTTTTGAAGAAATGGATTATCAATTTGTGACCGAGGTTACCGTAGGGAAAGTGTCAGGCGCGTTAATGGTGCATTATCGCGAACAGTAATTTCTTTAGTTATTATGGTGAGTAATAAGCCAAGTGAATATGTCATTTATTTTTTTTTTACCTATT
>Ga0209292_1002749_pt1 | contig 19914 bp, 16 predicted proteins | sample GOMGulsemesocosm_2_FD_184634 | JGI IMG/M metagenome (GOLD analysis project Ga0209292, IMG submission 184634) | Methane-oxidizing microbial communities from mesocosms in the Gulf of Mexico - GOM9C Gulf of Mexico (SPAdes) (version 2) | ecosystem: Environmental > Aquatic > Marine > Cold seeps... | reverse complement strand
TTGATTAAACGAGCGGCAAACATATCTGGGGTGGTGGGTGAGCTGGATGAGATACGCGCCCGCTTTTCTATCGCGGGTAAAATCGGGCTATAAAGCGAGTTTTTAATTAAGGTATCTTTCAATTTTGCACTGGCAGTATCGCCAAATGTTGATGCAACCCCGCCAGGGTAAACTGTCATGACATGCACGTTTAATGAGGCCATTTCCATACGAAATACATCACTCAAAGCATGAATCGCTGCCTTTGAAGCGCCATATACACCTGAAAAGGGCAAGGTAAATAACCCTGCTGAACTGCCTATATTAACCACCAAACCTGCACTATTTTGATGAAGCTTGCTCTTTTCGCGTAACAAAGGCAAAGCGGCTTGTGCCATGGCAAGGGGGGCAAATACATTGGTTTCAAATTGACTTTTAACCTGGGCGATTGGCACTTCAGCCAAGGGCCCCATCGCGCCGTAACCTGCATTATTAATCAGGATATCCAAACTACCCTGCTCAAGGTTTATTTTGGCCATCACCTCTTGAATATGAGTCTCATCATTCACATCCAATGTGACAGGAATAACATTCATACCCATATTTTCAACATCGGCTATTTTTCTGGCACCGGCATATACAGTGTGACCCATACGGCCTAAAGCAAGCGCCAAACTACGACCGATACCGGAGGAGCAACCACTAATTAATATTGTTTTTTTCATTTGTCATTCCTGTCGAACTTAGACGTTTAAATCAGGGTTGTGTTAGATTTCACAACCAATATCATTCATATACAGATTCAAACGTTTAATGAATTGTTTAGCCGTGACATTCAACACCATCATCTTGTCAGGACGCACCAGGATAAAGCGTTTGCCGTTTTTAAAGAGCGACTGATATTGCTTGCTTTCATCGACTAATAAGCTTTGACCGTTATTGATGGATTTTTTAAATCGATCACAAATGATGGCCTTTTTACCTGCCATAGATTGCCAACGCATCCGTGTTTTAATATCCATTAGCTCTTCAGGGTCTTGGTTCCAACCCAAAAGGTAAAAGTGTTCACCTAGAAAATCATCGACCAAAGCCTGTTTATCACCTTGCATTAATTGATACTGGGGGAGCTCGATACCGGTTTTTAATAGTTTGGATTTCACTAGATGTTTTAAATAAGAGCCATTGATATGATTAGGTACTTTATCGACAGGCACTCCCTTGCTTTTGGTGTGTACGCCGATTAGTCCAAGTATCATAATGAGTGCATTACGTACTTTAGCGATGCGTTCGTCCTGGGGTAAAATCACGCTGCCCATACATTGCGCAAACTTAATCACTTGCCTACTTTGAGGGATACGTTCAACTTGATAACTCTCTAATACCTTATCCGATAATTGCCCTTTTAAAACACTGCTTAACTTCCAACTCAGGTTATAAACGTCCCTTAACCCTGCCATCATGCCTTGGCCTGCAAAAGGCGGCGTAATATGGGCGGCATCCCCGAGTAAGAAGACATTACCTTGCTGATATTTTTCGGCGGTTCTAGCATGGAAGGTATAGATCGCTTTACGCGAGACTTTCATCTCTTCAACATCCCCCCAAGCGCCTAATAATTTACTCAGGTTAGAAGGCTCAAACAGTAATTCTGGATTATCATTTTTTTTCACCACAAATTCCCAGCGGCGCTTATTACCAGGGCCTGGCAAGGTCACTGACGGACGATCTGGGTTGATGCCAAAAATCACTTCACTACTGGATTGAGGGTTATTTTCGACATCCAAAATCATCCAATCTTGCGGGTATGTTGCCCCAGAAAAACCAATATTTAATTGTTTTCGTATTTCACTACTGGCCCCATCGCAGGCGAGTAAATAGCGACAATGCAGCTTAATATCCTGCTTTTCACCCTCTTTTGCTAAGGTAAGGTCGACACCCCGGCCAGTATCATTGAAGCTTAATAATTGGGTACTGGTAACAAGGTCAACACACGCTATAGGTGCCAGTGAACGTCTTAAACTACGCTCTAAATCTGGTTGATGAAAAGTACGAAGAATGCGGTGACCACTTTTAGGCTGATAAGTGTCTGCATGGAAAACAGCATGCTCTGGTTTATCACAAAATAGCACCTTATTAATTTGACGAAACACTAATTCAGGGTCATCCAGTATGCCCAAGGTATCTAGGATACGAGAACCTTCTTCACAGATACCCACCGCCCTTGGAATGGTCACTATGTCGGCTTCTTTATCGATAATAAGGGTACTGATACCCGCGCGACCTAAAATATTAGCGGCAGTCACACCACAGGGGCCCGCGCCCACTATCACGACTTCATAACTTTCTTTTATTTTTATTGTCATAACTTGCCCCAAGCTAATGCCGCGATTAAAACCAACATTAGCCAATAAATTGTAAATTGGGTGACCTTGTAAGATACGGATCAACCCGCTGTTTTTCCGCATCTTAAAGGGCTGATTGCTTTATAATTTTATGCTTGTGCAATCATGTTTTTTTGCTTACCAAGGTTAATCGAGCCATCGAGTGATTTAATTTCAAGTTCTAGGTAATCACCTGGCTGAAGGAAGGTGGCACGGGCTTTTTGCGCTTCAATGAATTTCTGACGTCGTTTTTTATCATTTTTAAAATTTAACAGTATGGCTAATGCAGTTTTCAAACTGTGTCCGCCAATCACACCACCGGGTGTGCCTGTTAAAATACAATCGCCATAATTCATGTCCGCGTATTGAGAGATGTCTGTCAGCGTTTTCGGGGGTTTATGGATAAGTTGTTCTGTGGTGGCATTTTGTTTGATCTTGCCATTCATTTTGAGGGTCAGTTCTAATGAATAAAGTTGTTTTGTGTCCCCTTCATCAAGGAGATACAAGATTGGACCTGCTGGGCAGAATGTTCTTTGGCTTTTTCCTTTAAACCATTGCATCATAGGGGCACCAAACATAAAGTCTCGTGCTGATACATCGTTACATAAAAACAAAGCGCCAATGTAATCACCGATGTTGTTATCCGTCACTTGAACAGGGCCATGCACGTCTTGTTTGAGTACCACACCTAACTCAATTTCATAGTCCAGTAGTTCACAACCCAAAGGTCTAAAGATATCGTCATTGGGTCCGCAAATACTGGATGAGGCTTTAGCAAACATGAGGTTTTCTTCATCATGGGCGTCGACTATCAAACCTGACTCTGCTCTGTGATCAGAGTAGTTCAACCCTTGAGCAAACATTTGAATGTTATTTGAGATAGGCGATACCAGCTGTACCGATTGCTGACTGATAGCCTCTTTACTTTTTGCCTTATTAAATGCACTTCTATCATTAAAATAACAATTCATTAAATCAGCATGATCAAGCACGTTAATGCTTAACGGATGAATCATTTCCTTTTCCAAAATACCCCATTGTGCCGGTTCGTTTTTATCTTTTTTAAATCTAACGACGGACGTTCCCATGCTGCTTACCTCTAATACTTTTTTATTTTAAAACTGATTTAGCATCAGTATCGATTAATTCAAATGTTTGAACTCTATAACCAAGGTCGTGGTGGTCTTGAGATGGCTTTTTTCGCTTGTTTAATCCATGGCAAACTAATATCACCCTTAATTAGACCCCTTAGAATGCTCATCACTTGTTTGACTGAGAGAGCAAAAAATGATTTTGGTAAATCATCCCCCCAGGCATACACATTGCCCGAATCTAACGGGTGGTATTGTGTTTCACGACTGGCGGTAAACACATCACCATCGGCATAATGTTCAAATTCAAAACCACTGGTATCATGCCAATAATCAAATAATTGACTGCCCAAAATATGACGCCCCAGCCCCCAAACATGTTTATGTTTTTTCATTTTTAAATACTGCTGACCTTGCGCGACAGCATCGATGTCGACCACTTCATAGGCTGAGTGCAAGTACCCTTCACCGCCTCCCTTGCCTATCACTATGGTGTGATGATCCGCTAATAGCTCACCGCGGTTGAGACGTAAAAAAGCAATGGCGGGGGAACCGTCTTGAATACAAAGTGCATCCGTTGCCAAAAGGCCAAAGTGGCGCATATACCAACGTACTGTGCCCTCAAAATTATTGGCCCCTAAAACACAATGGCCTAACCTTAAAATGGGTGACGGCATCATTTGTGTTCTTTGGCCTTTATTCACCCTGATATAATTTGCAGGGGTATTTGCCGGTAAAATGTCACGTCTTGTCTCAATGGGATCCAATTCTTCAATGCCATATACCACTTCTACCAAGACCCCATTAGGATCTTTTAAACTGATCTTCTCACCGCCACCTGGGCGTTGAATTGCCTCAATACGGCTATTGGTTTTACGCGCTAACTCTTCCAAATCGGTACGGGATTTGGCTTTAAGCCCCAAACCTTTAAAGGCACTTTTTTTCGCTTTTCTACCCAGGTATAAATAAGGTGCATGACCATACCCACGCATATAAAGTTGGTTCTGATTTTTTTCATGGGTCATCATGCCAAAGTCTTGCAGAAAGCTTTCTTGAGCATCAATATCCGCCACATCCCAAATCAAATAACTTAATTCATCCACATTGATAATGACGTCAGGACGGACTAATGGAACGCTACCTGGTGGTGTTTCTTCATTTATGACTAGGGTGTCACTTCCCGCATACTGCATACTCATGCTAATACCTCTTGTTCATATTATTATTTTTAAAACAGGGTCATCTAAGCTGATTAAGCCAAAGCTATTTGCTCATCAGATGGGTTAAATTTTCGATCAAGATTCTTGTACCAAACCACCATTGCGCTAAAGTGTGATAATGAAAATTCAGGGACCTTATTCAAATAACGCAGCCGGCTATACCAGACTAAATCAGCCAAACTCATCACCTCCCCCGTTAAATAAGGCGTGAGAATGAGCTGTGTTTCTAATACTTGGCATTTTTGCAAAATACGATTTAGGTAAAATGCTTCATCTTGTGATGTCATTTGTTTTGCTGCAGTAGATTGGCTGGCATGCTGATCTATATATTTACCCCAAAGTGGCGAAAATTCTTTTTGAGTGCCCATATCAAGTGCTATCCACATGCGTACTTGTGCTTTTTGCCAACTGTTATCCCCCATCCAAGATTGCTTGATATCGAATCGCTCAATCAGGTATTCACAAATAGCAACGACATGACTAACCTCAAATTCACCACACTGAATAAGGGGATAACGAGCCTTTAATGGAGAGGAAAGTTGCGTATTCTGGTTCGCTTCATGGAAATCTTGGACATGATATTTGATCATCAGCACATCGAGTAATAGCGTGATTTTATAGCTTTCAATGGCGCTGCTATCAGCGATTAAGCTGATGGTTTCGTCAGCTTGTATGGTTTTGGCAAAACTACTTTTTGAGCTCGCCTTGTTAAAGACAGTGCTTTGATGCACTTTATGTTGGACACTCGCGCCAATGCTTTTACGTGGCATGGGAAGGTCTCGTACTAAATTGTCATGGGATAAAGACAGGTGCTTTTTATCAATGGATTTCAGCGTCTGTTCAACCTTTTGAACCTGACGTATCAAGCGCCCGAAGCCCCAAATAAACGCCTTATCTAACACCTTCCGATGAGAACTGGGCTGCTTTAATAATCTACGTAACTTTACTAATAAAGCGGAATTGGCCAGTTTTTCTAATTTCTTTCCTGGCTCACTCATTGACTCTTTAAATGAGGTTCTTGATGACAATCGACCCAGCCAAGCAATCACATTGGCAAATCGATTTGGGTCAAGATTAAGCCCCAAGTAACTCATCATTTTCACTCTCGGATACAGGCTAATATCAGCTTGAGTAAAATAGTGACCGACCAAGAAAGTTTTATTCTCTAATGCCGTATCTAATGTGTCTAACCAATCTAACAAGGCAGATTCTTGCTGCCTTTCCTGGGCTTGTGACAAGATACTCATATGCCAGACTTTATCTCCCCAGGCTATATCTTTTGGGTCTTGAGAACTGGCTTGATTAATTTTCCTCGCCTCTTCTAAGGTACGAGAAATATGCTGTATAGGCCCCATTACGGCTTGGTATAAAAGTGGTCTAAACAGATTAGCAAAAGTCTCTTCTGCTGCGATCCAAGCCCGGACCTGCGCTCTTTCATCACTTGTTTTGGGCATTAAAGGACGATCAGGAAATGTCTCATCTAAATATTCGTTAATGGCTTGAGAGTCATAAATGACATAGTCGCCATGACTTAAGGTGGGGACATAACCATTCGGGTTAAGACTCAAATAATCAGGGCTACGTTGCTCCATATTAATCAGGTTCATTTCAACCGTATCAAATTCTAATCCCTTCTCTAATAGGCTGATACGTACTCGTCGGGCACAAGGAGACGCTGCTGAGTTGTACAACACCAAAGCCTCTGTATTTTCTGCGCTTAACAAGCTGGTTGAATCTAATAATTCATGACCCATTTAGTGTGCCTCTTATTTGAATTAACTGCACTATAGTGCATAAACAATGCATAGCGCAATAGTAACTTTCGATCTCGTTCGTAACTTGTCTGCACATTGTGCTAAGATGCAAACCATTATCAGATAACTTAGGAAGCAAAATTTTGGGCGATATTGACGCGATCGAAACCAAGGAAAAACCCAACCGTATGGCGCGTAGACGCCTTGAGACACGTGCTAAATTATTAAACGCAACGCTTGAATTAATCGTTGAAAAAGGCATTGAAAAAACGACAATGAGCGATATTACCGACCGCGCAGATTTAGGCCGTCGTACCTTTTATTATCATTTTGTCAGTAAAGAAGAGGCCGTCATTGCGGCTGTGTCTGAGGTCTACCTAAAACATGCTATTAAGATAGCCAATACCATAGTTGATGTCCGTGACCCCGTTATGATTATGGCAATGGCATCGCAAGCGGTTATTGCATCCCTCCTAAAGGAACCTGTTACCGCTTGTTTAGTCGAATACCCTAGACTTTTGGGTGAGGCTCTATTCAAAGCCGTCGGCAATTCTGCTCATGCCGATATGCAAGCCGGCATTGATAGCGGTGATTTTAAACCCGCTTTAGAGGGTGAATTTCTCGATAATATGATTATGTGGTCTCTCGTAGGCCTGATTATTAAAGCCGTTGAGTTAAAAGATGAAACACCGACACTGCTTAAAAACTATGCGCAAATGTACTTGATGATATTAGGCATAGAAAGCGATAAAGCTAAGAAACTTGCACAACAAGCGTCAGATAAAATAAGTGAAATGACACCTTAAATCATTATCCCTTCCCCGATAAAGTCCACTTGTCGGGTGATTTCTATTCTACTGTTTAATCCATTGAGTGTTACATGCGTTTATTAGCTTCCACCGTCCACCCTGATATTCACCCCAACCCAAAAGAAGACCTCTCGACTAAGCGTATTTTACGCCTCGCTACCAGGGGTATTATTATTCGAGGTGAGCAGATATTACTGTTATTTACCCAGCGCTATCATGACTATAGTTTGCCAGGTGGAGGTATTGATGACGGTGAAGATAACATTAGCGGTTTAATCCGCGAACTGAGAGAAGAAACAGGCGCTAAAAATGTCCATAACATTCAAGAGTTTGGCTGTTATGAGGAGTTTAGACCCTGGTATAAGAATGATATAAATATAATGCAGATGAAGTCTTTCTGTTATGTGTGTGACATTGACCAAGAGCTTGAAACGCCTCAATTTGAGCAACATGAAATTCAGAATGGCATGCATCCAATTTGGATTAATATCCATGACGCCATAAAGCACAACGAAGAAACCATGGCCTCAAATCCAAAAAAAGGCCTCTCTATTGAAAGAGAGACCTTTCTATTAAAACGCATTGTTGAAGAGTTACTCTAGCACTGATGTTCATACCCAATAAAGAGAGCGCTATTGTTCAATGAATAATGGCACTCTCTTAAATTAAGTGTCTTTATGCCGTAGTAAAAACACGGGTTTTCGCATCTAAGTGATCCACCAAAGAGTGAATCTGATTCGTATTTTCAGCTATGGTTGAAATGGAATCTGTGTCCTTTTGCAATTGTTGAGCGATCGCATCCATCTCTTCACTCATATGTAAGGAAGTTTTAGACACCTCTTGAATCGAAATGGCCATTTGATGCGCTGAATCTGCACCTGTTTGTGCGTTTATTTCGATTTCTTTCATGGCTTCTGCGGCCTTCTCTCCGGATGTTTCAATTGCCTTAAGATTTTCTTGTCCATCACTCATAGTGCTAATCGCATTACGCGTTGATGTTTGAATGGTTCCTACAATTTCAGTAATACTTGAGGTCGCTTCCACTGTTTTTTCGGCTAATGAACGTACTTCATCCGCAACCACAGAGAAACCTCGACCGGCCTCGCCTGCTCTTGCCGCTTCTATGGCTGCATTTAAGGCAAGGAGGTTGGTTTGATTAGCTAAGTCATTAATCATGGAGATAACACCATCAATGTCCTTAGATAATTGTCCTAATTCATTTAACTGATCACTGGTTTTGTTAACAAAGCCAACTGTTTTAGACAGGTTATGCAATGCATCTTTAATTGTCTCTGCGCCATTTTTAGCTGATTCAAAGGTGTCTTTAGATTGGTTGCTCAGGGTATTAGTCGTATCTGCAATGTTTGAAATTGTGGCAGAAATCTCTTCCGTCGCCGCCGCTAATGAGTTTGTCTGGGTATTCACTGATTTATTACTGTCTGCAATGTCTGTCACGGCTAAATTTAATTGACTGACCATGCCGTTTACTTCTTCTGTGGTTTGTACCACGTCGCCAATTACGGAACCCAAGCCATTGGTCATGGCATTAACAGAACCACATAGGGCATCAAATTCATCATTACGCTTCTGATTAATGGCCAATCGCGCGCTGAGGTCTCCCTCTTGTACTTTGATCAAGTCTTTAATAATTTGATTTAGCGATTGGTTAACGCTTTTGCCAATAAATGACATTAAAATACCAGCAAATAAAGCCACCAGTACACTGACACCAATTAAGGTAAAGCTGGCCTGCTGGGAACTCTTATGAGCAGACTGAGTCGCGCTTAAAGTCATATTGGCTAAAAACTCAGAGGCGTTATTACGTTTTACAGCAAACTCAGCGCGCTGGGCTTTAAAGTCACTTTCTGCACCTTGGGTCTTTTGCGTTTCGTATGTCAGCTTCTCTACTGCGGCTAAATAGGCATTAATGTTTTCACCAAACCTTTCTTCCAAGCCAAAATTTTGCACCCTCTTATAAAACTCATCAAATTTTGTCATAAAGGTCGCTTGATTGACTTGTGTTGTTTCAAACACATAGTTTTTTTCAGCTTCACGAACGGGTAAGAAGGCACGCTTAACCAGGCTCAACTTGCCCACATCCGCTAAGACTTGATCACCTAAGCCTGCTATTTCACCTTTCAAGCCAGAATTACCACTAAAACCCAAACGTTGCCTTTGTAGCACCACATACCCTAGAGCATCGGAGAAATTCGTTAAACTTTCCATTGTTGCTTCTAAGTGGGCCTGCCCTTCATTCGAATCGACAATTAAAATATCGTCTTCAAGACCTAACAAAAACTCCATTTTATCCATATTAATCTGATCAACATAGGCTTGAAAGTTTTCATCATTAACCTCAAACATGTCTTCATATTCTTTCATCATAGCAATAACAAGGGAGTCTAAATTACTTTCGATACCGGAGAGTGTTTGCAGACGATTTGAGGACTCTGCTTGGGCTTTTAATCCATTTAGAGCGACGAGTGTCACTATAATAAAACCGCTTATTGCACATACAAGAAGGATACTAAGTTTTGCTTTAAAACTAAGATTTACAAACATAACAAACTTACCTGATTAGAAGGTTTAATCAATCAAAGTATTTTTTGCCTGTAAAGGAGGTTTGGGATCGCCATTACACAAAATTACAAGACAGTGAAAATATTGAACTTATTGTCACAATCTTACTACTTAAGTAATTCTAGGTTAAGGCTAAGGCTCTGAATTTGTTTCGTATTTACGACCTTTTAATAAAAAGTAACACTTAAATCAGGCTAACCTATTTAAAATCGATTTTTGACCAAGAATTATTAATTGGTTGCATTAGCTGTTCTAATGCACCAATTAATAAACTTTTGATGAGCTCAAGCCTTTAATTCGTTAATGACGTTTTCGAGCTAAGACAGTGTGAGTGTGCCTATGACGTTCCTGACCGGACATATTACTGCCTGAGGTATCTTTCTCGTGCCATTCAAGTATGTCGAAGGTGGTAAATAAACGTTTAATGTCAGTGTCACTCAAACGCATAACAGTCGCTGACTCATGCTGGTCCCATGTGTCTTTAATCCCTAAAAAGTCACCACAAAAGAGCCCCCCTATTTGAATTGAGCATGCCAGGTTATGCCAACTCAACGCAAAACATTCTGGCTCACAAAAAAACAAACTTTCAGATGCGACAACCAACCCATTAGCAGGGTAGATATAACTATCTAGATTACTTAAACAGATGGCAAAATTTGCCTCACCGAGAAAACGCATTCGACATAAGTTCACTGCATTAACATCCTTATCAAATGCATGAACATTAAGCCCCTGCTCAATTAAGTATTGGCTGTTGCGTCCTACACCACAACCACATTCAACAACACAAGAAATATTGTCAGGTAATAATCTAACGGCCCTTTCAACAATATCCCTATGGCTTAAGGTTTTTATCTTGGCTAAGTAATCATGCCAAGACTTATCTTGTACACTTTCCATTATTCATCCTGATTGAATTAAAAAAGTTAGCTTAGTATGGCACATATATTCCACTAAGAAGGCCGAATTAATCAGGTTTAGAGCGCTTATATAAATACCTAAAAAGGCGAAAATGCGCCCCTATTCATCTCTTATCATCACCTAATGGTCCCTTCTCCTATGATTCGTAAGGCAGTTTCATAAATTCAAATTAAAATACCCTTCTGCATTAATTTTATTAATTCAAATCCAAGGTTAATACTATTTTATTTATCTAAGTGACTTTCTTATTCTATTTTTAGAATTAAAGGTCGCGGCAATATCACGCCCCCTTATCCTCAATGCTGCCGATAAAGCGAAAGGAGCTTTAAATGCCTAAAACAAAACCGACACATACGCGGGTTCGTATGTTTAATACTAAAGAAACCTACCCAAATCAAAGTTTAGACAATGACCTCTGCCAAGCAGTAAGAGCGGGCAATACCGTTTATGTACGAGGCCAAGTGGGCACTGACTTTGATGGCAACCTCATCGGTTTAGGCGACCCGGGTGCACAAGCAAAACAAGCGATGAAAAATGTCATTCAACTACTTGAAGAAGCCGGTTCTGATATTAGCCATGTGGTTAAAACCACGACCTATATTACAGACCCAAGGTTTCGTGAGGCCGTTTATAAAGAAACTGGTAAATGTTTTAAAGGCGTCTACCCTATTTCAACTGGCTTAGTCGTACAGGCTCTTGCTCAAGCTGAATGGTTAATGGAAATAGATATCATTGCCGTTATTCCAGATGACTGGCACTTAACTCATTAAATGAAGGAATTGTTATGACTTTTTCTGTTGCTGCCGTTTGCCCTGATACGGGCATGGTGGGAAGTATCATTACTTCATCCAGTATCTGTGTTGCCAGTCGCTGCGCCTTTGTGAAATCAAAGGTGGGAGTGGCACTGACACAAAACATTACCAATCCAGAACTGGGACCTAGAGCCCTAGCATTAATTCAGGATAATAATTATCAAACAACGCAAGCGGCTTTGGATCAGCTTATTAAAGAAGAAAAGCATATTGAATGGCGCCAACTTGGGCTAATCAGTGCAAATGGCGATAGTGCCACTTTTAGTGGTAATGAATCACTGGGCATCTATAGTGTGGCTAAAGGTATCAATGTGATTGCAATGGGAAACTTATTGGCAACCGATGCCGTGCCCCAGGCCATGGTTGATGCCTTTGAATCCAGTCATGGGCATCTTGCGGATAGGCTATTGATTGCCCTAAATGCAGGGCTTGAGGTCGGCGGCGAAATGGGCCCTATTCAGTCTGCTGGTTTGAAAGTTTGTGCAGACCCACAATGGCCTATTATCGATTTAAGAGTCGACTGGCATGATGAGCCCATCGCTGAACTTAAGCATCTTTGGCATTTATACCAGCCGCAAATGCAGGCCTATATTACCCGAGCAAAAGATCCCGCTAATGCTGAATCATACGGTGTCCCAGGTGATGAATAAATAAATAATCAAGCGGGTTGCTATCTTCAAGCGATTCAACAAATAGAAGCCGGTTAACTAAAATGACACCTTAAGGAGGACATTTTAGTTAACCGGCTTTTTTACGCTTAGTTCTCGGTTTTTAGGCATAAGATGCTTAGCTCTCTTCTAACCCATAAGTTCAAGTTTCTAGGATACTTAGATCAAGATTAGTCTTGACCTACTTTGTTTCACCTCTGCTAATTCCAATACGCGAATACACGAAAAACTCATGACCTTTCGCTCTTAAAGCACCCGTCTAATGCCTATAAAAACGTGGTAATAGATACAATTTCACCTAAAACCACTCAATCCTAGGCTTAATCCTGCCCAAAAAAAGTGAGAATAATATCCAATATATTATAATTTCTCCTTATATATCAATCATGTAGGTTTTATTAATACAAGAGCATTCCTAAATAATAACAAAACCTAAAACTAGATAATTTTTTCTGATGCAGTTAACAACTTTATAATATTTTATAAGCAAGATAATCCGACATATTCTCAAGTCATCGCTTAAAGAATGATCTTGATCAGGTTCTGTCTCTCAGACTTTCTCGCATCAAGCCTCCATCTTATTGAGCATCTTAGATTTATTAGGGCCGTAAAATGAAACACACACTTTGTATAGAAATACTTAAAACATTGATCAGCTTTGATACCACCAGCAGTGAATCAAATCTTGCCCTAATGCATTACATTCAATCTTTTCTTGCTGACCATGACATCGAAAGCCGTTTGATTTACAACCAAGAAAAAACCAAAGCAAACCTTTATGCCACCATAGGGCCACAAGATAAAGCAGGGGTTATGTTGTCGGGTCATACCGACACTGTGCCGGTTGTTGGGCAAAACTGGACACATGACCCGTATCAACTGACTCACATTGATAACCGTTATTACGGTCGTGGCACCAGTGATATGAAAGGTTTTATTGCCCTTGTCTTAGCCTGTGTGCCTGATATGCAAGCACAAACGCTTGAAACGCCCATTCATTTAGCCTTTTCCTACGATGAAGAGATCGGCTGTGTCGGTGTCAGAAAATTAATCGAGCATTTAGAAGACCAAGCAATTAAGCCCGCGGTTTGCATTATAGGTGAGCCCACCTCCATGCAGGTGGTAACCAGTCACAAGGGTAAAATCGCCGCTAAAGTCAAAGTCATTGGCAAGGAATGCCATTCGGGCATGGCCCCTCTTGGGGTCAACGCCATTAATTATGCCGCAAGATTAATTCACTGGTTAGAACAACTTGCCATCACCAAAAAAACCACCGGTCCTTTTGATGAAACTTATGACATCCCCTATAGCACAGTTCACACAGGCACAGTAAAGGGCGGCCATGCACTCAATATTGTGCCTAATTATTGTGAGTTTGAATTCGAAATTCGTAATATCGCAGATGAAGACCCTCTCTCCCTATTAAACGAGTTTAAAGCTTACGTTCAATCGCTTATTGATGAAATGCAAATTACCAGTGAGCAATGCGATATTCAGGTTGATGTCACCACTGAGTATCCCGGTTTAAACACCTCAGAAAGCCAAGATCTCGTCTCCTACGTTAGAGGGCTGGCCCAGTCATACGACAAAGCCAATATCAACTTCGGCACTGAGGGCGGACTTTTCAGCCAAGTATTAAACATTCCGACTGTCGTTTGCGGCCCAGGCAGCATGGCCCAAGGACATAAACCCGATGAATATATCGAAGCGGATCAGCTCACCCATTGCCAAGCATTCATGCAGAGGCTAATTCAAAGTCTCAAAAAGGCAGCCTAATGCCTTGATGCCAGACATTGTGTTAATGGGAAAGCAGATTCAGAAACACCTTTAATTAAAAGAAGAGTCGAACAATGAGCATAGCGATAAAAATAAATAATATCTCAAAGTCATATGGTTCTTATCAAGCCCTCAATAACATCTCTTTAGAGATCAAAGACAATGAATTTTTTACCCTTTTAGGGCCAAGTGGTTGCGGGAAAACCACCCTTCTCAGAATGATAGCCGGCTTTGAAACACCCAATGCAGGCATTATTCAATTACATGGTGAGGACATTCAATCCCTAGCCGCCCACAAACGCAAAGTAAATACCGTGTTTCAAAACTATGCCTTATTTCCCCATATGAATCTTGAGCAAAATATTGCATTTGGTTTAGAAATGATTGGCTGGGGCAAAGATAGAGTGGCAGCTCGTGTTAACGAAATGCTCAATCTCGTTCATATGCAGCAGTTTGCAAAACGTATGCCCTCTGCCTTATCAGGGGGCCAACAACAGCGAATTGCGCTGGCACGGGCGTTGGCACCTGAACCTAAAGTGTTATTGCTTGATGAACCACTTTCGGCACTTGATTTAAAACTTCGTCAAGCCATGCGAGATGAATTACAACAGCTGCAAAGAGACACTGGCATCACTTTTATCTTTGTCACCCACGATCAAGAAGAAGCATTAGCCATGTCTGATCGTATTTGTATTCTGGCCAATGGTGACATTCAACAGTTAAGTACGCCTGCTGAAATATATGAGAACCCCGCCAACAAGTTTGTCGCTGACTTTATTGGAGAAACCAATTTTTTAGCGGTGGATGTGGTTAAAAAAGGCGCCAAACAACCTTTAACCATTAAAACACCTCTGGGCATAGATCTTGAGTTAGAAACCGACTCACAGATGGGCTTCAATCAACTAATAGAACACCAGAAGTGTCATGCCACCTTGTCATTACGACCGGAAAAAATCTCTATTAATAGCCAAGGTTTAGACATCAATTTAGAAGGCACCATAGTTCAACGGACTTATATGGGGGGCTATACCCACTACACAGTGCGCACCCAAAATGGTCAGAACTTAAAAGTCTCTAAGCGTAACCAGATTAGTAATAACCCCAGTTATAGCATCAATGAAATCGTCAACATTGGTTTTTTACAATCGTCTGTCAGGGTGCTTACACAATGAACCAAGTAATCAATGAATCAAACCAGCTAAAACCCTCGTTATCAATGGTCTTTAAAGCAAAAATTTCATGGAATTTGATCGGCTTGATGCCCGCTTATTTGATGATGTTTTTATTAATGATTATTCCACTGGGCATCATATTTTACGTGTCTATTATGACCTCTGATCCCTACGGCGGTTATCAGTCCGTATTTTCATTAGAGTCCTATCAGCAGATTCTGTTTAATTATGATTGGGATGATAATCTGAGTCTTAATCTTCAGTATCTCATTATCATAGCGCGCACATTAATATTAGCCATGTTAACCGCCTGTATCTGCCTCTTGATCAGTTTTCCTGTGGCTTATTTTATCTCGAGACAATCTAACAGCACAAAAACCCTCTTGCTTTACCTGATTACATTACCTTTTTGGGTCAGCATGGTAATCAGAGTTTACGCCTGGGTTCTGATTCTCAGCAATGATGGGGTTTTAGAGTCAAGTTTACGCTTTTTCGGTCTAGTAACAGACCTAGACAGCTTACTTTATAACAACAGTGCCATGTTGGTTGGCATGGTTTATAGCTATATCCCACTAATGATATTGCCTATATATGCCAGCATAGAAAAGCTCGATGTGCGATTAACCGAAGCCGCCAGCGATCTGTATTCCACACGCTTTAAGACCTTAACCAAAATCATATTACCCCTTTGCAAACCTGGCATAGTCGCAGGTTTCATTCTGGTCTTTGTGCCTTGTTTGGGCACAGTGCTTGAGCCCATGTTATTGGGTGGCGGTAAAACTATGATGTTGGGCAATCTCATTCAAAACCAATTTAGTATCGCTAGAAACTGGTCATTTGGAGCCAGTCTCGCCATGGTCCTACTGGTAATTGTCATGTTGTTTTTAATGTGGAATGCCAGCAAGAGTTCTCGTCCAATCGTTGAAGGGAGTATCAAATGAGTCACGCTGATAATCAGGTTTCAATCGTTAAGTTTTTCACCGAAAAAAATAAAGATGTAAAACATTATCCAGGCTTTGGCATCATCAGCTTTGCTTTTTTTATGTTTCTTTATTTACCTATTTTGGTGGTGATTTTTTACTCCTTTAACAGCAATAAAATTGTATCTGTGTGGCAAGGGTTTTCGTTCAAATGGTATCTCAGTGCATTACAAAATGAGGGGCTAATGAATGCGCTACAAGTGTCATTAACCGTTGCCGCTATTGCCACTATTATAGCGACCAGCATTGCCACCGCCGCCGCGTTAGTACTCTCAAGGGGCAAGGATGTTAAACACGTTAAGCTTTCTGAAACCGTGATCAATTTACCCTTAATGTTGCCAGAAATTGTCTTTGCTGTGGCCGTGTTAATTCTATTCTCTCAACTGGGTTTGCAAGATGGCTTGACCAAGTTGATCTTAGCCCACTCTTGTTTTTGTATTCCTTTTGCTTTTTTACCGATAAGAGCGCGACTGCAGGGCATGACGAATAACTTAGAGCAAGCGGCTCAGGATTTATACGCCAATCCTTGGATCACCTTTAAACGCATCACCTTACCCTTAATTTTACCCGGCATTTTTGCCGGCGCCATGCTCAGCTTTGTAATTTCAATGGATGATTTCATCACCAGCAGCATAGTGTCCGGCGGGGGAGCAACCACGCTGCCTGTGTATATTTTTTCTCTGGTAAAACAAGGTGTTTCACCCGAATTAAACGCCATTTCCACTCTGATCATGCTGGTATCCCTATTACTGGTAACACCCGTTTGGATTATCTCAAAACGTAATAAGTAACCTCGATAAAAATAACAAAGGAAAGCATTATGAAAATTTCAAAATCTACCCTAGCAGGTCTTACTGCCATCAGCCTTTCGCTGTCAGCAAATGCGGCTGAAAAGCTCAACATTTATACCTGGTCAGAATCCATTAACCCTGACTTGATCGCTCAATTTGAGCAGGAAACAGGCATTGATGTCACCTTAGATGGCTACACCTCGAATGAGGATTTATTAGCCAAGCTTAAATCAGGTTCCAGTGATTATGATTTGGTTATGCCAAGTCAGCATTTTGTTAAAATTATGATTCAGGAAAACCTGCTTAAAAATATTAACGCTAAATCCTTACCTGCATTCAAAAACCTTGATCCAAGATGGAAAGGTCAATGGTGGGACCCAAGCAATGAATACTCTGTTGCGTTTGCCTATGGTACCGCCAGTTTTGCTTACAATACGGACATATATGCTGGGCCTGGTACCTCTTGGAAAGAGTTCTTTGAACCTGATGAAAGCATGAAAGGCAAAATTGCAGCCTTTAACACCCCAGATGAGATTATTCCTGCTGCTCAAGCCTATTTAGGTATCGATTTTTGCAGTGAAGACAGCAATGAGATGAAACAGGTTTATCAACTGCTTAAAAAGCAAAAACCTTATGTGGCAGTTTATAGCTCAGACAATATCAGTTCGCGATTAGCGGGTGGTGAAGTGGGTATGCATTCATGGTGGGATGGCGATACCATGCGCGCCAGAAAAGAAAGTAATGCGCCGGTTGTTTACGCACAACCTCTTGAAGGCCTAGTCGGTTGGTTGGATGCCCTTGTTGTTCCTAAAGGCTCACGTAATACGGATAATGCCAAAACCTTTATCAATTGGATCAGCCAAGAAGATAATGCCACGTCTCAATATAATTATTATGGACACTCGTCTGGTTTTATCATCAACGCAAAAGATGCAAAACATAAACCAGGTAATTCACCAGAAATATTCCCAGAAGTGAGAGTGAAATTTACCCAAGCTTGCTCACCTATCGCACAAAAACTAGTGGACAAAGTGTGGACTCAACTGCTTATGTAGTTTTTGATCACTCACGCTTTAAGAGCCGGTAAACGAATGTTTATCGGCTTTTTGGGTTATTACAGATCCGATTCAATAAAACCCTCTCGCTATCCCCTCAGAACACCCAACAAAACAGATTAACACTCAGGCATCACACATCTAAGCTTTTGAATATATTCGATTTAATGTTTAAAACAATTCTGCATTAGTTATTTTTATACAGTTACATGATTTTTAATATTTTAATAATGAAGCAAGAGTACGTACTCTTTCTTTATCAGCAAAAACTGATATGACGCACTTTTTAGCGCTAATCCACTAAGATTAAACAATGACATGTCATCTTTGAACAGGATTCAGAAATTGAATACAACAGCTTATTAACCCGTCAATATACTGACTTAAAATAATAAAAATGAATGTTAATTAACCGAGTCAAATAACAATAAAATACTCTCTTTGGAGCAAAAGATGTCAAACCCTTCCACCTATGGCAATGCCCATCAGGAAAAGACAAATACAACAAAGTTATCAGGCTTTAAAAAAATTCTAGGTTTAGGTTCACTCTTGGCCGTTGCCATTGGCTTAGTTGTCTCACAAGGCGTCATGGTCTTAATGTTGCAAGGCGCCGGTATTGCGGGTTTGGGTTTTATTATCCCACTCGCTCTAGCTTACCTTTTAGCCATTACCTATGTGATGTCATTTTCTGAATTGTCTTTAATGATTCCCAAGGCTGGCAGCTTAAGTACTTATACAGAAGCCGCCATTGGTCACTTCCCTGCCATAATCGCTGTTTTCTCAGGTTATGTGGTGGTCGCCATGTTTGCCCTTTCAGCCGAACTTTTACTTGTTGATTTCATTATCGAGAAAATCTATCCCGGTATCTTTCCTCAATACAGTGTGGGGTTTGGCCTGTTAGCAATTTTTACCCTGTTAAATTTAATGGGTTTGGATGTTTTTGCCAAACTGCAAACTGCTTTAGCCTTCATTATGGTTGTCGTACTTTTAGTCTTGGGATTATCTGCTGTAACCCAGGTTGCAGCCCCTTATAGCCAAGAAATTGACCTAACCTCAAACTGGAATCCTTTAGGAAGCGAAGTGATCACCCTAGTGGCATTAGCTGTATGGGGTTTTGTTGGCGCTGAGTTTGTCTGCCCTTTAGTGGAAGAATCCAAGGACGCTAACCGAAACATTCCCCGCTCCATGATGATTGGGGTCACCATAATATTTATTACCATCACTATCTATTGTCTGGGTGCGCTTTTATATATACCCGCAGACGATCTTGCCAACGCAAGCCTGCCTCACTATGATTTTGCAAAAGCGGTGTTTGGTGATGTGGGTTTGATGTTTTTAGCGGTAGCTGCGATTACAGCAACTTGCAGTACTGTTAATACCTCGTTGGCAGCCATTCCTCGCATGCTTTATGGTATGGCGAAAAATGGCCAAGCATTCCCTCAGTTTAAAACCTTAAGTAAGGGTAAAAAAACACCCTGGGTTGCGGTTCTCTTTGTTGCCATGATTACCGGCATTCCCATGTTAGCCCTAAGAGATCAGCCCGAGGCTATTGGACTACTGTTAATCTCGGCGGCGATCGCTTGGTTACTGGCTTACATTATTACTCATATTAATGTATTGGTTTTACGTAAACGCTACCCAAACATAACAAGACCTTACAAGACCCCCTTTTATCCAGTGCCCCAAATTCTCGGTATTGCAGGTATGGTCTATGCGATCGTTTATGCCTCTCCTGCTCCTGAATTGAGCGCTCAAATCTTTGGTGCTGCGGGTATTGTTTTGGCTATCGTGTCTGTTATTGGGCTGGTATGGGTCAAGCTCATTATGAAAAAACCTCTCTTTAAAGCAACTGATATAGAGGACATACTCAAACAAGAATAATTATCTTGCGTAATTATTTGCCAAACAAAAGCCCTGGAGCCTAAGCC
>Ga0209292_1002748_pt1 | contig 19915 bp, 16 predicted proteins | sample GOMGulsemesocosm_2_FD_184634 | JGI IMG/M metagenome (GOLD analysis project Ga0209292, IMG submission 184634) | Methane-oxidizing microbial communities from mesocosms in the Gulf of Mexico - GOM9C Gulf of Mexico (SPAdes) (version 2) | ecosystem: Environmental > Aquatic > Marine > Cold seeps... | reverse complement strand
TAAAGAAGCGGTTTATTATTATCTGACCTTGCTCAATGAAAATTATCAGCACCCCGCCATGCCGGAAGGCGCTGCTGACGGCATCATCAAGGGCATGTACCGCTATCAAGAGGCCACCGGTAAAGGTCAGCATCGTGTTCAGCTACTGGGTTCCGGCTCAATTCTGCGTGAGGTGATCGCTGCGGCTGAGCTGCTACGAAACGAATTCGATGTCGATGCCGATATTTGGGCGGTGACCAGCTTCAATGAATTGACCCGTGACGGCCAGGATATCGAGCGTTGGAATATGCTGCATCCGGGGCAACCCGCACGCGCAAGCTATATCACCCAATGTCTTAAAGGCCAACCTGGTCCGGTTATTGCGGCCAGTGATTACATGAAGAATTACGCTGATCAGGTTCGTAGCTGGATTCCAGCCAGCTACCGTGTGCTCGGGACCGATGGTTTTGGCCGCAGCGATTCGCGTCAAAAACTGCGTAACTTCTTTGAAGTGGATCGCTACTTTATTGCCATTGCGGCGCTTAAATCGCTACAGGATGAAGGCAGCATTACGGCTGATGTTGTAACAGAGGCCATACAACGTTTTGGCATTGATCCAGAGAAACCCAACCCGCTCAAAAGCTAACCGATGACCGCCCTAACGGAAGGATAAATCGTGACAGAAACAACCATCAAAGTACCCGATATCGGTGGCGACGAGAGTGTCGAGGTCATCGAAATCAGCGTGGCTGTAGGTGATCAGATAGACGCCGATCAAACATTGATTGTACTGGAATCCGATAAGGCCTCCATGGAAATACCCGCACCGCAGACCGGTGTGGTGAAAGCCATCAATGTGACCGTGGGGGATAAAGTCTCCGAGGGCAGCATTATTGTAACGTTGGAGGCTGTAACGCTAGCAGCTGAAGAGTCAGCAGCAACGCCCGCTGATTCTAAAGAGGCAAAGGAAGAGATTTTTGTTGAAAAGGTGATGGCTGAAGAGGCACCTGTCGTTGAAAACCCAGCACCAAAAGAACAGCCAGTAAGTGCTGTTTCCACTGAAAAAGTTGTTGTGCCTGATTTGGGTGGCGCGTCCGGTGTCGAAGTCATCGAAATAAACGTGGCCGTGGGTGACACCGTTGAGCAAGACGATACGTTGCTGGTGCTGGAGTCCGACAAGGCCTCCATGGAAATCCCCTCCCCCTTCGCAGGCACGGTCAAAACCCTGTCCATCAAGCTGGGTGACAAACTAGATGAAGGCGCGCTGATTGCTGAGTTGGAAAGAGTGGGGCCCGCAGCCAACCAAAATCCCGAGCAAACAGAAGCCGCAGAAACAATCGCGGCACAACCGGCTGCGGAAAAAGCTCCTCAACAAAAAGCTGAATCAGTAACACCCTCAGCTCTGTCAGTTAACCAAACTGGCGGGGAAGTGCATGCGGGCCCGGCTGTGCGTTTGATGGCGCGAGAATTAGGTGTCGACCTGACATTGGTTTCAGCCTCCGGTCCCAAGGGGCGCATCCTAAAAGAGAATGTACAGGCCTATGTTAATAGGGCTCTGACTGAGAAAAAACCTGGGGCTGCCGGAACGGCAATTCCACCCGTACCAGAAATCGATTTTTCCACCTTTGGTGAGATTAACGAGCAACCGCTGACTCGCATTCAAAAGCTCACTGCGACTGCCATGCAGCGCAGCTGGTTAAATGTGCCCCATGTGACGCATTTCGATGAAGCGGATATTACCGATCTCGAAGAGTTTCGTGTTCTGAATAAGGAAAAGGCACAGCAGCGTGAATTAAAACTCACACCGCTACCGTTTTTATTAAAGGCCTGCGCTGTCGCGCTACGCGAGCACCCGCAATTTAATGCCTCGTTGTCGGCCTCTGGCGAAAATCTGGTTTATAAAAAGTACTGTCATATTGGCATTGCGATGGATACGCCAGCCGGCCTGATGGTGCCAGTGATTCGCGATGTTGATAAAAAGGGTATCTGGGCGCTAGCCAAAGAAGTGACCGCGCTGGGTCTTAAGGGCAAAGAAGGTAAGCTTAGCAAATCGGACCTGGAAGGCGGCTGCTTTACCATTTCCAGCCTGGGCGCTATCGGCGGCACGGGGTTTACGCCCATTGTAAACACCCCGGAAGTGGCTATTTTAGGGGTCTCCAGAACCCAAATAAAACCCGTCTATATAGAAGAAGCGTTTGTGCCACGCAAGATGCTGCCGTTGACCTTATCCTATGATCACCGTGCCGTTAATGGTGTGGATGCAGGGCAATTCATGACCTGCCTGACGCGGCTGCTGGACGATATTCGGCGTCTGTTGATGTAACAGCGGTAACTAACTCCTGGTCTCGATGAAGAGCATTCAGGCATTGCTGCTATTCGCCAGGAAGAAAAATACTGGCATCGACAAGCACAGAGAAACGCCCTATTCCCAGGGCTTTAGGCTAACGCTGGCAGTTGATATTCCTGCACTAGGAAATGATAAAATGCCTTCAACGTCTTGGCAATGGACCGTTTCAAGCGTAGTAGCTCAGACTTGATCTGACATACCTAGAAACCTGACAGCTTGAATTCACACGCCCATAACAGTCATTTCCGGCAGCATTTGCTTCTACTAAACCGCTCAGCGCCCAGTCAGCAGATAAAACTATAGGGTGCTCGGCTTGGGACGCAGGCCCGGAGAGACTTGGGCTGTTGATCTACCGATTATGGTTATCACTCACGTTCGAATTTCAGCACTGATACAAGCCGACCCCGTCCCCCCTGACGAGGTGTAGAATAGAGTCGGCAGGCATCACATCCAGTAAGTGATCGTTATTGATCATCCTACATAGTGGGGTACTTGGTATGAGGATATTCTTCTAAATCGTATTTGGATTGCAAAAAAGCGACTAGGTTAATTAATTGGCTGACAGTCATAGTGTCATTGTAGTTGCGCATTTTTGAAACGCCGTTACTTTGAACCGCTTCAATTGGATAACCCTCCGGAAACCGATGAGAGGGGTTAATTATTGAGGTAACCAGTTCACCGTAGGTTTTTATGCGGTTGACTTCGCCACCCAGTTTGACCGATATTCCCGGGGCATCACCGGACGCTAATTTCTCTACACCCTCAATGGTATGGCAGGCATTGCATTGCAATGTTTGAAAGGCTTCCCTGCCACGCTTCGCATCACCATCGGGCAAACTAAAGCCTATTGATGATTTGGGACCGGCATCACAACCTGCCAGCATGATGATAATAAAAGTCAGGGTTAATGCTAAGTAGCTTTTCATGACATAACCTCCACTGAGTGTAAAGTTACAGGCGCTGAAAGAGGCGACCACATAAAACCAATTAACGAATAGCAAGCTCATTGGCACACATCTTCCTTGCCTGCATCTTTTTATCTTACTCCAAAATACTTATCTAAACTTGTTTCAGGTCAGGAATGCTGCTTCTAGCAGTGTCTGCTCTACCGTGGTCAAAAATTTATGTGGTCGCCAATAAACGATGCGCAGATCGACATACAGAGATGAGACAACACATGTCTCCCTGTGCGCGGCCCTAACATTTTCCCAATACTGAATGACCGTTTTTGGCTGCGGAGGACAAGTAACCCTGATCATACACAAGGCTAATTTACCCTTGGAACTTGTCCGCTTGACCAACGAAAAATAAACTTTTTTCGGTATTTGGTAACAGGGCCTCGCTCGGAAATATTGCCTCCACGTAATCGGCCAACGATTACCCCTCATTCCATGCGTTTTGCCTTGCCAGAAGACAAAATTCCGGCTTGAGCAAAGATCTCCTTTGTGTCGAGAACACAAAAAAGCCAGAGCATTTTACCGCTCTGGCTTTTTAATTGTGAACATAATCAAACAGTAATGATAATTACATACGTTATCTACGTCCCTTTTGGAAGTTTAGTGTCATGCTCACTAAGCTCCATTTCCTCCATTTGGCCATGTTTGACTTTGCGATGCACGACAGGAACTACACCCTCATCTTTTAGAGAGGTCACCAAACCCTTCATCATAATTATCATTACAAAAGAGAATGGTAATGCAGCAATAATCGAGGCTGTTTGCAGCGCTTTGAGTCCGCCAACCATTAACAGGATGGCCGCAACAGCGCCCTCACCCAATCCCCAAAAAACACGGTGACCGGTTGGTGGGTGTTCATTACCCATCGATAAAATAGTCGTTACAACCAAAGTACCCGAGTCCGATGATGTAATGAAGTATGTTGCGATGAGCAACGTCGCTGTAAACGCTGCGATTGTGCCAATAAAACCAGCATCAAGCTTATCTAATGTCACATACAAAGCCGATGTAACGTCAGCCGAAACTGCGTCAACAATACCCGCTTGTCCAGCTGCCGAAATAAGCTCGCCTGCCTCATTAGTGATTTGATGGAACAGTTCAATATATAACGCGGTGCTACCGAACAAGGTTAACCAAACAAACCCTAAAAGTGTTGGTACGAGCAGAACACCAACAACAAACTCGCGAATGGTGCGGCCTTTTGAGATGCGCGCAATAAACATACCAACAAACGGTGCCCAGGCCATCCACCAGCCCCAGTAAAAGGCAGTCCACCAGCTTTGCCACTGGCTATTCTCGTTAGCATCAGTCCAAGTGCTTAAAGATAAAATATTACCAAAGTAGTCACCGGTATTTTGCAACAGGCTACCCAGTAAATAACGAGTCGGACCAAAGCAAAGCAAAAATACCAAAATACCGATCGTTAGCCACATATTGACTTCAGATAAAAACTTAACACCGCGACCAACACCTGAAACAACTGATATCGTCGCAATGGCAGAGATAACGGCAATAAGCATGATTTGGTTGCCAAGTGAAACCTCCATACCAAACATGGTATTAAGGCCGGTATTCATCTGGGTCACACCTAAGCCTAACGAAGTCGCCACACCAAACACGGTACCAAACACAGCCAGCACGTCGACTGCATGCCCGGCAGGGCCATACATTTTTTTACCAATGAGTGGGTAAAGCGCTGAACGAATGGTTAACGGTAATTTTTTCCGATAGGAAAAATAAGACAGACTCAAACCAACAACCACATAAATTGCCCAGGGATGAAGCCCCCAGTGAAAGAAGGTTAAGCGCATAGCAACTTGAGCCGCTTCCGGTGTTAGCCCTTTGGTTATAAAGGGGTTACTTTGAAAGTGATAAATCGGTTCCGCAATAGACCAAAAAACTAAACCAATGCCCATGCCCGCGCTGAATAACATCGCAAACCACGAAAAGTTGCTATATTCAGGTCTTGAATCGTCATCACCTAAACGCAAGTTACCGTAGCGGCTAAATGCCAGCCAAACACAGAAAAACAGGCATGCCGCGACAATGCCAATGTAATACCATTTTAAATAATCCAGAATCCAGCCGGATATCGAACTAAACAATGCCCCCGACTGCTCGGTGAAAAATACACCGGCCAAAACGAACAGCGTAATTACGACCATTGCTATAATAGTTGAAACCGGGTTCATTCCTTTTAACAAACCTTGTTTTGCCACCATAATAAAACACCTTTTTTAGTTAGGGTTTGACGGACTTTTAGGCCAATACCGAGCGGCCATAAAGTCATTTTACCTACATATTGCTGATAATAGCATCGCCAAACTCAGAGGAAGACAGCAACGTTGCGCCATCCATTAAACGCTCAAAGTCGTAGGTGACCGTTTTTGCGTTGATAGCACCATCGATGCCCTTAATAATTAAATCTGCTGCTTCATCCCAACCCAGATGGCGTAGCATCATTTCAGCCGACAGAATCAATGAGCCTGGGTTGACCTTGTCCAAACCGGCATATTTAGGTGCCGTGCCGTGGGTCGCTTCAAAGATAGCCACTTCATCACTGATGTTTGCACCGGGCGCAATGCCGATACCACCAACCTGTGCGGCCAACGCATCAGAAATAAAATCACCATTGAGATTAAGTGTGGCAATCACACTGTAATCCTCCGGCCGTAGTAAAATCTGTTGCAGCATGGCATCGGCAATAACGTCCTTAATAATAATTTCTTGACCGCTATTGGGGTTTTTAATGATCTGCCAAGGACCACCATCGAGCGCTGTTGCGCCAAATTCATTAACTGCCAGCTCGTAGCCCCATTCCTTAAAGGCACCCTCAGTAAATTTCATGATATTGCCCTTGTGAACCAGCGTGACACTTGGCAAGTCCTGATCTATAGCGTATTGGATCGCCCGACGCACCAAGCGTTCGGTACCTGCTTTAGAAACCGGCTTGATACCGATTCCGCAACTTTCTGGGAAACGTATTTTTTTCACTCCGAATTCAGTTTTCAGAATATCGATTAATTTGTCAGCTTCGGCAGAACCTGCACGCCACTCTACACCGGCATAAATATCTTCAGAGTTCTCACGAAATATAACCATATCAGTTTTTTCTGGCTCCTTTACTGGGCTAGGAACCCCTTTGAACCAACGCACCGGGCGCATACATACGTATAAATCCAACTCCTGGCGCAGAGCCACATTCAGAGAACGAATACCTCCGCCTACGGGCGTTGTCAGCGGACCCTTGATGCCAACAACAAACTCTTTAAAGGCTTCCAGCGTTTCTTTTGGCAACCATTCGTCACCACCATATGTGTTAACCGCTTTTTCACCGGCATACACTTCCATCCAAGCAATAGAACGTTCGCCGCCATAAGCCTTTTCCACTGCCGTATTAACAGCATTAAGCATGGGTGGCGTCACATCGACACCGATACCGTCACCCTCGATAAAAGGCACAATAGGGCGATTGGGAACATTCAGGGATAAGTCACTGTTAACTGTTATTTTTTCGCCATCCGTAGGCACTGAAATCTTGTCGTATACCATTAAAACTCTCCAATTAATTCGGGCATGTCTAAAAGACTAATCGCCTGTGCATCGCCATATTATTGGTGGCTATACAAGCGTTCTATTTGGGCTAAGACGACATGCCTCTATAAACTTTGCTGCTCAAAGTTATGCCATCAAAATATTAAATATTAAATATTATTGATAGCGTCCGGCCGGGATCTGACTCTTACGGTGCAACCATTGAGTTGTTTCAGCAGCAGAAACACATTGAAACCGGGAGGGGGAGGGGATTCCCATTATTAATGTTCAGCTTGGCTAAGCTGTTCCCAGCGTTGATATTCGTCCTTCAACATTTCCAGGATCGACGCAACCTGTTCTTGATCCCTTATGGGGTCACAAGCGGCTAGACGAGAAGCTTGGCGAGATAAGCGGGAAAAACGATGTTGAATGGCTTGTTCCCCAAGGGGCTCTAAAGGAGAGTAAGGTAACTGGCCTGGGAGGACTCTGGTTGTATCACGATAATCTAAAGATTTTGGCGCAAAAGAGACAATTAGGGTGATTCGATTTCCATCCTTTGCTTTTTCAGCCATATGTTTCACATGAGACCCTTGAACCAGGACGGACTCTCCAGCCTCTAAAGCAAAGTCACCAAAGTCTGTACACAGCTTCCCTCCTTCAGCGCCAGGTGTTTTGGAAATCATGGAAATAAACACAAAGGGAACATAATCGTAATGCCAGTCGTCTACGGCAACCCTGGTGTCCTCTTCGCCATCGTCTGAAACGGCCTGAAAATTCACATGTGCGTACTCCAGTGCAAGGTGAGCAGTCAGCTCAACCCCAGCAATCTCGGAAACAACTTTTTCCAGTTCAGCACAACTAAACCATTTTTGTAATTGAGGTAGTCCTCTGAGGGTAACAGCCCTTGGGTTTGAATAAGCCAAATGTCGACTCTCTTCGATAACCTCTTTCACCGCCTCAAGGGATTCTTGATCCAGGCATCGAAAGGGTTGGCAGAACGCATAATCAATTTCAGGCAGGTCGCCAAAGCTATTTTCTACTTTTTCCCATCCGGGTTTTAGGTCAGAAAAGCGAGAAACTGCTAAGTCCTTAGGGAGCTGGAAATTAAGTTTTTTAAATGCAGTCATGACGACCCCTCCAAAAAAGGATTCGCTTTTAGCGATGCCCGTTTTATTTGTATGATATAAAATTGCTTTATTTATTAGTGAGTTAACTGCATCCAACTACTAATTTAGAGCTGCAAGCTAAACCGTGAAGCCATACTAGAGGGTCGTAGAGAGGTGAACCAGCAAAAAAAAACACCCCAAAGGTATAAGTATATTTATGGCAAAATAACAACCCAGATCAAAATCAGGGGTAATCCTTTAGTGTAGATTGCATTCTAGTTGACAAGCGGCTGTGAATACCTAATTTGATATAGCCCTAAAACGGCCCGTTAAAGAGTTGGGGCTTGAAAAGTATTTTCATTTAATCTTGTTTTCATGCGTTTTCGGAATGGCAAAATCTGTCCCCACAATTTACAAAGCTACTCTAGAACAGTTAGCTACTTCGCCAGCCGAAATATTGATGGTAGATGATAGCTATAAACCCAATACAGAAAGACCGCTGGACGCTGGTAAAGCTGAAGTCCAGATAGGACGAAATTGTCGCCACAAAAAGTTTCAATAAAATTAGCCTACAAAAGTCATATCAAAAGTATAAGATTATATATGGCTATGACAGACATCCTGAGCCCCTCCTGTGACCTTGGATACCAGCATGAACAAAAATTTACCTCCACTTAACTGGATTCGGGCATTCGAGGCTGCAGCTCGCCACTTAAGTTTTACTCATGCCGCCACCGAATTAAACCTCACCCAAGCGGCCGTCAGCAATCAAATTAAAGGGCTTGAAAATCAACTGGGCTGCGTGTTATTCATACGTCTAGCTAGAGGGTTAGAGCTAACTAACGCCGGCCAAGCTTACCTCCCTGCGGTACAGGATTCAGTAGAGCGCCTAAAAGTAGCAACAGAGGAAATTTTTGGCGATGGGCGCGGCAAACTACTCACGATCAATGTCAATTTGTCGTTTCTTATCTCTTGGTTAGCGCCAAAAATGAGCCGATTTACCGCTCAACACCCTGATATTAGCTTACGGATGACGACCAACGTCTGGGACAATTTTATAGATGATTTGGATGATAACGACCTGGAAATCCGTTATGGCCACGGAGTATGGAAAGGAAAGCAGGCGGACCGCCTGACCTGGGATGAGCTAGTCCCTGTGTGCAGCCCTGACTACCTTAAAACCAGCGCGCCATTGGAAACCCCTGACGATATAGCTAATCACAAATTATTACATGTTTACGGCTATGAAGAAGGCTGGGGGTACTGGCTGAGCAAAACCGAGCTCAGTCCTATTGAAGTAAACCAGTGCTTTCAGTTTGACACCTTAGCGACGACACTGGAAATGGCGGCACACGGTCTAGGTCTGGCTCTGGGACGAACAGACTTGGTCGAGGAAATGGTAAAATCAGGGCGGTTAGTGATACCTCTTCAACAAAAAGTGGCGACAGAGGAGGCGTTCTACCTTGTGTATGCCAGCTCAAAATTGAATCATCCACAGGTCGCCGCTTTTAGAAACTGGTTGCTAGAAGAAATAGCACAACAATAATTGTTGTGCTATGAATAGCCTTAATGACTCTAGACACTCCGCATGGTAAAAATGACCATCGGAGTAAGCATAAAAAATTGTACCCTCTACAAATCATTCAGTACCAATACCGCCAAAAACTATCCACCCTCCTGCTTCAGCAGGACTCAATTTATTAAACGCTTGCTGGCAATACGCGCTCTAATCACCCGTTTAATATGGGACATACTTAAGCCTTACCATTGAGACTACTCAGTCGCTCTTCTCCCACCAAAGACTGATGTCGCACCCACACATCACCTGTACCAACATCAAAAACAATGCGACGGTGCCCAAACTCTCCGACGTGGGCGACCAGAATATCAATACCTTCGCCCATTAGGAGCTGCATTGCCGCCGCCGCATTTTTTGTGCCGATGGAGTTACTTATATTATCTTCACTACTCTTTATCATATTGCCACCACCAAAGATCTTGGCTTGATATTCCGATAGCGGGGTCCGATGCTGCGCCGCGGCCCGCTGGAACAATTTCATGACGTCATCCGCGTAACGTCCATCCGGCTCACTACTCTCGGAACGTCTATTTAGACGCTCGGGAAGCGTAAAGTGACACATCCCACCAATATGTAGCCGCGGATGCCAAAGCGTAATTGATATACAGGACCCCAACAGGGTGTGAAGATGCACTCCACGTTCCGCAAAAGCGAAATCACCAGGGTGGAGTAAGATTTTTTTTATTTTATCGTTCATATTAAGACCTAACCAATTACCACTTTATCCAAAGAGCTCATGTTGCTCTCCTGCTACTAGCTAGCCGTTCCTGACGCAACATTCAGAACCTATTTATTTGCCGCACAAATCAGTCCTGCCGCTATCTGATCCAATGGGAGCTCACGCATTACGCCACCATGTGCGACAGCTTCTTTGGGCATACCGTAAACCACGCAACTCGCCTCATTCTGGGCTATAGTATGAGCGCCACCATCCAGCAGCTCTTTCATTCCAGCCGCACCATCATCACCCATCCCCGTCAGGATGGCTCCCACAGCATTGCATCCCGCATAACGGGCTGCGGATCGAAACAACACATCTACTGACGGCCGGTGACGGGAAACTAGAGGACCATCCCGTACCTCAACGTAATAGCGGGCACCACTACGTTTCAACAGGGTATGCTTATTCCCGGGAGCAATCAGGGCATGTCCTCGTAATACCGAATCCCCATCAGCCGCTTCTTTGACATTGATTTGACAAAGCTCATTGAGTCGCTTGGCAAAAGAGGCGGTGAACCCTTCCGGCATGTGCTGCACCACAACAATTCCTGGCGCATCCGAAGGCAGAGCCGCCAGCACACTTCGTATTGCCTCAGTCCCACCCGTCGAGGCTCCGATGACCACTATCTTCTCGGTAGTCTTGGCCATCGCCCGGCCACCGGCACCGTCTAATACAGCATCGGCCGTAAGTTTCGGTTCTACAAGAGGACGGAGAGTCACCCGTTTCAGTTTAGCGCTGGCGGCTGCCTTAACCGCATCGGTCAGCAGCACCCTTGCTTCCTCAAAAAACCGCTGGGTTGACAACTTCGGTTTCTGGATGATATCCACCGCACCGTATTCCAATGCCTTGAGGGTAGTCGTAGCGCCGTTGTCGACCAGAGTGGAGCAAATGATAACTGGTAGTGGATGCTGGCTCATGATCTTCTGTAAAAAGGTAATGCCATCCATACGTGGCATTTCCACATCCAGAATCATCACATCGGGTACCACCTTACGCAGCTTCTGTGCTGCCACAAAAGGATCTTGGGCGGTGGCGATAATCTCTATCTGCGGATCCGATGACAGCACCTCACTCAGGGTCTGACGCACCAACGCAGAGTCGTCCACCAACATGACTTTTATCTTCTCCAACTCTCATCTCCCTTTTATTGCTCTTTTTATTGGTGATTATTCTGGTTTGCGGTAGACCATCGGCGATACTTGTTTCAGGCCCATATCAAATCCGTTAAGTGACTCGGCATGACCTACAAATAGATAACCGCCCGGTACCAGCTGCTGCTCAAAACGCCGCACCAATTGCTCTCGAGTCGGGGTATTAAAATAAATCATAACGTTACGACAGAATATGACGTCCATCTTCTGTGGCAGCCCAAAATTTTTGCTCATCAGATTTAAACTGCCGAACTTGACTCGAGTTCGTAATTCCGGACCCATCTGTACCAGCTCTTTAGAAGCATCTCTATTACGCAAAAAATATTTCTTACGTAACGGCATAGGGACAGGCGCTATTCGATGTTCTGGATAGGTAGCACTTCCGGCTGTATCCAAACAGCTTTCGGAGATATCTGTCGCCAGAATGTTGAACGTCAGGCCGCTATCCAATTCAGTCGCTTCATTGAGCACAATCGACAAGGTGTAGGCTTCCTCGCCAGTGGAGCAGCCAGCACTCCAAACACACAGCTCACCACGCCCCTCCCGACGCCTTTTTTTCTCGATCTCAGGCAAAGCATTTTCTACCAAATATTGAAAATGTTCCGGCTCGCGAAAAAAGTCTGTCTTGTTTGTGGTAATCGCATCAATCAGGTGGAGCCGCTCATGTTTTCCTTCCGGGCTGTCCAGTACGTAATCCAGGTAGTCCTTATAACTCTTAAAGTCCAATTTCCGTAGCCGCTTGCGCAACCGGCCTTCCACCAGCGTATGCTTCGAGACAGGGAGCTGGATACCCACCTCCCTGTCAATAAACTCGGCTACTCGCCCCAGCTCGCGTTCCGACAATGAACCATTATTTCGTGACTGCAATGCAGCATCAGGCTGTTTCTGCTGCATCCAGCTTCTCCACCCTCGATTTACTCACCTCATCAAGCGACTCAGACTGACCGCTCTCTTCCATATCCATAACCTGAGCCTCTGCAAAGATTCGATTTATATCGAGAATGATCACAAACTTGTCATTATGTTTTCCTATCGCCCTGATAAATTCGGTACTGACTCGCGTACCCACGCGCGGAGCTGGCTCCAACTGATCCCGCCTGAGTTCGATTACCTCCTGTACCGAATCGGCCAAGGCTCCCAATACCGTAAGCTGGTTACCAATTCGCACCTCTACAATTACAATGCAGGTGTTTACAGTGGGTTCGGCCTCGTCCATACCGAACTGACACCGCAGATCTATCACCGGCACTACACTACCTCGTAGGTTGATTACCCCACGCATGTAGTCAGGGGTACGCGGAACTTTAGTGATATGACAGATTTCCAATACTTCCCTAACCTGAGTGATATCAGTGGCAAAGGATTCGCCATCCAGCATGAAGGTCAGATATTGAACCGGCTCCTCCAACACCAAGCTGTTATCTTCTATATTATTGCTCATTGAGTTGGCTCCTATTGGGTGGGGTGGCTACAAAAGAAGCCACCACTACTGATTTAATAACGGACATACTCGGCATCAGCTCCACGCTGCTCACCCATGCTAAGCTCTATCCCTTTATCCTTTTCACTACCAGATGCCTTCCGAACACTTTTCTTCTCAGCCTTGCCTCGAATTGCAGTGCCAGGCGAATTACTTGTGCGCCGCTCCAACTTCTTTGGCGCTGCATTATCGGCAGCAAGTGACTCGGATTCATTCAACTTGAAAAAACCGACCAGTTGACCTTGAGACTCGGTTTGATCCGTCATCGTAACCGCTGTTGCCGCCAATTCTTCTGCCGAAGCTGCAGCATGCTGTACAACCTGGTCAAGCTGCTGAATGGCTTTATTGATCTCATCTGAACCCGTGTCCTGCTCGCGGGAAGCGGCGCTAATCTCTTGCACCAACTCGGCGGTCTTCTGGATATCCGGCACCAGCCTTTCGAGCATCAGACCAGCCTGTTCAGCCACTGTAACCGTCGCGGTTGAACGCTCGCCAATTTCAGCGGCAGCCATCTGGCTGCGTTCGGCCAACTTACGCACCTCGGAGGCCACCACTGCAAACCCCTTCCCGTGTTCGCCAGCTCGAGCAGCCTCAATAGCGGCGTTGAGCGCTAGCAAATTGGTCTGGCGTGAAATCTCCTCAATGATGGAAATTTTTCCGGCAATCTCCTTCATGGCCGTTACCGCTTCGGTCACGGCTTTTCCGCCTTCCTGTGCATCGTTCGAAGCCTTTTTGGCGATCTGTTCCGTCTGCCCTGAATTGTCAGCACTCTGTCGGATATTGGCGGACATCTCTTCCATTGCTGAGGATATTTCCTCTAGAGCAGCAGCTTGTTCCGTTGCTCCATGACTCAGTGTGTCAGCCATGTTATTGACTTGCTCGGAGGCCGAGCTGATCTCGAGTGTATTACCTTGAACGTCACTGATTATGTGAGACAATCGTCCAATCGTACTGTTTACATCATTTTTAAGCTGTTCAAACACACCCTGATAGTCTGATTCGATCGTCTTCGTTAAATCGCCGCTAGCCAACGCTTCTAGCACGTGAGAAACGTCATTCAAAGCAGCCTCTGTGACATCCAGCATTTCATTCATACCACTGCCCAGTCGCTCAAAAAACCCAGCCTTGCCCTCTAAAGGAATACGCTCACTAAATTCACCCGCACCTGCAGCACTCACGATGTCACTGATCTCTTTCTCAACCCGCACCTCTGCGGTCTTGTTGTCCCATTCAACCACTGTGCCGACACGCGTGCCCTGCTCATCAAACACAGGATTGGTAATGATATTCAACGTCAAGCCACCAACGTTCACTGTAGAGGCGTAGGTGTCTTTCAAATCTTTGAGAATACTCTGCTGATGGGCAGGGTTTTGATGGAAGTCATCTATGCTGCGCCCTAACAAATTATCGGCATCAAAACCAGGGATAGCTTCCGTTAGCTCTTCACGAGCATCCGAGAACATCTTCTGCACTGCCTTATTCATGTAAATAATTACGTTATCTGTGCCAGCCAGCATTACGTTGGCTTGGGCGTTATCTAATGCCGTCTTAATACGTCCACTGCTCACCGCTTCCTCGCGTGCATCCACGATATCGAAACCCAGCTTGATCTGTACGGACTTAAAAGCCCTGAGCAAGCTGCCAACCTCATCATCACGACTGATGGGTATACGAACATTGAGCGGGTCTTCCTGGAACTGCCGAAGTAATCCGGTCACTTCCTTCAGCGGTTTGACAAGTGCGCGCGAGGTAAGAAATCCCAGCACTAGCATGATTGCAGCAGCAATCCCCAGCGCCAAATATACGCTGTTGGCATCTTGATTATGCAGCGCAAAAAGGCTGGTAAAGATGAGCAATGCCTGCCCCAGAAAAAAACTTCCCCAGACTAGATGTGTCATCTTAAATCTGGATTTTACAGCCGCCACAAATTTGCCAAGCCCGGTAGGCTGAAGACTGGCGCGTTTTGCATTGATCTCTCGATACAGTTTCTCGGCCGATTCGATTTGCGCTCTTGACGGCTTGCGTCGCACCGACATGTACTCTTGAACATGTCCGTTCTCTAATACAGGCGTCACATTGGCTTCGACCCAGTAGAAGTCACCATTCTTACAGCGATTTTTTACAATGCCGACCCACGGGTCACCACGTTTGATCGTGTTCCACAGGTCCTCAAACGCCTCAGGAGGCATATCCGGATGACGTACCAAATGGTGGTTTTCACCGATCAGCTCATGCTCGGGGTAACCACTTATTTCAATAAAATCCCTGTTGCAATAACTAATGACGCCTGCCAGGTTCGTTTTTGAAACCAGAATCGAACCGTCTTTCATATGCTGTTCGTTTGTTGTTACCGGCATATTTACTTTCATAATTAACTTCCTAATGTACAGTGGCAGAAATCGCTTCCACATTTGTAAAAAGACTCGGGGCATCCAGAATCAATGCCACCGTCCCGTCACCTAAAATCGTTGCACCCGACAACCCTTCAACACCTTCGTAGAGTTTACCGAGGCCTTTAATCACCGTTTGGTGCTGACCTATAACCTCGTCTACCGTGAATCCAAAACGGGAGTTCCCCATACCAATTATCACAATCTGCTCAATCGGTGGCGGGGTGCCCTCTTGACCGAACCACTCCCGCAGACGTACATAGGGCAACAGCTCGCCTCGCACTTCGATCAGCCGGTTACCATTACATTGCTCAACGTCGATGGATGTCAGCTCAATGCACTCCTCCACCAGTGAGAGTGGCAACACAAAACAATCCTCACCCACCTTCACCAATAATCCCTCAATGATGGCCAAGGTCAGGGGCAGCTCGACCGTGATCGTGCTGCCTTTCCCTGGTTCACTGTCGATCCAGACCTTGCCACCCAAGGACTCAATGGAACGTTTCACCACATCCATCCCCACCCCACGGCCGGAGACGCTTGACACGGTCTTGGCGGTGGAGAAGCCCGCATCGAACACCAGGTTATAGAGCTCCTCCGGTGAAGGATTGGAATCTTCGGTCAGAACACCCCGCTCGATAGCCTTGCTATGAATGGCATCAGCATTCAGACCAGCACCATCATCCTTAATTTGGATCACAACCTGGGATGCGGAGTGAATCGCAGAAAGATGAACAGTACCTTTACGAGACTTGCCCGCTGCCTCTCGCACCTCTGGCAGTTCGATACCATGATCGATGCTGTTACGGATCAAATGCACCAAAGGGTCTGCCAGAGAATCAATAACTGTTTTGTCCAGTTCCGTCTCGGCACCTTCTGTGACCAGTTCGATCTCCTTTCCTAGCTCGTTGGTGAGATCACGCACCAGTCGACGGAAGCGAGCAAAGGTCGTGCCGATCGGTAACATACGGAGCCCAAGGCTATTGTCGCGCAGCTCCGTCGTCAGGCGCTGAATATCCTCGGCAACATTCGTCAGCTGAGCATCCATTAGGGTACCTGCTGATTGATTGAGTCGTGATTGGGCGATAACCAGTTCACCCACCAGATCCATCAGGATGTCCAATCTCTCAGCCGGGATCTTAATGTTTGATGAACCCTCTTTCGCTTTACGCTTTTTGTGCTCATCGCGTATGACCTGCTGTTCGGCAAGTGCCGCCTTGATTTTATCGGTCGGAATACTGCCTTCCTCACAGAGAATTTCGCCAGTACGCTTCTGCTGAGCTAGCGCCTGCTCAACCTGTTCAAGCGTGGCGTCTCCCCGCTCAAGCAGGATCTCGCCAACGGGTTTATCATCCGGCGTGTCGGACCAATGATCACCCTGTTCGATGGCCTCTATCGTTATAGACCACTCGTCCTGAACGAAGATAAAGACATCATCAATGCTATTTCTGTCCTGGTCAGTCGTGAGAATCATGTCCCAAGCAAGATGGCAGTTTTCCGGAGCAAGTTCAGCCAGTGCAGGCACTTCATTAGTCAACGTGCTGATATGGCAGGCTCCAAGAGCCCTAAGTTCCCGTAAAATCGGGAGCGGATCCATGCCACTGATCAATGCATCGACCATCGGGGTAAAACGTATTCGATAGGTCACAACACTTTGTTTTAAACTTTTCGCCTCCGGTTTCACATCATTCGCATTCACGGGTGTAATTGCGCGGCCAAACAGCAGTTTGCCTAATTGGTCAAGCAAAACTGCACCCTCGGCTTCCAAGCCGGGGGATGGATCCATATCCTCTAATAGACTGCGAATATGATCACAGGAGCTCAACGATATGTTGATCAACTCCTTTGTTACCACCAAGTTACCACTACGCACTTGGTCAAAGGCGCTCTCTAGGTGATGGGTAAAGTCCGCGAGCTTGTCGAAGCCGAACATCGCTCCAGAACCCTTAATGGTATGCATGGCGCGAAAAGCTTCGCCTACTGATTCGGCATCATCAGGCTGATCTTCCAATTCCAGCAGCACAGCTTCCAAACCTACAAGTAGTTCGGCGGCCTCTTCGCGAAAGGTATCCTCCGGTGTACTCATCATCGATTACCTCCCAGCCTTCAGTTTGTCTACGGACCGAAAAATATGGTCCACCAGCTCAATGTCCCCGGGTCGTTCTTTCAGTTCCTGTAGCGCTGTTTCCAGCGTTGCTTCCAGTTCTACGTCCAGTTCCACAAACAATTCCTGCGTATCTTTATCAAAATTATCCTCAGGTATCATCATCATGGGCTACCCGCGAATTGACCCGCCAACCGAGTCAGCTCCAGCGCTTCCAAGACGCTTTCACTGGAATTACACAGCTGCAGCCCGCTCTCGGTTCCGATCAAATACTCCCGTAGCGCAACTAATAGCTGCACCCCAGCAGTATCTATCTCTGTCACACCGGCAAGGTCTATCGTCACGCCATGACATCCTCGACTCTGCTCCAGAAAAGCCTGTCGATAGTTAGCTACGGTGTAAATTGTCAACTCGCCCTCAACCTGTGTACGGCACAGGCCTTCGTCATTAATCACTTCGATATCCATGACACTTCTCCAGTGTTAAGCCAGCTTCGAAACAGCCGCCAACAGCATCGCGGGTTGGAAGGGCTTCACCAGCCATGCCTTTGCGCCGGCGGCTTTACCTTCCATTTTCATTGAATCCCCAGTCTCCGTTGTAAGCATCATGATGGGGGTGAATTTGTACTGTGGATGCTGCTTGACCTCTTTGACTAGGCCGATACCATTCAAGTTGGGCATATTCACGTCGCTCACAATAAGATGAATTTTCTGACCGGTTAATTTGGAGAGCGCATCTCTGCCATCGCAGGCCTCAATAACCTCGTATCCTGCTCCCTTCAGAGTGATACCCACCACCTGCCGGATTGACGCTGAGTCATCCACTATCAAGATTGTTTTTGTCATTTAAATTCCCCTGGATTATTAAAAAAACGTAAGTTCGGTTTCTTCGGTTATCGGAGCTTCTTCAGCAACCTTATTACCCTGATTACGGCGCTCCTCGTCGGTACTATAATTGGCTGCCCGCTCAGCCAAGAACGCACCCACATCCAAAGGCACTAGCGCCTGACCCTCAGTACGCTGCATTTCTAATCGTGCCAATAGCTCCCCAATATCATCCTGTACATGCGCCAAGATTTGGCTCACCCGATCTTGAAACTGAAATGCCACCAGCACATCGACGATCTCCAAACGGATTTGATCGCCAGAGCTCCTTAAAGTCTCACCGTCCTTCTGTAGTGAGGTAATGGTCTCATGCAAGCGGGCAAACACTGTTTCTATGATATTCTTCCCGCTGCTTACCGCCTCGGAACTGAATTCCTTGGACTGCTCGGCGCGCTGTAATGTCGAGGACATGACTGTTTCGATCTCCGCGGTCGTGTCATGAATCTGTTTCCCCAGTTCCGCCGACTGTGTTGCCAACTTACGAACTTCAGTGGCAACCACAGCAAAACCGTTCCCTTTATCACCTGCGTGCGCTGCTTCAACGGCCGCATTCAAGGCCAGCAGATTAATTTCAAAAGCTATCCGTTTCACACCGCCAGCAAATTCAGTTAGCTCTTCCACCTGAACGGCCAGCGACCGCACCTGCTCAAGCATTTGGTCCTGATTCTCCAGCGTGGTTCTGAGTGATTCAATAACGGATTGCAACGACTCTTGGCTATTGCTGAACAGAGCGATCATGCCTTTGCCGTCGCCCAGTTCTTCAGCCCCAGATTTCGAAACATTAATCACTTGATCCAACCGCTCCACCATCGCCGAGAAGCGCTGCGTCAACTCGACGATGCTCTCTTCGGTTTGTTCGCGCGAAGTTCCAATTTGGAGAGACCAAACAGGGGTAACTTGGGAGAATAGAGCGTCCAACGAATCAGCAGTTGCATGTAACCGCTTAACCTCTGCCTCATAATGACCAACCGTTTGCTCCACATTATTTAGCAACCCTGCGTGAGTGCGTCGCGCACGTTTCAGAATCCATCCGCTATACCCCCCTAGCGTCAACAGCGCTGCACAACAGATAAAACCCAACAGTGAAAAACCGATGCCATAAAGTGATGCAAATGCACCAACTAGGACCAAGGCGGCAACAACAACCAAGATCTTCATCTGGTCACCATGAAAATCTAGTCCATCCAAAACGCCATGATGGAGCCCATCACCTTGACGGTCAGGTAAAGGTGATTCAAAAGCTAAAGCATTGACGGTGACCATATTCACTTATCCTTTTCTATTTCTACCGGGAATCAGTACAAGCCTTAAAACGTCATCAGGAAATGTTTTCCCTTTACACCAGAAAACCACTGCCATTTCGTATTGGCGACTTCAATATTATCAATATTATCATAAATTTCATTTTTATCAATATTTCCATTATTATCATTTACACGCTAATATCAATTCATAAAGCTTTATAGCTACCCAAGAGAAATCGACTGTTCAAAAAAAATGATAAAATTGATACTCTTGTGGAGCCATGGCCGCAATATAGGAAAATGGCTACTTTTAGCGCTAATTGGGATTGAATCTTAATGATTGATAAAGCAGTACTAAGCAGCGCCGAGGCTGCCAAAGTTTTAAATGTTTCGCTACGAACAGTGCAGTTATGGGTTGAGAAAGGAGTACTGGCTGCCTG